>Ga0265797_10001694_pt1 | contig 38525 bp, 35 predicted proteins | sample P2T30metagenome_FD_192433 | JGI IMG/M metagenome (GOLD analysis project Ga0265797, IMG submission 192433) | Plant litter microbial communities from East Loma Ridge, Irvine, California - P2 T30 | ecosystem: Environmental > Terrestrial > Plant litter > Unclassified | place: USA: California...
GAGGCAGAGGCTTAGAAACGTAGCGCTGCGTTCGGCCTACGCAGTCACATCCATCTTGTACAAGCATCTGTATAGAGTTTGTCCAGATTCTATACTTGAGGCTTTTAACCCAGCGTTGCATTGGAGAGAAGATGAATGCGCTCTTCCTGGAACTGAATCATGCGCCAGCAAATTTCTGTATCTGTTAACACTAGGATAATCGCGAATTACACAAGATCAAGACAGCATGCAGGCCAGAAGTTCAGTTTTGGCAGAGTCGATGCCGACTTGCGCTCGGCATTTCATTCTCGGTCTACGTACAGAGACAATGGGCATATTTCATCCCAGGTCTCTGACATCTTGTCGCTACGTAAACCTTCCAGTATTGCGAAACAAGTCTCTACCTCTTGCAATCCCTTGTACCGGTAGCAACCCTGTTGGCTTAGATCTGGAGGCGCTCGACCTTATCCTTGAGGGTGCGGATCTGTCCCATGAGATCGGAAGCTTCGTTGGTCGTGATGCTGGCAGCGATAACGGGCCTGGCGACACCGCAAGCGCGGCCGAGAGCCATCTTGGATGGGACGTAGACGTACGGGACGTTCTTGTCCTCGCAAAGGAGGGGCAAGTGCAAAAGGATGGCGAGAGGGGAGGTGTCGGCCGCGAGGATGATCAACTCGCTGATACCACGGTTGAGAGTCTTGGTGGCCTCGTTGGCTCCCTTCTTCAACTGCCTGTAGTGGGTCTGGCACCAAGTCAGTACATGTCTCGAAACGTCTCTGTTGGGATTAGAGAACTCACAGCCTGCTGCACAAGGTCGAGGATCTCCTGAGAGAGAGCCTGGTCGGCCTGGGGCCATGCGGCGCTGTTGTCTTCGGCCATGGTAGTAGAGGTGTGGTGATGGTAGGGTTCACTGCTGAAGCTCGTCCGAAGGAGGATTCCTATGAGATGTGAGTAATGCGACGAGAGTCTAAGATGCGACAAGAGTGTGAAGGATTAGACTGTAGGTATGCGCCGACAGTAGATCGGAGAGACTGTAGGTATGCGACTTACACTGCTTGCTCGCCCGGATTGTAGTGGAGAGGTGGTAGTTTAGAAATTTAGAATGGAGAAACCGAAAAGTTCATAGCTACCAAGATTGTCGGTCTTGGCACACGTGATGGCGCAGGCTAGTGACCGGATGGGTATAGTGTCGAGCCGAGCGACGTCCAGCTCTTCGCCAACCATCGTCACCACTCCTCGACATCACAACCGCCTCCCGTCGCCGCATCCACGACTCCCGTCCATCTCAATAAAGATCTCGACACCCTTTTAGACGACTCGTCGATTACATACACCACCGCAAAGATGGTCTCCGAACTTTGGTGAGTGAACACGGAGCTCCCTTGTCTCACATGCAGGCAGCTCCAGCTTGCCTCTTGGAGATAAGCTGGGCTCGCGACTGTCGACTGAGCATCGGAGAAGCTTCCTTATTGGCGTACAACACGAACACTAGCTAACACGATGAATACAGCCCCGTCTATGCTGTAAGTCCTCGAACCAACCTCCGCTTCGCCTCCCGACGCGATGGCACCGCGACGACCTCCTTCCATCACGTAGCTCGAACAACCATCAACATTGCATAGCATAGTCTTTAGCATGTTGGCTGTTGTCTGACTACTTGCTTCCTGTCGCTTCAGCTTGCATCTCGATATCAACATTGTCGACGCGACAGACTGCGCCATGTTTACCCAAAGAACTAGGCTAATGAGCAAATAGCCTTTCTTCGGCGCGATGGGCTGCACGTCAGCTATCGTGTTCGCGTGTACGTATTATCTCTTTGCGAACTGCATGTGAAACAAGTACTGACTTGGTATACCCATCTACAGGTTTCGGCGCTGCCTACGGAACCGCTAAGGCCGGTGTTGGTGTCTCGGCCATGGGTGTCCTCCGCCCTGACCTGATTGTCAAGAGTACGCCTAGACCAATGGACTCCGTAATGTCGTAACATAATTAACATGCTTCAGACATTATTCCCGTTGTCATGGCGGGTATTATTGGTATCTACGGTCTCGTCGTGTCCGTGTTGATCTCCAACGGTTTGACACAGGAGTCTTCGCTCTTTGCCAACTTCATCCAGCTTGGTGCTGGTCTCGCCGTCGGCCTGTCGGGTATGGCTGCTGGTTTCGCTATCGGCATTGTTGGTGACGCCGGTGTACGAGGAACCGCTCAGCAGCCTAGGTTGTTCGTCGGAATGATTTTGATTCTCATTTTCGCCGAAGTCTTGGGTACGTTACTCGCCGATCGCGATGAAGGCTTATACTGACATACACCAGGTCTTTACGGACTCATTGTCGCCCTGCTCATGAACTCCAAGGCCAGTGACGCCAAGTGCTAGACGATTACGCAGCCTCCATTGCAGATATGACAATACCTACCTGCAGCAATCATGTAACGGCATCGATACGCAAAGTCGTTCAGCAATCTACACATATGACGCGCAACACCAACATGCGCGGCATGTCTTACGTCTCCATGTATTATTCGAACGGAAGGGTAACGAGGGCTTCGAAGTTGGGAAGCGAGGTGGTAAATAATGGCATCGGTTGAGATGCACTTGCGATCCATTTGACGGCGTGTATTCTAGGGTCTCATCAATTTCATTCTGCGCGTGTAAACGAAATGCATTTGTTTCATCATAGTCATTCTGTGTCTTGAATTTCCTCATTAATAGCAACGTGGTGTAGTCGTTGGTGAGTGTCAGGCGATGTGATTACGATGTCTTTTCGCTCTTCTACGGCTGCAAAACGACTTTTCGATCGTCAAGGCCATAGGGTCGCTCTTCTTGCGGTGTTGTCTTCTGTCCGATTTTTAATTCCGCTGGATCCCTACATGCCATCTCTACGGCTACATTCCCTGCATACAGTTCGGCGGGTGGCGCTGCAGGATAACAGCTCATTTCTTGGTACTTCTCGTGGAGAGGGTTATGCGGTAACTCTACAGTGGCACGGCGCTCCTGTCTTCTTCTCTTTTCTACCTTCCAGGCTAAGAGCGCAACGAGCATAAGTAGTATGGTAATCACGGCTACACCAATACCGATTCCTGCGCGCGCGCTCCGATGCTGAGCCCTTGCGGCGGATTTGATGCGTTAACAACTCGCAATACGGGATCACGATTTCAAACCGAGCAAAGCGGACGAAACAACTTGGATACGAAGGAGATTTATTTACGCTAGAAGTCTGTAGCGGACTCATCTGTTTGTGGGCGTCTCTGATATGTCACGAGCCTAGCACACTCTTTCTGGAAAAGGGGCCCTTGTGCATGGTATAGTCATGTGTCACAGGAAGAAACTTTGAACCGACGTTCTCTACCGTTCATCAGCAAGCCGTGGCAATCTAATCAACTTGTTGGAGAAGGTAAGTTTTCTTCTTCACAAACGTCCCGTAGGGCAAGACAGAACGAGCTCCATCCCGGGTAAAGAAAGTAAGCAGAAGAGTCACCTAAGGCGTTATGTATCGATGTACTCATAGTGTAGATTTAGTATTGATGGTCTTTGTAATAGGCAGTGTTCATGATCAACGCTATTCATGTCTCAACAGCCTTAGCTATCATTTCACTTTCTTGCCCACACCATTAAGCCGAAAACCCTTAGTCGGTTCACTTGAACTATAATCAATCTGGAAACTAACTTGTTATAAGACACTAACCTGAAGACTTGCCTCTTTCCACGCACTACCATAGCTACTTATGTATAATTGCAAACGCAGGTTTTCTTCCTCATGACTAGAAGTGAGCGCAAACCTGCTCAAAAGCGTCACAGATACATTCTCTCACGCACATCTTATCTCAAAAAATCCAAGGTCACGCTCGAAAGCAAACGCCCCTCATCTCAATATGATCTCCGCTACTAAGATATATAATGAACTTCCTCCTTCCTTAACCCTCTTATTAATGAAAATTCCAGAGCTACCTTCACAACATCTCTAGATCATATATATATAGCATTTATCCTTCTGGTTCAAATCTCCCTTGCATATCCTGCAAAACTCTTCTTTCAGTGAACCGCCAGGATGTCTGGTTCGCAAGCCAGCCAACCTTCTCGACGCGACGGGCAATCTTCGTCCCAAAACCCCTACAACACTCCTCGCCATGGCCGAATCCCTTCTCGTACCGGTATTGAGCCCTTGTCCCCTCCTCATGTCGGCCAGCCGCCTCTTCCTGGTCACCGAGTCCCTCCAACTGTCCACCATCTCCGAGAAGACGTACCAACCCCTCTCCAGCGCTGGAACGGCGAGTCTGTAACCCCATTCATGCGCTGGGCGTACACAGTCCGAGATAACTCAGGACAAGCTCGTCCCAATTACAATTACGACCCGGACATGAATAACGCCATATTCCTCAGCGAGACCATCGTAAGTCCGCATTCATCTCCTCTTCAACCATTGCTCCAAGAAGGTACTAACTTACAATCAGGATGACTTCGACCGAAACCCTGCCTTGATCCACGAACTCATCCTCCGCATCGCCAATCCAGAACTCGGTCACGCTTCCATGGACTGGATTCGTCAAAACCGGTCACTTGTCGATATACTCCTGTACCGCCACTACCAGCAGTACGGTGGTCTCATGCTACCTCCGACGGCGCCAGCGATCCAAGCCATGCGTTCTCATGAGACAGCAGTCAACTCTGCTAGGTCTGCTGGTGCGACCCCAGATCAGCTCCCACACATCAGTCTCCCGTCTTTTGGTCCCCCTCCAGACGACAGTGTCCCTAAGGCGCCTGGGCAGAAAGGCAAGGCACCGGTACCTGGTTCTTCTCCAAGTGGAAATCCTTGGGGTAGTATTGGAGACAGGCGCCGTTTTGGAGGTGGTCGAGGTGGAGGTGCTAGTGGAGGTGGAGTGGCTATCTGAGTAAGTTGTATACCTCCAGCCCCTACCATTAGACCACGTTGGAGAGCTTCGAAAAGCCCCACGACCTCCTGGCTGTATTATGCTTGCCTATCTGATGTCTGAAAGTAGAGCCTTGTTGACCTCAAGCAGACCTCCTGAGAACCAGATCGCGGTATACTCACTATTTGTATCGTTCCTGATATGGCTTGAGATGGCTCAGACAGGCGGCAAAGGATGGGTTGATTACACCGAGAGATTTGGAAAAGTAGAACTGCTCATATATGAATTGCATTCAAATCATTACTATCATGTACCCATTGCCAACCCAGTGATCTCGCTTACAAGCCACTCTTCTCGTTCTTGACGTCCCTCACGCTAAGAGTCTCGACGTTTTCAGCGTCACCAACCTCACGACCGCCAATGTATTTGCTCTCCTTCATGTTGTTCATAGCATCTTCTTGAGCGTCGGCCTTGCGGAAGGTCATGTAGAAACCGATGCCACCGAACATGGCGATAACAGCGACAGAACCATAGTTCCATACCAACAGTGGGTCCTCGGACAGACTGACAAAGGCCTGACCAAGAGCAGCGGAGACAGCGGAGGTGGAGAGAGCGACAGCCTGGATGGTAGACTTCATGTTGTTGGGTGCCTTAGTGTACGCGTACTCAAGCTTGGTGATAGATGCCAAAATTTCAGACATGCCGATCAGACCGTAGGGGAAGACTTGGACCCAGACGGAGATGTCGGCGCTGCAGTCGTCGCGGGTCTTGCTAAGGGCATTAATGTTATCACCACATGCCGACATCTTATAGATGAAGTACTGAATGACACAGGCAGACACCATGGCGAACGAAGAAAGTGCAAATCCAGCAGTGATCTTCTTGATGGGCGAGAGGTTGACACCAGCCTTGCGCAGACCAGGGTAAATAAGGAAGTCCATGATTGGGATGAGGATAACGATGAAGATGGGGTTCAACTTCGAGACGATATCGTTCGGTGTCTTTCCGAGGTTCATGGTGTTGGCTTGAGACACAAGATTGTTGGTCATCTACAATCGTTAGCTCAAGATACTTGCTGAACTTTTTAAATCTCATACCTGATTGTACGCGAGCCAATACAGAGGGTACCAAAGGAAAACCTTGCAGGCCAGGATACCACGCTTGACTTCGTCGACCCAGGCATCATCAAAGGTCATCCAGTCAGGGACGCTCTCACCACTAGCGCGAAGGGCACTAGGCTTGATCCTGTCCCAGAAACCATCATCCTTGAATGTGTTCTTGCGGGGTGACTTTTTGATACCGAGACCAATTAGCTTGAAAGCCTTGCCCATAACAGATCCAGTGGGTGGCGAGAGCTTGTAGTGTTTCTTCATGGTGATGAGGATGATCGGACATAGTAGATAGCAGATAGTCGGCAGTGTGTACGAAAGCCAGAAACCAACGAAGTGCTGAATGACGTTAGCATAGTTGCTCAACATGCCTTGACAGGGCAATTACCTCTGAGTAAACCATGGCAAGAGAACCACAGATAGAACCACAGTTGATCAAGAAGTAGAAGTAGATGTATATACGCGCAGTGGTGGTAGCGGGATCGACAATTTCCTTGCTTCCGTTCTTCTTTACGCGGACGTAGGCTTTCTGGTCTTTGTACTGTTCGGCAATGAGCGGCGAGATGTTACTCTTGAAACCACCAGTTCCGATACCCATGATGACAAGACCGACAGCGAAGATACCGATGGAGACGCTGGGCTTGACAATGACGGCGGGGATGGCAGACATGATCAAAATGATATGGCCAATGAGAGCGATAAAATTCGAGTACTGGATGGTGTTGTAACGTCCCCAGTACTCGTCAGCTAGCCAGGCACCGCCGAGAGGTGTGATGTAGGACCAGAATTGGTTGAACATTGTAAGACCGGTCGAAGCACGTTGTCCCATGTCTAGGGCACCGCTACCGGGCTTCTTGAGAAATCCAGCACCCGTCTTGGAGCCAGGGGGAAGTGGCTTCTGGATGAAGTCTGATGACAGTCAATACATGCCAAAGAATGTTGTTCCAAATTCCACTCACTAACGAAGACGGCACTGGTACCGTAGTAACTGAAGCGCTCGACGAATTCAACAGCAGCTACAGTCCATGCTTGCCATGGAATGCGACCAGCAACCCTGGGAAGAGTGGCCCACTCCTCCTCAGTAGGGAAAGGACCCAAAAGGTTGGTGTGCTCATCGTTGATAGAACCTGTAGAGCTGGTGTCGATTGGAATTGGGTCGGTAGCAGTAGCACCCTTGGTAATTTCCAGAGACGCCTTGACGTTGGTAGTGGCTGCCATTGTGCTGAAGATGATATTAAACCAAACTTCGAGGCAGAGCAGGAGTAACAAGATACAACCGCAGAACTGAATGCGCGAGATCACACGCTGGCGGTGGGGGGTCAAGCAAACGCAATGGGCGATGGACTTGAATGCCTGCGATGCGAACAGGTGTACCATGCCCCTCTTCATATACATGCAGATCGGGAACCAGACCGAAGCATTGGACAGGAGTTTCACAAGGGTCGCACGCGACTATCGAGCGTGTCCACTTTCGCCATGGCATTTCGTTCGTTCGGTTGTCGTGTGTTATCACTGCTACATGCACATCAACAGCATCCAAGACCATGGGACGGCGCCTAGTCCGGTCGAAGGATCACAATGCGACCCCTCAGACATACTGCCGCAGTTAAGCGCGTTACTTAGAGGCATCCAAGGCCGTGGTAGCCCCAGGGTCAGGATAAGATAGGAATGAGCAAAGGATCCGGGCGCCAATACGAGCGACCAGCCTTGTACCATGGGCGCGGCGGAACGTTCGAAAAAGACGTGCCAAGCTGTGCTAAGCAGGAAAAGATAACAGTCGTCGAAGCTTCCATGCGGGCGCGCCAGAAATGCCAAGTTTTGTTCCATTTCTTGGTCTTGTCACCTCCCATTCTGGCCCTAGTCACGATTGCAACGCGCCTGAATGGACCTAGGATCTCCGTGAGAATGGTAGCCAAGGGCTTGGATGTAGGGTTATCAGTATAAGCGTTTCATTATTGTTACCTCCTTCTGAAATTGATCACGCGCGAGACGATGGCTGAAGGGGCGTGGTTGGGATGGCGTTGCAAAAGTGCTCAAGTGATGATGAAGCGGTGGGTAATATTGGTGGTCGGGCAAACCTCACGCTAACGAGCACGGTCCTCAAGCGGAAATCTGGAGGAAAAGTTGGCGGAGCCAACACCGCACCAACCAGCGGCTTTCAATTGCACATCTATGGCTATCTGTTTTCCGGAAGGATGAAGGTTGCATCTCCACTGAGGCGGATCGCAAGCCATGCAGCATATCTTTTCAAAACTTTTGCCCTTATCTTTACACATTTCGGCCCCTCCGAATTCTCTTGCTAATTGAAATCGACGTTTAATCATCCGTAGTTCTAGATCCTAATAAAGGTTAGCAATACCTTCAAATGGTTTTACTAGATAGCTTTACCTGGAGTGAATGGTCTCGCTTCAGGACGGAGCACGGAACTGCTAGCTCTTCTTGAAGATGAAGCTTCTCCCAGAGGAGGTACCGAATGGTCTTCATTCTGTGCCAATACTTGACCTTGTTGACCCGCTGAAGCAGCACGATGGTGTTGGAATTGTTGTCCTTGACGACTGGGCACGCGGAATTGCTGCGGAACAAGCATTACTTGTGGTGGCGACATTGGGTAAGCGCTACTGGCTCGTGGTTGAGCAGAGTTGGCCTGTTGCGCGTTGTGGTAGCTTTGATTGACATTCCATTCACTGTACGATTGCGGTGGAGGGTTGCCATAATGCTGCATACCGTACCCAACCATTGATGGAGTAGGCGCGTATGGAGTACGCGCCATCGAAGGATCGTCGTAGGGCTGATTGTATCCACCAAATGGAGCTGGTGGGTATTGCGGGGACGGCTGTTGCACCGCCTGAGACACACGCGCTCCTCGATTAAAGTGATGGCCGTTATCTGGATGTCCTTCGTATCCTCCACGAAGCTGCCGTGGCCGAATTGTCTGAACATATCTGCCTCCGTGATGACCTTCAGTTTCGAGGTTGAGAGCGCTCATCTGTTTCTGCAGCGCCCTGTTTTCATCCATGAGCTGCGGCGGTTGTGTCCGAGCAGGGCGGCTGCCCCTAGCCTGATTTCCTCGTCGGAGATCTGGATTTGGATCTCGACCGAGCGAGAAGAGCAGGTATGGCCCTTGTGTAGATGCATGGCGTACGAATATACGAATGCACATCTGGCTACCTAGCTCAGTGACCTTCGTGAATTTCGACAGCTCCTTCGGCGTAAGGGTTTCCGAGTTGAGGAGAGTCAGGCGAAGACGTTCGATCGTCAACGGAAAGTCTTCGTAAAAGGGCTGTGTTGTATGTGTCAGTGCCTAGGAGCAGGAGATAGTGATGTGCCTTTTGAACATCTCAGAAGCGTTCCACATGTTACTTTCTTGTTGCCAAGTCAGGAGAAAATATTTGGTGTTTTCCTGGTGCAGCTATCCTTCAAAGGGTAACGTTCAGTTCACTTACTATTAGATGTATATTGCGCCTCGCATGAAGGATACTCTTCATCCAATCATCCGCGGATTTGCCTGGTTGCGCGAATACCGACTGCAGGAAGGGAACCAGCTCATCTCGAGCCCATTCCATATTGAGGGGTGCTATGATCGAAGAAGGTTCGGGGGCTGGGTTGTTAGAGTCCGCCATGATAGTAAGTGGTTGTTCGAAGACGTCGTTGAGGAAGGATCAGAAGCGGAAGTTGTTGGAGAAAATATCTATACACATTTGAAGAAGATTTTATACACAGACAATATAAGGGTCTGGAGTTCATGAGCAATCTTTACCTTTTTATCTTGCTCAATCGCTCATTCACTTGCTGTTTCCACGTCATTGCCTGGTCATTTGCACAATGTCAGCCTGCTAGACAAGCACGCAATAGCTTCGAACGAATGTCACGTTCACCTTGAGCAAACAAAATTGTGTACTGTAGTTACCGCTGCTGACTATGGCCATCGTATTGAACAGTAGTAATCGAGGTTCTGAAGGGCGCTTCACTTTCCGTAATATTCGTAGAACATAATAGACCTTCTCCTGTCGTATGTGTTAATTAGCCGCTTCGTTGACTGAGATTTGCAAAGTGAATGTAGAAAAGAGCGTGCATCATGAATCGTAGGCAATGAGATAATATTGGTATTGAATTACAGTCAGAAAGAAGAGGAATGAAGAAAGTCGACTATGTCGGACGTAGGACAATAGAGAGAAAGTGGACGCAAAGAAACCCCACTAGCCGATGCAGCTCTTTTCCTTTGCCAGACCCATTCCAAACCTCAGAGTGCAAAAGACCGTCTACCCCTCTCGACATCCTCAATCCAATCCCTCAACGCGCCAGTTCTCTCCTCATTGAGAGAGGCCTCCTGCTGCTGGCGACCCATCATTCCACTTGCGGCAAAACTAACCTTGCTCCCATTTTTTCGTAGCCGGTGTAAAGGATTTAAAGCTTTCTAAGCAGGGGGGTTTGGCGTAGTACTTCGATCCCTCCTTAGCAATCCCCTTCTCTCCGACGTCTTCGGCCGTGGACTGACACTATCCTGCTGGCTGCCTGCATCACTAGGCTGGAAGCTGCTGCGTATAGATACCATGCCTTTGCCTACACCAATGTTCTGCTCGGCACCACCACCCTGGTCTGAGATGGTAAATTGAGCTTCACCGAGTTCTTTGTCGCCACCGAACCTGCTATGGTCTTTGACAACGAGCCTGAAGAAGGCATCGGCGGTACAAGATGCTTTGAAGCTCTCTTCGCTGGGATCAAAGGATACAGAACCTTGGGGTGCCTTAATGTGATCGGTTTTGTGAATTTCCTTCTTGCCGAGCTGGATGTGTACACGTAGGTTGGTGTTAGCAGGGAAGCCATCAGCGCTGAGAACGGTGATGTTGGCTGTGCCTTGCTCGGCACCTCCAGAGCCGCCATCGCCAAACCGGCTGTGGAAACTCTGAGCGCCCCAGCTGCGGTGTCTGTTGTGGTTCGCACTATCCTTAGTAGGTGTATTCGGCTCGCCTTCGACAGAGATCATGGGCGTATCTGCGGAGGGTCGTTCTGCAGTGCTTGGTCGTTCAAGCTCCTCTTCAGGGGCTTCGCCGCGCGACTTTCTACGCTTGAAACCACGGCCAAGGAAAGTGCCTGCGCGGACCACGTTACCACCAACAAATGCGGCGCCCTTACCAACGCCCTTGACGGGCGCACCGATGACCTTGCCTGGAACAGCAAAGGTGCCAGAGAATGTGCTCGAGCCTTGACGGGATCGTACGACGTAATCTGGCTTGAACAACATTCGAAGTCGGATGGCGCCTGACTTGCCATCAAGAGCAAGCGTGACCTCTTGCTGCTGGAAAGGCTCCAGAATCTCCAAGTTGATGGATGACTTGCCAAGGAAGTCTGCCTTGTCGCCAAAGTCCCAATCGTAGACATTGACGACAAAGTCAGCCGCTGTTCGACTTCGTACAGGTACCTCAAAGTACTCGTTCCATGCTGGGTGGAGAGTCTTCTTTTGTGTCTTGGTCTTGTACACCTCCTTATCGTTGAGCATGAACTTGCAGTAAGGATCCGAGAAGCCGTTACGGTCCGCAGCTGGAAGATCTGCCGCATCAAGCACATCTACTCGCAATGTACCTTGGTTGTTGAATGATTCGCTGGGATCAAGACGCATCTTTACGGGAATGTACTTGAGCATGACGGTGATCTTGTTATCACGTCCGTTTTTGTCCTTGAGTGTGAATTGGGTGGGTGTGTTCAGAGATCTCCGCAGCGTATCGACAGTGTTTCCTGTCAGCTTAGCAATGACATGGTCTTCATGGTCCTCGCCATCATTGTCGACGTGTTCGATGATTCGGAGGGTGATCTTGGAGAAATCGAGCTCACGGATCATTGTGTCACCAACTGCATCGCGATTAGCTTAGCTGTTGATTCGAATCCGGACAGAACCTACCATCGTTGAATGTCATCTTGTTGCTCCGGATCTTTGCGCTGGAATAGCTGGCGTAGGCCATGTCATCCATAATGACATCGACATGACCACCTGTTCTTGCGAATTCGCCATCGATAAGCTTGAAGACAAGCAGACCGGACTCTACATCACGTTAGCTAATGCTCACAAAGGTAGGAATAAGGATACGGGAACAGGTTGTAAGTCGGGGTGACCAACTCAACAAACTAAACTCCTCTGTATCCTCAAAAGTGACATGCAACCTACCGTACTGCTGCAAGTCGTCCGCAGTAAGCCTCAATTTCTCGATTTTTGGCTTCTCTGGGATCGACTCTTCTTGTTGTAGCTCGTTCTTCGCTAGCTCCTTAGCCATGTCCTTCTCAGTAGATTTGAGCGATGAGATGGTACCGGCAGTCTCCGACCTGCTCAAAGTAGAAGAACCGGATACAACACGTTGATGGCTGAGCTTGGATCCAACAGAGATGGGTCGGGTGGTGCCGTTGCCGTTTGCTGTAGCCTCCTCGGCTTCTTCTTCCTCATCCTCTTCAGGGTCCCAGGTGGGATATGTTGGGTAGAAGGAGCAAGTGTAGTTCAGTATGCCATGAGGCTGAGCGTGTCCAGCCAATCGGAGAGGTCCCGCTGTGGGTTGCTTCTGTTCTTGAACAAGGTACTCGCCGTTCTCATCCTGCTGGATGTAGTCACCAGCCAAGAGCTCGATGTGTCCGAGTGGACGATCCTTGCCGAGATTCTCATCGTCCATGACCTCTAGCGTAAGCTTCTCGCGGACAGTATGGACAGGCACATAAATGACCTCATCCCAATCAGGGTCAAGGTTATTCTTGAACACAACAGTTCGGCCCTTCTCGATACCAGAGAGTAGAACGCGTACGTAGGGATCCGACTTGCCTAGTGCTTCAAGGTTACGGAGCCCACGCGCGCTCTGGAAGTGCAACCTCATCACACCGATTGGAGTAAGGTAACCACTGGAAGACACTGCGCCCTTCAACGCAACTGGCTTCCAGTCAAGCTTCATTTTGACGCGACCACTCGATGTACCCGCGAGGTTATACCACTCGTGACCCTTGGCCATAAGTTCCAGCATGTCGTCCAAAGTGATCTGGTAGGTACCAAGGATTGGGTCAGCTGCGAGATCGCGGTCGTCCTTGATGACAAGACCGAGCTTGGCCTTCTTACGATCGGTGATGAGCATTTCTTTGGTCGCATCTGGCCAGATGGGCTGATTCGTCCTCTTCATGACCCGCGATTTATGAATCTCGTGGCCGTTGAGCAACAGAACGGCGTATGGGCTGAGCTGCCCAATCATGCTCTTGCTGCCGTCCATGTCCTTGGCCTGCTCAACAGTGAACTTGCAAATACCCGTACGTGACTCTGGTGGAGGCTCCTTGGTACCGTCTTCGAGTGTGGTGCCTTCCAGCACCGGGAAGAAGCGCACGTCTGCTGTTACCATACCACGAGCGCGACCGCCTGACATGACCTCGAGCTGCAAGTTCTCATGGTCGGGAATTTCCTCTAGCTGCTCAAGGGCAAATGTAGCGGTACCAAGCTCCTTGTCCTTGCGGATGTCGTTGTAGTCAAAGAGGTTGATAGTAAGCGAATCTTTCAACGAAGTTACAATGATGTTGACAGTCTCATTCCAACGAGGGCTGGCGTTTTCGTGCACCGTCTTGGTGCGTGCGAGCACATTACGGTTGTTGATAGAAACTGTGGCATATGGATCAGGGGTGCCGGAGAACTTGTCAGGGTTCTTGAGACCTTGTGCACCGTGGAAGTGGACTTGTAGAACTCCGATCGCTTGATCGACAGGGTTACCTGCAAGCATCTTGGCGATCTCGATAGGGAACACATTGGGATCATACATCATTGGGCCCAAATTGGCATGGATCTGCTCCATGATAAAAGTCTCCAGACCAGGAATGAAGTTGATGTCGAAACCGAACGTCTCTCCACCCAAAGGCTTGCAAACGTAGTCGATGGTTGGGCGCTCCAAGAAGGACATTTCGACCTTCTCAATGTGGGGGAAAGGCAGTTGTAGCTTGAACTTCAAGCGCATCAGACCGGAAAAGGCCATGTCTTCTACGATAACATCGAGACCCTTGCTAACAAGACCCTTTCCAATGCGGATTTCCAGGACGATCTTTGGGTTGATCTTGTTCTTGATCTGTCTAGCGGTAAGATCGGCTGTGTCGTTGGGCGTGAAGCTGAACTTCCAGTCCATGAGAACAATGTCATCCTGTGTCTTGGGGTACGTCTTGACGTGCTCCAAGCGCGGAGGCTTTGTTCCGAGGACGAACGTCTTCATCTTCAGGCTGTCGAGAAAGGCTGGTGTCGACGTCGAGAGCACTTGGTCTACAGTACCCACAATGGTGTCACAGAGGACAGGCGCGTAGATGGGCCAGAACTTGACAAGGAAGCTGTTGATCCACTCGAGACTCTCCGTGTCCGTCTCCAGCTTGTTCTTGGCCATCTCGCGGTTGAGGTCGTCTCGCGCATTGCGGCGCACGCGACGGATCGAGGTTCGGTAGTAGGTGCCGCAAATGGCCATGAAGATCATGATCCAGCCCAGTCCGCCGCCTAGCACACCGACGACCCACGAACTCAGGCATGCAAAGATGATGATGCCTGTGTTGTGGTACCAGTCGCCAAAGAACTTGTCCTCTATCCGGCCTTCCAGCCATGTCTGGTGGTCGGCCAGGGACGCCTCTTCCTCGTCCTTGTTCTCCGAGCCTGGCATTCCGAATCGCGGCGCCCACCCAACGCGATCCCACCGTGCATCGTCGTCGAGGTGTTGGGGCGCGTGGCCGTTTGCCTTGGCCTGCTCTGGAGTTTCTATGGCACCGTCTTTTGTGGGCGTAGGGAGGTCGTACTCTGGAGGGCTTTTGTCGTTGTCGGCGTCTGACACGAGTGCCGTCGCATTCTTGTTCCGCTCGTGGTGGAAGTTTGCGGGGACACGCGCTCTTGCCTGTGCCCGCTTCTGCTCGGGGCTCGCATCGGGGTCGAACTGGAAGGCCGCGCTGCCGCCCGCTTGCGCCTGATCGACCAGGGCATTCTCTGCTTGGTGCGCCGTAATCGAGGAATTGGGGTCCTTTGCGGCGTCGAGCAAGCCTTGCTGCTTCAGCTCGGATTCACGCGATTGCGTAGCCATGTCGGCAATACCGAGCGGAAGTCCGACCCGCTCACGCTGTGTTGCGGTTGCCGATGCTGGGCGTGCAATTGGGCGCTCGCGATCGAGGGGTGGATAGGAAACAGGCTGGGGGAGTCGTGGGAGCGAAGTAGAAGAAAGAGAGCGGCTGGGTGGTGGTGTTGGGCTTCTGGAAACCTGTTGTTTGGCTGGTTAGCTTTCCTTGGTAAACGGCGGCAGCTATGCTTTAGCGATACTGCAGCTATACTCGGGTGGATGGCACTACCTAGCTTACTCGCCGAAGTAATTCCTGGCACGGGAGGAAAAAACAAAGGAAAGGCCGAAGGAATGACTATGTTCAGGGTTCTCGTAGGAGACAGACGCGCAAGCGGTCCTACTCAGACGCAATCAGGGAGCTTGGATGAGGTCTTGACTAGCAGCTGTAGGCCATGACGATCCGCCCGTGCTCGCCCTGCACTGCCACATATGACATAGAGAACTACGCGTATCCCGACCTTCAGCTGCAGACAACCTTTCACCCTGTATCACTACTGTGCCGTGCCGCTAGCCAGTCATTGTCCGATGATCAGAACCTTGTCTCCCCCTCCATCTATCGTGACGCTACCCACCTGCAGGGCTCGCACGGCGTTCCCGTTGATTTATCTAACCATTAGCCCCAGGGTCCGTCCCGCACACCCAAACGCAAACATGTGAGAACATAGCAGCAGTATTACACCGCCACATCGTCGGCAAAATCCTTCTTCCATCACTTTCTTACCGCAACTTCAGAAGAAAGAATTGCGACATGGTTGCATGGAAAAAGAATATCAAACATGCAGACTACATGCAAGAACAGCGACCAGTCTTTACACCACTCACTCTGTATTGACACACCACATTCATGTATTACTAGCCTTGCTGTCACACCGCGTGTGCACTAGAGGCGTTGCAGACTCGCAAGACCACGCTTCATCAGACTGCTGAGCTGAATATGCTCGACCCACATCCGTCCAAGCCACAGATCTTCCAGACCCATCGAGAACCCACCCAGCCTGACAAACCCCACAGCATAGCCGATAGGTTGCGAAATGCAAACTGTTCCATCTTGAACTGTTGTGGCTCAAAATTCCTTGAGTAGCCTCATAAACTGGCCCCTAACACTGTACATTTTTAGTAAGGAGAACCACTAGCGACTGGATACTTTCTGCCAGACACTCCATCCTGCACCCCAGACACATACCTATGCACTCGGGGATCTCGGGCCCTTTCCCTCTCCCGACTATCGTCTCTTACGCGATCATCGTACCCTGCTTTTCTGTCTCTATCTCTGTCCCTGTCATGTCGATCATCCCACTCGTCCTTGACCCTATCGTGGCTGCGTGTCCTGGCCGAGTCACGAGTACGCTCACGTGGATATTCAACATCTTCTGAGTGACGTCGATGCGAACCCCTTCTGCCGTTACCCATCTCGTAAGGGTCCCGGTCGCGATGGTGACGTTCTCTATCGCGGTCACGTTCCCGTTCACGCTCACGGACATATGGTGGCTCGCCATCTCGAGGTGGGCTTACAGGGTGCACAGTCTGTGGACCCCATCGCACACCAGGAGCTGGAACCGGTCTGTAGCTGGTGCGTGGTGGCATAGCTGGTCTCGAAACATAGTACTTCTGTGCGGCTTCACGTTGAGCTTGTGCAACCTGAGTCGCAAAGAGCGGCGACGTAGTTGGCCGATAAACGGGTTGAGGAGAAGTCGCACTTGAGCTTCTTCCATCCATTCGGACGGCGTCATGTTGGTTCGAGAATCGGCGCGCCTCGCTGTAGGCGGGAAAGTACCCCGGCTGCGATACGGGCGGCTCATGAGATCGGTGAGAGCGCAGTACGGGTTCACGGCGACGGGAAGGCGGGCGGTCTGGATCAGAATCCGAGTCTGTTGTTGATAACGAGGATTCGCGTCGTGGCGGATGTGGGCGTTTGTTCGAGGGATATCGAGCTCCTGGCTGAGGACCAGGCGCAATGGGTGTGGCATCTTCATCCGAGTAGTCTTCGTCTGAGTATCGGCCCGGAATGCTCTTCTTTCTACTTCCAACATAATTTAGAGGATTCAGCATATGCCTCACCCTTGATGTGACGGCTCTTCCATGGTCGTCGCCCGGCCGTGGAGACTGCTTCGAGACATGGCGCATGAAGGTCGGCCGTGGTCTTCCCATCCGGTAGAGTGGGTCTTCAAAGTATCGGTATGCGCCATGCTTCTCATCAGCTGAGGTGCCTTCACTATCAGTCGAAGTACGTGGCTTTGGCTCGTCAGCAGCACTGCCCCCACTCGCTTCCTCGTCTGCCTCTTTCTTAAGCCTAGCAGCAACGCTCTGATACCACGTCTCCATAGCATCGTCGGGCTTTTCGGGAAAACATTCCTTGGGTAGTATTTTGGGAAAGATATTGCCAGTTTCTGGGTCTGGTATATCGTCTATTTCGACGGCCCTCTGTAGAAAAGGTACATGCTCTTCTGGCCCCAGCAAGAGTTGTATTGTCTGCCATGTCACAAAGCCGTTCTTCTTGAGCGCGGGTATGGTAGGGCTCGAGTAGCCGTCGTCGTGTGGCCCTGGCTGCAGGCTGTGGTATGCGCCTAGTGAGCGATATATGAATGCGACTGATGATGGCGGTGTATCTGTGAATAGCACGTCGTAATCGCCCCCAACACTACGGTACCAGGCTGCGATCTGCGACGGCGTGAGATCAGGCGAGTCGCCTGGCTCGAACTTCTTGCTCTGCAGCGACACATCAGCTTGACGTCTCCCAGTTATCTCTGAAGCTGCACTCAACTCACAATGACCTCAGCGATGCCCTTGAGCAGGCGATCTAGTAAATCGGTGCCGCATTTGTCCTCCTTGAAAAGGTAACCCCAGTAGTCATATGCTTCCCGATGCGCCGCATCCGCTTGCGCTATGTTGGCCGCGCGCTCTTCCTGGTGCTCTTTCGGTGATATCGGTTCGGGAGCCATTTCGTTAATGTGTAAGGACAACCGCTTTGAACGAGGTCAGGCATATATATCTTCTTCGGCTCGATGCTCGGAGCTGATGCTCGTCAGGGTACCGTGAACCCCGCTGCGTGCGACGCGGGAATGCAGGCGTGTACAACGCGCCAGCGTCAGGAAGCCACGGCTGCTTATATCAAGAGCTGTTCGCCGCTATCAGCAGGCATCATCGCTATGCAACAGGCAGATGACTGGCCGACTGCGCCTCTGCGCTGCGCAGGAACCGGTAGAAATGGTGGGGGTTGTTGTTCGCGGGTTGGCTGCGTGGCTGGTGACATTCTGACATCACCGCGGTAGGGCCGCAAGGCTGAGATGGCGTGAGGCCGCAATCAGGCACCATTTCTTGGAAGTATAACTGCAGACATCGGTCACCCCAATGCTGTTGGGATGATCCAGGCTTGTTAGGTGCGCGGGAACAGCGGACTACTAAACGAGATGAAACTAGCTCCAAACAGCCTACAAGGGCGAAATGCATGACCAAATAATGTTGATGATGGATTATATATTGTATTCAAGATGCATTTTGTCTATGATGATGTGTGAATCATTGACCGGGCGTGAATATTACACCCCATTACCGCCTGAGTCCTTTTGCCCAAGCACGTTGCAATGCAGTCATCTCTCGTTATCAATCGCTACAAGAAGACCTGTATCCTCAAAAAAAATCTATAAACCCGTGAAGAAAATGCCGCCTCAACCACTCTAGTGCTCAAGCAATCTGAGCGAACCCTGGACGACGACGTTCTCGAGGATGGAACCCGGAGGGATGTCGATAGTGGAGCCCTCAGTCGCAACGATGATGACGGTACCCTTGAGGGTAACGCCACGGCCAAGGTTGACCGGACCGGTAATGGTCAGATGGTCAAGCTCGACAATCTTGGGAATGGAGGGAATACGGGACTGGAAGCTGGACACCTTCTTGAAATCGCTGCCGAGCTTGATCAAGGGGGCGGGTCCGAAGCGGTTGGGGTCGATCACTAGCTGACCGTGCTGGAGTGTGTAAAGATCAGACTTGACAAGCATGAGGTCGGAGCAGGTCTTGACGGGCAAGAAACGCTTTCGGGGTACGTTGACACCGTGTGCGTTCTTGAAGTGCTTGATAGCAGCACCAACAGCTGTCTCGAGCTGGAGGACGGAGATGTCGGCCTCGCCCTTCTTGTCGGCAGGGATGGACTTGCCGTTGGGGATGATCTCCATGGCAAGCTCGTTAGCCTCAACAACACGCTTGATGGCCGCGAGGTTCATCCAGATGTTGTTGGTGTTGAAGTACTTGAACTTCTTGATCGACTTGAACTCGTTGACGTGCTCCTTGGGAACCTGGGCGATTTCAAGCAGACGAACGGAGCCCTCGTAGTCAATGATGGTACCACCCTTGACATCAGCCTTGGTCTTGTCGGTCAACTCCATGATGTACTCCGCCTGGGAATCAACCATGTGCTGGAGGATGCGGAGGTCGACAACAGCACCCAGGTTGTCGGCGTTGGAGAGGAAAATGTACTCAATACCGCGGTCCATGAGCTTGTCGATCATGCCAGTGTTGTAGAGAGACTCGAAAACGTCACCGTGGCCAGGGGGGTACCAGTTGGCGATGTCTGACTTGTTCTCCTTAGGAGCAGGCAGGAGCGAGTCCTTGAGGATACGGGGGTATCTCGACTGGTTGAAGGTGAGGATGTCAATGTTATGTCCCTCGTACTTCTTGATGATGCTGGCGGTGTCGGTGTCGGTGTTGAACGAGTTCATCAGCACGAATGGGACGTTGACGTCGTATGTGCGGTTCAGGTACTCGATTTGGCGCACTGACAAGTCCAAGAAGGACATACCGTCACGGACCTCGATGACGGACTTGGGGCCAACGCAACCCATGGAGGTACCGAGACCACCGTTAAGCTTAACGACCGCCAACTTGTTCAGGTATTCGACAGCCTCGGTGTTGGCCAAGTCATCGTAGCTGACGACCTGCTCGGCCTTGGGAGGAGCGATGCGGTTCCAGTCAATGGCAGTACCCTTGGCCTTGTCATTGAGGTATCGTCGGAACAGAGCGAAGAAGTTGTCCATTTCCGTCTCGAAGTACTATAGTGGGTCAGTATACGCTCAGAATGACGTATTTCCCAAATTCCCCTCCCAAACACGCCGATAGCTTGTGGCTGTGGGCATTGGCCTGAGCAAGTATATCGCGATGCTTGGGCGGCGAACGAAGATTGGAAAGGTGCAGAAGAATTGTGACTGACCTTCTTCTCGGCGGGGTCGGTGACGGTGTCGGCGAGCTTGTTGAGCGCATTGCGCATTTGCGAGGCGGCAACATTGGTAGATGTGTTCTCGAAAGCCTGGAAGATTGATTGTTAGTCGATTGAGAACAAATTCGAGCTACGTTGAAGCTATTGAGAGTGTAGGTGCTGTTGTTACCACGACATCGCAGCCGCGGGGAGCAGGCGATGAGAACGCGGGGACAACCCTCCAGAATAGGAGCGAACATCATCTTTGACGAATCGCCTGATCTACTCGAGGGAAAAACGTATCGAAACATGGCTAGGCGGGGTGCTGCAACCCCAGCAATCAGTGCCAGCTCAATGCCAGCTTCCTTCGGTACCCACTATACCCAAGCCAGGGTATCTGGTAGCGGTGAGGACTGCTGCATCGGCTTTTGCAGCAACGAAACGAATCGAAGAAATCAGGGATGAAAAAGCAAGATACAGGCTGGTAAGCCGCAGAAATAGAGAGAAGGTACTTACCACATGGGACTGTGACTTGCCGTGATGGCGCTGGGATGAGAAGCCACCCTCGCCGCCCTCAGCAGCAGAGGGCTTCAAGTGAGAAGGAATCGCGCGAGATGCCATTGTGTAAGTGAGAGAGAGAAAAGGCTGTTCCGTGAGGAGAGAGTGGTGTAGAGAACAACAAGTGTTGGGGAGCTGGTCTCCTTAAAGGCAATGGGTCGCGCTTGGCGTTGAACGTGGGGCAAGTCGAGAACAAGCTATGGCCTGGTAACGAGAACAGGCTTGGGGTTTCGATGGGGATAGTGAAGAGACGGTGTGAATTTGCCTTTTATACATGCATGTTATTGCCGCGAGCGCACCAGAAGGGCAGTTTCGAGCGTAGCATCTCTGCATGGCAACGGCGACGCCGCCAATAGTTCTTGCACACGACGAGATTCTGATACTTGATTTCACACCATCATTGCAGCCATTACACTTGTTTCACAGTGGATTTTCCAGTTGCAGTATCGGACTACACCCTCGGGATTCGCTCACCCACGTCTTCCGCTAGGTCTTTCACCACATCTTCCAATTGCACTCCCTCCTTCCTTTACAAGGCCTCGTCTTGCGACGCTCCTCCCCAACCTCCCGTATCCGCCCGAGTCAAGAGCGACTATCGAATGGCTGCGCGGCCGCCTATCTGCTCAACCTCACGATGCACAATTGTTGAATAACTTTTCGGAGAGCTATGTCGATAAATTGAAAAGCCCCTCATCTGGCCGCGGCACTAGCAGGGGTATGCAGTAAACCTGACGTTGCCCCGAGACCGCTATTCCGACTTGCTCCCAGTGCTCCCCAACAGACTTCCCCAGCTTGCAGCCATGTTACAATTTTTCCGCAGTGGCAAATGTGCAATGCAACGCGGAGGCGAATACAGTGGGGAACCGGATGAATGAGGACTCCCAAGATCTACGCGTGAGCAGCGGCTCCAAGTGAAAGTCGTGGCTGCAATAGTGGCGCAGGTACACGTCTGATGTGGCTTTGAACCACGTGGGGGATCTACTGCTAGTCGGTGTATTCATACAACAACGATGCCCATGTCAGACGGCAGCCTCAATAACGCCTATCTCCACCGTAAATTTCAGTATCGGAAACTCGTCAAGCCTCTGTAGTGGCTTGATTTGTGATGTATCAATACTAATGACCAATCAATTACATTGCGCTCAAACAAGAATGATATCAGTCAAGCACACAATCACTTTGTCTAGGGATACCCGCGATACCGAGAACCAAGATGGCAGTGAGCTTCTAACATGCTTAGACGCTTGGCAGTTCCCAAGTACATGTCGCAGGTGTAAGACAGGGACAATTATTGGAAGTGGAGACTGAATCGGTACCGGCTGCGCTAACGGACCTATCCCCTAGCCCAAGTCAGGAACAGACATCCTTAGCTGTTGCTCTAGCTGTTCCTGTGGCTTGCGTCTGGGAAAACTTGCAGACATTTCCATGGCTGGAGCGATGATTTGACCCACTACGGCAGTTCACTAGTAATACAGCTTCGCCCTAGTTCGACCGTACTGGTCGTGTTACTTCGACGGCGGGTGCGTCTGCAAAAGGCACAGCATGAGGCTTTTCGATCCTCAGCTTGATCCATACGCTCTGGTCTACTTCTTGCGTGAAGAACTTTTGTCTAAGTTCTTCAACCAGCCACGCTAGTAGGCTCTCAATAGTTTGGAAAGTAGACCCGGATATCAACTACGTCGGTCAGTTAGTGTGGACTTGTATGTTTTGTTGTGCTTACCTCAAACAAGAGGGCCTCCAATTGGGGGTAGTCTTCAACACGAGAGTCATGTATGTTGTCAACCCACACGTTGAGGACTACGGGCTGCTTCTGCAACCTCTCATTGGCGTTGACACCAATCAAGCATGGGATGCGGACATCGCGCAGATACAGTACGTTCGAACGGGTGCCAGTTCCTTCAATGCGAGACGTAATGTGTCCAGCGCCTTCGCCGAACATGCTGCCTTTCATGTAACATATGTTCGTTTCGATCGCATATATGTCTGTCGAGCCTGCGACGTCGCGTACACTTTTAGAGACAGCAGCCGAGAGAGCGGCAGTTGACATCCAGGCCATGGTGTCATCTTTAAAGCGTGCTTGTATGGCCTTGCTGAGCGTACCATAGTGAACTGTACTATCATCGACAGAATCCGTAGAAGAAGCCGATGTGAACTGCTTCCCCAGTGTCAACGTGACGCTGATCAAGGCGCGCTGCTTCTTCTGGCGCCCCCAGACGTCTTTGCCTGCATTCACAACAACCTCTAGATTCTGGACCATGATCTTGTCATGATGTCCACTTGAAGCAGCCTCAGCACTCCACTGGGCCTGGCAAACGAGTTGGCTCATGATGGAATTTCGGCTGATGAACTTGGACGAAGAAATTGATAGGCTGGAGAAGAGATGGACTGTATCTTGGAAATGAACTAACTGTGGCCTCAGATTCTTCCAGGTGCGAACTTGTTGAGAAAGTTAGTATGAACACCCGCGTAGTCACGCATCAGCTTATGCAGACGACAAAACGCGTAGAAAAGGCAAAAGCTTGCAGTCGGCCGCAAGATTTCGTCATTGTCTCCAAAGGCTAAACAAAGCAGTCGCGTAGAATGTGAAAGAAGGGCGCACAGGAGGGGCTGAACGAGGGCTGAAATGGTACTCACCAGGCTGAAAGTGAGATGCGTGAGGCTCGTGGTGGGGTATATGACGAGCCCTGTAGACGGCTGCCCGCACGGACGCCTTTCCCAAGCAGAGCTCCGCAATCGAACATTCTAGCTACACATCAAACTATAATTCAGAGCCTGTCCCTCATACGCGCGGTGTACCAAGCAGATTCGCAGTCACATTCCCGAATCACCCTAAATCGAAAATACCTTCAACATGGCGGACGCACTAAAAGCAGAGGGAAACAAGCTCTTCGCTGAGAAGAAGTTCGCCGAGTCCATGTAGGGTCCCCCGCAAATGCTGCCTAGCGACAGTTTACTAACAAACTCCAGCGAGAAGTTCTCACAGGCAATCGAGCTCGACCCCTCAAATCACGTCCTATACTCGAACCGATCAGGCGCATATGCCTCGTTAAAAGACTGGCAGAAGGCGCTCGAGGATGCGAACAAGGTGACGGAGATCAAGCCAGACTGGGCCAAGGGCTGGGGTCGCAAGGGAACGGCGCTACACGGCGAAGGTGACTTGGGTACGTGTGGATCCCATCTATGAGAGAATGTTGCTGACTCCCGATAGTGGCAGCCACAGAGGCCTTTGAGGAGGCACTCAAGCTCGACCCAAGCAATGCTCAAGCAAAGTCCGGTCTCGATGCTGTCAAGCGCGCAGTCGAGGCAGAGGCGAACGACAGCGGTGCAGGCCTCGGTGGCATGTTCAGCGACCCTAACATGATCCAAAAGCTCGCCGCGAATCCCAAGACGGCCGCTCTCCTCGGCGATGCAGAGTTCATGAGCAAGCTCCAGCAGCTACAGAAGAACCCCAACATGGCTGGCGCCTTCATGCAGGATCCCCGCTTCCTCCAAGTTATGAGCGTCCTGCTAGGCATTGACATGTCGTTCGGTCAGGGACCCGGTGCTGGAGGCGCAGGCGATGCAGGCGCTAAAGAAGCCGAAGAGGACGTCGAGATGCCCGATGCACGACCAGCTCCCAGCCAACCCAAGAAGGAGCCAGAGCCAGAGCCAGAGCCAGAGCCGGTAGAAGAGTCTGAGGAGGACAGGGCTGCGAAGAAGGCAAAGGCCGAGGCCGACGAGCTGAAGAAGAAGGGAACCGAGTTCTATAAGAAACGACAATTCGACGAGGCTATTGAGAACTACAACAAGGCCTGGGAAACACACAAGGACATCACATACAAGACCAACCTTGGAGCTGCCAAGTTCGAGAAGGGCGACTACGAAGGCTGCATTCAGGCTTGTAATGAGGCTGTCGAGTATGGTCGCGAGATCCTGGCCGACTTCAAGATCATTGCCAAGTATGTCACATTCTGTCTTGCAATAATTATGCGCTAACACTATGCAGGGCCTTTGCACGCATCGGTACCGCCTACGAGAAGATGGGTGACCTTGGCAACGCAATCACGTACTACCAAAAGGCACAAACCGAACACCGCACACCCGAAGTCCTTGCAAAGCTCCGTGCTGCAGAGAAAGCCAAGGTCATCAAGGAGAGGGAGTCATACATCAACCCTGAAGAGGCTGAGAAGGCGCGCGAGCTCGGTAATGCCAAATTCAAGGAGTCCAACTGGCCAGAGGCCGTGGAGGCATACTCGGAGATGATAAAGCGCGCACCGGACGACCCAAGAGGATACTCTAACCGCGCCGCCTGTTTCATCAAGCTGCTTGAGTTCCCATCGGCAGTACAGGACTGTGACGAGGCTATCAAGCGCGACCCCGACTTCATCCGGGCATACCTGCGGAAAGCCCAGGCATACTTCACCATGCGCGAGTACAACAAATGTATCAACGTCTGCGCAGAAGCCATGGAACACGACAAGGATGGCAAGAACGCACGGGAGATTCAACAACAAGAGTCCAAGGCTCTGCAAGCACAATACTCTGCACGCGAGGGCGAGACTGAGCAGCAGACCATGGAGCGTATTCAGCGTGATCCTGAGGTACGTCTTATCCAACTCGCAAACTATGCCCTTGTACTAACATATCTTAGATTGTCGGCATTTTACAAGATCCGGTTATGCAGGCCATTCTTCAACAGGCTAAGGACGACCCTGCGGCTCTGCAAGAGCACCTGAAGAACCCAAGCATTCGTTCCAAGATCCAGAAGCTGGTGCACGCCGGTGTCATCAGGATGGGACGATAGACTTTCATGAGTGGTCAATGTGACGATGCATGATTCATATTTTGTATGTTTATATGGGTCTTTTCTATCTGCATAGCGTATAGGTAATGAAACATTTACGATTTCTCTCTTCACACTTGATCTCTGTCCCATGGCTTGACGGCGTATATCTTGAAGGATGCTATGACCCAGTTAGTTGCTGTCGGACGAATAGATCCCCTCACTTACTTACCAGCCCATTCATTCAAATCAACATCCTGGAGCTCTCTTCTCATGTCCTCCGCCACACCTCCGTCTCCACCACAGCACGACCGTGGCTCTACGCCGAGGTCTTTCTCGCCCTTGTAAATGTTCAAATCGCCACCCGCCTCCGCAACAATTGACTCTTTGAACCCCGCTTCCTCCAGCCACCCCTCGTACTCCTCCTTCTTACTCGCTCCTGCTACGCACCCTACAAGCAACGCTACGTTGTTCTTCAGATTCTCTGGCAGATCTTTCTTCAGTAGAATATCTGATATGGCTACCCGACCACCTGGCTTGAGCAATCGATACATCTCCTTGAAGACTAGATGCTTGGAGACTTTAGGAACGAGATTTATCACGCAATTCGACGTCATGACGTCAGCGGTGGAACTCTCGAGCTGGGGGGTGGATGTAATAAGAGATTGTATGAAGTCGGTGTTGAGTGTACCTGATTTATCGGCATTGAGACGCGCTTTCTGAAGCATGTGCTATGTCGAACTTGTTAATCTTCGTCACTCTTCTCATGTCACTCGAACGATGGAAACACGAACCTCGTTCATATCTATACCAATAGCCTTTCCCGTTTCTCCTACCCTCTTTGCAGCAAGGAAAACGTCGAAACCTGCTCCACAGCCTAGATCAATGACCGTCTCACCCTCTTTCAGATTCGCTAATGCGAGTGGGTTTCCACAGCTCAGACCGATGTTTGAATCCGTAGGGATGGAAGAAAGTTCGGCCTGTGTGTAGCCGAATGTGCGAGCAACGGCGGATGCATTATTAGTGCTTGGGCTTTTGGATAGTGCAGTGGCGGTGTAGCGTGCGTGGATGGTTGAGTATGTTGGATCTAGGTCTGAGGTCATGATCGGATTTGATTGCTTGAGTTTGAATGGAATTAATGGAAGATATGCTTAGTTGGTCCTTGCTCGGGTAGGTAGATAGACTGAGGATAGCAGTAACGGCTTCGGTAGGTTGTAAATTATTGATATAGAAACCTAGTCGGTATGTCACTCAAATGGAGTGATATGTCATTTGAATATTGGGTAAGCGGCTTTACCCCGCACATCGTTGTATTACGCATATTCGTTGGTCTCGCCCATCTTTTTGTTAGATTAGGCAACCAGGCAATGATTGTATGAGTTGGCATAAAGTATTGTAGGCATGAGGTATTGTATCGCTTAGTGCAAAAGAAAAACAAGACGAGTGGTAGCACTGCTATCATTCCAATATTTCATAAATACAAAATGAAAAGAGACCTACATCTGGAACCACACTCCTGCGTCGATAGGCACCGATAGTCTATACTGCTGCAAGAGAGCCCCATCGTACACGTCATGCCAAATTCTAGTCCGGTGTCTAAGTCTCGACAGGAAACCATCTTCATAACCAACGTCGAACCCTACAATCCGCTGATAAAATCCAACAACCTCATCAACGCCCCGTTTTCAACCCTACATCCCTCACCTTCCCTTTGCGCTCGTCTCAGTCCCTGCGCCAACCAAAGTCGAATGGTATCCGGATCTAGATTCCTAAAGTTTTGCTGCCCAATCATAACAAATGCCTGAGCGCACAGCGTAGTGCTCTCTGATGGATCGGGTGGAGGTTTAGTCTTGCAAGACGAGCACTCCAAGTCATTAGTCGAATTCGATAACGGTAATGGGTCGCTACAACATGGTGGTGGGCCGGTGGTAGTGTTGTCGCTGGAGATGATGTTAAGGTCCTGTGACGGAATGGCCAAGAGCGAAGTTGTAGGCGAGGTATTCGACGACAGATAGAAGGATGAATCGCCAAGGAAGGAAAGGTCTGGAATGGGGACATCAGGGTAGGCCAGCTGCGGGTCGATGTCGGCTCCTGGTTGGACGGTGAGGGCTAGCGAGTTTTGCTGGCTGGATGGTGCTGGGCATGGTATTTCTTGCAGTCCAGAGCTCCCTTCCTCTTCATATCTTACTCCTCGCGCCGCTTTTTCGATTTGATCGTCGTTGGTTTGCTGTTGTGAGTTGGTGGCCGATTGTCCTTTTAGCACGGCGATTTCCGCCCTTGCCTCCGCAAGCAGTTTCTCAGTCTCTGCAAGCTTTTGCTCAAGAGAGGCGACGTGGTCTCGCTGTCGGGCCCGATGTCTCCTCTGGTTCTCGCGCACTCTGTTCAATGTGTGCTCAGCCGACACGCGTGACCGCCGGCTCCTGGGAGCTGCGGTATCGGAGGTTTGTTCCGACGACGAAGTTGCTGGGGAAGTCACCATTTTCGCTGCAGAGATACTGATGGGTGAATGTGATTATACAGCTGTCTTCTGAAGATTGCGCACAGCGGTGCAGGTGCATCTTCGAGAAGGTGCCTGGGTGGAGTTGAGGCAGCGGTTGTAGGAGCTTGGCGGTGACATATCGACGAGGCTCCTCCGCGATTGGTTCGCGGCGACCTGAAACATCATCGCAGACGTTCGACATTAAGCCTTGTAACAAGATTGGGCCTATGCACCGCAACGGTTATTTCTTTTAACACAACCTTCATATCTGATTAAGGCTCGTTTCGACTACGTTGGGTATTACGTGTATAGGTCACTCCATCTTGACAAGCTTCTACAGCCTTGTAACGACGAATGTGCTTGAAACATGCTTATCTTCAACGTGATCTGTCAACATCAGACCAAACCCCGCAAAAACAGCTTGATGCGATGATCCATCCAGTCCACATCTTTCGGGTTCGCCCCGCCACCTCCAATATGTCCCCAGATACTCGGGATAATCTCCACCGTTACATCTTCCAAACTCTTGGCTTCTCTCTCGCTGACATATGGCCGGAAATACTGGTCTGTTTCACAGGGCATCAGCAAAACCTTTGCCTTGATACCTTTTAGTGCCGACTCAAGGTCTCCTGCTTTGGTGCATCGAGTCATGTCCCCACGCTGCCACATTCCCAACATAACCTTGAGATCGTCACCACTCCAGCTTTCATAGCCTTGTATCGTGACGTTGTCGTCCCAGTCCCGCAGTTGCTGGAAGCCCATTGCTTTGTAACATTCTTCATCGAACCATTCGGCGCTTGTTAACCATGCCGAGTACGCTTTTGCGAATGCCCTACGACCCGTTTCGGGGCTCTTTGCATTCTCCAGTGCTGCTTTTGGCCCCTCGAGGAATTGGTAGTTGTGTCTGCTTGTTTGGGCCGATGAGCAGACGATTACGGCGTGCTTGACGAAATCAGGATGGGCAGTTATCCAATGATAAGTGATCTGGCCCCCCATCGAGAATCCTAGCATGACGTCCACTTCTTTGATACCAAGTTCTTGGGTAAGGAGAGGGTACTGAGCGTTGATGCAATCCATGTATTCGATGGTACTGGGAAAGCTGGGCGTGTTTGACGGACTAGAAGATTCGCCATTGCCAAGAAGGGCGATGAGGATGATCTTATGGTTCTTCAGAGCGGCGTCGGCGTGCGTGAGGGTTGTGTCAATACGACCCTTGAAGCACGTGTGAACAACTGCTATCTTGCTGTTGTGCGGGTTGAGGATCTTGTAAGCCACTTTGAGTTTTGGTAGTGTAGAGCCATTTTGGAACTTAAAGTCGGATATCTCGTAAATTTGGAGGGGTTCAGAGCTGGCTTGAGACGACATTTTAGTGATGCAATGGAAGAGACGGCTGAGAATATGGGGATGAGGGGATTCTGAAGTATCGCGGGGAGTTTTAGGAGGGGTTGTGTTCAGAAGCAACGATGTATGAACTTATGACGATGGTATGGGGCTTGCTTCCGTCATTGCCGTAACGTAGAGCCCCACCTGCGGCTCTTGAAGACGACGATCAAGTGTTGGTTGAACTCAAATGTGTAGTCAACCAAACACCGGCCAACAACGGCTCACACATTATACGGTGGTGGGAGCATTGAAGCGTAGAATCGCACTGGTGATGATGGAGAAGGATATTGTCTTTCTCAAGGCGATATCTGCCCTAGCAGCATGGGCATGCGTCGCCTGTAGACTTCCAAGGTTGTCCATGGTAGCATGGTCAGATATCGCAAAAGTCTGCTAAGGTCTCATTGTTGTCGTCCCTACTTCGGGACGCGCCACCAACCGGCTTGTAATTGGAATGATGAGCGCTCATTTCAATCCTACAGTCGGCTCACCACTGCATATCGCTAAAGGACATGTGGCCAATAAGCGGCGATCAAGGCCGCTAGCGGGAAAAGTAAGCACCGGGTGTTCAATTATACCGCAAAATGCGCGAAGAACTATCTCTTCTTCGGCTTCATCGAGGCTACAAGAGTCGGCTCTGGACATGCGCAAGCTCTTGCGGTACTGCTGTTGATATGCGCTTGCGGAAGGCAAAGTCGTCCGTTCCGAGTATATTTAGACGTGCTGGGTACGCCAGGTGTCACAGCCGAGGCGATGAAGTAGGCTAAGGGATCGGCATCCCTGCCACGCCTTATCAACTCCACGCTTTGGAGCGGCCGCTGTGTTGTTTCGGGCATAGTCCATGCTGTGGTCTTCCGTTTTAGGAGAGACTCAATAGCCCTACAAGCGAGGTATGGTTGAGCGGTTAGGTGTTTGCTGTTGTTGTCGCCATTGCACTTTAGGGGGGTGGTTGAGACGGTGTGCACATGGAGAGAAGAGTGAAACACATGCCACGCACGTCATGACGATCTTGACAAGCTGGGGCCCACGATCTACGCAAGTAAGACGGTTGGGCAGGAGAGGAGCGGGCGGTGTTGATGGTGAGTTGCTGGTGAACGACTAGCTAAGGGGTACATGTTGGATATGCAAGACGCAACAAAGGTAAATTTGAGCCGCAATCAGGCTATGGTAGTTTGGCGCCAAGAGGGGAGACTTGTCGAGTGAAAGCGTGAATGTAGGACCGAGTGCCCGCCGCACGGGCGTGATCTGGTGGGCTGAATGTGGGGTGTGTCGACGTTGGCGCTCCGAACACGAGACATTTCGAGGCCGTCGTTTTCAAGCGCAACCCAAGGTTAGTCAAGAGTGCAATTTCGCAGTACGGCTGTACGACAATCTTGCTCGTGTAGAGAAAGCCCGAGGCTCCAGGCGCAAAAGGAGCTTAGGATACCGCTGCAGGCTTGCAACGATAAGCGGGCGGCGCGCAATTAGCTTCGACCCTGGCAATTTAGCTGATAAACTACTCCGCAACTACAGCGGCGGTTCCACGACGTTGTTGGGTCCCTGGCCGGTCCGCTGTTCTGTGGCCTTCTCTCCCATTCACCTTTCTTTCTCTGTATATACCTGAAGGCGGCATTGGTTCTTCGCACCAGGCAGTTTCATGTGGCCGGACCCTGTTAGAGAAGTGACAACCCCTCGGAACACGTCGACGGCCGGAATCAATTGACCCAAGACGGCAAACACGACGCCCGCCAACAAGCCAGGCACGCGATCACCCCGACGCGCCTCCCGACTTTGACGGCGCACCACTGCCCTCTTGCCTTGTCCCCGACGCACCTGTGAAGCCTCCCCACCCGATCAATCTCCCCGAATCTGGTCTGCGGGCAGCACCATGGTGGACGCTCAGGATGCCGGGAGTAAACTATTCTCCAAGAGCCGCTGGAAGACCAAGATCTTCGAGAAGACCAACGAATTTGCCGCCGCCTCACAGCCCAAGCCCAAGCCGCCCTCGGACGACCACGACATCAACGACTTCCTCAAGCCTTCGACCGACCGCGCCGCCCAGCAGCAAAAGGACGCCGCCGCCGCTGCTGCCGCCGCCTCGGCCTTCACCCGACCCCGCATAGATGTCGCGAGCGCCCAGCGATGGCCTGGCGCACAGGCGATATTGGCCAGCGCCGCCGCCGCCGGAAGAAGCCCAGGCCCGGGAGGTCTGAAGACAGGCACGCGCAAGAAGGGCCTCACCGTGAGTTTTGTGCGCACAGTCCCCGAAGTCATAGGCCATGGCGGAGACGAGTGTGAAGACGTCGTGCTGGAAGTTGCCAAGAACAAGAAGGCAGCAAGCGTGCCCGAAGCGGACAAACTGCCGTCCCAGGTACCGCAAGACGACGCGAATCTGGGAGCGCGCAGCAATGGCATAGGCAGGACGCCCTCGCAGACCGAGTACAGGACCAACCTCACGAGAACGCGCACAAACCCCGGCGAACTATCCCCACCGCTCGGCCAGAAGATGCAGATGGGCCAGATCAACACGCACGCCCAACTGCCACCAACACCGCCGCGTTACATGGGCTCCATGGGGCTTGGGGAGCGCCCAAAGGCGCTCTCCAGGGCACCGACTGGCTTTGACGGTATTCCAGAGCCTACAGCGGCTCTCTCTGCAAGGCGACCCAGCGAAGACTCTGTCTACTCCCAGGATTCGGACAACCTCTCGCCAGTCATGTCGCGGACCATGTCAGTACGGGAGCCTACGATCCAAGAAGAAGACGATTTCCAACCAAAACCGCTCAAACGCACGCAGACTGGCTTCAGCACCATGGAGGGAGATGCTGGACACGAGCCTGTGCATGCGATACCTTCAGTGCCTAAGCTGCCAGAGAGACAATTGCCTGAGCAGGACGATGACGAGTCACTCTCGTTCGCGGAAAAAGTGCGGCGAAAGATGCGATCGGAAGAGGGCAGGACATTGCACGAAGCGTCACAACGAGCAGCCTCGGGTCAAAGGCGAGACTCCGAGACAAGCTCCCAGCAGTCTATCGTCGGTACACCTCCATCCTCATACCACACACCCGCCGCAGCAAGAACACCACTGGAAACCCCACAATCCGAATCCAGGACATCACCCCCCGGGACCTTGAATACCGAAGACCCTCAACGATCTAGAGCACGTGGGCCCTCTCCAGGACGACCAGGAGCACAATCACCGCCATCTCAATACACTGCATTTTCCCCTTCACAAGCACGTGCTTCCCCTGCTGTGCGATCAGACCCGTTCGTTGATACTACTATAAAACGAGTGCCCTCAAATAAGGAGAATGCTATTTTCGGGGCTCTTGACGACAGCCCAAACCTCCCAACTCCGCCCCAATTTCCCCAGGGTGCATCCTATTTTTCAGCACAACCTCAGCAACCACCCTCTTCGCTCCCGCAGTCTCTACAACCCTCTCCACTACCCCAGACTCTCGCAGTGTCAGCGCCTCCAAGCCAGTTACCGTCGCGAAATGCTTCGGGTGCCAGCGCCAAACCGGCGGCCCCTCTAGCTCGCTCGGATACGAAGTCAGCAAACGAGTTTGCATACCGGGATTTTGCCGAGCGCATCACACATATGAGAGGTATTTTCCAGCTGACAGCTCAGCTTGGAGGCAACGTTAACAACCACACGCCGATGCAATGGCTCCGGGTCGCTACGTGGTGGTTTCTCAAAGGACGCACAGGGATGGAGAACTTGATAAGGAGTCAGCCTAAGACTGCCGAACCGATCCAAGAGCGACTCGCTCAACCGCATGTCGACTTGGCCAAGGTGTGGTGGATCATTTCTGAAGTGCTTCCGAACCACCCCAGCTTACAGGGATATGGCAACGCCTCTCCCGATGCACAGGTTGATCTTGCAAGAAAAGCTGGAGACGCTGCGAGCGCGGAGGTGTTCGACATTCAGAATGCGATTGCCCACTACCTGAAGCTGCTCGTGGGATCGATGAAGAAGCACCAGAGCATGCCTCCGACCCAAGCACTCATCCAAGGACAAGACCAAAAAATATGGGAGGAATATCCCACGTTCCCTGCAGATGCGGCGAGTGTATTGACTTCCGGGCTTCCTGCACCCAACGGCAGCCAGTCGCAGTTTAGCCTGTCACAGTACATACCTCTTTCCGACACCAAGACTGACTTCTGCTACTTTCGCATGTTTGTAAAGGCCTCTGTGTCGACCGACAACCCTGCGACAGATCGTGTTCCTATGGATGCCGTTGTCTCTGTCATGCGATCCAAGGAAGAATACCAGGTCAAATTGGCCATCTGCAGCCAGAACAGTCTGATCAATCTCCTAGTCGGCTCAGGATCGGTGCTTACATGGAAAGACGTCCAATGGAAGCAACAGTCATCACAACTTACTGTCCAGCTACGACATGGATTTGTACTCACTATGGCGCTACATGAGAGTGACTTCCGCAGCCTCTGGTCTATTGTCAACCACACAAACAGGACAGAGTCTGATTTACGAGAACGGAGAGACGAGCGTTTTGCCTGTAAGATGTATTTGAAAGAGGCGAGTTACAGGGACCCTGCAAAGCCATCAGCGTTCCCAGCTGAGCGCGTATCAGGCTGCAAGCTCATGGTCTTCCAAAGGATTGAACGCAGTAGTGAAGGCACAGGCAAGCGAAAATTGCACAGAGGCTACCGTATGGTTCTCGTCACGCCGCAGCAGACTAAGCAAGTCAGCACAATCAACCACGAGCTCGGCACGAAACAGGAGCCCATGAACTTCGAATACGTGACCGAAGCGGATCAAGCCCCTGCGCTGAGATTGCGCTTCCGTGAAGAGGGTGCCGATAAGAGGCTGAGAACATGCACAGCCCATCTTGTTTTCCAGGATGGCAAGGACCGCAACAACCTGTTTGGCACTTTTACCTCCATGAACGTCGCCGAGGGCGAAACTACATTCGCCCAAGTGGCTCTCAAGGCTTTTCACATTGAGAGCGCTGACCAGGCAGAGGGCTTTACGCAGGGTAGTCGTGTCCTTGAGAAACTGCAGTGGGTGGAAGCCAAGGTTATGAACCAGGATCCAGAAGCTGCAGGACTTGAGTCAGCACCCACGGTCATGAGTGAGAGCTTGAGAATCATGTGTAGGCATACTGCTGGTATCGTCTCTGACCGCATGAACTTGGGTATGTTTCGAGTTTGTTTGTTGATCGACATGATTCTGACAGTTTGCAGGACCCGGTGAACTCTTGGTTCGCCTTCCAGTTGACGGAGCTGCCGAACTCACACTCCTCCGTGAGGCTCAGCAAGATATGGCCGTGGCTGTCGACGCCAGCCGTACTGATCCTAATGTTCCCGATGAGCTGGCGAAGCTACTCAAAACTCTTACAAGTGCCTCCACGATCCGACGACTGACCTTCAATTCGTTCAACGATCTTCACACCTTCCAGCTGGCTGTTACTGGCTTTCATGTGAAATTCGACGGGTACGTTCATATTCTGTGCCATGATTCGATATGTACTAACCCTACCTAGTCTCGCAAACTCCTTCTCCATATCCCGCCGTCGTATGGTAGTGCCCATCTACAAGCAATGGACCGCCAACCGCATCCGTCTGCAGATCGTCGAGCAAGACAACATCATCCAGCTTCTCGCCTTCTTTGAAGACTTCTCTCATGCTGATGCCATGAACTTCCAACTCCGCCTCACCGACACTTTCCAGAAGACGGATAAGGGTGGACAATTTGGACTGAAGCTAGTTGACGCAAAGTTCGCGCTGCCTGTAGATGAAAGACGCGGCGAGGGCAAGATCCAGAAGGCCGAGGGTAGGGTGACAGGCTGGACAGGCACCAAAAGACGATTTGTTTGTCTCGACGAGATTGAGTATCCGGGCGAGCATGACGATATTCTTATCATGTTTGATTCCGCGGAGAGTAAGTCTTGTCAAAGTCACTTGAGGGAAACCTATGACTAATGTTGCAACAGCACGCGATACATTCGCCGAAGCACTCCCTGCTGCGACCATGGAGCGCAAGTTTACTGTTCGAAGGAAGATATAATCCTCTTTTCTTAGTCTTGAAGGCTACATACCCCACAACAACATTCCCTTTGTTATAACAGAGCAAGAAGCTCACTGGAGATCTCCTTTCTCTTTCTCCTACTCCGTATATTCTGGACTGGAAGACAGGCGCTTCTTTTTTCTCACTTCTGGGCGTTTAGGTGCAACTCAAAGTGGCAAGGCATGAGATATCACTATTGGCATGTAGGGAATCATTCTGCAAGGAGTAAGGGCATCAAGATTGATTGCTAGCATTATCGGCATGTTCATTAGCGATTATTTCCATATACCAGACGTTTTCGTCGTCGTCGAATATAGATGTTGATGTTGAGGCAATTGTTTGTATGCGTAAAATTGGTGAATGTTGTCATGAGGTGATTACATAGTATATACAAGCTAAAGTAAAGCAGGTCGTTACTTGATGCTTTCCTGCAATTCAACTCACTCCCGCTTCCCATGTAAACAAACAAGACAGGCTAGCTAAATAGCTAGAAGAGATTAAAAGGGAAAACCGGTTCCCAGCCCAAACCTATCCAGGTATATAGCCAAAATGCAAACAGGTCGTGACGTCGTAAAAGATGGTGGGTATGCGATATATATATGTGTGTGCTGGATGAACGAATAGGGGGAATCCAATTACTGTCAATAGGGAAAACGCGAAGAGTCGGAAATCAAAAAGCTACTGCGAAAACGCGGATCCAGGAGCCACGGGGTCGACGTAATATCTACTTCCGATACTACGTCTAATCTTCTCCCGCCTTTTTTCTGTGCGGCGCTCCCTTAGTCTCTCCTTAACGCCAGATATGCCAATGTACTGGACATGGTATTTCTTCAGACCAGGAAGGCTCTTGCCTTGGCGCCAGGAGCCTCGGCTTCGACGAGACTGTTCGTACTCGAAGGAGACGGTCGACATGTTGTCTGGCACGGAAGCGCTGCGACGGAGGTCGTGGCTAGAACGCCGCTTGGTAACGCCACCGCCGCGGTGACGGCCCAGGGGCTGTGTGGGCGCTTGGATGATGACCTTGGGCTCCGCTAAATGACCAGCTGTGCGTGGGGTTCGGAAGTGTGGTGGAAGAGTGACATGATGACGACGTTTGTTCGTGCCCGCACGTTCAACGCCGAGGGAGTTGCCGATGAGGAAGCCGCCTGAGCCACGGAAACCGCCCTTCAGCTTGTTGCCGAGAGTGCTGGCACGCCGTGGTCGTGGTGGCTCCGGCTCCGGCTCTGGATCTTCAATGTCGCTGGTGTCGCCACCCTGAGGCAGGCCTTCTTCCTCGTCGCTCTCTGAGTCACCGTCTTCAAACCCGTCCCAGAAACCGCGCGGGCGCCAAAAAGGATGAAGTGTGCCATCTTCATCATTGACACTGGGGACTGAGGGATTTCGGTGAGTGTGTCCGTGAGACTCACTAGCGTACCGGGTTCGGTTGTTTGAAGCGCGAGCGAAAAGCGGTGTGATGAGATTATCAGAGTACCGCCGAGCTCGCTGCAAAACAGATAGTCGCCGTTGGGGGTGGGAATCAGATCGCTCAGGAGGTCCTGGTGGCCCAGGTACCAGCTCCTTCTCGAGCTCTTCCATGGGTGTAGGAGGAATGAAGTTGATTTTAGGTGGCACTGGCGGGTCTCGAGGGTTCTCAAGAGGCGAGTCTACGCCGTTGGGCTGGGGGAGGTCAGACTGCATCGGAGGGGTTGAGGGCTCAAAGGTCAAAGTTGGCTGGGGGTATGGTTCATCAGTCTCTTCGTGAGCCTCCTGAGGTGCCTCGTCTGCATCCACAAACGGTGGTGTAGGTGATGCCCGGACCTCTCGAACGTCCTGTAGTTGACGCTGCTCTGGCAACAGGGAGTTTCCACGCGATTGCTGCACAACGAGCAGAGAGTTGTTGTTGTGGGGATAGATGCTCACAGCAGTTGCCTCGGTGACTTCGACTGTATCGGAGAACTGGGAGAATGGCGTCGATTGAGAGTACAGGTGCCGGGCATTAGCATGCTCTTCAGTCCGAGAAGCAGATCGCGAAGCGGATCGATCGAAACTAACGCGGCCGTGGTCTCCAGAGTCAGGTCGCGATGCCTGGCTGCGGCGTTTCATCTCTGGTGTGTATACACGATCGTCTACGACGGGCCGGACAGCCGCGTCAGGAGACAAGGAAGCGCTCTCCTGGTGTAGAGATGCCCGCTTCGCCCATGAAGTTGGCCTTGATGGTTGACGCTGAGGCTCACTATCTTTCAACGGCGAGAACTTCTCTAGGTTCTCGGATGTAGCAGGGTTCTGCTTTGCATCAACGACGAGGGTAGCTTCCTCTGCAGTCTCACGAGCCGCAAGTAGGCGTCTGACTCTGTCTGTCAGTGCAGACGGCACACGAGCGTCTTCGACAGGATGACTCGCTCCCATGAAGACATCGCGTTCGGCTGGTCCATCTACACCCTGATCAGGAAGATCGGACAGGGTCTTGTCGAGACCGCCTGGGAGTTTCACATCAGTGACTACTGGTTCTTGTCGTCGACCTTTCCGCGACGTCGGTGATGCTCGGCGTGGCTTCGGTGAAAGGGTCGGCGATGGTGCTCGCTCCACAGGCGGTTGTGTAGTTTCAATCGGCCTTGGACTTTCGGACGGTAGGATCTCTGTAAAGTTCCTTGGTTTCGAAGACAGCGTTCGTCTTGTGGGTTCAGGTGCTGAGTTTACTCGTTTGTGGTAACTGCCACCTGATCGGGCAATTGTGCTGTGTCGACTCAGTATGTCCGCGGCAGGTTGTAGCACGTTCCGTATGGATTCCTGATGAGCCTGTGTATGCGCCGAGCTATCAATAGTCCTCGATCGCAACGACAGAGACGGAGACATGATGCGCTGAGAACTGACATCGGAGTCAGTGCTAAACCTCGCGCTCCTGTCGGCAATGTTGGTCCTCTTGTGTACTAGGCGACGAGGCGGCACGTCATCGTACTGGGAAACGACTGAGTTGCGATTTGAGTAGGCTCCGGATCCAAGCTCCGAAGGCGCGCTGATGTCTCTTCTATATGCCATGTTCCGTCCCGAGTGTCGTAGTGTTTGTGTTCTTCGCGGCGGAGTGATGATAACATGGGCCGACACTACTGTCGAAGCCACTGACGCTGTCGA
>Ga0265797_10001695_pt1 | contig 38516 bp, 36 predicted proteins | sample P2T30metagenome_FD_192433 | JGI IMG/M metagenome (GOLD analysis project Ga0265797, IMG submission 192433) | Plant litter microbial communities from East Loma Ridge, Irvine, California - P2 T30 | ecosystem: Environmental > Terrestrial > Plant litter > Unclassified | place: USA: California...
CTGACGGCGACAATGGAAGTTGATCGGTTGCGGTCTCGGCATGTAAGACCCTTCGAGGACGTCAGTTTGGAACTATCATCCACCTTGAAAGATAGACTCACGTCTGTGTCCGGGTGTCCTTCCTCGTAGAGCATATTCTCGTCGGAGGTCTCGACAACTGTTGGCTGTTCCAGCGGCTGGCGAGAAACCAAGTCAAAGTCCATGTTTGCCAAAGTGACTTAATTAACGGATGAGAACCAGGCAAGGGGTTCAATGACTTACCATTCGAGGGTGGAGATGGATTTTGGCTGCGGGTTGCGTGAGCGGTTGCTGTGGTGGGAGAAGTTTGGGCGAGAAAGTAGTAACATTAAGAAAGAGTTTACTAGTGATTGATGGAGATCTTCTTAACGCTAGTGTGTTGGACCTGCCCTGCCTCTGACCTCAGATTCGGATTTTCGAAATATTTTTCCTGACGTCATCGAGGTTCTCGAAGTCCTCGGTTGGGTGATAATCACGATACACCGGTTCGACCTCCAGACATCCCAGTCCGCACAGCACAAAGTCGACCTTATCTTCCATCGATGATATTCCTTCGATTTCCTCGTCCTTCACCCATAAAAGGTCTCCATCCTCATCCCAGACGTACATCCGCCGCTCATCATCAGTGAGAACAAATCGATAGAACCCCTCGTTCTCTCGAAGTATCGGCCGCAGACCCTTTACATAGAAGTCGGTTTCTAAGTTCGGCTTCCCCGCATTGAAGTAGATGTCGAGGGCAAGGTCGCCCGGGTTATTAGACCAGGTTATCTATTTCGCGTATTTCTCATCCAATTTGACGTAGGGGAGCTCTTCGTGACTTTGGGGTGTTGGTCTCGTGCCGTTATTGTTTCCGAGCTTCGAGAATTCGTTCGCTGGATTCGATTTGGGTGGAGAGGGAGATGTGGACTTGGGAGTGTGCTCGTCGCCGGCGGCAGGGCTCTTGGAGAACTGTCAAGACATGAGTTAGTCGCGGGATCAGCCGCCTTGAAGTCAGTCAGCATACAAGTGCGCTCATTGAGTCAGTCAAGACATTCATTCTGCTCTCGATTGTGCGATGTGAGTCTTTCTCAGCGAGTTTGTGCTCGGTCATATCAATTTGTGGATTTCGTGTATGTATTCGGGAAATTGCTTCTCGTAGAGTGTGTGATAATGTCGCGAAGGGTTTGAGGAAGCGCTAAGGGCGCAATCAGTGAGTAGATTGACTGTCAATGGTGTGCAGCGCGCTGCACTATCCTAGCTAAAGAAACGTGATGTAGTAAGAGAGTGATCTCATTCTCTGACTCACCCATGATCTACACTCACCACCCAGTAAAACTTGCAAAGAATATTATGCACCACATCCTTCACTTTGCCCAAGTGCTTCGTCCACTCCTCCGTCACCCTCAACAGATGCTCATCTCACGGATCCCACAGAGAGTACAAGTCGCTCACGTCTTTGAGAAGGTACATCTCGCCCTCCTTTTCTTTCAGCATCGGCCGAAGACCTTGCACGTTGAAGTCGCTGGAAAAATTGTGCTCCTCCTCATCAAAGGCCTCGTAGAGGTCTGAATGATGAGGCTCGTTTGACCATGTGAGACTCTGGGTGTAAAATGAGTCGAACTTGATGTAGCGCAAAGCCTGCGAGTCTGTAGTGATCGTGACTTTGTCGGCTGGTACTAAAGCGCGTTCAGACCCAGCGCTCGATGTCTCGAGGGGCGGCGGCGTTGACGGCGTGGCCGGGAGACTGCATTCAATCTCGCTGCTTGAAGCCATCAGAATCTAGTACATGTCAATAATTCTAGGCTCATGGTGTGCCTTCATGGGAGTTTGACTTGCCTGTTCCGCACCGGACTTGCAGTTGTGCGCATTTAGACCTCCGCATAGTTGAGACTCGCAGTGAGGAGATATGCTCTCGTTTCTTTGGATGTCATTTACACGATTGATGCTAGTAGCTACGGCGTCTGAGAAGCGTGTGCAAGTAGCGTTCTCGGTTGAGGAAAGCCGTTCAACGTCAGAGTCGTTGAAGTTGGAGGATGTTTGCGGGGACACAAATCATAGACAGGGTCTAAAATCTACCTTTGTACCTGGATGGCTAGAAAGCGCTCACTACCCGTTCTGCATTATTTTCGCGATAATCTTGCAGTCCGTCTGTTGTTGAACTATTCGTTCGGTGCTACTCTTTTACTACCCAAAATCAAGACAGCTCGACTCCGTACGCCTCCTCGCGACTCATTCGCCAGCCCCGTCATTTGTTGTCTTCTCAGCACGATCCGCAGGATGATCTCCCCGAAACACAGGCTCCAAATTCAAATTCCCAATCGCGCAGGTTATATAGTCTATCTTCTCCAAATCAGTATCCACGTAATCCAACTCTCTCGACTTCACCCAGTTTAAAAAGCCACCCCACTCCTCATAGAGGTAGTACGGATGCTTGTCATCAACGAGAACAAACCTGTACTCGTCGTCCATCTCTCTCAGGATAGGCTTAAGGCCTTTTACGCCGAATTCTCCGCCGAGACTCGGTTTCCTTGGGTTAAAGTATGTTTGGAGCTTGAGGAAACCGGGATTGTTCGACCAGTTTAGTCCTTGGATGAAGTCGGCTGGCACTTGAAGATATTGAAGAATGTCGTTGCCGTCGTGTGAAGTAATGACTTTGAGGTCTGGAGATAGGGGCGTGAACTCGTCTTCGTTGTGCGGCTCAGTCTTGGGCACAGTTTGCGGCTCGGTTTGCGGCTCGGTCTGCTGCTCATCTTTTACTGCGGTCGCTTGTGCTGGGGACGGAAGGTCTTGCGTCGCTTCGATGCTCGAGTCTGCCGCAGTCTATCTAGGATTTAGCTATTTTGGCGCGATTTATGAGGCGCGATGCATCAACTCACGGACATGATGAAGGAGCAAGGGTACGATAGTACAACTGTGTCTGAATCTCTTCTTGATGTGGAATCGAGTGGCCTGCGGTGTGAAATCGCGTAGCCTGCGGTTTCCCTTGGATTCAGTAGAGGCGCGTGTATGAAAAGGCCGTTGGTGAACTAGGTGACGAAGGCTTGTTGTAAACACCTGGCCTTCACTGACGCAGCCGAATACGATTACCGCATGCTCAAACAGTCATGTTATAATGACTCACCGAGCTGTGTTTGACCGTTCCTTCTCACACATGATACATTGAGCCCGGACCGCTTCGCAAAAGCACATCTTGGAAGCTGAACAGCCTCAATCGGGATCCAGATGTGCCACCGCTTCTTGTCGTGACAGTGTTTTGCAATTGAATGTAGAAAAAATGTACAGACAATCTTTGCCGCGAGCGAGTGAGTCGAAGGTAATACAGAATGACGTACCACAACAGTAAAGGTCAGTATATCGAAAAATTACTCTAATGTATGAATGTACTCCATTCGTACAATCTACACCACCTACTCCACAGCCCCAACCCCCATAACCCCCCTCCCAAACCACTCACTAATAACCGCAAACCCATCCCTACCCCTCCTGACCGCATCCTGAAATAAATCATGCCTCTCAGCACTCTCAATCTGCGCGCGCCGAATTGCCTTGACCGTCGCGTTCTGCCCACTGCAAAGCGGACACTCAACCTCCGCATCCTCCACATCCTCATCCGTGCTCAAACAGCTCTGGTGGAAACTATGTTTGCACATAAAGTGCACGACCGGCAGCTCTAGCGGCTTCGAGCACACCTGGCAGCGGCTGCCCTGGAATTGGACGGGCTTGGTGGCAAGCGTAGCTAGTTCTGTTTTCTTGGTCTCGGTGTCGGAGCGGAAGGTTTCGATGGTGCGGCGGTTCGATGCAATTTCTGCGCGTTCGCGCTCGATAGTCGTGCTGAGATAGGATTTTATCATACCCATGGTAGCGACGCCGTTGGCGGAGAGCGTCTGTATGACTTGTAGAGGTGCCATGAGGCCATCTTCGTCGATCTTCTTGAGGACGCTGTCGAGCTCGTCGCCGGCTTCGTCGAGAATCTCGGGCGAGGAAGTGAAGTAGGCGAGCGCGGCGGGATACAGTGCTGGCTCTTCGGGGCCGTACTTTCGAAGTGCGCGGATCGCGCCTTGGATATCGTTTGCTGCGGTGTAGGAGCGGAAGATGTCGAAGTGTAGGCCTTGTTGTTCGCGCACGAGAATCGCTCCGTCGCGGAAATTCGACAGATGTGATAACAGTAGGACGTTGGAAGTGTCGATGGGTATGTCACGTCCCTCGACCAGCTTCTTCGCCTTGTTCTCCCAAGTTTGGCGCTCGCCGTCTTTCTTCAACGATGCGGTGTGTAGGTACATTTCGAATAGCGTGGTGTACAGGTCTACTTTGTCATCCTCGCGCAGATTGTCGGATTCGATGCAAGCCTCCAAGAATACGGTGAACTCCTGAGAGTGGTCCACAAAAGCCGAGAATGCGGTGCGAGGTTTGGGCACCTTGTACTCTGGCGCAGGTTCATCTGAGGTCGTTTCCACAATTTGCGCTTGGCTCATGGTGCTCTTCTGCTCGCTCAGAGGGGCTGATGCTACTGCGCCTGTGTTCATGTAGGGCAGAGGTAAAAGCGCGGCAAGGTTCTGCACAGCGCTTGATGCAGCCCCTAGGCCCATTCCCATTCCCATACCGCCAGATGATGGTGCGTTCGGTATCACGATTGCATCCTTTTTAGGGCGGAAGTTCCCAGTGTAGTAGTCGATGAAGAGCTGTGTTGTGTCTTTCGAGGTATGCTGTAACAGCACGGTGGCATACTTCATAAGGTTGAAGTAGGCTACCTCTGGCTCTAATCGCCAGATGTAGGCCAGGGCCTCCGCATATCGTTTTGAGTCTTCGATGAGGACGTCTACGACGAGTTCATGTTCACCATGTTTCCGTGCCAGGTATGCTGCTTGATCGAAGTAGCCGCCCTGTCGGCACATGGAAATGGCAGTGTCAAGATCGAACTTGAGGTCATCTGGTGACTTGATAAACTCCTCCAGCTTCTCGACATCTTTGAGCTTCGCATAGCAGTTGAGAAGCAGCGTAGTGTGGTCGGACGTTGCCTTGTGATGGTCATGCAGCTCTTCTAGGTATTCAATCAGGTTATGTATTCTTTGCGTATCTAGGAACTGTAATCCAGTTTAGCACGAATTACGAGATTTGCCGAATTTATTCTTACCTTCCGTATGACCTGAGACGGCTCCGTATTATCGATTGCCTTTAGGTACTGCTGCATTGCTGTGTCGTAGTCCTGTTTGGAGTACAGATAGTCGCCAAACTTGCGCAGTATAACGTTCTGCTGCGAAGCATCCAAGCCAGCCTTTTGTGCCAGGTTGATTGCCAGCACGTAAAGGTTGCGTTGATAGAGGATATCCAGTTTCTGGGCAAATGGTTTCTCGTGGTACCGGAAAATCTAGCAGCCGTCAGCATTGCATCTGTAAACAGCTCTCGGGAGTGGTACTTTTCCATCAATGGTGAAGACGAAAAGGTCGCCCCACTCCGATATGACCTCCTTGACTTGCGACGTCAGCTGTTCCTGGTGTGCGACAAAGCGGAGTTCAGTGTTGAGTAGGGTAAAGCTCGAAGTGTTGAAGACGTCGTCAGTGGCTCCTACGCCGAAAGCTCGCAGCGGATTTGACCTGGGTATTGCATTCGACTTGGGAGGCGCAACTATCACAACATAATCCTTGTAAATCGATATCTTTCTCTTCTCTCCGTCATACGTATAAGGTGGACCACGTCCGTGCTGGCCATAGTAGTATATGGCATCGTTCCTGGCCACGACAACGTCGCGCGAGGTTTTGTCCACGGCTATGCATCCTACGGCGCAGCCGTACTCGTCGAGCGACTTCGCCGGCTGCCCCTGGCCCCTGCCAGAGATCACGAGTGTCATGATACGGCCGGTGGTCGCAATGTACAGGGTAGTGATGCTCCCCTCGCGGAATTCGATGCCGGTGATGGGCTCTTCGGACTCGAAGACGGTGCGCTGCCGGGCGCCGCGGTCGTGTATGAGGTCGCCCCTGACCACCGTGACGGCGCCATTGGCGAAGCCCACGGCGAGCTGGGAAAGATCATCGAGGGCGGCGAAGGCGGATATGGGAAACTGCTTGCGGTTGTTGTGGATGGTGAGGGTGCTCTGGCAGCGCGGGATGCCCGTCTTCTTCTCCAGCTTGTCCAGCGCCCACACCTTCAGCACCGGCTCCTCCGGCAGGTCTTCGGCTATAGTGACTAGCAGCGACGTGCCCTCGACCTGCTTCATGTGCGTGATTGCGCCCACATCGTGCGCCTTAAATGCGCGCACGACCTTGAAGGCCTGCGAGACGATGCGCACGACGCCATCCGAGCTGCCGAAGAAGATGCTTTCCGAGCCCGAGACGATGGATGTGATGTTGCCAATCTACGTATATGAGTGGCTGTATATTTATGCGACCTGCTACCGTGGTCATACCTCGGACAGGAAGGAGCTGTCTTCGTCAGGCAGCTTGACCTGCGAGACGTCGAAGAACTTGAAGTGCCACTGGTCACGCATTAGTCGTGTTTGTTATTCACTGCAGAAGTGCGCGCATACCGGAGTGACTGCCATACTGCGCCTACCGTTCCATGTTCGCGCCTTCCCTGACCGCAGCAGCCATCGTCACTCCGGTGAAGCTTGGGGCAGGCGCCGACCGCGCTAGAACCCCTCTAGCGCCGCGCGTAGGGCTTAGTGCGGCTGGCTGACTGCTGCCTCCTTCTCGCTCTTCCCTCCTCTTCCATTCTTCATCACACCCACAGCCCACTTCAACAAACAACACTTCACTTTCGTGCGCTCATCACACCCACGAACGCCCTCTTCTGCGCTTGCATCACTACAGTTGCGCGACCACATCCACGACACGCTCGCCGCCTTGACGCGCTCTGTCCCACAACAGCCCGCCCCTTTGTCTCGCGTCACCCACAAAGACTCACCCACTCCCTTTCTCTCCATCAACTGAGCGACCGCTACCCTCACTAAGTCAACTCGAGCTCACTCTGCCCTCACTTACACGTCAACTACCACTTCCACACTCAGCCATCAACATGTCTTCCAAGCTCGACGCCAGCCTCGATGACATCCTCAAGACCCGCCGCTCTACCGACCGCCGTGGCGGCGCCCGCGGAGGTCGCCGCTCGGATGCTCGTCGTCCTGCGCCCGCTGGACCTGTCGGCGGCGTAGCCAAGTCGACCCGCGCACCGAAACAGCCCAAGGCCACCGGATCCGGAGCACCAGCACAGGAAACCACCGGCAAGATCCTCGTGAGCGGTCTGGTAAGTGCATATGCTCCTTTCGCATGTGGATAATGCTAACCCTTGTAGCCTCACGATGTCGATCAGGCTGCACTTCAGGTATGTAAGACCACTGCAGGTCTTTGAACCTCCTTCTGCATCGCAACTGTGCGAGACGCGCGAACCAATTTCTACGAAACGAGGCTGTCCCGAGCATTCCGCTGGCCTGTTCCGCTGTTACTTGCACAAAGTCACGTCACGATCGTTGTTTGGCAAACACGACTGGCAAAGACTAGCAGTACACGAACACTTCCGAGTACGGCGACGACGAAAGCTGGAGATGAATGGTCTCATGATGCATTGCGCAAACGCCGAGTCTGCACCGCATCAGCAACGCAAGACCGGCGCTGCGAAAACCTCCAACCAAGTGATCATTGAGAGCTGCATGACAATTGAGGGCATAGGCAACGCACTCTCAGGTCTGGTTGGCAGCGTTACATGCGCTGTATTTTGGCAGCGAGATGCTGTCGCACTCTGCTCGCCTTCGTCTTGTTGCGCACGGGCGTCGCGACTCAACATCATGCTCCGCTTTCTGAGCCGTACTCTTCGCATCGCGATATGGATTCCCGCAACCGCCGAACCATCGTCCTTGGACTCGTACTTTCGCTTCGAGTGCCGCGAAGATCTTTTCCAATCACAGCTACTAATGCACCCTATAGGAGTACTTCGCCACTGCAGCCGGTGTCGGTAGACCTCGCAAGGTTATGCTACAATATGGTCCCACTGGCCGCAGCCTCGGCAGCGCCACGGTCCTCTTCAACAAGCACGAGCAGGCTATCAAGGCCACTTCAGCCTTGAACGGTGTAAAGATTGACAACCGCCCCATTCGTGTCGAGATGCTCGTGAGCGCGGCCCACATTCCTGCGACCACTACTTCACTCGCCGATCGAGTCACGTAAGCGCGTTCTATCATACTCCGAGACCGAAAGCTGACATCGTATAGACAATCGAAGAAGGACAAGCCAAAGCCTGCTACTGTTGCCAAGTCAGCTCCTGCAGCTGCTGGACGCGGACGTGGAGGACGTGAAGCCCGCGGTCGTGGTCGTGGTGGACGTGAGGCAAAGGGTGGCCGCGAACGCACCAAGAAGAAGACTGTCGAGGAGCTTGACGCTGAGATGGCCGACTACTTCCCTCAGGCGGAGGGTGGCAACGATGCTATCATCGCCACTGGTACCGACGGAGCTCAAGCAACTGCTGGCGGCGACACTGCCATGGACGACGAGATGCTTTGAGTCCCCGCACAGTCCAAGCGCGCCATAGGCCACTCTTTCTTCGTTCGATGTTTATGACCTCAACATTCTGGTCACAGTTTTTGCTATTTTTTCCTTGCCATGGGAGCGTCTCCTTTCACACTAAACTCTTCAAAACACTTCGGCGGCCGGCTGCAAACTTTCGTTCGCAGAAGCCAGGGCTCTTTTCAGAACTCGTTCATGGATATCTCTTCGACACAGACTGTTTTCCAGGCTCTAGGTAGCTTCATTGAAGATCGAAACACACAACAACCATCGCTCCAAATTGTGCAACTCGACCACCTCTACACCCGCTTTGTGACCTGCCACGGTGTCAATCTTCCGAGCTCTGGTCGACACCCGTTGATCTCGGAAGGTACGAAGCAGAGAAATTAGAACAAGATTTCTAGGCTCGGCCATTGATTCAGTACTTTGACTTCTTCCCTTATCCACCATTGATTCACTTCTCTGGTTTAATCGCTGGTGTGTTGGCTGATATGTGTGATGATGGCTATATCAGTTCCATAGGACACGTATCACACTTCTATAGTGTCTGCGATCTCCCTGTCCCAGTTTACCAACGCTGCGAAAGGCTCTGTCGTTCTAGGATCGCCGGTGCCGTGAGAGACGCGGCGCCAATCGGTTGAGCACCAGGGCTCGCGGAGCTATCGCTATGCAGCTTGCGGGCATGGCATCCAACCCGTACCCGCGTCCCAAGAACCGTATCCCCAACAACACCACCTGCAAGCTATGCGCACCATGCATACCTAGGACTGGACGGCCCACAAGAACTCCAAGGAGCACCACCAGGCCGAAGAGGAGAAGGAGAAGGACAAGGCAGCCGCTAAGGGCGCCAACAGCTTCACGGACGGCTTTCGTAGCGACTCTGTTGGCTTCACTGTTGACACTAGTGTCTTTAATGCCGGCTTTGCTGACAGCAATTGGAGTTCCAGCAACATTGACGAGCCTATTGTCTGAGCACATCTGCAAAGCCCGTGGTGAGTGGCGCAGATTGTTTTCTAAAGCTCTAGGTAGCTTGAATTTGTATTGGAACACAACACCGTACCAACACGTGCAACTTTACGAGTGCTCTTGGCTCATAGTGTCAACCTTGAGAACCATTGAACGTCAAAGTTGGTTATTAAGGCGTGCCCGTAGGGTTGGAACCTACTGTACACTAGGTGAACATCGCGTGTTGACTCCACAGCTACGCCACCCTTGAAACCTCCACGGAACCGTTCCGTTCATCCTCCACGTCATCCGAATATTTCCGTCAGAGCCTGACGTCGAACGAAAGCTTGTGTTTGCTATTCTTCTCGCTCTTCCTCAGCCTCGATCCCTTGCACCTGCACCCAGCGTGATCCAGACAAGCCAGCTCGAGAGAACATTGGTATGTGCCATATAGCCGTTTGTTCCCGGATCATGCCTACTAGCAGTTTGCGGACCCCTTTTGTTGACCATTTCCATTCGCCTCCATAGGTTCCTTATGTGCGGAGACCTCACGCCAATGATTAGTATATCCTCCACACACGTTTCCCCGCGATGCGCTAGTGCGTACACCCGTGCGGTAGCTCCAGGATCCGGATGTGTTGGAGCTGGAGGAATGGAGCGCTCATCCGAAGCATGGGTGGATACGATAGGCTCCGACTCTTCATGTTCAAGCATGAGAATGGGCGCAGTGAAGTTTACGTGCTTTGGTGTCCGGACTAATCCCAGATGGGGTTGCTGTTATGCTCACAAGCTATGGATTGTCCTTCGGGATTCTCGCGCAAATAGAAGCCGAAGCGACTGGGGCAGATTCCGTATCAATGTTAGCATGGTGGCGGTGAAGAGGCATCTGATGAAGGCCTGTCTCATCTTCTGCTGCTGGCACTCGCAGAGCGTCCGAGAATTATCGGCGCAAGCTTACAAACATCACACATGTCTGGACATGATGCAAGAGATCAACAGTTCGCATCAGGACAAGCTTCAATGCCTATTCCAAATTGGAGTGGTTTGGTACCGTGTAGGGCAAGGTTACGTGCGGCTTCTGAGGCAATGGTGCAGGCATTGCGGGGGAGGGGTAGCTTTCACTGGCCAGACGAGCGGGGCAGGAGCTCCCGCCGCTACGTCAAGCGCCACTGACCCGCGTATTGCGAGTCTGCGATAGGCCGGCGACATGTCTCGAAGGGGTTCCTCATGGCCGAGGCTGTTGATGATGCTGGCTTTGTGGGTGTCTGCTGGGTGGAGAACATCCCTTCGCGCTGTACTTAAGAATTTCTTGCCCCGCCACCTCTCTACTTTGAAAATCCATTATCTGTTTCCCAATTACACCCAAATCTGTTACAAATTATAGCTCAATATGGCTTCGGTAAAGGTTAAGACCCCTCACGCGGGCGAGTATGACCAACCCACTGGCCTGTAAGTCGTTCTTCACACTTCGAAATCCATTGGAAGCTCGCTTTGAGCGAGCATTGCTTTGTCATAAGGTACTGACGGCTCTCCAGATTCATCAACAACGAGTTCGTAAAGTCGGTCGACGGCAAGACCTTCGACGTCATTAACCCTTCCACCGAGGAGGTTATCTGTGCCGTCCAGGAGGCATCCGAGAAGGATGTCGACATTGCCGTCGCCGCCGCACGCAAAGCCTTCAACGGCCCATGGAGAAAAGAGACACCCGAGAACCGCGGAAAGCTTCTCGTGAAACTCGCCGAGCTCTTTGAGAAGAATGCCGACCTCCTCGCTGCAGTCGAGGCATTGGACAACGGCAAGGCCTTCAGCATGGCCAAGAACGTCGATGTTCCCGGCTGCGCTGGCTGCTTGAGATACTATGGCGGCTGGGCCGACAAGATTGAGGGCAAGGTCGTCGATACTGCACCCGACAAGTTCAACTACATCCGCAAGGAGCCCGTAAGTCAAACCCTGGCGTCGGCTCACAGGGCGATGGCTGACGAGCTTAGATTGGTGTCTGCGGACAAATCATCCCATGGAACTTCCCCCTCCTCATGTGGTCATGGAAGATTGGCCCCGCCATCGCCGCTGGTAACTGCGTTGTTATCAAGACTGCCGAGCAGACTCCTCTGTCCGCATACGTTGCTTGCAACCTGATCAAGGAGGCTGGGTTCCCACCAGGTGTCATCAATGTCATCGCTGGATTTGGAAAGATTGCTGGTGCAGCCCTCTCATCGCACATGGACGTTGACAAGATTGCCTTCACTGGTAAGGAGCCTGATGTATGAACTACACCTAAGATATATACTGACTTCATCACCAGGTTCCACCGTTGTCGGTCGCCAGATCATGAAGGCGGCTGCTGGCTCCAACTTGAAGAAGGTTACTCTTGAGCTTGGTGGCAAGAGCCCCAACATTGTCTTCGATGACGCAGACATTGAGGATGCCATCAACTGGGTCAATTTCGGTATTTACTTCAACCACGGCCAGTGCTGCTGTGCCGGTTCGCGTATCTACGTGCAGTCTGGTATCTACGACAAGTTCATCGAGCGCTTCAGGGAGCGAGCTGCATCGAACGCTGTCGGTGACCCATTCGCCGCGGACACCTTCCAGGGCCCTCAGGTCTCACAACTCCAGTTTGACCGTATCATGAGGTAAGTCAGGCATAACCCTTCATCAATATCCACACTGACATGCTGTAGCTACATTGACGACGGAAAGAAGAGCGGCGCTACCGTTGAGACTGGTGGCAAGCGCAAGGGCACCAAGGGCTACTTCATCGAGCCCACCGTCTTCTCCAACGTCACTGAGGACATGAAGATTCAGCGGGAAGAGATTTTCGGTCCCGTCTGCACAATCTCCAAGTTCGACACCAAGGAGGAGATGATCAAGCGCGCCAACGACACCACATACGGTCTCGCCGCCGCTGTGCACACCACCAACCTCAAGACCGCCATCGAGGTCGCCAACGCGCTCAAGGCTGGTACCGTCTGGGTTAACACATACAACACGATTCACTGGGTATGTTTATCCCTCTCCTTCATCACAGATTCACCACCTACCCCCTTTACGTCACACACCTCGCATAATCCTACCATCATTTGTAACTAAGGACACATGCTGACTCGCTTGTAGCAACTCCCGTTCGGCGGTTACAAAGAGAGCGGCATTGGCCGTGAGCTTGGTGAGGCGGCGTTGGACAACTACTGCCAGACCAAGACTGTATCGATCAATCTTGGTGATGTGCTCTTCGGTTAAGCGGAGGAATGGAAGGAAAGTAGGAAGGTCTCTTGTAACTGTACATAGCTGAACAACAATGAGAACTGTCTGAAGCAAAGAAACGTTCTGTGGTTGCCACCGAAGCATCAGCTATTTTGCCGTCACGTCCTTGGCAACTTTTGGCGCTAAATTTTCACGTGACGGAAACCCAATCGATTGGCTCCGAATTCGTGGTTACTTCAGCGAAGCTCTACCACCAGGACTATTTGTAAGAGTAGGTTGAAAGTAGAGCCTGGCTATCCTCGGTATATCATCTATAGCCTTCTTATCTTACCAAGATAATAGAAAAGATAGACAGGCTACTACTTTAGGTTACAGACTTTGTCTTTTGTCGATGGATTTCGCTGGCCTCAATCACGAATTCTTGCGGCACCTGGTGCCGGTGGTACTCTGATGCCGAACTTGGAACGTGACATGGAATGGTGACAGTCCAGAACACCATGTGCAGTTTGAATACATATACATATGTAGTCGTGGTGAACGACCAGATGACCTCGACATGGGTAGGCAATCACATGTCCAGGCGCCATGCTACTTCGTAGCGAGAATGGTGCGTCACCGCTCCCAAACTTCGCGGCGGGTAGGCTCCCACTTCTTCGGTAGCAACACTGTTATCATCAAGCGCCATGATGACGAGAACGCGTGGTCCCATTTGCAAAACATGATCGTAATTCCGCAGCTTCGCCTGCCGTTCTCTCCAAATCCACGTCGCCATGGCTAACAACGAGCCCACCCTGTCCGCGCACGCGAACCAGTACATACGGGAGATCTTGCACACAACCGAGGCCCCTCCCGAGATCGATGTTCGATACTTCTACACCTCACCGCTCGCCATAGACGATCCGTTGTCCCCCATCCCACCGCCCGTGACGGGCTCTGCAGCCGGCAAGAAGCAGCCACCGCGGCCCTTTTCCGCATACGACAACGATGCGATCAACGAGTCGTGGCTGACGCTGCGGAAGAAGATACTGAAGCACAATGAGGAGCTGGGCGAGAAGGCGCCTACCAATCCGGCGGTCGAGCGCCTGAAGAGGAAGAGAGGCACCAGCAGCGCGTCGCGCGAGGAGGGCCAGGCACAGGGCAGAGAAATATTGGGGACGCGATCGTCGAGCGGGGGGAGGTACTCAAGATCTGCGGATGCGGAGAGAAATCGCCCTGCCTCAAGCGGTGGATGTCAATCAGCGACGTTGAGCGGGTCCCTGAAGGCCCCCGACACGGGGCACATATCGCCTCTCGAGCCGCCGACTACCGGCATGCCCTTCGTTCGAGCGCCATCACGTGGGAATATGGCAAAGGCATGGACGTCCACGCATATGGAGGGCGGTAGTCGGCCGGCCATGCACGAGAACGACAGCTACAAGTGGGACGACGACATGGAGCCCGCTCTATCGGGCAACAAGGACAAGGGGCCTGCGAAGAAGCCTTCGAAGCCGAAAGAGGGGCCTACTGCGAAGGTGCCTGTCGGCGTGTCCAGGCTGCATCAGGTGGTCATGGAGGCCGAGTCGATTCGGATGGAGCCCATCTACTGGTCGCCGCTAAGCGATGTTGCGCAGATTGTGCGAGGAACGTGGTTCTACAAGGACACCATGATGCCTGTGGAGGTGGACGTCGCCAATATGCTCGAGGCTGGCTACATTGAGCTGCTGCCTTGGACGCAGACGTGGAGGGACGAGCTCAACAGCGCAGTCGATGTGGGTGCACACGGCGAGATGAAGATACTACACAAGTTGTGGCCAGACAAGCCTCCGAAGATAGACGAGAGTCGCCCATCTACCTCACAGCAGATGCAGTCGATGGGTCTAGTCCAAAATACGATGCCTCAAGAGGACGACAGCCCGGAGACGGAGCGAAGAGACATCGTTGAGAACGTATGCGATCTGATCGACATCTCCACCGGTACAGACGGCCCAGACAACAAGGCAGTGGGCGACTCAGAATACGGTGCCTATGGATCGAAGCAGATCTACCTGAAGGCAGGCGTCATATACGCAACAGATAACGAAGCGTACATACTGAAGCCGGCACTACAGCCCTCTGAGTACTACGGCCGGCGACCGCTAGCAAACTACATTCGGAAGGGCAGACCGATTGGCATTCCAGTCGTGCGAGGATTCGATCAGGCGAAATGGGACAAGCTGCATCCAAGCAAGAACACACCAAAGGCACAGGCAGCACGCGAAGGTGTCTCGTCATCGCAAGGTGGAGCGCCGCAATATCGAAGGCAGAAGTCAGACCCTGATCTTGCAATATCTAAACGGCCAAAGGTGACGGATCTGGTGCTGGTCATACATGGCATCGGGCAGAAGCTGTCGGAGCGCATGGAAACGTTTCACTTCACGCATGCCATGAACGGGTTCAGACGAGAAGTCAACGTGGAGCTGGGAACGCCAGACGTCAAACGTCATCTGCGGAAAGATATGGGAGGCATGATGGTGTTACCAGTATGTCAGCTGCAACCATTGAACGTCTTAAGCTAACATGACCAGGTTAATTGGCGACAACGCGTGTCTCTCGATATTGGAGCCGTCGACGTCGACGCCGCAGAAGACTCATCTGTCAATAGGTACACGCTTCAGGACATCACACCAGAGACCCTTCCTGCCGTTCGAGGCATTGTTAGCGACGTAATGCTCGATATCCCATACTACCTCTCGACTCAACACAACCCCAAGATGATATCTGCCTGCATACAGGAAGCCAATCGCATTTACCGATTGTGGTGTGTGAACAATCCTGGCTTCTCAGATTACGGTCGCGTCCATCTCGTCGCCCATTCTCTCGGATCAGTTATGGCCATCGACATACTCAGCCAACAGCCCAGCCACGTCGAACCTCACTACACCAACCCTTCGATCCCAGAAGACAAGCTTCCAGACGACCACTTCATCTTCGACACGACCGACCTCTTCGTATGCGGCAGTCCAGTTGGCCTCTTCCTCATGATGAAGAACGCCAATCTCCTCCCCCGCCGTGACAAAGAGAAGCCAGGTGCAGATTCCTACGCTGCACCAGGCGTTGCCGGCGACCAAGGCACGTACGGCTGCATCGCCGTCGACAACATCTACAACATCATCAACCCCTACGACCCCGTCGCATGCCGCCTCAACGCGACCGTCGACACCGTCTACGCCAACACCCTCAAGCCCGTCACCCTCCCCAGCGCCTCAACCTCCTACTTCGCCTTTGCCAACCCTTTCCGGCGCGCCCCTTCTTCTTCCCACCCCGACTACTACAAGCCCGCCATCTCGCGCTTGCCTTCGAACGTCGAGCTCGAAACGCACAACTTTACGCGCGAAGAAATCGCCGAGAAGCGCGCATATTTGCTCAATGATAATGGGCAGATTGATTACTTTATGAAGTACGGCGGCGGGCCGCTGGAGATCCAGTACTTGACTATGCTGGGCGCGCATAGTAGTTATTGGCTCAGTAGAGATTTCGTGAGGATGATTGTTGTGGAGGTGGGGAGGGAGGAGGGAAGGGAGGGCACGGTGAGGGAGATGAGAGCCGTGAAGAGGAAGGTTGTTGGTAGGGGAGCGTAGATTGGGCGGTAACGGTGTTGTAGGTAGATGGAGTTTTTTTTGATTGGTATACCCCCATTTCGTCGCGCATAGAGAATGCACACATCTTTTCCTTTGCATCTAGAAAGTTGCATCAACTGCCTCCGCACTCACCAGCTCTAGCCTGGAACTCACCTTTCACCACGTTCCATGCACTTCCGCCGGGGCCGCCCCATATCACACCCACACCTTCGCCGCACAACATACCTCGCTCCGACGCCCTGCATATTCGCCGACCCCCGATGCCACGAGAACATCGGAATCCAGCCGCTGCACGACATGCTGTTACGCACTAGACAAAGATCCCGAGGGCGGTGCCACGTGTGCTGCGGTGTGGCACGGCAGAGCTTTTGTGTGGGAGTGTGGCACAGGTGGGTGGTTGGTGGGCGGCCTCGTGGGCTTTTAATGTGTTGTTCCTTAGGTGTGTGGTCGCATTGGTGTGTCTTGTATGCGGTCTCGTGTGTTGTTCGAGGGTGTGGGTATGATTGAGAGGTCAGTTATGCTTCTGTTGTACGGCACTTGCGCGGTACGACTCGGTTCATGGTGAGGGGCGATTGCTGTGGTGTTGTTGCTGGCGGTTTGAGATTCTGTTGTGTCGGGGACGTGTGTGTCACTGTGACGTGTGTGGTGGGCAAATCTGTCAATGATAGAATGGTGCGAGGGAGTTGGCGCGTGGGAAAGGAGGACAAGTGACGAACGATCAGATGGTCTCTTAATTCGTCGGATGAAAGAAGTTTGGGACTAAGGATGGTTTTGTGTGGTGAGCTTGAAGGGAAGGTGCTGGGGGAGCTGATTGAAGTACTTGCTGGTGACTTGTGGATCTGTTCTTCTTCAATGTCTTCATCGATTGTCACCCTAGTTTTCTTAAGGGTAGCTTGGGGTGTCTTGCTACTTGGAAATAAGTGAGGTTCATCGCAAAGAGTACTCACCGTGCGCGTACCATACACTTCCGCATAAGATCAGGCTCGGCTTGATCTCAGAGCTGAGACTCAAAGAATTTCCCCTGAGCGCTGTACAGTGGTATAGCACTTGAACTCACATGTAGTATCGTCGGATACGGATAACAGTCTGGAATATGGTTCGAATACAGAGAAGATCGATGCCGGAGAGAACCTTGTTCTGGACAACGGTGCGAGCATATCATTTGATGCTAGAAGAGGTGTTGGAGTTGTTACCATGCAGCGCAATCACTATAGCTGAATCAGGAAATAAGTTGACTCAAGACCTCTATCGCTTTCAAGCATAGCTTATGCACTCGCCTTCTCGCTAAATTCTTACAAGACAGAACTGTGATGCTCAAAGTAACGGCGTCGCCGAATCACATCTACGGTGAAGGTACTCGGCTAGAGTGCCATGGTGCGCCCGTATTCCATGTTCCTAATGGCAGTGCCCAGGCTGCAGCCAGTTCACTTCAGCTGAACCTCTCCAGCACACCGACCCCACTCAGATTCAACCGGTCGCATTTGCCCAATGTAGACCCTAATTTAAAGAGTCCAAATAGTAGTGGCATTCATTCGACGACTTGTAACAGCACTCTTGACACGTTAATAGGGCTGAGACCAAGTTCACCTATCAATTGCCACGATTTCCGACGCTCGGAGACCCAGTCACGGACCAAGCGGGATTCCGCCCCCAAATCCCATGTGAGGGTCCTCTCCCAGCGCCCAGTTTCTCGGCCCTGCCACCGCCCCAGAACAGCGTAGCAACGTTGCACTGCTTAAACGCCCGGGGCTTTGGCAACGTTGGGCCCGGAGCCTCTTTGGCGAGGTTTGAGAAGCATGTTGCGATGCAGATTTACGCCTTCCTGACAAGGGTAACAATGTGCGCGCCCTGGGTAGAGCGAAGGATCAGCCTTATGTATAGCGAAGTCGTAGTATCGTTCGCTTGCAATAGACGTTTTGCTATTTCAGTGTGAGCGTTTTTCGCTTGCTAATGCTGGCAGGGGTGGTGTGGAGGAACAATTCGTCCGCCGGCTGGAATATTGTACGAACGCGCTCCAGGCGAGTGCGAAGGACGGTGCATTTGTTTGATAATCTCATGCCGTGTCGGCACATGGTGGATGATGTTACGCTCAGTGGCATGGTCTGGATCCGCGCAAATTGGCCTGCAAACCCAGTCGCAAGGTTCGTGGTATGGACGGGGTAAAGGATCGTCAATGGGCCGGTTCCGCAGGAACCCTTCCCTACATATTATACAAATTGCTGTGGCTGTTAGACGAGATGAGACACGTGGTTTGCGGTTTGCGGGCGAGGTTTCGTGGGCTGCGGCGAGGGCATTAGTGATCGAGGTGTTGGTCCTGCCTACGCGGCCTGGTCCTACTCGCCATGACGTTGACTCCTCGGGAGATGATTTGGCTGCGATACCTTGCCATAACCTTGCCTTGAGTCCAATATACGGAATCGTCCGGACGCTGGTGTGAGGGATCAGTAGTTCGAGCGACCCCTCAGAACCGGTCGGCTCTACGAAGCACAGCGCCTTCCGTGGCCATCGCAACGCGTACCATGCGAGACCAAAACAATCGCAAACATCTTGATCGTTGCATACGCGTGCAATTTACAGTTGTAATCCAATCATCGGTGTAAAGCGCATAATGCGCTCTGCCACACGGCGACCGAACCACTCCATACAAAGTTTCCGCAGCCACACATGAATGCGCTACGGTACGAGCTAGGTAACGCGGCGTACTCGGCCCCCACGGCTCTATGTAAACTGCGCGCATCATTCGCAAGATACACTCGTGTCCAGCAATTAACTTTGCCAATAGATTGCAGACCAGTGACGATGTGACGATGCACTGTCGCGAGAGGCGGCCGCGGATCTGCTCGGGGCATCGAAAGTGTGCAAAAGGATCTCGTTCTCGGACTTACACAGAACGCCGACCAGTCCCGTGTTGTGGTGCGATCGAGTCACAATACAGTACAGTGGTTCTGCTACGTTTCAGGGCTTAGGTGCTTGCGTGGACAATAATCAGGCAGAAGGGGAGCTAGTTGCGAGGATTTCCGAACCGGGCTGTGAGTTAGGAGCTGTGTTCCGGCGGCGCGGACGGTCGAGGAAGGACGTACGTTCGTCTTGTGAGTAATGAAGATTTTGAGATGTACTTGTACGAAAATTGAAGAGGATCCGAATGACTGTCATCCCCCGCGTGGAGCCGTAAGGCTGATGAATGAGCCTCTTCGTATCATGTAAGCACCCTGACTTCGTGCAGAAGTTCCCGTCGATGGCATGTCCACATCAGAAGCTTGGCGAAGTTGAGTGCTGACATGGCTTGCGAAGTCTGGGGTAAACCAAGTGACATCATCCTCTAGACATCCATCATCCATTATCATGCACTGCGAAATGATTGGAACATGAGAACATGCTTTCATAGTGCATCTCCTACAAAGGAACTCCGAACGTTCCTTCCTCGCGTGCCGGAATTCACGGACTGCTCCTTTGGGCAAGTTGTAGCGGGGCCAGGAAACATCCGGGCTACCATCGAACAACCGTTCTCGCTAGAACATGTGACGAAGGTAGTGCAAGTGCAAGGCTGAATCCCGGGTGCTTGGGGTTACTTGCCAACGTCACACATCTAAATCTGCTCAACCATGGAAAGATGAAAGATAGTGAGTCGACTACGACGAATCACCCCATCACGCCTATCGCGCTGTAAAATCACCCGATTTAGGGAGTAATGCGCGATCCTTAGTACATATCGGTAGTGGAGGATGCTGTTTTATGTCCGAGTGACCGAGAACAGCAGCAATGTGACGACGAAAGTTGCCGGCGCTAGAACAACACAAGCTTCGTGTCGCGTTTTAGAGAGTGTAATTCGTGCTTCGAAAAATACCGCACTAGCGGTACGCCATGGATACTGCTTCAGGTATGGTGCACCACCCACGCTCGGCTTTGGCTGCTGCGGACTGCGAAAAGAAGCAACACCATGGCCAACACTTGCGCAACGGCTGGCCGCAGTGATTGGGGATAGTGGCGCACACATCTTGGCGTCACTGTATCTGTGGTGAGTACTGGCGATAACTACGTTTGAGACAGTCGACGTGGTATGTCCGACATGTTGAAGAGATCGACGTGCTGTACGAGGCACAGCCGGGAGGCCTCAGGTGCCCTAACCAGAAATAGTCTGTAGTGCGAAGGGCGCATCTTTGAGCGAACATAGGACGGTTGGACCCGTGGTAGCAGATATCGGGAGACGACGCTTGAGCCACAAGCCCCTACACTTTACCGGCCCCTATCTAGCCTAGGGACTCTTTCGCTGCAGGATCGCGGAGTCGGCTCCGAGTGTTCACGTGATGATATCGCACTGGATACCGGTTGGGGCTGCAGAGACTAGACTGACTTGAGGACACCTTTCATTAGCGATGTCTATGCGCGATTGTCGATACTTCTGCTGAGCTTCGCCGCTTGGTAGGGGGCCATGAGCAAGTCTATGTTTAGGCCTGGAGATGAGTATGGAGCGTTATGTGTTTTAGCACGTCGATTGGTGTACTCGTTGTTGATTGCGCTTGGCTCCTACATTGATAATTGTGGTTATTCTTGATAGTTGCACCGTGGGGTGAGTCAGTTGGTTCAAAGCCAGCAACCAAGTTTAGTATTTCCGGAACTTGCCCACATTCCGCACAAGATAGCCACGATATCTGCACGATATGGTGTTGTAGAGCCGAATGCCTGGCATAGCTTTGCAACGTTACTTTATAGGGGTGCATTTGATGTCCTAAGTTTCTTTTGCATGTTCGACTTGCGTGTATTAGCAGTATATCGAAGTTAAGCAAATTGACCAGACATACAGGGAGAAGTGCGGACGGTGGATCTACATACGTACATCCGACTCTGTGGTTGATTCGGTCCGCAGGATCGACCTACGCGGGGAAAGGAGAATGCGGAGTGGCCATGACTTAGAGATCCTCATGTCAACGATCAACGCTACTTTGGCATGCACCTACATACCGTATACTCACAAGTCCCAGAAACTACCGATAACTTTCTGATCGAGCTATTGTCTGAGGTGGATTGGCGAATCGTAGGTTGGAGTACCCGACGCGCTACATACTGCTTTCGAATGTCGATAGCTCGTCCTGTTATCCGAGATGTTCTTTCTGCTAAGTGAACCTCCCAATTGGTTAGCATTCCTGAAATGCTATCCCTTCATCAAGGTTTCGAGACTTGCGGAAGCATGAGCGCTTGATGCAGCACAAGACAAATTCTCTCCAATAGCTGTAATATTGCTGCACTGGTAGGGTATTGTGGTTGGCCTGAGTATCACGGAGGGGACGTAGCAGAACAACTACGCGAGTTAGCATCCTACAACCGATCCCGCAGTACGCTGCAGCGCTTGCAGTGCAGCAGTGTTGGCTATCACCGATAAGCTTTCGGCATGAAACGTACAGGGTGAAGATGAATATCTGGTGTTGGATCGAAGTTGTCACAACGAGCATCGTAGCTTGCCAAGATGAATACCTACCCAGCATTGCTGAGCAATCCAGATTAGAACACACTATGCTCACATTTTCGATGCTGCTTTGTCACGAGTAGCAGTGTGCTGCAGCTTCGTTTCGGTAATCTGACACCTTCAGCCCCTATAGGTAGCCGTGCTTCTGGAAGGCGTGCGACTTGTTACCTCTTGTTCCGCTGCTGAATAATTGCCTCAGATGTACACTCGATTGAGCCTGTCGCTCGCTTGCATAGGGCTGCAGTGATGGCCAGACAGTGGCTTGTAGCTATACCCGATTCGAGTCGAAGGATATGGATCAGCGGTGAGTCCAATTGGAATGATGGAAGCAATCTGTGAAATGAAATCTATTCGAAGCATGTCGGGCTGAACAAATGGTCGGACCACATTTTGGTGGCCACGGTGCTTGATCCAGCCCAGAGAAATCATCCTAATCGTTCTACGGGAAGGATGTTGAAGATCGTAGCGTGGCCCACTTCAAGCGAGACACCTTCAGTCAGCACCTCGAATGTGACGGCGCATCAGCAACACTGAAGTGGCTTTTCGGCAAACAAGACGGGGCGCGCCCATTCCGTAGAGCCACGTTTTCCAGCAAGGGTCGAGATTTGGTGGTCAAAATTAACAGTGTAGAGTGAGACTGCATCAATTGTTCTGGCTCGCTCAGGTTGTCCTGGTCGCGACATCGAGAGCGAAGATTTCTGCCGAAGCAAGCCACTCGGCATACGCAGACAGCGAGTAATCGGCATGACGCATTCAGATTATGAACAACACCAATTCGAAGCGGCCTGGACTTCTGCTCCTACCTATGTGGTATGACCGTGCGTTAGTTGGTCGTGCACTTCCAAATTGCCGAAGCCTTTAATGTCGCAACGCCTGAGGAACGCATCAAAAAACTTTCATTGACGTGGCCGTTGATATCGTACAGTGACTCCGTGCTTGAACGCCCGGCGCTTCGACATCGGCTGGGGGAATGAGGGGCCTGACTTCGAAGGATTTCAAGGTTCTAACCGTTCCCGCAAGTTGCTCTCAAACGGTCACGTCTATAGGCGAAGAGCGCCATCAAGTGCCAACGGCCGTAGGGCGTCGCTTGCGAGGGTACCTTGCCTGATTGGGAGATTATCACGCAACTTCCATCAGTAAGCCAGCCATCGATGGTAAATCTTGTCCGTGTTTTCAGCTGCACAAATCTCTCTGCGACACGTTGATGTTCCGCGTGCCAGATAGGACTTATCGCAGCTTGAGCGTATGATCGCTCAGGTTCTCATATCACAGTGCCGTTCTGAAACGCCACATCACGGCTGCTCAAAAGCTCGATAGCCCCAGTCTGCCTTAGAAGCTGCATGATGACGGAAACAAACACTTGTCGTGATTCGCTTGATTTACATTGGAAACAGCTCGAGGTCTCGAACAGCAAGTCATGCCACGAGGTCTGACACCCTGCATACAAGCGTGGCGTGCTGTAACATTCGTCTGTGAGCGCGAAGCGGCCATTGCGAGCTTGCCCGTTGGTAATTGTTTCGCCGGATAATAACCACCGCACCTCGACGTGGTGCAGTAGACAACCTACGAAGCGATACTGCACGTCGCAGCGAGTTGCGGGACTACGTCGAATCAGGCTTGATGCCCGCTTTAACATTTGAAATTGAGGGTGTTGTTAACGAGGAAGGGTGGGAAACAGCTCCAGCAGTTTGGTAGTCCCCCTGCGAGCCGATTACGCCCGGTAGGTCGGTCAGTGAGCTATGTACAGGTCGTTTTATAGGTTGTATATTCAATACAGCCCACGGAGATCCCTGAACCGTCGTGGACGGCAGTTCTCGTAGCAAGTCACCGGATGCTACGAGAGCAAGCCAGCAAGATGGCTCGGGGAACACAGGGAGGGGTTGCAGGTCCCTTGGTTGCGGGAGGGTTGCGCAGGTTTGGTGGTGGTGCACCTCATTCGCTGGCCCTGCACGTGGGGCTATAGGGCTGAAGTGGAGGGTGGGGAAGAGAAAAGGTGAGCTGCGAAGAAGGTTAGGCTCGCGGCTCGCTTGGCGCAGCGGTCGCTAAAAATAGGCCGCGTTCCTCGTGCGTGGAATGGCTTCAAGTCTTCAACCGGCTTGCAAATGATTGTGTAAAAATGGACGATGAACTGCACTGGGCGGCTAGCCAGCATTTTCCTTCGTACGCTAATATGTCAACCAAGAAATCGGTCTCGACGGGGCGACCGATCAGGATAACTTTAGACTCGTGTTGAGCTGTACTGAGATCAGATGCTTCTAAAGTAAGTACTTGGTATATGGCCAAGATAGGCTCGGACGGCGCAGTATTGTGTTTGGAAATCCGCCGGTGGGAATAATGTGCTCCGTCACATGACCATTTGCAGTCCCCTCACCGTTGCGGGGAGGCTTGCGTGCAGCGGTGAAAACTTAACGGAATCCCCGTCCGAGCGGTCGTTCAGCACGACTGATCCGGAATGCTATCCACTTTGAGATCTTCCGACCACTCAGAAGCGATTACAAAACCCAGCGGTAGGGATAAGTGCATGCACTAGGTGCTTTGAGGTTGTACATGGGCTTTACCACTTGACTGCTTCACCGCGTCGACAACACTTGGTCCTCTCGCTCGCATACCACCGATAGATGCTGCCAAAAGTTAGACAATGCATAGACCTGTGTCTTGACGAGTCGGCAGCGCCTCGTGCATTCACGCCGAAATGGTGAAAGTGCTAATTCTTACGATCTGACCAATCACTCTTTGTAGCAAGGTCGTCCTCGAAGCACAGTGACTTAGCTGGCAGAATGTCAACACTGGTTCTGGAATGTAAATGTAGATCGAAGGACTAGAAATTGCGACTAACGCAACTCTAGGACCTTGAACGCTGCTTCCTAGCAGTTGCCAACCGTGATATCACAGTGCGAGTATCGCTCTCATCACACCAATTACACTGCATGCCCTGTGGTCGCCGTGCTGCGAGACATTTCGAAACCTCAGGTCGGCGAGATTTATCCACGTACACAGCATGCCGAGCAAGAACCACGCAAGCTTTAAGTACGCCCTGCCATCAGCTGCAGGGCGTAACATAGCCTGTTGGCTACCGCTTTATTTCCGCCATCGTCGCTCAAGATGTGCGCCAAGCGCAGCGGTCTTGATATTGTGCCTCGCTTCCTATCTTTGTTAAGTTGGAGAACATTGTTGCAGCGATTGAAGTCCATGTTGAGTCAGTGAACACTTTACTATGGATGTGCTGACGCTCTTCTAGATAAGAATGAGACCTCGAGAAGGGGTACCGTCGCTCTGGAAGCTTGCTGTCCCGGGAGACGCTTGTTGGGGCTATGTTGGTACCAATGTGGGCAGCAGTGCGGCAATGAAGCCTGTCTCTCGGGTCCGATTCGATTCGCTGGCGCAGAAACACGGTAGAAGGTATCGGCTGTCTGTAGCCCCTTGATTACCCCACGGTCGCCGTCCGCGTATTGATGGTCCTTGAGACAGTTCCAATGAAGAAGTTTAGCGAGCTTTTGCCATGTCTCCGTGCTGTGTTGTGTGTGGGGACAACCCGACCTGTAGCTAGCTGAAAACCGTGCTACGCAGGACGACTACCTTCGACAAAGGAAGTGGATGTACTACTTGGTCGTGGAGATGCTGATTGCAGATGTTTGAGGCGGCTTTCCCCACCTCGATTTCTCTGCCTTCGTGCTCCACTTATGATTAACCCAGTGATGAGGATATCAGCACTATGTGAAGTTGTTAATGGTACTTGTGCTCAGAAGCTGAAATCATCTCCTTGAGACACTCAGCTCGTGACGGTCAGAATGCTGCTCATCTAGACTTGAAAGGGGCAGTCAGCAGCGTCTAGCTGAATTACCGGTACGATTTCCACGCTGGCATTTTCCAACGCTTGCGCTTGTGGAGATCCGACTGCTCGAGCTTCCGCTAGTCACTTGGATGTGGCTTCCTCGATATTCATGCGCTTTACAGTAGCAGCGACACCTCGAGGGGCATTGCAACTATGTCGTTGCTCTTCGCTCGGCAACTACTGGAGCTACGGGCCTGAGGACCGCAGTTCAGCAAGCTATTCCTGGTACAAGGGAAATGAGGTATATAGACACTGACTAGGCCACTGCGTAAGCCAGGGTCGTGGGCTGAGGTTGCTGTACTGTAACCAAGAAGGGACAACAGTGGTTCAGCCATTACAAGCCAAGGGCGATCTTGTTCTGGCTTGGTAATCATGTCGACAGAACAAGGACAAAGTCATCGGCATGGGGACACGGCACGTCTGATGTAGAATATGGCTCCGTTGAGTCGCGAGCATTTGTCTTCAGCAATCCACACTTGCTCAACCATGGCGAGTAAAACGATGGTGATCTAGAAGGTAGCCTCTCTGGAACAGCAGTTCCATGTTGCTTGCTTCGTGAGGCATCGTGAACTCAAAGAGTGGCTCAGTGATGGCGCAGCTACGGGAGCCGTTGTGCCGGCCAGATCCTCCACCGCCAGGCGTAGGGCGTGCCGTTGGCTAAAATGCAACGCTGATACCGGGGTGAAACTCTGGATCAGATTAATGAACGCCTTAGAGGTTGAGGCGCATCTTCCAAATCTCTGGATGTCGCAAAGGGCCAATCGCACATGTTGCTGAACGTGTTCTGCTGCAACCAAATCCCGAGCATGTGGAAAACAAGCTTTGGGCTGCCTGACCCTACCCATATTGGGAATTGACCTCACCGACTCTGCAGTAAGGTGCTGATGCGGCGGCAGAAGAGCATGGGAACAGTGCGTAGGGCTGCTGGAGGTAAGACGCTTGTTTTGTGAGACCCCTGGGGACTCAACGAATGGCTGGCACACAGGCGGTGGAGGACGGGAAACAATGGCGCCGTTTGTTGGAGGTTGGCAAATAGGAGTTCACTTTACTTAGGTACCGCCTGACAAAGCATGCCTAGGCTGCAAGCAGATCATGGTGTGCGAAAGTGGCAGGATTCCTCATTCCGATGCTGCGGAGGGTTTCGACAAGGCGATGCCGTGTCCGACTCGAGCTGGCCAAGCAGTTAGGGATTAGTAATCCACAGTATCGTTCACTCGGAGGAGTCGCGGTGTGCAGCAGTCTGAGGTTGCGCCTGAAGAGCGACGCAACAGGGAGCAGCCAATGGCGGCCGGGATGGAACGACGTCGATCTGGCGTCTGGCGCGCCGCTACGGAGTACTGCGTACGGCCCATGTTGCGAGGTTTCGCCCACCAACACCACCCGGCAGGGCGAGTATGGGGTGGCAGCAATAGTAGCAGCAGCCAGGAGGCAGGCAGCGTACCCAGTCGACGGTGCGTAGCGAATAGATGTACGAGGGCAGACGCAACAGCGGACGCGAGTGCAATGCCATGCCAACACCAGACACGCTCGATGCTTTCGGCCCCATACGCATCTGGCAATAGCATGCGGCGCGGGCGGCTTCGTGGCAGAGTGGGCGACGCAACTCCCTCGTGGACGTCGTCCGGTCTGGCATCTGCCATGCCATGCCCACAGACCTGCATCGAGCACTCCGCAGACGCGTGATGATGGAGCAGCAGCCTGTCGCAGTACGCGGAGATAACGACGACCGCCGCGAGGCCGCGCAGCCAAGAGTCATAGGGCTGGTTGTGTGCGCAGGGGTGTGGAAAAGACACCGCTCGCCAATACAGCGCTTTCACAGCCCGCCGTAATCTATGCACCCATGCATTCGGCGTCCGACTCTCCCGTGCACTGAGCAACGCGCTGAGCCTTGACGCGCCCAACGCTCAGTGGCCCGCTGCGAGCCTTGTGCTAGCGCCCATCCTAAATTTACAAGGCCGCAGTCGGTGAAAGGGCAGGGTTCCATCGTACCAAATTGAGAAGTATGCTCGAGCGGCCCTGCTGGCGTAGGTCAGGGTGCATGCGAGGGCCTGAAGCTGGGGACCACCACTAGGTAGGCCGTCTGTGCTCCACTGAACGACTGCGCATCCATTCTGAACCGCGAGATAAATACATCTTGATCCCCGAGCAACTTGAGCCTCCCATCCATCCCACAGATAGCCAACACATCCCACTCTCTCCATCCTGCTACCTGCTTCCGTCTCCGTGACCATAACATAGTCGCCGACCAAGCTTCACATCCTTCCCACCCACCATGCAGAGACACGCGGGCTATCAGTATGCCACTGCGGCACCCACTACCACAAGATACTCGGGCACATCTTCAGCCTTCTCTGCCTCCGCAAATCCCAACGAAGACTGGACCAAGATCTCGGATCTTGCAGAGCGCAGGAGGATACAGAACCGCATTGCCCAACGTAACTACCGCAAGAAGCTCAAGAAGAGGCTCGAAGACTTGGTGAGTCGCCGTGCAACCGTACCTCGTATTGCTCGGAACCACTTGCTAATCGGGCCCCAGGAGCGTCGTGCTGCCTCAAGCTCAGCTTCGCCTGAACAGAAGCCTGCCGAGCTGCAGCTACTCCAACGATCGCCCCGCCAGGAGTTCCCCTCCCCGTCTAGCTCGGAATCCTCGTACACCACCCCACCTGCTGAGGATCGTATGTTCTCGCATCAGTACACGCGCCAGCTCTCGACAAGTCCGCCGCCCTTTTCCGTAGCGTCGTATTCGACGTACCCAGCACCCGACACGGTAACTTACACCATGCCATACACCACAAATTCGTCACCCTACCACTCGATACCAACCACCATGACTGCAGAGATGCCGAGCTACCACTATCTGCCACCACCACTCTCGTCGCCCTACCCCACCACGCTGCCGAGCCTTGTGCCCAGCATGAAGAGCGAGTACTACGCGGAGGAGGAGCTCAGCCCGTTCGGTGTTGGCTACGCGGCGATTGGTGGGATCGAGATTCCTCACCCGCACCAGTACGCAGACTCAGCAGTTCATGTAAGGCTTCCCACCCGCCAGCCATACTTTGCATAGATTCAACTCCTCCTCGTTGCTGTACTCTCTCGACGAGCCGTATCTGACAGTGGGCAGACGCCACCACTCGAGCACTCTGAGCTCGGCTACCCGACAACGCCCAACTCGATGCCACGGACTCCTCCTCTTCATCCAGTCCACTCGATATGAGCGTGCATAATCAGAGAGGTCCTGCGTGCAGAACGACGACATTCGCTTCTTGTGGGACTTTGGTCTCACCTTCTTGTTCGACTATTTTTGTACAGCATTTCAGCGATTGGCTTGGTCTTGGTCCCTCGCTTGCCCAGATAGACGGGCACATGGCGTTTTTCTCGGTATGTTGGGCTAGACGCCCGACATAAAGCATTGCTCAGTGACCTCAGTGCGAGCCTGAGCTGTGGAGCTATGCAGCCACGATAGCAATGATCACACTCACCATATCAAATGTCTGCCCCTGCCCCGAGTGACTGTGATGCTGCTGCGAGTGACTGTTGTGAGTGGTGGTGATGGCTGAGAGTGCTTGAGAAAGGTACGAGCGGTCAGATCGTCTGCTCGCGCTTGCCACGCCAAGGCCAGCGCGTCGCGTCGCACCGCCATTCCCGCACGCATCAGCGTCAGCGTCAGCATGTCAAAAGGCCATTTCCGACCTCGACTGCCTCTCCATGGCGCCCATCAAACGCACACGTGCGGAGAAAGCGCGACAGTTCCTCACGGGCGGCGCCGTCTTGCGTGAGGACTCGGACGACGAGCTTGGGTACGAAGACCACCCCTGGGAATGGATATACGACGACGCAGGCCCTGACGATGCGCCGGAAGAGAATACAACACCGCGGAAGAGGAAGGCCGCGCCGACGTCACTCGCGCAGCGCATCGTCGGCGCGCGCATGGGCAGGTTCAGATGCAAGGTGGGCGACGCAGTGCTGCTCAAGGCCGAGGGCAACCAGGCGTGGGTGGGCATCATCTGCGACTTCCACGAGGACGAAGACGACGACGAGAAGATGGCCAAGTTCCTGTGGTTCTCGTCGGAAAAGGAGATCCGCAACAAGAACAAGAAGCGCACCGACTTCCTCCCTGTACGTCTCCTTCTACTATGCCTCTGCTACTTCTTCACTAACAAATGCCAGAACGAGCTGTACATATCCGCCAACTTCGACGACAACCCCCTCGCATCCATCAACGGCACCGCCCAGGTCCTTTCACTGGACGACTTCGAGCGACTCTACCCAGGCGGGCAGGTCAAGAAGTCCTCCAAAGACTATGGCAAAGTCTTCGTATGCAGACGCGGATGCAATACCCGGACAACCACATACACGCCAGAGTTCACCTGGAGTGACGTCTATATGGGCGCCGGCGACATCGATGCGCTGGTCCGTCTTGTCGAAACGCAGACCAAGGCCACTAGGAGAGGCGGCGGTCGGCCGAAGAAGCCCCTGGAGGACATCGAGGAATACGTTGTGCCCGACTCCGACGACGAGGGTGTACCCAAGACGCCCCGGAAGCGGCGGAAGCTGAACGACGCGGCCACTCCCACGTCTACCAGGAAGAGCCCGGCTTCTCGAAAGTTTCTCACGCCGACCCACAAGAGGATTGTGATCAAGAAACAACTAGAGTTCACGCCCCTGGGCACGCGCGTCCTGTCTCCTTCCGCCCTCAACTCTCCGTTCCAAATCGCCCGAAACCAACTGCATGTCTCATCTGTGCCTGCAGCACTGCCCTGTCGCGAAGAGGAGTTCTCGACAGTGTACAGCCACCTGGAAGCCGCGATCTCTGATGGATCAGGATCCTGCATCTACATTTCTGGCACTCCAGGGACAGGCAAGACAGCCACTGTACGCGAGGTTGTGGCACAGCTGCACGCCTCGGTCCAAGCTGAAGAGCTAGACGACTTCATCTTCGTCGAAATCAACGGCATGAAAGTCACAGACCCTCATCAGTCATATTCGCTGCTATGGCAAGCCTTGCGTGGAGACAGAGTCAGCCCTGCGCACGCACTGGAGCTCCTTGAGCGAGAGTTTTCTACTCCCAGTCCACGCCGAGTGCCGTGCGTTGTCCTCATGGACGAGCTGGATCAGTTGGTCACGAAGAACCAATCTGTCATGTACAATTTCTTCAATTGGCCTGGTCTGCGGCACAGCAGGTTAATTGTGCTCGCCGTTGCAAATACCATGGATCTGCCCGAACGGACGTTGAGCAATAAGATCAGTAGTCGCCTAGGTATGTACTGGCATCCCAATCCTTGAACGACGCCTGGTTACGATTGAAATGTGCTCAGCATATCAATTGTCTCCAATCTAATACACTCTAACCCAATGTGTACGAACATACTCCTCTACCACTTGTCCGCTCAAATTGCGCTGCATTTTGCATCGTAACATTTAGTATGATTCAGGATTTGTTGGGCAATGCTAACAAACCATGCCCTAGGCTTGACCCGCATTACCTTTCCAGGTTACACACATGACCAATTGATGCAGATAATTCAGTCCCGGCTTGAAGGTGTGCCGGGCAACATTGTGCACCCGGACGCCGTTCAATTCGCAGCGCGCAAGGTTGCGGCGGTTAGCGGGGATGCTCGACGTGCGTTGGATATCTGTAGACGAGCTGTGGAGATCGCAGAAACGGAAACTACATCGCAGGAGCAAGAGGACGAGGCGCAGCCCAATACCCCGAGTAAGAGTGGCCGGGGTGACAAACGTAAACCCCTCTCCAAGTCCCGACCACTCAACGGTACCGCGGAGGCGGGCGGCCAGTCAATAAAAAGTGCAGTGACTGGTGGAGGCATTGTCACTTTCGCAACCATCAAACAGGCTATCAATGAGGCTACGAGTAGTCCCCTGCAGCAGGCGCTACGGGCTCTGCCGTTGGCATCGAAAGTCTTTCTGTCGGCGCTCTTGGCACGCATCCGGCGCACGGGCATCGGAGAAGCTGTACTTGGCGACGTCGTTGACGAGGTGAAGAAGCTGGGGCTCATGAGCCAATTACAGCCCGTCTACGACTATCTGCTATTGTCTGATTCGGATAGAAGTAACAGCACGCATGCGCAGTTGGTTGCTTCGTCAAAGTCTCGAGAGTCTACCAGCATTGGCTCAAAGGTAGCCGAACTCAAGGCAGCACGAGCACTTAGTCTTGCGTTCGCAGCCACAGAACTAGCAGAAGCAGGAATTATAGGCGTAGAGGCCCGTCACGGAGAGCGTGTTGGTCGTGTACGTCTAGGTGTTGGAGAAGACGAAGTGCGGCTTGCACTTGGTGATGATGAGTCGGTCAAAGGTCTTGGTTTTGGAGCATAACGCAGTCTTGTTGCGCTTCGTCACACGAGACCTTATGCTATCAGTACAGATGGAAAGACTTCTGGAAGGTTGGTGAACGCCAATCCAATCATTGCAGCGTGGTCGCATTATATCCAACTACCGCTATTGCCCTCTCCGACGGCTAATATGCTACTCAGTTGGCCCACGCGAGTCTGCCTACCCAAATACGTTCAGAGACACGTGCATTTAGCGAGCCTGCATAACGCAGCCAATGAATGCACCCGTTGAGCACCTTCCTCCAATGAGCATCACGCCCCAAATTACCGGTGAACTTCTTGAGCCCCGGCCCGTAGCAGGGGTGAGCGAAAGATGCTAGTATTAACCGTGCCGCACACCACCGCTCAACGTCCTCGGCTTCTAGAATCCTCAGCCCTTTGTTGACGTTTCAGGACTGTGCGCAATAATGTACACATACAGGCAACTATACGAGAACGGCGACTTGCCCTAGGAGCGAATAGTGGTGTTGCAGACGCACGCCATACTGTACGTACGTACTACAGTAGCCTTACAACGTACGAGCACACCAACCAGACGGCGTGCATGTGGCTGAAGCCGTTATCCTCCAAATCACCATCTCGTCGTGCATTGACTGCGTGGGGGACTTCGGACAATGGCGCAAGATCTCAGCTCAATCTTCAGTCCCATGATCGCGGGCGCGCTGTTACCCGCTTTGATCCTCAGTTACCGAGTTGTTGGTGTAACAGCGGCCATCTCGAGATGTTGCGGTCGGCGACGTACGATCATGCAGGTTAGTCTACAGGGTATTGCGGTGTGTATTGAAACGTTCGGCTGTTCGATCGCTCGCTTGCTCGACAGGATCGGAGATCTGCAGTGCGAAGGAAGGGGAAATTGGCATGCTGGCTGGATTTTTGGCGGACGTGTTTTTTCTTGACGCCGCACACGTGCGTTTCGCGAGTGGGTTTCGCGAGTGTGAAGGCTTGGGGTGGCTTTGGCATAAGTGATCCAGCAGGATCCTCATATATGCGAATCATGCAATGCACTTTCCATCACGTCTAGCCATCGTTGACTCAAACTGTATTGATACCGTTCTATTTGTAGCGACCATGCGCCATAACGACAGGATTCCAAGCGTGTTGAAGGAGTCCGTGGCGGAGCGGAGGTAGCATGCGGGGAAGCAATCCTTCTCGTGTAGGAGTCATAGATGTACGAAGTAGCGATTCGACTTTGCGGTGCTGAAGGATGCAGACGAAAAAGCTATTGCTATGGTGGACTGGTGGGGCTTGAAACTGGGAGTGTTGTGCAAAATAAACTCGAATGATATGACGCTCATGAAGTGTAGATGGAAGCGTGTGAAGAGGAATCTTGTAGGACTGGTAACGACGTCACGATAAGCAGTGACCGTACACTCGTAAAGCAACTTTACGGATTGTGTGCCTGCTTTAAGCTAAATGACCTTGGTTCAACTGCATCACTCGGTTTATGCATCGAAGCACTGGGGCGACCTGAGCAGACAAGTAGACATTCACCATTGGACGTTTGGAATCGCTTATATTGACGACAGCGCGAACGTGGGCGCTTGGTAGTTGCAAGAAGGTCGCAAGACGTCATGGGGTCGGCAAGATGCCTCATTGAAGAAAGATTCATATGACTTCCATACCCATTTCCTCTGGCAAACCTTCCAATCTGTCCTGCCTCACACCAAACAAATTCTCCAGGTCCACACCAACCACACTCGCAGGCCAGGCAATCATACCCCATCTTTCTCGTCCCAGCGCCAGCGCAATGGCAGTCACCATATCCGCTCCAAGTCCTTCCAACCACCACACGTTCCTCACTCGACCGGGCAACACTGCATAGTAGGCCAGTATGACCAGCGCGTCCCGATCCTTGGCTTCGATGAGCTGTATGAACTCGCGCGAGATGCGCGTCATCCACACAAAAATTGCCCCGCGATCCGTCAATGTTCCAATCGTTTTATCGTCCACAGAGTATGGTACTGAGGTCATGGGAGGGTATGTCTCCGGCAGCGTCAGTTGACTGACGAGCGCGAATGCGTCTCGCAAGTAGGCCAGCGCTTGACTCAGATGCTCGTGCTCGAGGCCCCATCGCCGGTCCGTCTCCATCCACAAGTCTTCCAGTTGCCGCAGGCGCTCGTCTTCTTCGACTGCGCGCGATGTTGCTGGGACGCGGTTGCGCGGCCACCATTTCCGCGCAGTTACGGGGTTGAGTTTCCCTTCTACGACCCAACTCCAGCCACTCATCAAGACTGTAAGGGGCCCTCGAAGGCCCCAGATTGGGCGCAGCGCGCAACAAAGCATTTTGTCGATGACGTCTTGCGATGGGTTGCGTGTTCCGGGTGGGATCGAGGATCGAAGCACTTCAATGTCGAGGGCGGCAGTGCGGAAAAGATAGACCGCTGTAAGTGTCGCGCTTGCAAAAAGTGCTGGTGCATTCTCTTGGGTGATACGACTCAACTCAGATCTGTACCTCGTCAGGGCCTTGTTCATGCGCCCCGCTGCGATGGTATTCATTCTGCTCTTCTCGTCCTTGCTTTCGCGAAGGCGCCCAAGATGTAGCGCCGCTACCGATAGGACGCAGTTGACGAGGAAGTCGTGATTCGATGCCATCTCCGGAACATGTGTTTGCCACGCGGCTTTTGCAGGATCGTTTGACGCAAGTGTCAGGGAGGTTGTGAACTCATAATGGTTGAGGATTTCTTGCATGGGTGAAGGTAGATTGACCCGGATGTCTTGCCACGCGTCAGCGAAGCGAAGGGATGGCGGAATGGATGTCAGCGGGAAAAGCAAGAAAGGGTCGTTTGTGGCTTCGAGTGGGCTGAGGCTGATGCTGGAGCCTGTCTCGCCCCAGATCGGGTCGTACTCCCTCCATTGTGTCGACGTAATGCTGCTTATCTGGCTTCCTGGACTATCGCAGTTGAAAACTTCGAGAGACGCCGGAGGGGACGAGGTCTCCGAGCGAATGGAAGACGCAACGGTTGCTGGTGAGGTTTGCTTCGTCTTCGGTGACGCTGTCCGGTACCCCGTGAGCCTTGATGCAGGCGCGAGTTGTAGGAAACTACATTCTAGTCCTTTCTTATCGCAGTTTGCACACGACGGCTGTTTAGTGTCACACTGTAGAAAAGTCAGCACATGAACTCGGTCAAGTATGTGAGGTCGACGATGAAAGGATGCTGCGGTGTGTGCAAGTGCAAAGCAACGAGAAGTATACTAATGTACAAGGATAAATATGAAAGAGACCGAGAATAGCAAGGGAAATGCACCTCAACCACGGATGCGTTGTACAATTAGACAGTACAGCGGGCACATCTGTATTTGATGATTCGAGCCGAACATGGTTGGAAATGACCATCAACCGAGAGAAACTTCTGATGGGTGACAAATTACCTTTATTCTTCTCCTCTTGCACTGATGACAACCCAATCTCGACTTACTATGCGGCGCTCTTCTAGTTGCCATTGCATGCAGCTTCCAGGGCAGACTTGGAGCTCGAAGGCTACTGTGTGTGGTTCGTGGCGGATCCTTCGGCAGCGTACAGTGCAGTGTTGTGATCACTGACCAATGTCATCGACTGTAAGTTTTGCCAGTAGAACGGTAAAGATTGTTGTCGCAGTCACTTCTGTCGTGCGGCTCCCGCGCGATGCGTTGCGAATGTGAGGTCTCCGAGTCTAACCGAAAATGGTGGTGCTTCGTATAGACACGTGTTTGATTGGCGTGCTGCGTTGCACTGCCCCACATTTGCCACAACTGACAAGCGTTCGCCATCATGGCCGTAGCCTCACCCTGATCACATTCATATATTCTGTTGTCCTTTCCATGTGCTACAGATGCCCACAGAAGTTTCGTGGAAATCCCACGCCCATCATGATTCCGCAGCGCCACATCACGTTAACATGCGTGGACCAACCGTACGGTCATCACTCAACAGCCATTGCGCATGTGCAGCTGGCGGCCTGTCTACCTTGTCACACATGAGGACCACATGGAAAATAAAGGAATCGTTCCTTACGCAGAGATGACAGTGACACCAGAGTCTGAGTGTAGACTCAACTGGGATGGTAACAGAATAGCAGCAATCACACAACATGGACGAGCGCTTCCGTATGACTGGATGGAGAATATTCATGACTCATGCTTTTGGTGATGTACATGTCAATATCAAGAGAGCTCCAGATCAGCTAAATCACCTCATCCAGGCTGAGCCATGATGTGCTTGAGTTTGCCTCCAAGGCGACAGTGCGTCGTCCAAGCATTTGAATGAACGATGTCTAATCACATCGCGCGCGAGTAATTGACGTTAGAGAAAGCCATAACATCTTTCATCCACCAAGGCCACCGTTTGTCGATCCCAATTTCTGGAAGACCATATATCTTTACATCTCGAACATCCTTTCGACAGGGTAAGGATATGTGTAGCAGGTATTTTTTCGTCGCGTACGTCACTGTTCCTGCTGTCTGATCCATTTGCACGCTTTGCTATTCCGCTGGTAGAGGCATCGCGCTCTCGCCAAACATCTTCTTTCTCGTCGTCAACAACAGAGCTGCGCACTTTGCCTCCGGATTTCTCTAGTTGATATATCTCTTCTATCGGCATCTTCGGAAGCGCATCTGAATTGGGGTGAGCATGTCGAGAAGGAATGGTCAGTACATTCAGTGATACGCATTCTCTTGGATCGGTTCGGCAGCAAATGGGTCAAACGCTTGGGGACGCTGGTAAGTGCACATGGAGGCCACGTTTATGAGACAATACTCACATTATACCTAAATGTCCTTCGGCAGCTGGCAGACGAGAATCACGACATGGAGAAGGTGAAGATGTTAACAGAGGGGCGGGCTGATGTTAGCGAGAAAGTGGCCCGACGGCACGTCGATTACCGTGAGGGTGAGAATTGCCCTTTACCGACCTGCATGAACGGTGTACGCGAAGTCTGACGAGATGCTTCGATTTCTGGCGGAGCATGGGGAAAAGCTAGAGCGCGGACCCATCCCGCGTTGCTTCAACTCTGCGCTGAAGGATTCCAGGCCGTTCACGGACTTGGTAGCAGAGTTAGGTGCTGTTAAAGAAGAGCCGGTCCAGTCTGTGATCACCATGAACCGCGTGCCTGCAAAAGTGGAACATGCGTGCTCTTCCTGGCTCTGAACATGCCTTCGTTGGTAGAGGCTTTGGGTCCTTCAAGAGACGTATAGGGCATATGACATGGCAGGACTGGTGAAGGGCGAGGTAGGTTTTTGGTGAAGAAGTGAGGCTTGGCAGTCGCCTCAGGTTGCTGCGCGGCCGCCAAATGGGTCTCGCCTTACGCGCCATCGACCCTGGACAGGCCACGCCGTAGCCGCGCATCCGTTCGTACGTGGTCGTTGGCGGCGGTTGCTAGTGCGTAGCTTGAACAGACAGCGACGTCACGTGCGGTCGTTGATTGAAGGACGAGAGCGAGAGTAGAACAGCATTACATTCAAAGAATGCGTTGAAGTTGAATAGACAAAGGAGTATGGCGACGTGACGTAAGTCGAGATGAGCTGAGACTGGAGTAATATCAGTCTTGCAGTGATGGACCGGCATTGGCCTATGCAACACCGTTGTCGACAGTGAAGGATAATTCGCGTGACCTTTAGATGGACACCGAAGAAATCAATGCAACAACTTGCAAACTGACTCACCACCGATTTCGCAGTCGTACTGTCCGCTTCCATCCATGGCGTCATTCACGACGATTTGAAGTGTAGGCGAACGCCCTCCTTCACCTCAACGATACGCCGCACGTCCCCATCTCCCAGCCACCTCGCCGACAGCGGCCGATCCAAGGCCCCAGCAGAATCACGTGTGCGCTAATTTAGCGGCTCTCTGAGGAATACTTAAACCCCTCGTCCCCCTCCATTTCACAGGTAGCTCTGTCAGTTTTTTCCCCTCCCCTCCTACCTTTGAGTCCCCTGCTAACAGCTTTGCCAGCTTTGCCTTTTGGCTTAGATCAAGTGTAGTATCTGTTCTTTTCAGTTTAATCTCTGAAACGATCCTACGGGATCATTCAAGATTATTCTTATTTTTGAAACGCGCGTAGTAGTCACTGGGCTTGCTCATACCATTGCGCACAGTGTCGTCGGTAAGTTTCCTCCCTCACCTCACTTTGCAGCTTTGTAGCTTGCTAATATCAAATTTAGGTATTGCACTCTCTCCGATGTACGCGAACACGTTTTCATTGAGTCTTCTGGCTTTAGCTGGTTGCTTGAGGAAGAAGCGGTGTGGTTTGTGGATGTTGAGTTGTTTTGGCGTTGGCGGGGTGAGAATTTTGCAGTCCTGACCGCTGTTCGTGCGCCCTCGAAAACCTGGCGAATTGCTACGGCGCCACGCCATGTTCATGCCCCAGAGAATTTTACTTCTCGCTGCTTCGTTGCATGAGCTGAATCACAAAGCTGTCGCACATCAAACACGTCGTTCATTGCGCCTGTCGCTGGGTGCTTTTACTACAAGCTTTGAACACACCAGAAAGTTTTACGTCGTTGCTCTGTGCGCAGGAAGGTGTCGCATATTACATTTGCGTTCCATCATTACGACTACGTTACCGGTACTTGTCACCTTCTGTAGGCATATTGTAATCAGCAACCACATCGGTCTATCGAATTTTACTTGCAGCGAACGGCAGTTGTTTAGCACCCGCAGTCGCTTCTTACGAC
>Ga0265797_10001696_pt1 | contig 38514 bp, 29 predicted proteins | sample P2T30metagenome_FD_192433 | JGI IMG/M metagenome (GOLD analysis project Ga0265797, IMG submission 192433) | Plant litter microbial communities from East Loma Ridge, Irvine, California - P2 T30 | ecosystem: Environmental > Terrestrial > Plant litter > Unclassified | place: USA: California...
GCCGTTTTCGGTACAGCTACTATCTGCGTCTTATTTCTATCTTGCTTGCATGGAAGCTAAATTTTCAAACCGCGTCAAGGAGGTTATTTCCTTGAGCCGGGAGGAGGCCATCCGGCTCGGCCACGACTACATCGGTACCGAGCACCTACTGCTGGGCATGATTCGCGAAGGCGAAGGCACGGCCCTTGGCTTGCTCAAAAAACTCGGTGTGGCCACCGATGAGCTGAAGTTTGCCCTCGAGCAAGCCACGCGCAACACGGCCTCCACCCAGGGCACCAGCATCACCGGCTCGATTCCGCTGACCAAGCAGACCGAGAAGGTGCTGAAAATCACCTACCTCGAAGCCAAGATTTTCAAGTCGGAAATCATTGGTACCGAGCACCTGCTCCTCTCGATTCTACGCGATGAGGACAACATTTCTTCTCAAATTCTTTCCAAATTCAACGTGAACTACGAAACCGTGCGCGACTCGCTCGACTACCACGGCGCCGCTCCGAACACGACTGGCCCCAAAGCCGGCCCGGAGGCTGACGACGATGACGACCGCCTCTTTGGCCAGGGCCAGGGCGGTGCTGGCCGTGGCCAGCAAGGTGGCCAGGGCGGCGCCGCTGGCACCCGCAAAGCCGGCGAAAAATCGCGCACCCCGGTGCTCGATAACTTCGGCCGCGACCTGACCAAGCTGGCGGAAGATGACAAGCTCGACCCCATCGTGGGCCGTGAAAAAGAGATTGAGCGCGTGGCCCAGGTATTGAGCCGCCGCAAAAAGAACAACCCGATTCTCATCGGCGAGCCGGGCGTTGGTAAAACGGCCATCGCCGAGGGCCTGGCCCTGCGCATCATCCAGAAAAAGGTTAGCCGCGTGCTGTTCAACAAGCGCGTAGTAACCCTCGACCTCGCGTCGCTGGTGGCTGGCACCAAGTACCGCGGTCAGTTCGAAGAGCGCATGAAGGCCGTGATGAACGAGCTGGAGAAGTCGCCCGACGTGATTCTGTTTATTGATGAGCTGCACACGATTGTGGGCGCCGGTGGGGCTTCGGGCTCGCTGGATGCCAGCAACATGTTCAAGCCGGCCTTGGCCCGCGGCGAAATTCAATGCATCGGCGCTACCACGCTGGACGAGTACCGTCAGTACATCGAGAAAGATGGTGCCTTGGCCCGTCGCTTCCAGATGGTGATGGTGGACCCCACTACGCCGGAGGAAACCATCGAGATTCTGCACAACATCAAAGACAAGTATCAGGACCACCACCACGTGGTGTACACTGATAAGGCCATTGAGCAGTGCGTGAAGCTGAGCGACCGCTACATGAGCGACCGCTTCCTGCCGGACAAAGCCATCGACATTCTCGACGAAGCTGGTGCCCGCGTGCACATCAACAACATCGTGGTGCCGGAGGATATTCTCAAGCTAGAAGAGCAGATTGAGAACATCAAGACCGAGAAAAACCGCGTGGTGAAATCTCAGAAGTACGAGGAAGCTGCTAAGCTCCGCGACACCGAGAAGAAACTCTTGGAGCAGCTCGAAACGGCCAAAAAGGCTTGGGAAGACGAAACCAAGAAGAAGCGCTACACGGTGAAAGAGGAAAACGTGGCCGAGGTAATCGCCATGATGACCGGCATCCCTGTGAACCGCGTGGCCCAGAACGAAGGCGAGAAATTGCTGAACATGGGCAACGAGCTGAAAGGCAAGGTAATCGGCCAGGATAAGGCCATTGCCCAGCTCGTGAAAGCTATCCAGCGCACCCGCGTGGGCCTGAAAGACCCGAAGAAGCCGATTGGCTCGTTCGTGTTCCTCGGCCCGACGGGTGTGGGTAAAACGGAGCTAGCCAAGGTGCTGGCTACCTACCTCTTCGATAAGGAAGACTCGCTTGTGCGTGTCGACATGTCGGAGTACATGGAGAAATTCAGCGTATCGCGCCTGGTAGGCGCGCCTCCCGGCTACGTAGGTTACGAAGAGGGCGGCCAGCTGACGGAGAAAATCCGCCGCAAGCCGTACTCGGTTATCCTGCTCGACGAGATTGAGAAGGCGCACCCAGACGTGTACAACCTGCTGCTGCAAGTGCTGGATGATGGTATTCTGACCGACGGCCTGGGCCGCAAGGTGGACTTCCGGAACACCATCATCATCATGACCTCTAACATTGGGGCGCGTGACTTGCAGGACTTCGGCGCTGGCATCGGCTTCGGCACGAAGGCCCGCAACGAGAACATGGATGAGATTACCAAAGGCACCATTACCAACGCCTTGAAAAAGACGTTCTCGCCCGAGTTTCTCAACCGCTTGGATGATGTGGTAGTCTTCAACTCGCTGGAGAAGAAAGATATCCACAAGATTATCGACATCAGCCTCAGCAAGCTGCTCGGCCGTATCCTCACGCTGGGCTACCGCGTGGAGCTGACCGAGAAAGCCAAGGACTTCGTGGCCGACAAAGGCTACGACCCTAAGTACGGCGCACGTCCGCTGAACCGGGCTATCCAGAAGTACATCGAAGACCCGATTGCCGAGGAAATCCTGAAAGCCCAGCTGCTGCACGGCGACATCATCACCGCCGACTACGTGGACGGTGCTGAGGAGCTGACCTTCAGCATTGCCAAGAGCGACGAGGCTCCCAACCTGGCCAGCGACGAGCGGCCGGCGGAGAAGCCCACCGAGCCCGAAGCTGGTGAAGCGAGCTAAGTAAGGTTTGCGTAATAAAAAGGCCGGTTCCGCAGTGCGGGACCGGCCTTTTTGCGTTAAGTCGGCACTTGTCTAGGGCAAGGGCCGGAGCACTACGCGACGGTTGCGGGGGCGCTCAGCGAGCTGGCTGTTATCGGCAATGGGCTGGGTACCGCCGAGGCCCAGCGGCTGAAGGCGACCAGCTGCGACGCCACGGGCTACCAGATACTGGCACACAACTTCGGCGCGCCGTAGCGAGAGTTGTTGATTGAGGGTGGGATTACCTTGGTTGTCGGTGTGGCCCTGCACTTCCAGGCGCAGGGCGGGGTTGCGCTTGAGCAGTTGAGCCAGGGTGTCGAGGCTGGCTTGCACTGGGGCAAGCAGGCCCGCCTGGCCCTGCTCGAAACGCAGCGTACGCATCGTAATGGCTTCGCCACGCAGTAGTTGTGCGGCCAGCCTAGCAGTGCCAATAGTATCGACCTTTAACCGGGGCCGGCTTTCGCGGAGCCGGCGCACGTTGCCAGGGGCAGCAGGAGGCTTGGGGGCTACGGCTGGCGATGCAACGACGCGTGAGGCCGGCAGCGGGGCTGGGAGCGCCAAGGGCCGGCGGGCCACTACTGCCACGGGGGCCAGGTCTACCGCAAGTTTGGGGGGCGGTGGTACGTGGCTGTATAGGTAGCGGGTGGGGATAATTTCCTGGAAGCGGCTGGCGAAGGAGGGCACTTTCTCTTTCAGGCCCCAGAGGTTGCGCCAGGAGCCGACGGGCAGCGTTTCGGGCCGCCGGGGGCGCTCCCAGAGCAGCCGGGCCGTGGCCTCGCGCGAGTACTGACAGTAGTCGAGCCGCAGGCGGTACGGCCGGCCGCCTTGCAGGTCTACCGGCACATCATAGTAGCCGAGCGGTTGGCCGCGCCACTCATCGAGCAGCTGCTCATTATTAAGCCACAACCGGGCGCCGTCGTCAATAGATAAATGCAGCACGTAGTGGCCCGTCACCGGCGGCACCAGCCACCCCGTCCAGCGCACCGTAAACTCCTCGGCGGGCACGCCGCTCACGGGCTTTTCGCCGTGCCAGTAGAAGTCGATGAGCGCATCGCGCCGCGTATGGATACGGTGCTCAAAGTTGAGGCCATCGTAGTAATCGCCGCGCAGGCCGTCGCCTCCAGCGCCCTGCGCACGGGCCATTCCCGATACGCCGATAGACAGGCTACCCAGCCAACACAGAAGAGCGGAGCAATTCATAGCAGCACTTAATAAGGATGGTATTTTAGCATTGTGGCCACAGTTCTACCTCCCGGCAAAGCCACCCGCGAGCCAGGGCAAAAGTTTGGGGCAGGCCAGCTTGGGCTTCAGCTAAAATACAGCATAGCCGCTTAGCTTAGCAAGCTACTAAACTGTTTTTCAGGACTAACTAGCATGCATTTTCGAGTAGTAGGGGCTGCGCTGCTGGCTGCTGGGCTGGCGCTTTTGCCAGTGCTTTATCTCTGGCTGATTTGGCCCACGGTGCTGGCTTATGTACCCACACATTTTAGCGGGGGGCAGCCAGACCATTTTGTAGAGCGGGCGTGGTTGCAAAGCTTCGTGTGGTACCCGGCCCTTGCCTTTATGGTACTCACGTTTTTGCCCCAGGTACAGGCGGAAGAAAGTTTGTTTTGGAGCAATACGCGGCAGCGCCGGACGCGGCTGGTAGTGGTTTGCGGGCTGGCGCTGGCAGTTAGCGCATTCGTACGCAACAGTGCTCACCACAGTCAGGCCAGCCGGGGCCAGCGGCTACCCGCTGGCCCGGCGGCCCCGGCTATCAGCTCGGTACGCTAGCCACCCTGCTTGCTGCCGCCGTTCTTGGTGTCGTCGTTCTGGATGCTCTTACGCTGCTTGGTCTGGCCGGCCTGGCCGAAGCGGTAGCTGAAGCTAAAGCGGAACGCCCGCTGAAAGGAGCGGAACTCGCTGCGGTCGGTGAAGGAGCTGGTGGGCGTGGTGCTGCTGCTGGTGCTGCGGTAGGGCCAGTAGGCGTTGAAGGGGCTAGCGAAGTTGAGCACGAGGTCGGCTTTCTCTTGCAGGAAGGTCTTTTTCACGCCCATCTGGTAGTACAGATTAGCCGGGCCTTTGCCCTGAATCTCGGGCATGGGCGTGGAGCCAAACAGGAAGCCCTGAACTGTGAAGCCTTTGTTGAGCTTGTAGGACGTATTGACGTTGACGCCGGCCGCGAAGCCCTTGCGCTCGGCATTGAGAGCCGGGCTGCGGCGCACGATGTATTGCACATCAGGCCCCACGCTGAGGTCCCATTTAGGCAGCGGCTTAGCCGAGAAATAAACGTTGAACTGGTAGAAAGTATTGGCCGCTACATTGGCGAAGGTTTGGGCGGTTACGCTGGGGTCGGCGACTACGCCAGCGGGCAGCGGGCCGAGCGGGCTGCTAGTGAGGAAGCGCACCTGCTCGATGGCATTGCCGGTGTGGCGCACCGAGAGGGCGGCGTTGACGGTGGTGGTTTTGAGCGTGGTGCTATAAGCCAGCTCGTAGGAGTCGGTCAGCTCGGGGTCGAGGCCGGGGTTGCCGTAGGAGATATTCTTGGCCTCCGAGCGGTCCACGAAGGGATTGAGGAAATCGATAAACGGCCGGGTGATGCGGCGGCTGTAAGCAAAGCGCAGGCTGGTGGCGTCGGTGAAGGCGTAGCGGGCGTTGCCATTGGGCAGCGGCGTCACGTAGCTGCGGTCGAAGCCCGAGTTGCTGGTGCGGAAATCAGCCGAGAGGGCCGTGCGCTCCACGCGCCCGCCCACGCTGGCCGAGAGCTTTTTGCCCACCCCGAAGCCGTAGGTGGCGTAGGCGGCCTGCACGTCCTGGCTGTAACTGAAGTCGGTGGAGCGGCCGGCCAGCGGCACAAAGTCGGGCGTTTGGCCCAGGGTCAGGCCGTCTACGTCGGCCACCGAGCCGGTGCGGCGGAAGATGGCCTTGAGGCCCATTTCCAAGGTACGCTTATCGCCAAAGGGTTGGGTGAAGTCGGTTTGGAACGTGTACTCGTGGCCGGGCGTGCGGCCCCGGCTGCGCTCGCGGTAGCTGGCCTGGCTTTGCTCCAGGGCCACGGTGGAGTTGTTGTACTGGTCGAAATCGTAGCCGAAAGTGCCATTATTGAGCGCATACTGGCCCAGCACGCTCCACTCCTTGCGGGCCGTGGCAAAGGTGCGCGTGTAGGTGCCGGTGCCTTCCACATTAAGGCCGCTGAAGATATTTTTGGTATTGCGGGTAAAGAGTGGGTTAGTCACCGCGAAGTTGGCCACATCGCGGCTGAACAAGTCTTGCCGGGTGTTGCCGCCGTAGCCGTTGACCGAGCCGGCCAGCGAAAAACTGTGGTGTTCGGCGGGGTCGTAGTCGAGGCCCACGGTGCCGTAGTACCAGCCGCCATTGTTCTTGGCAGTGCCATTTTGGCGGAGCGTGTCGATGCCCAGCGGCGAGGTGGTGATGCGCTCGCGGCTCGACTCGCCGGGGTTATACCACGCCCCCGCGCTGGCCGAGGAGGTGAAGCCAAACTTACCCTTCTTGAAATTCAGGGCCGAGTTGAAGTTGGAGTTTCGGTTGCCGCTGGCTACGCTCACGCGGCCGTTTACGCCCTGGTCCACGCCCTTCTTGAGCACGATGTTGATGATGCCGGCCGTGCCCTCGCCGTCGTACTTGGCCGAGGGCGTGGTAATGACTTCCACGCTCTTAATCTGCTCGGCGGGAATGCTTTTGAGCGCCTCGGCCAGGTTGCTGGCCAGCGTGGGCGAGGGCTTGTTGTTGACCAGCACCTTGAAGTTGCTGGAGCCGCGCATCTTCACGTTGCCGTCGCCGTCGACGGCCAGCAGCGGGGCCTTACGCAGCACGTCCTGGGCGGTGCCGCCAGCGTTGCTCACGTCCTGCTCGGCGTTGTACACGAGGCGGTCGGGGCGCACTTCCACCACCGGCTTCTGGCCGATGATAACGGCCTCGCCCAGCGCCTGGGCGGCGGTGGGCAGCAGGAAATTACCAACGGCCGTGGCGCCGGTGCCAATGGTGACGGGGCGGGTGCGGGTGCCGTACCCCACGTAGCTGGCTCGCAGCCGGAAGCTTCCCGCCGCCAGCTTAGCCATGCTAAAGTGGCCCTGGTCGTCGGCGGCCACGCCGGTTATCGGCTTGTCGCCGGTGGCAGGCAGCAGCACCACCGTGGCGTAGGCCACCGGCTGGCGGCCCAGCGAGTCGAGCACCGTACCCGTGAGCGAACCGGTACCAGCCAGCGCCGCAGCGGCCGGGGCCTGGGCCTGGGCCATTGCCCCAAAGGCAACACCTAGTAAAAGCGCAAGCGCAACGAGCCAGCGGGTAAAAGAAACCATGAGCAAAACGGGAAAGAATAAGGATTGCGGATATAGATACAGCTACCTGGCTGAGGGTTGCCCGCAGCCGTGTGAATAGTTTGCGAAGCTTTGGGGCGGCTACCAGCCGGCTGGCCCAAACGTTACATCGCCCCGCCTCGCGGGCCATTACCGGGTAGCTAGCCGAGGCGGCCGGGTAGCTGCATTGGCTGGCACAAAAGTCCTCTCTCGTAGCCGGGCCCGCGCTTTATATCATGCATTGGGCCGTCTCAATGTATGAGTTGGGCCGTGCCAGCAGCTAAAAGCCCCTATCCCGATGGCGCGCACCGTCTGAACGGTACCGCCGATGGCGCGGGGCTCTGCCCCGTGCCGACTATTCGCGGGACTCTGGCTCGCACCGCCGCACGACATCCGCCCCCCTCGTGTAACGACTGCCGGCCAGAGGCTGGCCACTAGTAGACACGGGGCAGAGCCCCGCGTCATCGGCCTGTTATCCATTTTTGAGCCGAGTAGCTAGCGGTAGTTCAATCCTATGTGCGCACGCGCTTCATCAACTCAGCCTTGGAGTTGATTTGCAGCTTTTCGTACACCACGCGGATGTGGGAGCGCACGGTGTTGAGCGACATGCCCAGGCGGTCGCCCACCAGCTTGTAGCTCAGGCCCTGCTCGATGGCCTCCACCACCTGCTGCTCGCGCGGGGTGAGGGGCGAGGGCAGCGCCACGGGCCGGAAGTAGCGCACTACGTGCCGGGCAATGGCCGGCGACATGGGCGAGCCGCCGGCCAGCACATCGAGCAAGGCGCTCTTGATATCGGGCAGCGGCGTGGTTTTCACGAGGTAGCCCACGGCGCCCGCGCACAGCGCCTGAAACACCCGCTCGGGCTCCTGGTACACGGTGATGAGCACCGTTTCGGCCAGCGGGGCCTGGGCCCGGATGAGGGGCAGCCCCTCGATGCCCGACGCGCCGCCGGGCAGCCCGATATCGGAAAGGATGAGGCGCGGCGGGGCGGCCCCGGCGCGCAGCGCGGCCAGCAGCTCCTCCACCGAAGCCACCACCAGGCCGCACTCAAATTCGGGCTGAGCCCCGAGGTAGGTGTGCAGCACCTGCCGGATAGCAGGCTGGTCTTCAATAAGGGCCAGGCGAATTTTCACCCTACAAAGGTACCGGCCCCGGCCGGGCAGCGGTATCGCATGATGATGCGAGGCCGGGGCTGGCCGCTGCGGGCCGGCTACTGCGCCAGCGGCAGCTCCACGCGCACCCGGAAGCCACCCTCGGAGGGCCAGCCGCTGGTGATGGTGCCGCCCACGGCGGCGGCGCGCGCGGCCATGCTGCGCAGGCCGTGGCCGCTGCGGCGCTGGTGGGCGGGCGGGGCGGCGTCGTTGCTGATAACCAACCGGAGGTGGCTGGCCCCGAGCGCGAGCTGCACGCGCACGCTGCCCGTGCCCGCCCCGTGCTTGAGGATATTATGCAGGGCTTCCTTATAAATCAGGTACACGTTGCGGCGCAACAGCAGCGGCAGGCGCACCTCGGGCACGGTGGCGGGGGTTTCCACGGCCACGGCAATGTCGGCAGGCGTGAGCACCTCGTAGGCGTAGTCGCGCAGGCGCTCCAGCAGCTGGGGCAGGGTATCGTTGTGGGCATCGAGGCTCCAGACCACGTCGTTGAGCTGGCGCACGGCCGAGCGGCTGGCCTCGGCTATCTGGCCCAGCTGCTGGCGCTGGCCGGCGGCATCGGCCAGGCCGGTTTGCAGCAGGCTGCTTTGCAGGCTGATTTGGGAGAGCAGCGTGCCCACGTCGTCGTGCAGGTCGGCGGCAATCTGGGTGCGCAGGTGGGTTTCGCGGCGGGCTTGGCGGCGGCGGTAGCGCCACAGGCCACCGCCGGCCAGCAGCAGCACCAGCAGGCAGAGGGCGCTCAGGGCGATAACGGCGCGCTGGCTGCGCAGCCGGGCCACCTCCTGGGTTTGCTGCTGCAAGCGGTTTTGCTGGGTGAGCAGCGCAATCTGGGCCTGCTGCTCGCGCTGCCGGGCCGCAAACTGCCGTACGGCCGCCTGGCGGCGGGTGGCGGCGCCCAGCAGGCTGTCGTTGGCCACGGTGTACTGGCGCAGGGCGGCCAGGGCGGGGGCGTAGGCGCGCTGCCGGGTGTAGGCATCGGCCAGTACGGCGCTAGCCTCCCGGATGCCCGCCAGCAGGCCCGCCCGCTGGCTGCCGGCCAGGCTTTGGCGGCCGTAGGCCACGGCCTGGGCCACGGCGCCCTGGTGCAGGGCGGTGCGCGCCAGCAGCGCCTGGGCCGGCGCAATGAGCAGCGGCTGCGAGGCGGCCTCCAGCCGGGCCAGCACCCGCCGGCCCTGGGCAGCGGCGGCGGCGTACTGCTGCTGGTCTTCGGCCAGGCGGGCCAGGCGCAGCTGCATGGCCAGGGCGTGGGGCGTGGCATGGATGCGCCGGCTCACGGCGATACTGCGCAGCAGGTAGGCGCGGGCGGTGGCCCATTGCCGCTGCTGGCGGCACACCTCGCCCAGCTCGCCCAGGGCCAGGTTGAGGCGGTCGGGGTAGTCGTGGTGGAGGGCAGCTTGCAGGGCCTCGCCCAGGTAGCGGCGGGCGGCGGGGTAGTCGCCCACTTCGGCGTAGAGGGTGCCGAGCTGGATTTTGAGGCTGGTGTTGAAGCGGCGGGTGTCGCCGGTGTTGGCCAGGGCCAGGCCCCGGTAGGTGTAATCCAGGCTGGCCACGTAGCGGCCCTGCTGGTCGGCCATGCGACCGAGGCGGTCCAGGCAGCGCACCTCGCCGCCCACATCGCCCACTTTTTTAAAGTTGCGGCGGGCCGCCTGCACGTAGGTAATGGCCGAGTCGTACTGCGCCAGCGCCACGTGGTAGTCGGCGAAGTCGAGCAGGGTTTCGGCCAGAAAACCGTGGTAGTTGAGCTGCCGGGCCAGCGCCACGGCGGCCCGCAGCACCGGGCGGGCCGAGCGCACGTCGCGGGCTTGCTGGGCGTCGCCCAGCTCGGTGAGCAGCACCAGGCGCACGGTATCGGGCTGGGGGTGGGCGCGCACCCGCCCGCGCCACAGCTGCACCAGCGCGCTATCGCCGGGCGCCGAGGGCACGACGGGGTACACGTACTGGGCTACTAAAGGAAAGGCCAGCAGCACCAGCAGGCCCGTGAACAACGCCCGCATGGGAAAAGCACTAAGAGAAAAAAGCGTCCGGCCCCGGGCCACCCCGCCCCGGCAGCCCGGCGGCCCGGGGCCACCAGCGGCAAAAATAACCCGGGCCATGCCTATTTGGTAACCGCCACCGGGGGCCGGGCTACCTCGCTCGGGGCCTGGCCACTGAGCTTTTTAAACACCCGGTTGAAAGTCGATTTCGAGTTGAAGCCGCTTTCCAGGGCCACGCCCACCAGCGAGTAGTGGGCGTAGCGGGCATCGGCGAGCTTGCGGCGGGCCTCCTGCACCCGGTAGGTGTTCACGAAGTCGCTGAAATTCTGGCCGCAGCCGGCATTGATAACCCGCGAGAGCAGGCCCGGGTTGGTGCGCAGGCGCTGGGCCAGCTCGGTGAGCGTCAACTCAGGCTCCAGCCAGGGCTGCTCGGCGGCCATGAGGGCCAGCAGGCGGTCGCGCCAGGGCCGCAGCTCGGGTGATAAATTGTCCGATTCTTCTGACAAGGGCTCCGCGGCTACCGGCAGGGCCTGCGAGGCTACTGGCGTGGCTTCCGAGGCTGCTGGCGGGGTTGTCGAGGCTACTGATGCGGCGTCCGAGGCTGCTGGCGTGGTCGTCGAGGCTCCCGGTGTGGCTTCCGAGGCTCCCGGTGTGGCTTCCGAGGCCTCGCCGGCCGCGGCAGCAGCCTCGCCCGCTGCATCGGGCTCGAAGCGGAGCGGGCTGCTGGCCGCCGCGTAGTTGGCCTGCACGCCCACCGCGATGAGGGCATAGATGAGCAGCCCGCGCAGGGCGAAGTAGTTCCAGGATTCGGCGTAGCCGAAGTGGTACACCACGTCCAGCACCTCAAACACCAGGCTCAGCGCCCAGCTCAGCCCTTGCAGCAGCAGCAACTGCCGAAACCCGGCAAAGCGCAGGCGCTCGGGGTCCGAAAAGTTGTCGGCCAGGTAGCGGCGATAATGGCGGTACTCGGCCAGCACCCACCAGCCATACAGCGGCAGCAGGCCGTAGATGAGGTAGCCCACGGGCGGCAGCAGGGCTTCGAGGTGCTCGGCAGCGGGGCCTTTGGTGCCAAAGTGGTAGGGCAGCGGCCGGCCCAGCCAGCCGCGCCACCAGCCCAGGTCGTAGGCCAGGGCCGCCCCCACCAGCGCCAGCTTGAGCAGCCCCGGCACCAGGTGCCACCAGGCGCGGGGCCGCAGCCCAAACTCCTGATTGGTGAGGCTGCGGAAGTACAGCAGGTAGGCCGGCCCCAGCAGCAGGTTGAGCTGCCAGGGCACGTAGAACATGGCCGTGGAGTAGCCATCGTGGCTGTCGTACCAGCCCGCAAACTCCAGCATCCACTGCGCAATGGTGAGCGTGGGCAGCAGAATGAGCAGGGCCAGCCAGGCATCGGGCCAGGTACCGCGCCGCCCGGCCCGCAGCAGCAGCCACCACGCCGCCGCCAGCCCGGGCACCACAAACGGCAAAAGCAAGGCGCTGCGCGGCCCAAATTGAAAAAGCATGGGACGAAAGTACGCGGCGGCCCCTGGCAGCTTATCGCTATGCTGCCTAGCTTTGGGGAAATCCGCCCTGCTTTCCCGGCCCCCATGCACATCCTGCGCCACGTAGACCTTACCCGCGTTTTCTTCGTCGATATCGAAACCGTGCCCGGCTTTGCCACCCACGCCGAGCTGCCCGAGGCCCACCAGCCGCTGTGGAAAAACTTTTGCGAGAAGCGCCACGCCAAGGAGCTGGCCACCGGCCAAACCCACGCCGAGCTATTCGCCAACGGCGGCCTCTACGCCGAGTTTGGCAAGGTGGTGTGCATCTCGGTGGGCTTTTTCCGGCTGCGTAAGGACGAGACGCTGGAGTTCCGCACCAAGTCTTTTGCCGACGACGACGAGTGCGAGGTGCTGCGCGGCTTCGGGCAGTTTTTGCAGCGCTACGCGCCCTACGGCCCCGCCCGCTACGCCAAGCTCGACACGGCCGGGCCCGACGGCAGCTTCCTGTGCGCCCACAACGGCCGCGAGTTCGACTACGGCTACCTGGGCCGGCGCATGCTCATCTGCGGGCAGGAAATTCCGCCCATGCTCGACGTGGCCGGCCACAAGCCCTGGGACCTGCCCCACCTGCTCGACACGATGGACCTCTGGAAATTTGGCGACAACAAGGGCCATATTTCGCTGCCCCTGCTGGCGGGCGTCTTCGGCATCCCCTCACCCAAAGACGACATCGACGGCTCGCAGGTGGCCCATGTATATTGGGTCGAAAAGAACCTGGCCCGCATCGTCGCCTACTGCGAAAAAGACGTGATAACTACCGCCCGCATCTTCCTGCACTACAGCGGCAAAAAAGACCTGTGGCCCGAGGTGCAGCTCACCCAGACGCCCTGGCCCGCGCAGCCCCAGCTGGCCTAGCCCCGCGCCTACCCACCCCGCCCGCTCGTCGGCCCAAAAGCTCCGCCGGCCAGGCCCACCGCCCCGCTAGCCGTGAACGACTTGTGAAGCCCCGCCCCCAGGCTGTGCTTTGCCGGCTTATTATTGCTGGATGATGCGGCCCCTGAAGATTTCCGTTGTGCGCTGGCTGCCCTTGCTCGGGCTGGCCTTGTTTGCGGCCCTCACCATCTGGCTGCTGCGCCCACCGCGCCCGGTGCCGGCCGATGCGCCGGCCGCCGAGTTTTCGGCCTACCGCGCCGGGGCCGATGTGGCCGTGGTAGCGCGCCAGCGCCACCCCCTCGGCTCGGCGGCCCAGGCGCAGGTGCGCGACTACCTGCTGGGCCGCCTGCGGGCGCTGGGCCTCGCCCCCACCGTGCTAGAAGGCGTGGGCCTCGCAGCCAAAAACGGCGAGGTGAGCGCCGGCCGGGTGCAGAACATCGTGGCCCGCCTGCCCGGCCGGCAGCCGGGCGGCAAGGCCGTGCTGGTGCTGGCCCACTACGACTCGCAGCCGCAGTCGCCCGGCGCCGGCGATGATGGCGCGGGCGTGGCCGCCATGCTCGAAACCCTGCGGGCCCTGCGCGCCGGCCCGCCGCTGCTGCACGACGTTATCTGGCTTTTTACCGATGGCGAGGAAGCCGGCCTGCTGGGGGCCCGCGCCTACGCCGCCGACACCGCCCGCCTGCGCCGCGAGGTGGGCGTGGTGCTCAACTTCGAGGGCCGGGGCAACGCCGGCCCCAGCCTCACCTTCGAAGTAAGCCCCCAGAATGGCTGGCTGATGCAGGAATACGCCCGCGCCGCGCCCCGGCCGGTGGCCTCGTCGCTCTTCTACGAAGCCTACCGCCACCTTTCCAACGATACTGATTTTACGCCCCTCAAGCAGGCCGGCCTCCCGGGGCTCAACTTCGCCTACGTGGGCGGCTACCCCTACTACCACAGCCCCGCCGACACACCCGCGCACCTCGATTTGGGCTCGCTCCAGCACCAGGGCTCGTACATGCTGCCCCTCGTGCGGCACTTCGCCAGCATCCCCCTTGCCCATACCAAAGCGCCGGACTACACCTTTTTCAACCCGCTAGGCAAATGGCTCGTGCGCTACCCCGCCAGTTGGAATTTGCCGCTTACCGCGGTCACCATTGGGCTGCTGCTGGCCGTGGTGGCCGTGGCCGCCCACCGCCGCCGGCTCAGCTGGGCCAGCCTGCTGGGCGGGGCGCTGGCCTGGCTGGGCGGCCTGCTACTGGCGCTGCTGGCCGGCTGGGGCCTGCTGGCGCTCATCGCCAAAGTTTACCCGCAGTACAGCGCGTTCTATGACCACGCCGCCTACAATGCGCTGGCTTACCAAGCCGCGCTCCTGGCGCTGGGGCTGGCTATTTGGGTGGGTTATTACGGTTGGCTGGGCCGCTACGCGCGACCCGATACGCTGGTGGGCGGGGCGCTGCTGATGGTAGCCGGGCTGCTGGGCTTGCTGCAAGCGCAGGCGGCTTCGTCGGCTTTTTTGCTGGCCCTGCCGCTGCTGGCGGCCACGCTGGCCTGGGCGTTGCGGCTGCGCCGCGCTACGGCCCCGGCCAGCCTGCCGGCAGCCGGGCTGGCGGGTAGCATCCTGGCGCTGCCGGCCGTGGCGCTGCTCGTACCGACGGGGTATTTGCTGCTGATAATATTCGGGCTTTCAACGCTGGTGCTGCTCAGCGTGGTTTTTTTAGCGGTGCTGCTAGGTCTGCTGCTGCCGCTGCTGTTGCCGGTGCTCACGGTGCCGGCCAGCGGCATGGCCGGGCGGCGGCAGCGGTGGGGGCTACCGGGCGCGGCGCTGGCGACGGCGCTAGGGGCGCTGGCAACGGGCCACATTACCCGCCAGCCCACTGCCGACCAGCCCCAGCAAACCCACCTTTATTATGCCCTCGATGCCGACCACGGCCAGGCATACTGGCTCTCGGCCGCCGCCCGCCCCGATGCCTGGACGCGCCAGCTGCTGACGCAGCCGCAGTACGCGCCGCTGCCGGCTCTCTTTCCGCAGCAAAAGGCGCCGGTGCTGCATCAAGGCGCGCCGGCCGTGGCCCTGGCCAGCCCCAGCGTGCGCCTGCTGACCGACTCTACGCGCGGTGGCCGGCGATACCTGCGCCTGTTGGTGGTGCCGGGCCGGGCGGCAGTAGACAACTTCCGGCTGGCGCTGACTGGCAAAGGCGAAGTACGCGCCCTGCGCGTGGCGGGCCAGCCTGTGCCCGCTACTTCTTTGGGCCAACCGACTACAGGCATCACGCTTTTCGCGCCCCGCGCGGCGGGCGAGGTAGTGGCATTAGCTACGGCTCCCGGCCCGCTGCGACTGACCATCACCACGCGCAGCGCGGGGCTGCCGCCGGTGCCGGGCGTGCCCGCACTGCCGGCTAGCGTGGTGCCCGCGCCGGGCTACAACAGCTTCACCACGCAGGTGAAGAAGACAGTGCAGCTCTGAGGCTACCAGTTGTCGTCGGTGCCTTTGCCGCTCACGGCCTGGCGGATGGCGGCCGCCTGCTGGCGGCCGCTGCGCTGCACCGCGTCAATGGTCGATTGCAGCACCGGCTGGGGGTAGCCGGCCTCGTTGAAGGTGAGGGCGTTGGGGGCAATGTAGTTTTCGAGGGGCGTCACGGCGGCCGAGCCCACGCCGCTGTCGAAGGCAAAATCGGTAATCTGGTAGCGGAAGCGGCCGGGCTTCACCTGGATGGTGATGGTGCGCCACATGGGCACCTGCACGTTGGCCCCGAGAATATTCTGCATCATCAGCTCGCTGGTTTTGCCCACGAGCTTGCCGCTGGCGGCGTCGGCCGTGAGCAGGGGCTGCTTGCTGGCGCTGGGCGCATCGGCAAACCATTTTTTGGCCCGCGCATACAGCTCGGCCTGGCTGACGCCGGGGGCCTGCACCACGGCTTTAAAGGAGACTTTGCCGGTGGCCGAGTCCATCGGCAGCGGGTTGGTCCAGCCGCGTTGTAGCTTGGGAAGCTTCACCGAGGGCGTCGTCTGGGCCTGCGCTGCCGGGACCGAGCCCAGCAGCGCCAGGATGACAAGGAGGTATTTCATGGCAAGGGTTTACGCAAAGCTGCGGGGCTTGTTAGCGCTGCCTCGTGCCGCACGCCAGCTCCCGGCGTGGGGCAGACTTGCAACTATCTTTCCAAAATCCGGCTCTTAGGCTGAACTAAGCTTCCTTGCTTTGCTGAATAGCCCGGGCTTCGGCTCGGCGGCCCAGCGAGCAGGGGCATTCGACCGGCTTCTCGTATTTTCAGTTCCCCTTTACCTTTTCCGCTACCCCATGAAGAACCTATTTACCCCATTCTGCTCCACAATTTTACTCGCCGGCACGCTGCTGGCGGCTAGTAGCTGCCGCCAGGAGTGCGGGCAGGCCGAAACCGGGCCGCCGCTCCTGGGCTTCGCCTTCAGCACCGATACGCTGGCCGCTGGCACGGGCTTTCGCAAGGCAGAGGCGTTCTCGGCGTACCTGGTGCGCTATAAAAAGGCCGACTTTAGCCAGCCCATCGATACGGTACGCACCGGCCAGCGGCCCGGCAATTTTTACTACGTCGACCGCACGCTCTTTTGCAACTTCCCGGCCAGCCCGGGCCCCGCCGACCCGCTCAGCTACCGGCTGGAAGTGCCGGCCGCCACGCGCCGCTACGACATCACCGACATTGGCCTGCAATACGACGGCACTGCCGATTGCAGCCGCAGCATCTCGCGGCTCGACGCCCTGGTCAATGGCCAGCGGGTGGATATGCGCCGGGGCTACGTGCTCACCAAGTAGCCCCGGCTGGCGCACAAAAAGGGCCGCAGCTAGCAAGCTGCGGCCCTTTTTACATTTGTTGCCCGAAGGCCAGCCGGCTTAGTTCAGCGAGGCTACGTCGATGACGAAGCGGTACTTCACGTCGCCTTTCAGCATGCGCTCGTAGGCTTCGTTGATGTGCTGAATGTCGATTACCTCAATGTCGGACATGATGTTGTGCTCGGCGCAGAAGTCCAGCATTTCCTGGGTTTCGGCGATGCCGCCGATGAGCGAGCCGGCGATGCGGCGGCGCTTGGCAATGAGGTTGAAGGCGTGGATGTGCGGGGCCTCCGAGGGCACGCCCAGCAGAATCATGGTGCCGTCGCGGCGCAGCAGGTTCACGTAGGTAGCTAGGTCGAGCTGGGCCGATACGGTGTTGATGATGAAGTCGAAGTAGTTGCCCACGGCCTTCAGCTGCTCGGCGTCTTTGGTTACCACAAACTTGTGGGCGCCCAGCGCTTTGGCATCTTCTTCCTTATTGGCCGAGGTGCTGAGGACCGTTACTTCGGCGCCCAGGGCGGCGGCAAATTTGACGGCCATGTGGCCGAGGCCACCCAGGCCCATCACGGCTACGCGGTGGCCGGGGCCCACTTTCCACTGGCGCAGGGGCGAGTAGGTGGTGATGCCGGCGCACAGCAGCGGGGCCACGCGGGCCAGGTCGAGCTTGTCGCTCACCTTGAGGGTGTATTTCTCATCCACCACGATGCTTTGCGAGTAGCCGCCGTAGGTGGGCTGGCCGGTGGCGATTTCGCGGCTGTTGTAGGTGCCAATCATGCCGGTAGTTTCGCAGTACTGCTCCAGGCCTTCCTGGCAGCTGGGGCAGGTGCGGCACGAGTCCACCATGCAGCCCACGCCGGCGAGGTCGCCCACTTTGAAGTTCTTCACGTGGTCGCCCACGGCCGAGACGCGGCCCACGATTTCGTGGCCGGGCACCATCGGGAAGATGGAGCCGCCCCACTCGTCGCGAATCTGGTGGAGGTCGGAGTGGCACACGCCGCAGAACAGGATATCAATCTGCACGTCGTGGGCACCGGGCGCGCGGCGCTCCAGCTGGAAGGGTTCGAGGGGGATATTGGCGGCGGGAGCCGCGTAGGCTTTAGTGGCTGACATGATAGCGAGCGGTTTGGTAAAAAAGTAAGGCCCACAAAAACGCCGCAGCGGCCCAAAAGGCAGCGGCGGCGCTTGCGTGGAGTGAGGCATTAACCCCGGGTAGTAGGCATTGTTTCGGGCCGGGCCAGCGCCTCGCCCACCAGCCGGCGCATCCGCCGCAAGGATTGGTGGGCAAAGCGGCGCTGTAACGTGCGCCCAAAGAGCTTGAAGCCTAGCCAGTAAAACGGGTTGCGAATGTGCCCCGGCTGCGACATGGCCTTGATGCGAAACTGCACCGCGCCGGTCGCCAGGTTTTTGTGAATCGAGAAATTTATCTGGCCTTTCTCGAAGTGGCCTTCCAGGGTGCGGTAGCCGTAGCCCCACACCCGCTCGGGGCCGTCGGGGCTGGCCTGCACGGCCTCGTCGACGACATCGACCACGCGCACGCCGAAGTAGAAATTAAATACCAGGAAGTGCGCCCGCAGCACCATAACGCGCTTTCCGAGCGGCTGGCTGGGGTCGAAGTAGCCGGTGATGAGGTCGGGCGGCGGGAAGGCGTAGCGGCGCATCACGTCCTGCGCCGCCGCGAAGGCGCCGTGCGCCGCGGGCGGGCCGGGGGCCTCGGCGGGCAGGTCGGTGGCGTAGTGGTCGATGCGCCAGCCGGTGGCCGAGGTATACTCGCGCACGTTCTCGTAGTCGTAGTTGACCCGGGCGTGGGCGTAGGCGGCGAGCTGCGCGCGGTACTGCTCCCAGGCGGGCGGCGTGGTGCCGGCCGGCGCGGGCCGGGTGGGAGGGCTAGGCATGCGAAGTTTCGTGGTCGGTGGTGCCATCCGGGGCGTGGCGGGTGGTTTCGACGGTGACCGGGCCCAGCGGCTGGCCACCGCTGGCTTGGGCCACGCGCTCGCAAAACTCCACCCAGGTGGCTTTTTGCATCAGCTTGCCGCCCCCGATGGTGTCGTAGGCAAAGGCCACCAGCCCATCGCGCGAGCGGGCCTCCGAGTGAATCTCGAAGCGCAGGACATCGGGCCGGCCATCGAGCGGGCGCACCTCAAAGCTGATGCGGCCCGCCTCGGGATGGCCTTCGAGCGTCACAAACTCGAAGGCGGTGGCGCTCACCTGCGTCACGCGCACGCTGCCATTCCACGGGCCCAGGATTTTGATATGAAACTCGTCGCCCACATTTAGTGAGCCCTCGGTACCCTTGGTACGCTCAAAGTCGGCCAGCAGGCCGGGCGAGAAACTGGGCAAATCGGCCTGCACGGCGGCCATGAGCTGCGCGGGCGAGTGACGCGGGCGCTCCACGTCGATAAAGTAGCGCCGCTCCAGCTTGGGGCCCGCGCCCTGGGCGGCCGGCTGCTCGGCTTGCGATTGGTCAGACATAGCGCGTAGTACGGGCAAAGGACGAAATCCGGCTATACGCCACCGGGCGGGGCGGTGGCTACCAGTAGGATTCGCTAAGCGCTAAAAATCGTTTCCTACAGGTAGGTGTAGGAAACGATTGGCTTTTCATAGCGTTTCCTACACTTACCTGTAGGAAACAGCTTGCTTCTTCTCACCAATCCTACAACCTGCTCAGGTATCCCGGCACGGGGCGGGGCCGTTAGTGCTTGTCCCATCCTTTTCCCTTGTTCTTATGGCCTATTTCCGTCCGCCCGGGCCCGCGCCCGACCCCGCCCTGGTGCGCAGCCTCACTGAGCAGCAGCAGGCGCTGCGCCAGCGCGTGCGCGCCGAGCCGCTGGCCCACGAGCCCCGGCTCATTGCGGGCTGCGACTCGTCGTTTCCCACGCCCGACACCATTTTGTCGGTGTTCGTAGTGCTGAAATTTCCGTCGCTGGAGCTGGTGGAGAAAGTCTATAATTACGGGCCGGTTACGATGCCCTACGTGCCGGGCTTTCTTTCCTTCCGCGAAGCACCTAATGTTATCCAGGCATTTGCCAAGCTCACGCACAAGCCCGACGTCATTATGGTGGATGGCCACGGCATTGCGCATCCGCGCCGCGTGGGTATCGGAGCGCACCTGGGCGTGCTGCTCGACATGCCCACCTTCGGCGTGGCCAAGCAAAAGCTCACCGGCACCTACCAGGAGCCCGGCCCCACCAAGGGCAGCCTCACCCCGCTACTCGATGCCAAGACGGGCGAGTTGATTGGCGAAGTGCTGCGCAGCAAGGACAATATTCTGCCGCTGTTCGTGAGCCCCGGCCATCGCTGCGACCAGGCCACCGCCACGCGCCTCACGCTGGCCTGCCTGCGCGGCTACAAGCTGCCGGAGCCCACCCGGCTGGCCGACCACTGGGCCGAAAAATTCAAGGCGGAGGTGCGCTAGCCCGCCCCGGCGGCCGGGGTGCGTGGGGCGGCGGCGCGCAGTGGGTGGCCGGGGGCAGCTTATCGGCGGGGACGGCTTTATCTTTGGTTGACGTGCAAAGTAGCAGCGCATTATTGCCCGGCTACTTTGCACTTGCCGAGCGGTTGCTGGGCTCGATTTGCCGCTGTTCCCTCCCCCATTTATATGTCTAAACTATACTCCCTGCTGGCTGCGCTCGGGCTGGCCGGGCTAGCACTGGCGGCGGGGCCGGCCGCCGGGCAAACGCCCCTGCCCAGCCCCGGCCCGCGTACCTGCGGCACCCCGGCCGCCGACAGCCGGCAGCAAGCCGCGCTAAAGCGCCGCCTGCCCAGCTACAGCACCGCCAAGCGGGCGAACCCGGCCAACGCCGGGGCCCTGCGCACGGCCGCGACCACCTACACGCTGCCGGTGGTGGTGCACATAATCCACAACGGCGAGGCCGTGGGTGCGGGGGCCAACATCAGCCAGGCGCAGGTGCAGTCGCAAATCGACGTGCTCAACGAGGACTACCGCAAGCTCAACGCCGATGGCACCAAGGTGCCCAGCCCGTTTCAGCCGCTGCGGGCCGATGCCCAGTTTCAGTTTGTGCTGGCCGCCCGCAGCCCCAGCGGCCAGCCGCTGGCCGAGCCGGGCATCGACCGGGTGCGCGCCGGGGCCCGGGGCTTCTCGGGTGCGCCTTATGCTGATTATTACGTCGATGACGTCATCAAGCCCGCCACCAGCTGGAACCCCGACCAGTACGTCAACATCTGGGTGCTGGCCCTGCCCAGCAATGAGCTGGGCTACGCCCAGTTTCCGGACAACACGGCCGGGCTGGGGGGCCTGAGCGCGCTGGGCGGCGACGCCAACACCGACGGCGTGGTGGTCACCTACACCGCCTTTGGCCGCGTGGGCACGCTCAGCGCCACCTACAACCGGGGCCGCACGCTCACCCACGAGATGGGCCACTGGCTGGGGCTGATTCACATCTGGGGCGATGCCGACTGCGGCAACGACTACTGCCCCGACACGCCCACCCAGGAAACCGGCAACCTCTACTGCCCCACCTTCCCGCACATCACGTGCTCCAACGGGCCCAGCGGCGACATGTTCATGAACTACATGGACTACGTGGATGATGCCTGCATGCAGATGTTTTCGGGCAACCAGAAGGACCGGATGCAGGCCGTGATGGCCTCGGGCACGCCCCGGCGCACCGTCCTGCTCAGCTCGCCCGCCCTGTGCAACGGCACCCTCACCGCCACGGCTGCCAACAGCGGCGCGGCCTGCCCCGGCGGCAGCGTGCAGCTCACGGCCACCGGCGCGGCGGGCACCACTGCCTACTCCTGGCGCGGCCCCAACGGCTACCTCAGCAGCCAGCAGAATCCCACGCTTTCTAACCTGACCACCGCTATGGCGGGCACCTACACCGTCACGGTTTTCGGCGCTACGGGGGTGTGCCCCGGCTCGGCCAGCACTACGGTGGTGGTGAGCCCGGCCCCGCCCCAGCCGGCGCTCGCGGCCTCGGCCCCGGCGCAGTGCCCCGGCACGGCCATCACGCTTTCGGCGCATAACCTGGCGGGCTCGGCCCTCACCTACACCTGGACGCTGGTGAGCGGCGACGGCCTGCCGACCACCACGAACGGCCCCACGCTGGTCGTCACGCCCACCCAAAACTCGGTTTATCGCCTCACGCTGAGCGGCGGCGGCTTTAGCTGCGTCACGAGCGACACCATCGGCGTGCGGCTGGTGGCCCCGGTGTGGAGCGGCGCAACGGGCAACGGCAACTGGTTTGACGCCGCCAACTGGCGTAGCGGCTGCGTACCCACCCGCGCCACCAACGCCGTTATTCCGGCCGGGCTGGCTACGCCCTATCCCGTCATCGATGCGGGTACGGCCGAGGTACGCACCCTCACCCAGCAGGGCAGCCTGCTGCTGGCGGGCGGCGAGCTGGCCCTCTATGGCGACTATGCCGGCACCGGCGCCCTGGTGCAAACCGGCGGCACCGTGGCCACGCGCGGCACCAGTGCCCAAAGCCTGCGCCCCGCCACCTACCGCACGCTGCTGGTAGCCGGCACCGGCTCCAAAACCATTGGCGCGGCCACCATCACCCAGGCCCTGACGCTGGCCGGCCCCGTGCTGGTTACCGGCGCGGCCACCCTCACCCTGGCCGCCACCGCCCAGCTTAGCGAAACCGAAACGAGCTACGTGCTGGGACAGGTGCAAACTACCCGCACCCTCGCCACCAGCGCCGATAATTTTGGCGGGCTGGGCCTAACCATCGCGCCGGCCAGCGCGCCCGGCGCTACCACCGTGGTGCGCACCACCGGCCAGCCGCAGGGCGTAGGTGTGGCCAGCAGCATCAGCCGCTACTTCGACATAAAGGCGGTGGCGAGCCGGGGCCTGCTGGGCGCCACGCTCACGCAGCAATACCAAACCCACGAGTTGAATAGCTTGCTGGAAAGCCAGCTGGTGATGTTCCGCTCGGTCGATGCCGGGGCCACCTGGACCAACGAGGGTGCCACCCAGCGCGACGCTACCGCCAAAACCGTGACCCGTGCCTTCGTCACCGACCTGCAAGGCCGCTGGACGCTGGCTAGTGCCACGGCCCCACCCACGCTGGCCACTGTCACCTACGGCATCAGCGCGTTTCCGGTGCCGTTTGGCGCCGAGGGCCTGTCGGTGCAGGTGACCACGCCCACGGCCGGCCCACTCAGCATCAAGCTCTACGACATGCTGGGCCGCGTCATCTACGACCGCGCGCTGGCGACCGTCGAGGTCGGCACCAGCACCGTGGCCTTGCCCGGCGCCGAGCGCCTGGCCCCCGCCAAGTACGTGCTCGTGGTGCAGCAAGGCAGCCAAACTGCCCGCCTCAACGTGGTGCGCCAGTAGCAGGCTTAATCTAGCCACCCGGCGCAACAAGAAAGCCCGCTACTTACGCAGCGGGCTTTCTTGTTGCGCCGGTTTTTAAACTGATAAATTAAAAGCCGCTTGCAAGCTAGCCAGCGACTCGCCAGCCCCCGCTGGCAGGGCTAGCAGCCGGGCTAAGGCCGCGTACACCGGCCTGGGACTACCCAGCGCCAGCACACCCTGGTCGCCAGTGGCCTGGGTCGATTTACTCAGCTTATTGCCAGCCGCGTCGGTCAGCAGGCCGTGGTGATAAAACCGGATGCGACTGGCATTAAACGCCCGCGTTTCGGACAGTTGCGCGGCCAGCCACAGTTGGGCGGCCGTGCTGGGCAGCAGGTCGAGGCCCCGCACGATGAGTGTGGTGCCCAGCCGCAGGTCATCGACTACCGAGGCCAGCTGGTAGGCCGCCACACCGTCTTTTTTGCGCACGATAAAATCGGCTAGCTCAGCCGCCAGTGGTACTTGCGTAGCGCCCTGCCAACCATCGCCAAACGCTACATTGCTACCCGCTGGCACCCGCGCCCGCCAGGCCGCACCCGGCATAGCCAGCGGCACCGGCCCGGCGGGTGCGCCACCCGTGCGCGAGCGCTGGCTACCGTAGAGCAGGCCAGGCTGCTGGGCCAGCCGCCGCAACACTTTGTTATAGGCCGGCAGGTGCAGCAGTTGGGAATGATACCGCAGAAAATCCTCGGGCCCGCGGGGACCGCAATCGTAGTCGAGACCCAGCCAGTCAATTACCCGAAAAATATTTTCCAAGTAAGTCCGGCGCAGCCGGGCGCGGTCAAGGTCGTCGATACGCAGGTGCAGCGTGCCGCCGGCCCGGCGCACGAGCAGCCAGGTGAGCACGAAGTTCACCGCATTACCAAGGTGCAGGTAGCCGCTGGGCGTGGGGGCCAGCCGACCCACCACGGTAGTACTTGGAGCAGAGAATTGTTCGGTTGTCATTGCCAGCGCAACAACCTACTCCACTACTATCCAGGGCTCGCCTTCGGCGTGTGCGCGTAGCTCACCAAAGCTTTCCAGCGCCAAGCCGTGCTGGGCAAATATGGCCTGGGCCGCCGCCTCGGCCTCGCCGGGCTCGACGCAGACTAGCAGGCCGCCCGAGGTCTGGGGGTCGCAGAGGTAAAATTTCTGCTCGTCGGTGAGCGGGCCTACTTTATGGCCGTAGCTCTGGAAGTTGCGCACGGTGCCGCCGGGCACCGCGCCTTGCAGCAGGTAGGTTTCGGCCTGGGCCAGGCGCGGCACGCGCGGGTAGTGCAGGCTGGCCTGCACGCCGCTGCCCTCGCACACCTCGGCCAGGTGGCCCAGCAGGCCGAAGCCGGTGATGTCGGTCATAGCGCGCACGCCAGGGATTTCGCCCAGCTCGGCCCCGATTTTATTGAGCTGGCGCATCTGGGCCGGGGCCACATCGGCGTCTTCAGTGGTGAGAATACCGCGCTTCTGGGCCGTGGTGAGGATGCCCACGCCCAGCGGCTTGGTCAGGTAAAGGCGGCAACCAGCGGTGGCCGTGTCGTTGCGCTTCAGGTTTTGCTCGCTCACCAGGCCCGTCACGGCCAGCCCAAAAATCGGCTCGGGCGAGTCGATGCTGTGGCCGCCCGCCAGCGGGATGCCCGCCTCGGCGCAGATGGCGCGGGCACCTTCGGTGACGCGGGCGGCTACCTCAGGCGCCAGCTTGTCGATGGGCCAGCCGAGCACGGCGATGGCCAGCAGCGGCCGCCCGCCCATGGCGTACACGTCCGAAATGGCATTGGCCGAGGCGATGCGCCCGAAATCGAAGGCGTCATCGACGATGGGCATGAAGAAGTCAGTGGTGCTGATGACGCACTGGCCCGCCTGGCCCGGCAGGCGGTACACGGCCGCGTCGTCGCGGCTGCCGTTGCCCACCAGCAGGTTGTCGTAGTTGGGTTGCGGCAGGCTGCTGTGCAGGATTTTGTCGAGCACGCTGGGCGCGATTTTGCAGCCGCAGCCCGCGCCGTGGCTGTATTGAGTGAGGCGGATTTGGTCGAGGTCGGGTTGAGTCATAAAGTTATTTCTTATTGCTGCGATGAAACCGCTGGACGGTTTTCAAATCCCATAGCTGATTAAAAATCAAACTATCGGCGTCCAGTTTTAAGATTTTTGCTGAACGCGTTTCGCTGAAAGCATCAGTTAGCCATAAAGTACGGGTTGGATAATCTACGGAGTAGCTGAACACATTGATGGTATCACCAACGTTATCAAACACCGCTCTTTTTCCAAAGCTTAAGGAGAGGTAGCTAGTATGAAAATCATTTGGCAACCATTTCCCATCAATTGAAAATACTTTTTGGCTGCTTGGGCTACCAGCCGACGAGCAGCTTACTGCTCCTACGCCGATTAGAAGAATGGCTAGCCGTTTCATCAAGCCGCTATTTAAAAATTAAACTAAGAACGTCATGCTGAGCTTGTCGAAGCATCTTGCTTGAATCGCTGGGCTTAGTATCCTAGCGGCGCGAGCGAGATGCTTCGACAAGCTCAGCATGACGTTCTAAGTAGTCTTTGAATTAAATACATACCGACCAAACAGGATTTGCTAACTTACGCTGGTAGTAGCCACCGCCGCCAGTACCAGCGCCGCATTGTTTACTGCATCAGTGCCCACGGCGGGCACGGTAGTGGCGGGCCGCTCGGCCAGCCCGTAGCCGTAGGTTTTATCATAATAAGCCAGCACCAGCTCCACCATGCGGGGCATGTCGTTGTCGGCGATGGCGCCGAGAGCTTCTTTGGTCACGAGGCCGCCGAGGCGCTTGCGCAGGCGCAGCACGGCGTTGGCCAGCTCGCCGGCATCGTGGCGGCCGTAGTCGGCGGCTAGGTATTGCACGCGGGCCTCGCGGGGCACGTCGAGCACGAGCAGCGGGGCCGCCTGCATCTGGGCAAAAAACGCGCTCGGAATCCCCAGGCTGCCGATGGTGCGGCTCTCATCCTCCACCCAGATGGGGCGGTCGTCGGGCAGGGCGGCCAGCGCAGCGGCGAGGTCGTTCTCGAACTGCTCCTGCGTGGGCTGCGCCGGCTGGCCCAGGCTACCGAACGACGAGCCCTGGTGGTTGGCCAGCTTCTCCAGGTCGAGCACCAGCTCGCCCTGGGCGGCCAGCGCGTGGAGTACGGCCGTTTTGCCGCTGCCGGTGTAGCCGCCCAGGATACGCAGCTGGCGCGGGCGCGCCATTTCGGCCAGCACCCACTGGCGAAATTCCTTGTAGCCTTTATCGAGCAGGTTGACATGCAGGCCTCCCAGTTCCAGCAGCCACAGCACGGCCCCGCTGCGCATGCCGCCGCGCCAGCAGTGCAGGCGCACTTCCTGGCCCGGGGCCAGCTTTTTGGCCTGCTCTACCATCGTGCGCATTTTGGGGCCGAAGAAATCGAGGCCCAGCAGCACCGCCTTTTCGGGGTTGACTTGCTTATAGGTGGTGCCAATGCGCGCGCGCTCCTCATCGGTGAACAGCGGCAGGCTCACGGCCCCCGGAATGTGGCCCTGCGCGTACTCGGCCGGGGCGCGCACGTCGAGGATGGGGCCGGCGGCGGTATTCAGAAAATCGGTAATCGGGTGGCGGGGCATGGCGGGCAGTTAGAAGGTCAAACTTACGGGCCGGGCGGCCGGACGGGTGTAAGTGGGCGTCTTCCCGCCGCTTTTTAGCTGAGCCAGTTGCCCACCTTCCCGACGTGGGCAGTAAGTTTGCAGCTAATTCGCGGTAAACTCACCGGGCTTCCGGCTGGTTTATCGTGCGCTTTCGCTAATGCTGACAGCTTTTCTCGTCTTCTTCCCGCTTGCCGCCGCCCTGCTCCTTCACTTTGCCAAAGGCGGCGCGGCCCGCGCCCTGGCCTTGGGGGCCTCCTTGTTAGAGTTTGTGGTTGCCGTGTTTGCGGCCATCACCTACGCCCGTAGCGGCCCCGGCAGCTTGGACCTCAACCTGAGCTGGATACCATCAGCGGGCATCAACTTTCACCTCGGCATCGACGGCCTCAGCCTGTGCCTGGTGCTGCTGACCACGGCGCTGGTGCCCATCATCCTGGCCACCGCGTTCCGCCACGACGAGTACGAGAACCCCGGCGCATTCTACGCCCTGGTGCTGTTCATGCAAACCGGCCTGCTGGGCGTGTTTACCTCGCTCGACGCGTTTGTGTTTTACTTCTTCTGGGAAGTGGCGCTCATCCCGATTTACTTCCTGGCCGGGGCCTGGAGCCGCCACGAGCGCCGCATCCAGATTACGTTTAAGTTCTTCCTGTACACCATTATCGGCTCGCTGTTCATGCTGGCTGGCTTCGTGTACCTGTACCTGCAAACCGGCCCCGCCGCCGGCTCGCTGGCCGCCCACTCGTCGGATATTCAGGCTTTTTACGCCGCTGGTAAGCAGTTAGCAGCCTCCGAGCAGTCGTGGCTATTCTGGCTCATCTTCGCCGCCTTCGCCGTGAAGATGCCAATTTTCCCCTTCCACACCTGGCAGCCTGATACTTACACCGAGTCGCCGGCCCCGGCTACCATGCTCCTCTCGGGCATCATGCTGAAAATGGGCATCTACGGCTGCCTGCGCTGGCTGCTGCCGGTGGTGCCGCTTGGCGTGAGCCAGTGGCAGCAACTGGTAGAGGTGCTGGCCATCATTGGCATCATCTACGGCGCTATCATCGCCATTCGTCAGGATGATATGAAGCGCCTCATTGCCTATTCGTCGCTCTCGCACGTAGGCCTGATGATTGCCGGTGTGTTTTCCCTGAAGTCCATCGGCCTGCAAGGCACGGTGGTGCAGATGCTGGCCCACGGCGTCAACGTGGTGGGCATGTTCCTGGTGGCCGACGCCATTGAGCGCCGCACCGGCACCCGCAGCCTGGCCGACCTCGGCGGCCTCACCCGCCGCACACCGCTGCTCAGCGTGTGCTTCCTGGTGATGCTGCTCAGCACCGTGGCGCTGCCCCTCACGGGTGGCTTCGTGGGCGAGTTTCTGCTGCTGGCCGGCGTGTACGAGTTCAACATGTGGGCTGGCGCGGTAGCGGGCCTCACCATTATTTTCTCGGCCGTGTACCTGCTGCGCATGTATCAGCGCGCCATGCTCGGGCCCGATTCGGCTCATTCCGAAACCATCACCGACCTTACCGGGGCCGAGCTGGCCATGTTTGTACCGCTCATCGTGCTGGTGTTCTGGCTGGGCTTGTTTCCCGGCACGTTCCTGCATTTGTCGGAGCCCACCATCAGCAGCATCCTGACGGCCGTGGGCCGCTAACCCCTCATTGTCATGCTGGCGAAGAAGGCATCTTATCAGGCTGCATTCGTCATCTTTTAAGCAGTTATTATTGAGCGCGAACGTGATAAGATGCTTCGCAGGCTCAGCATGACAGGCGTAATTCTATGCTCCCAATAGTTCTCCTCTCCGCTTTCGGCATCATCAACCTGTTCTTAGGCTTCTTGCGCTCCAACCGGGCGCTGCTGCCGATTGTACTGGTGGTGCTCGCCCTCGTGTTCGGCGTCAACCTGCTCGACTGGAACCACGCCGGCAGCCTGCCGGGTTTGTTCGACTCGCCCTACGTGGCCCAGATGCTCACCGTGGACAACTACTCGGTGGCCTTCTCGGGCATCGTACTGCTCACGGCGCTGGTGCTGCTGCCCTTCTCGCGCTCCTACGTGGTAGCCGGCGAGCCCAACCTGGCCGAATACTACTCGCTGCTGCTGTTCTCGCTGGTAGGCGCCATCATGATGGTGAGCTACAACCACCTCATCATGCTCTTCGTGGGCATTGAAATCCTGAGTATCAGCATGTATTGCCTGGCGGGCTCCGATAAGCGCAACGTGCGCTCCAACGAGGCCGCCCTCAAGTACTTCCTGCAAGGCGCGTTTGCTACCGGCATCCTGCTCTTCGGCATCGCGCTGGTCTACGGCTCCACTGGCACCTTCCAGCTCAACGAGCTAGCCACCAACATCGCCGCCCCCGCCAACGCCACGCTCCAGCCCATGCTGTATGTGGGCGTGCTGATGATGGTTATCGGCATCGGCTTTAAGGTATCGGCCGCGCCCTTCCACTTCTGGACGCCCGACGTGTACGAGGGCACGCCCACGTTCTTCACCGCCTTCATGAGCACGGTGGTGAAGACTGCCGGTTTCGCTGCCTTCCTCAAGCTTTTGGTAGTGGCCCTGCCCGGCACCAGCGCCGTGTGGCTGCCCACCATCATCGCCATGTGCGTGCTTACGCTGCTTCTCGGCAACGTGGGTGCGGCCGTTCAGAATAGCGCCAAGCGCATGCTGGCCTACTCCAGCGTGTCGCACGCCGGCTACCTGCTGCTGGGCCTCGTGGCTGGCCGGGGCGCGCTGAGTGGCGCGGCTGCGCAGGGTATTTTCTTCTACAGCCTGGCTTATTCTATCGCCACAGTAGCCGCCTTCGGCGTGCTCAAGTTGGTATCGGAGCAGCGCGGCCGTGAGGACTACGCCGGCCTGGCTGGGCTGGCCCGCACCAACCCGCTGCTGGCCTTTGTGATGACGGTGGCCATGCTGTCGCTGGGCGGTATTCCGCTCACGGGTGGCTTCTTCGGCAAGTTTTTCATCTTTATGGCCGTGGCTGGGCAGGGCTACATCTGGCTGGTAGTGTTCGCGGTGCTGATGAGCATGGTGGGCATTTACTACTACCTGCGCCCCATTATCGCCATGTACATGCGTCCCGCCGAGCCGGGCAACGAGGCCCCGATTGTGGTCGATGGCTTTCAGTCGGCCACGCTGGTGCTGCTGGCAGTGCTTACGCTGGTGCTGGGTATTTTACCCGGTTTCCTAAGCGGTTTGCTGTAAGCCTTACCTTCTTTTTGACAACAAAAAAGCCGCTGGATACAGCGGCTTTTTTGTTGTCTGTATTCTCATCTCTTGGTACTCTCCCCCACGTTTGTCATGCTGACGAAGGAAGCAGCTTATCAGGCTCTAACGGTTGTTCTGATGCGATAAGCTGCTTCCTTCGTCAACATGACGGACGTGGGGATGTTTTCGCATAGCTAGTTGTGGCTGACCACTGAAATCAAGCGCTGCCCGAAGCACAGCACCGTTATCCGAACCCGAGGCAAAAGAGAAAGGCGACCGTCACCGGCCGCCTTTTCAATCATGTAGTTCATCGCCTAGTAATCAACGCCTTCCTTCTTCTTAAACTCCCCGTCCTTCACCTGCTTCACCAGCTTTAGCCAGCTGAAGGGGTTGAGCAGCGGATTGTTGCTTTGCAGGTTGGGGGCGATGCCCATACGGCGGTCCAGGTCGAGCTGCTGCTGCGACATCGACTGCCGGAAGTTGGCCGTGGGGCCCATCGGCATCGAGTTGAAAATCTTGCGCATCAGGTCCTCGTTGAGGTTGTCGGCGGCCGCTGAGCCTTTCTCGGTGGGCAACCGCAGGGCCAGAAACGCCTTTTTAAACTCCTTCTCGGTGGCGTAGGGGAACACGCGTACTTCGGGCAGCACGGTAGCATCTTCGAGCAGCGAGATGATAACCGAGAAGCTTTGGCGCTGGTAGTCGGCCGGGATTACGATGGTCTGGTTACGGTAGCCCAGCGAGCGAAACACGATGCTATCGCCGGCTAGTACCGGCATCGAGAAGTAGCCGTAGGCGTTGGTGGTGGTGCCGCGCCCGGCCTTGGGCACGTACACCGTGGCGCCGGGCACGCCCAGCAGGCTGTCGCCGCTCGCCACGATACCCGTGAACTGCACCACCCGGCGCTTGCCCTGGGCCCAGGCGTGGGGGCTAGCCAGCAGCCCGGTTATCAGTACCAGGCTCAGCAGCAAAAGGAAACGGCGGCTATTCACAAAGGGAAGGGTTAGCAGAAGGAGATGGTAACAAATATACGAACCTGCCCGACGCGTGGGTCGTACTTTTGGCCAGCCGGCGGGGCCGGGCTTAGCCATTTCCAACGGTAGATGCGCGTAAAACATTTCCCGGTTGCATTCGGGCAGCAGCTTTTTAAGGCCTTGGGCGACGAGAGCCGCGTGCGCCTGCTGCATTTGCTGTGGCGCAACCACGAGATGGTGGTCGGCGACCTGGAGCAAGTGCTTGACTTTACGCAGACTAAAACCTCGCGCCAGCTGGCTTACCTCAAGAACGCCGGCCTGGTAGGCGTGCGCCGCCTCGACAACTGGATGTTTTATTTCCTGCGCGACGAAACCGCCGAACTGCTCCAGCAGCTACTGGGGTTGATGGAGCGCGACCAGCAGCTCGTGCGCGACCAGCAAGTGTACCAGACCCTGTGGAACAACCGCGAGCTGGCCGCTTACAAAATCCAGAATCGCCGCTGGCTACCTTCTTAATTCCAACTAAAATATCATGCCCGAACGCCGCTTATTCGTTTGCACTAATCAGAAATCGGGCGTCGGCGAAGACCTGGCCAAGGCCCTCAAGAAAGAGCTGAAAAGCCAGGGCGTGAAGTCGCTGCTCATCGGCGGTCAAAAGGTGCATACCCGCATCCAGACCTGTAACTGCCTCGACCTGTGCAAGCAGTGCAAAAAAGGCGCTGGCGCGGCGCTGGTCGTTTACCCCGAGGGCCTGGTCTACGGCGATGCCCGCCCCAAAGACGCCGAGCGCCTCGTGCAGTCGCTGGCCACCGGCCGCCCCGTGGTCGACCTGCTGCTTGACGCTGAATAACCAGCCGCCCCTCCCCCAACCCTCATGAAAGCCTACCGCCACCTGTTTTTCGACCTCGACCATACCCTGTGGGATTTCGAAACCAACGCCCACGAAACGCTGGAGCAGCTCTTTGCCGACTACGACCTGGCCCGCCACGGCCTGTTCTCGTTTGCCGAATTCAGCCAGCGTTACAGCGAAGTCAACCACGCCCTGTGGCGCCTGTACCAAAGCAACAAGGTGACGCAAAAGCAGCTGCGCGAGGTGCGCTTCGTGCGCACGCTCACCCGGCTGGGCATGGCCGAGGCCGACGTACCCACCGATATTTCAGCGCGCTTTACCGACATTCTGCCCTGCAAAGCGGCCGTGTTTCCGCACACCCACGAGGTGCTGGCGTACTTGCAAAACAAGGGCTACCGCCTGCACCTGATTACCAACGGCTTTGAGGACGTGCAACTCATCAAGCTCACCTCGTCGAAGCTGGCCGACTACTTCGAGGAGGTCATCACCTCCGAGCACAGCGGCTACCTCAAGCCCGACCCGCGCATGTTTGCCCACGCGCTGGCCCGCACCGGCGCCACCGCCGCCGAAAGCTTGATGGTGGGCGACAACCTGGAGTGCGACGTACTGGGTGCCTACAACGCGGGCATCGACCAAGTGTATTTCAACCCCGCCAAGCGCCGCCACTTTGCCCAGACTACCTACGAAATCAGCAGCCTTGCTGAGCTGCGCGAGTTTTTGTAGCCAGCAGACACTTTATCTTACTATTAAAAAGCATTAACAACCTAATAATCAACAAATATTTTCAAAATATCAGCGCCCGGCCAGGGGATGTTTCAGGTATAAATACGCGGTTTTACGAATCAGGTATTTATACGCTAAAACTTCTCTTGGCCGGGCTCTTTCTTTGCTGTCTAAACAGCAAGTAGTTGTACCTAGTAATCTACCCATCCATGAGTCTCACGTTGACAGCATCCCTTGCTTTTAACACTGCCGGCAACCAAGTGGCTGGGGCGTTGGCTGGTGCCTATCAAGTTACTACTCTTACTGCCACTTTTTTCTTAAAACCGCTGACTTTCGGCGGTTTTCTGCATTTTAGGCCAGCCAGCTCTTATTAATAGCCTCCTCTTTTCCCACCCTGCTACCTGAATGAGCCCAACTCCTGCCCCGCCTGCGACCAGTCAAGTACCCGGTTAACCGGCAGCCTGCGCACGTCTTGGCTGCGGGCTGCACCGCCGCGCCGCCCGCCGCACAGCCGGTTTGAGTAGCTACCCATGGGAACCAGAACCTGCGTGCGCACCGGCCCCTGGGCACCCCCGACCATCGGCCGACGGGTAGCCATTTTGAACAGCCTGGCTATTGCTAGCGCTGCTTTTAAGGCCGGAGCGGGGGCGGGGCCTCGCATCAATATGCGATACCGCCGTGTACTGCCCCGGACTACTTTTACAGCCGCTTCATAGCCCATGAGAGGTAAGTCATTACCTGGCTAGCTTTGAGCAGCTTACTCAGCCTCACCTTCCTACTTTCTGCATGAAAACAAACCTTACTCTCCTGCTAGCAAATTCCGCTAGCCTGGTTGCCCGTTGTGGCTAACCCAAGGCGCGGCTGGAACCGGCACTGCCCGGTCCTGCCCTAGCCCCAAAGTCATTGTTGGCACCAAGCCAGACTGACTGACTGAAACTAACAAGCTACCTACCAACACGGTAACGCCGCTGAGCTGCATACGCTGCTCACAACGGCAGTTCCTGGCTTTCGAGCCGGCAGGTTGCGCCCATAGCTTACCAAGACGAGGCGCGAGTGGCAGCGCAGAGGCCGGATATGCCCCAGGCACAGGGGTTTTACTCTCCCCTGCTGCGGCCGCCGCCCAACCTCGACTAGCTGGTAGCTCCGCAGCACACCTTCCCAGCGCTTTTACCGCCTTCGCCGTGGGGCCGAGGCACTTTACTCATTTTTCACCCTTCTTTTTCGTTCTTTATGGATGACGTGTTTGTCGGAGAAATCCGGGCAGTTGGCTTCGGCTTTGTCCCCTATGGCTGGGCGGCGTGCGACGGCTCGCTGCTGCCCATTAATAGATATACGGCCCTGTTTTCGTTGCTGGGTACTACGTACGGGGGCGATGGCCGCACCACGTTTGCCCTGCCCGACCTGCGCAGCCGGGCTGCGGTGAATGCCGGCCAGGGCCCGGGCCTCGGCAACTACGCGCTTGGGATGCAGGTAGGCATGGAGTCCGTGACGCTAAGCCAACCGCAACTGCCAGCCCACACCCACAACGCCGGGGGCACCGTCAACGTCAGCGCCAAGGCTGGTGCGGAAACCGCAGCCAAAGGCAACTTCCTAGGCACCGTGCTCACGAACCAGTATGCCGAAGAGGCAGTAGCCACCACGATGGCCGCCGACATGATATCGGGCTCGGGCTCGCCTACGGGCGGCAACCAGCCGCACGAAAACCGCCAGCCCTTCCTGGGCATGTACTACATCATCGCGATGACGGGCGAATTTCCGCAGCGGCCCTAATCCTCTCTTTCTTCCCTTCATCTTCTGCTTTTATATGACTCCATATATCGGAGAAATTCGCATTTTCGGCGGCAATTTCGCGCCCGTGGGCTGGCTGTTTTGCAAGGGCCAGCTGCTGCCCATCAGCGAGTACGATACCCTTTACACCCTGATAGGCACCACCTACGGCGGTGATGGCGTTACGACGTTTGCCTTGCCCAACATGAGCAGCCGCCTGGTGGCCGGCCAGGGCCAGCTGCCCGGTGGCGCCAACTACCTGATGGGTCAGACGCTGGGCACCGAAACCGTGACCCTGAATAGCAGCCAGCTGCCCGTGCATACCCACGCGCTGCTTGCTACCGTGGGCGTGCCGGAAAGTGGCACGGTCAGCAACGACCCCACGGGCCACTATTTTGGGTTCGGGGGGGCCAGTGCCTACACTACCGCCCTAGGCGACAACCCGGGCACTTTGGCCGCCAACTCCATTGTGGGCCAGGTCGGCGCGGCCGGCGGCGGGCAAAACCACGCCAACATTCAGCCGGTGCTGGCTATCAACTACATCATTGCTACGCAGGGCATTTACCCCACGCAGCCCTAGCCCCGCGCCCCTTCCTTATCACCTTCATTCTTGCTTTATTATGGAATTTTATCTCGGTGAAATTCGCCTCATGGGCTTTCCCTTTGCGCCCAAAGGCTGGATGTACTGCCAGGGCCAGCTGCTGCCTATTTTGCAGAACCAGGCCTTGTTTAGCCTGCTGGGTACCACGTACGGGGGCGACGGCCGCACCACGTTTGCCCTGCCCGACCTGCGTGGCCGCGCCATCGTAGGCGTGGGCCAGGGCAACGGCCTCTCGCCTATCGCCTGGGGCCAGCAGGGAGGCCAGGAAATGGTAGGGCTGACGACCGCCCAGATTCCAGCCCACAGCCACACGTTTAAGGGTACCATTAAGACCGCAGTCGTCCCTGACTCTACCACGCCTAACGGAGCCGTTCCGGCTACAGGCACGGCGCTGCAATTTTCACCCAGCACGCCCACGACCCCTATGAACGCGGGCATGTTGGGCGGCAACCTGGGGGATGGGGGGGGCGGCCAACCGCACGACAACCGGCAGCCCACTATGGTGCTGAACTACGCCATTGCCATTACGGGCATTTTTCCCTCGCGCGGCTAAGCCGATAGCCTCCCCTGCCAAAATAGCCGCGCCAGCACCCGGGTAGCCCCGGGAGCCGGCGCGGCTTAGTCGCCTCCTCTACTCTATGCAGCTCGCCGTCTTGATTAGCAGTGTCCTGGGCCTTCCGGCCCTGCACGCCCTGGCTGCCCAGGGGGCCGTGGCGGGCGTGGCCGTGCCCCGGGCGCCCTACGCCCCCACCGAGCCCGACCAGCTGGCCCAGGCGGCCGCTGAGTTGGGCCTGCCGGTGGTGCGCCTGGAGCAGGCCAGCCTGGCTACCGGCCTGCGCGACTGGCTGGCGGCGCTGGCCCCGGCGGCAGTGCTGGTGTTCGCGTTTCCGTGGCGGGTGCCGGCGGCCGTGCTGGCGCTACCGCCCCACGGGTTTCTGAACTTTCACTTCGCAGCCCTGCCCGGCTACCGTGGGCCCGAGCCGCTGTTTTGGCAAATCCGCAACGGCGAAACCCACGGGGCCGTGACCGTGCACCGCATGGCCGCCACCTTCGACACGGGCCCGGTGCTACTGGCCGAGCCCGTGGCCATTGGCCCCACCGATACGCACGGCCTGCACCGCGCCCAGCTAGCCGGCCGGGGGGCCACCGTGGCCCTGCGCCTGCTGGCCAGCCTGCGCGGCGAAGCCCCCGCCCTCACGCCGCAGCCCCAGGACGAGGCCCTGGCCCGCTACTGGCCCCGCCCCACCCTGGCCGATGTGTGCGTGCGCTGGGAAGAGCCGGCCCTGGCCATCGACCAGCTTGTGCGGGCCACCAACCCCTGGAACCGCGGGGCCCTGGCCACGCTGCGCGGCCAGCCGCTGCGCATTCTGAGCACCACCCCGCACCCCGCCGCCGCTACCGGCCCAGCCACGCCCGGCACCGTGCTGCAAGCCGACCCCGACACTGGCCTGTGGGTAGCCTGCGGGCAGGGGGAGGCCATCCGGCTGGATGCGGTGGCCGTGGAAGAAGGCTACTTCACGGGCTACCAGCTGGCGGCGCTGGGCATCGGGGCCGGTGAGGTGCTGGGCCAGCAGCTGGCGCCCACCTCAGCGACTACAGTTACTGACTTGTCTTTATAGTTTTCATTTTCAATCTTTTCACTCACTTTTCATTTGTATGAACAAACGATTACTTTGGGCCTTGCTTAGCTGGCTCAGCCTGCTCTCGATTAGGGGGCAGGCTCAAAACCTGGCGATACAGGAAACCTTTGAAGGGCTTAGCACCGACTTTGGGTACTCGAACAACATCGTTACGGCGCCCTACCAAACGGCCGCTTCGGTGGAGTATTTTGAGCGCCGGGCGTTCACGACGGTCACGGGGGGCACGGGCTACACCGGCACCACCCAGGGGCTGAACAACCGCCAGGGCAGTTGGACCTGGGCCGGGGAAGGCGTACGTGGCACGCAAAGCGCCAACTTCCGGCCGGCCGGCTACGTGGTGCTGAACCCGATTACCAATTCGCAGAACTACCGGGACTTTATTATCACCGTGGCGATGGCCGCCCCTCGCGGCGGCGCGTTCACGGGCGCGGGCTCCAACTCGACGTTGCCCTCCGACCGGATACGAATTCAGTACTCGTTTGGCGGCGGCCCCTGGACGACGGCAAAGCTGCTGATGGGCAACAACCGCAACAACCCCGGCCTCGGGGACTTCGAAGACATTGTACCGCTTTCGGACAGTAGCCGGGTAGGCCTGGGCGGCACCAACACACCGACCAACGCCGGCACCGTGCTCGACCAGACGTATCGCGACATTGAGGCCAAACTACCGACCACCGCCACCGGCACCGACCTGCGCGTGCGGGTAGTGCTCGACTTCCGGTCGGGCGAAGCAGCCTTCGACAACATTCGGGTGACGGGCACGCTGGACAACACAGCCAAGCCGGCGCTCAGTGGCGTGGAGACAAACCCTCTTGCCTATACGGAAGGGAGCAGCCAGGTGCAGATTACCAACAGCCTGCAAGTAACCCACCCCTCGGCCACCACGCTCGCAGGCGGCAGCGTGACCATCAGCGGCTTCGTTGCGGGAGATTTTCTGTCCTACGTCAATCAGCCCGGCATTACCGGCTCTTACAACACCGGTAATGGCGTGCTGACGCTGACTGGCACGGCCACGCTGGCGGCCTACCAGGCCGCGCTGCGCACCATCGCGTATTTCAACACCAATACGACCACCCTGCCCCAGGGCACCCGGGCCATCAACTTCCAGGTTAGGGACGGTAATGGGGTAACCAGCGGCACGGTTACGCGCTCGGTTACGGTAACGCCCACGCTCAACAACGCAGCCGCGCTCAACTATACCGAGAGCTTCGACGCTGACGGGGAAGGCACGCGCTACTTCGGCAACTCCTTCGTGAACACGGCAACCCAAGCCGGCTTTTTCCGCGCTACCAGCAGCCCGGCTACGTCCGGCGGCAGCGCGCTTAGCACCAACACCTTCTCGGGCTGGAGCGGCGGCTACTGGTATGGCGAAGGCAGCGATGACTCCAACAACCCCAACAACCCCAACAGTACCCTGCAGCTGGCCCCGGTGGATGCCACCGGCCGCGCCAACATCAGGTTCACCATCGCCGTGGGCGCGACGAGCAACTGGCGGGGCTACAACGACGCAGTGAACCCGGGCGAATCGTTCGAACTGTTTTACCGCGTCAATGGCGGCACGCCCGTTAAGTTCGCGGCTTTCTACGGCACCGCCCCCAGCGGCGGCCCCGCCCGCCTGGACGGCGACCTCGACATCACGACGGTTGCCACCGGCACGGCCCTGAGCACTACCCTGCAGGATTTCACCTTTAACCTGCCCGCCTCGGCGGCCGTCGGCAACCTCGACTTCCTGCTGGTGCAGCGGGCGCGCGGCACGTCGGAGCTGGCCTTCGATAACATCCGCATTACGGGTTCTACCACCCCGACGGTAACTACCGCCACGCCTTCCGGCATCGCGAGCAACCGCGCCGTACTGGGCGGCAGCGTGACGGCCGACGGCGGCGACGCCGTGACGGACCGCGGCGTGGTATACAGCGCCACCAACCAGACGCCCACCACCGCCGACACCAAAGACGCCAACGGCACGGGCACAGGCACGTTCTCGAAAACCAGCACGGGCCTCACCGCCTCCACCACCTACTACGTGCGCGCCTACGCCATCAACTCGGCCGGCACCAGCTACGGCACGGTAGTTAGCTTCACGACGGCAGCCCCCGTGAGCGGCACAACGGTGGTGACCAACGTCTCCTGCTTCGGCGGCAGCAACGGCACCATCAACCTGACGCCCCGCGGCGGCGTGGGTCCCTACACCTACCTCTGGAACAACGGGGCGACGACCGAAGACCGCACCGGCCTCTCGGCCGGCAATTACTCGGTTGTCATCACCGACGCGGCGGGCGCAACGGGTGCCGTCAACAACATCGTTGTCACGCAGCCGACGACCTCCGTTGGCGGCAGCACGGTGGTAACCAGCGTGAGCTGCTTCGGCGGCTCTAACGGCACCATCAACCTGACACCCAGCGGTGGTACCCCCGGCTACACTTACCGCTGGAATGACGGTAGCACCACCGAGGACCGCACCGTCCTGGCCGCTGGTACCTACAGCGTGACCATCACCGACGCCAATGGGTGCCAGTTCACCGTCAGCAACATTAACGTCGGCCAGCCCGCGGC
>Ga0265797_10001697_pt1 | contig 38511 bp, 46 predicted proteins | sample P2T30metagenome_FD_192433 | JGI IMG/M metagenome (GOLD analysis project Ga0265797, IMG submission 192433) | Plant litter microbial communities from East Loma Ridge, Irvine, California - P2 T30 | ecosystem: Environmental > Terrestrial > Plant litter > Unclassified | place: USA: California...
CAACGGAGCCAATAAGACCAGGAGTAGCGGTGCTCTCTGGGGCAGTGGTGGGCTGAGCCGAAGTGTTGTTGTCGGTTTCAGGGGCAGTCAACGACGATTCAGGAATTGTTGCGTTATCGGCACCGGATGTGGCATCGGTCAGGGTAGCCGAAGATGTAGTAGTAGAACTGCCCTCGATAATAGTCGAGAGACCGACAGTGATGGCTCCCAGGGATGGAGACCCCGAAGCATCGGTTTCGCTGGCGTTGCCTCCGGACGAGCTAGTGCCGGTAGGAGATGGTTCAGCAGAAGGCAGTACACCGATAGTGCCAATGTTTTCAGCAGACGCAGAGCGGGTAGAGATGATCGCAGTCGAGCTGGCAGTAGGGGAAGGCTGCTCAACGGGACGGCCACCACCAGTCTGACCAACGAAGGGACCGCGAGTCTGAGAGTTAGATAGGTCCGAGTTAGAGTCAGACTCAGCAGCAGTGCTGGCAATAGTGGGCGTGGCAACATCGCTGGACACCTGGCTGGTAGATCCAACAACCTCGCTTGCGTCGGAGTTTGCAGCGGTAGGCTGGATAGTACTGCTTGGAGCAACTCCAGTGGGAGCTGCGAACAGGCCAGGGTTGGAGGAAGAGCTGCTGAGCGTGGGCAGTACGATGGTGTCAGGCACTGGTCCAGTGGAACCGACTGAGCTGGCAGCACCGCTGGAAGTAGGCGAAAGAGGGCTGTTAGGCATCTCACCGGTAGGTGCTGCAACCTTGGAGCGGTCGTTGCCAGTGCCTGCGACGGAGGAGGACTCGGAGAAAGTTGGCGAAGCCTCCTCAGTCTCAGACAGACGACCGGTCGAAGCAACAAAGGTAGATTCAGCAGGAGTCGACGAGCTGGGAGTTGAAGAGGCGAAAGTTGGCGAGGGCTCCTCAGTCTCAGGCGATCGACCGGTGGATGCAACGAAATCAGAGCTAGCAGGAGCCGACGAGCTGGCGCTTGAGGAAGCAGTTGGCTGGGGCTCATTTGAGGGAACACCACCAGATGAAGGGCTTGCCGAGCTGGCGCTGGAGGGAGCAGTGGGCTGGGGCTCGTTCGAAGGAACGCCAGCAGATGAAGGGCTTGCCGAGCTTGCCTCAGATGCCGTGGGGAACACGATCTCCTCACTGCTGGGCAGACCGGCTGAAGGCTGCCTGGAAAGACGCTCGCTGGAGCTGGGTGCGGTCGGCTGTACCTCACTGCTGGGTGCAGGTCCAATAGATGGACGTTGCTCAGCAGAACTGGGCGCAGTTGGCTGTACCTCGCTGCTCGGGGCAGGTCCGACGGACGGACGTGATTCAACAAATGAAGAGCTAGGTGCGGTCGGCTGTACCTCGCTGCTGGGTGCGGGTCCAACAGACGGGCGAGTCTCGACGTATGTAGAGCTTGTCGTCTCGCTAGAGCTGGGCGCAGTTGGCTGCACTTCACTGCTTGGGGCAGGTCCAACGGATGGACGTGGCTCGACGAATGATGAGCTGGGTGCAGTTGGCTGCACCTCGCTACTCGGGGCCGGGCCAACAGATGGAACATATGTAGAGCTTGTTGTCGCATCCGAGCTAGGAGCAGTCGGCTGCACCTCACTTGTTGGCGCAGGTCCAACAGACGGGCTTGACTCAACGTAGGTAGAGCTGGTCGTCTCGCTCGAGCTGGATGCGGTTGGCTGCACCTCGCTGCTGGGCGCCGGCCCAACAGAAGGCTGTTGCACGAATGGCTCAATGAACTGGGAGCTGCTGCTGCTGCTGCTGCTGGGACTGAAGCTAGATGATGTAGGCTCCGCAAAGCTGGAAGCAGTAGGCTCCACAATGATGTCGGGCAATCCACTAGAAGGCGTGCTGGAAGTGGTGGTCTCTTCCGTGGTGGGCTCAAACTCCTCGCTGGTAGTGGTAGGTTCCGGCTCCTCGCTAGTAGTGGTCGAGGAGGTCGTCAAAGGAGTAGAGCTGGGAGCAGTCGGCTCCACAATCATGTCGGGCAGACCGGTCGATGGCTGCGTAGACTCAGCTGGAGTGGTGGGTTGCACAATGCTCTCAGGAAACCCTTGTGAAGGCACATCGGAGGTAGTCGCTGGGAAGCCTTCATCGAACGAATTCTGGTTGTCGCCACCGAACGGGTTCTCGTCATTGCCGTCAAATTGGTTCTCGTCGTCGCCGGATGAGCTTGTCGTCGCTGGCGCGCTGGAAGTGGTCGATGAAGCGGGAAGGGATGAAGAAGTTTCGGTGTTTGTGATTGTCACGGTGTGCGTGCCGGTGAGTCCAGGCAATGTAGGCTCAATGGTAGTCACATGCTCCGTTTGGCCAGGAGTATCCCAGGGCTCGTCGGCGCTCAAACTTGAGAGGAACGGTGCCCAGTCAAAGTAGGGAGTCTCTGAAGGCTCCTCGCTCGTGGTCTCGGGTATAAATTCAGATGTTGTCGAAGGCTCTACTGCGGGTGCTGAGGAGTTGGTGTAGGCGCGTCGCATCTGTCTAAAAGGGTGGAATCCAGGTCGCTCTTCATATTGACGAGCGGGCGCAGCCTCCGCTGTTGTGAAAGGGCCATGAGCAGACATGACTGCGAGGGCGGCGGCCCACGCAGCTGAAGAAGTCCTCATGGTGAAGAATTAGTGGTGCTGGTTGGTGTTTAGTCACAGTTGTGGTGTGTGGCCTGCTTGATATTAGACTTGACGTGGCAAAGTGGCAAATATCGCATGCCAGCTTACCGTCGGGGTTGGATATAAACGAGTGTACTTGACGATTCGCCAAAGAATGAATGAACGCTTGCTTGTCGGGGAAAGCTGATGTACGATAATCCACGCGGGAACCTATGACATGCTAGGCGGGTGGGTGTTGCTAAAGGAGCGTGGGCGTATCGCGTGAAGCGTTTCGCGTGGTGAGGCGAATGCAAATGTCAAAGTACAGAGGGTGTGCAGAAGATAGACAGGCTCGGCCGGAGTGAGATTGTCCAATTTCGAGAGGAGCAGCGTTCTTCGAGCCAGTCAAAGAAACGCGCGTGGTCCGAGCCGGGGAGAACAAAGAGTGAAGAGAGGTGTAGATTTGTCTTTCAGACGTCGCAAGCCAGACTCAGCCAATGGCAAGACGATGTTTCTCTTTGAGGGAGAAACGGCGAGGCTGACAGCGCGACAATGTGTCCAGACAATAGGCGTGTGCGGGAAGGAGCGACTGGGTGCGCGTATGGTATATCCCTACGCTCGACTGCGGTACACAAATCGCCAGCTATTACGAGGCCGTGAGAAAGGAGCAAGTCGCGAGAAGGAGGAGTGGTAGTCGGAAAGATGCTGCTGCAGACAAGCGAGTGTGGACGGATCTGGTCGAACCGGTTGGAAAGGCAGGCAGGCAAGGCGGAGAGCGCGAAAGGGGTGGTGGTCGGTCGGTCGCACGCGGCGGAGGGAAGGGAGGAAGAGGAGGCTGCGGTGTGTTGGCGGTGTCGCAGTGGTGGTGGCCGGCCGAGGGAGACTGGTCGATGGCGGCGGCGGTGGTTCGTGGGCGGTGGTGGAGGAAGGGCACAGTCGTGGAGCAGTACAGACAGTGCAGTTCTCACGAGCGCAGGAGAATAGCAGTGCAGCAACGGCGCGCCGTCGTCTGAGGCCTTCAGGTCGCTCGCAGGCTGGTCGAGGGTGTGGGTAGGGGTGGTGCGTGTGTTGCAGGGCAGGGCAGCAGCGCAACGGGCGGGCGGGCGTGGAGCAGCAGCGCAGTGCAGCAGCAGGCTAGCAGCAGCAACAGGCACACGCAAATGGCAAAAGGCAAAGCAGCGCACGCACGCAGGGTCAGGGCAAGCGGCTCGCTGGTGGCATTATTCACACTGCAGACACAGTCCATTCACGCGCTCACGTAGCAGGCTAGTCGGGGTTTGGCAGTGCAATTTCTCGCATGCAGGGCGATTGGCTGTTTCATCTGCAGCGCCCGTCGATAGTCGGCGCATCCCTGTCGTGCTCGTCCTTGCAGCGCTGCCAAAAAAGCCACCAGATGAGAGTCTCCGCCCGGGACAAGGCTCGTAAATAGCAAGGCGTACCGCGTACCATGCACTACTAAACTGCTGCTCCCAACTGCCTGCTGCTGCTAAGCCTGCTATACGGGACCCGCCCGATACGGCCACGGAGGCGGCGCGCCATACACAATATTCTGTGCAGCCCGTATGCACGTAGCCGCCTTCTTCACCAGCGCAGACGACATACCCATCTGCGCTGTCATCACCACCACGCGCGTTACAGCGCACGTGTGAGAGCACAGCCATACTACCCGCCTCGATATATCCATACCTCATCGTCCTGGGCGGCTTCAAAGTGCTACACGTCCCGTCCGCCTCGCCCTGCTGAAAGGGAACGCGAACGAGTGCCACGGCCACATACATGCCCATGCCCCGACCAGGGCCCTAGCTGTGCAGACACTGGTCTTACGCTGGCGCTCAGGAACGGCTCCACCATCCTCGATTTCCCCAATATCCGCAACGCCGCTAGCCTCTCTAGCTCGAGGGCTATGTAGCAACTTTAATTTGAAGGATGCCCACGCTCCCCTCTCGCCGCCAGCCCGCTCAACAACCCGCCAGCCCGACGTTCTCGCAAACCATCCCATTTCATCATCGCTCCCCGTCGAGGGAAATGGACGCAGTTCGAGACCGGATCTTCACCCGGGTTTCACCAGCGAGAGAAAAACGAGGCGAACGTTGTTCGGAAGCCATCCGCTGCGAGAAAGAAGAACAAGGTCGCTCGGCATTTGTCGCCCTTTGTTCGATGTGCGCTGCGCTGCGCTCTTCTCGTCTTGCTGCTTTTGCTCTCGCACCCGACGCGTAAGCCTTCCTTCCCTGCAGCGTGAAATCCGTACGCAGATGCAGCTTGTGGGAAGTGATCGCGAGCCGCGTCCGGCTTGGTGATCGTGCAGCCACATGTACATGTACCTGTACCAAGTACACAGAGCAGACCGGCCTACCGCTGCTGACCCAACGTTTTCAAGGAAAAGGCCTCTGCGTGGTGTGCACGTTGAACATGATCATCCTTCGTGGTGATCACCATCTCCACCCGTTGACGTATACCTAGGTCTCGACCGCCGTCAATCGTGAAAATCATGGAAACCAGACTCGTCAGGCCACCTCTCTTTAATTACTGCCGCCCGATCGTCTTTCCGGTGGTAAGCATCTGTCTGCAGCGCACTGTATGTCAGACTGTGGGAACAAAAGGTTCAGCTCTGCTGTACGGTTATGCGTGTGCTATTTTGCTTGCGCCTCCCTACATGACTACAGAAACTTCTGCTCCCGGAGTAAGGTTCGTCGGCAGCAAATGCTCACCTGCATGGTGGCTTGAGATCCACCGGTGTCACTTTGCGGACTTTACTGACATGACACGATCAATCGTGCAGCTGACTTGTCGCTGCGGATGTTCGCCCGCGTCGTCGAGCTGCTCGCAGCTTCTCCCTGCTTTCATCATCGAGGTGATGCAATTGCATTCTTGGCATGGTGAGCAAGATCTCGAAGTCAAATGAGGGTATCTGATATTATCATCGCACTCGGCATCCTCAGGCGGCACAACCCGGTCTTGTGCATGCACAAGGAACCAGCCTCCCAGCACATTCGACAGAAACAACATGAAACATCCAGACACGTGGCAATCCTAAGTGAAGCTCTTATTAAACGTTGTTACCATTGCCGAAACCGCGTATATCGGGGAAAAGAACTGTGCACATTGATGAAGAAGCAAGTCTAGCCGGTACCTGTACTGACGAGAAGAATAAAGCAAATACCCTCACTCACACCAACACTGGCACCACCTCCAATCTCCTCCCCAGCCCCAAACCCAACTCAGCACTCATCAACAATCTAAGCGTAGTTGACCTTAACAGAGTATCCGTTGGTAGTGAACACGGCGTTGCTGCCCAGAGTAGGCTCGGTGCCGGCACCGACGCTCTTGAGGTACTGGGAGGAAGGCAGGCCCTGGTTCTTGATGAGGTAGGTGTAGAAGAGGTTGATGTCGGCGTTGAAGCTCTTGAGCTGCTTGCCGTCGGCGGGCAGGAAGGAGAAGACGGTCATGTCGCCGTTGGGGCCCTTGTACACGTTCCACTTCTGGCCGGCGATGGTGGTGGTGGCGAGGACCTTGGCGTTGCCTTGGGCGTCCCAGCTGCTGTTGTGGTGTGTTAGTATTTTTTCCTGATATTACGAGGGTTGTTTTGCGTAGTTGAGATGTGAGTAATGGCTTACCTGGCAATAGGACCAGCGTTGATGTTCGCCAGCCAGATCATCAGCTCGTACTTCTCCTTTCCACCAGGAGCATCGCTGGTGAAAAGATCATAAGCGACATCCGCAACAAGGTTGCTGCCAGAGTAGCTCCAGCTCCAAGCCGAAGGGATGCTCTTGATCTTCGAGATGGGCACCTGGTTGGTCTTGACGACGACGTTGGGGAAGCTCTTGATGCTGTTCTTGCCGCCGGCCCACGACCAGGAGGAGTGCCACTTGATGATGGAGCCGCTCTTGCTGTCGAGCGTGGTGCACTGGGAGCCGGAAGTCGCGGCGCCCTTGCCCCAGAGGTTGTTGTAGAGGGTGTAGTCGCCGGTCACGACGTTGTCCCAGTCGCCGCACATGTCGGCGCGGCGGGTGAGGGCCGCTGGGGTGGGAGAGGCGGCGGCCAGGACGGCCATGGTGCTGGCGAGGGTGGCGAGGGTGAACTTCATTTTTGCGAGAATGCTGTGATTGTTTTTGCTGTGTTGGTGATAATAAGGGTATATTCGAATGGAAGCGTGTGTTTCAAAAGAGTGACTGAATATTGAAAATGATCGATTTGAGGGTGGTGGTCTAAGGAAATCTTCCAAAGGATTTGTTCTCGAAGGAAACCAACAATATTTATTCCACCACTTCCAAACCCAGCCCTCATTCCAACCCATGGAACATTGCGACGAGTGCTATAACTATAGTGTAGTGTATTCGGTTTTCCCGGATCAACAGGCACCATTACTTGGTCTGACACGGAGCGTGCTCAGAAAGCTTGTAAACGAACCGCACGTCTTGAAACCATCGCGCGACTAGCTCGCTAAGCTCGCGGCAACAGCCTTCCGAAGTGCTTGTTAGGGCTACTAGGACATTTTTGGCAACAGAGATACAGTAGTTAGAGAAGCTTTTGGGAGCAATATGTATAGTGGATTATTTCGGGGGTCTTTGAATTGATTATGTTCTGGCTAGGCGTGAACTTGTGACGATGCTCTTTGGTGGAAATCATCAAGGTGTCTGCCGATTGGAGTCCTTCTGGGACGGAGGGTTTTCGAATGGCTTTCGCCGAAAGGCCGAGATATAGTGAGATGGCGTACGTAAAGGAGGGGAAGTAACGAATCGACAGACAACATCGTGGTCAGCGACCTAGCCTGTGGTAATTAGACGTATAGTACTTTGCCCCAAAGCGAAGGCTTGTGCAGCATCCGAGTACTAAAATTGAATGTACAAACTGCCTCGGTTGTCCACCAACAAAGGAGAGCAACCGTCTCTCTCGATAACAACCGTCACGTGTTGTCAATCCCAGCCGACAATAATCAATAAATGGAACCACAGAATCCATGGATCACACATGTGCCACGTCGCTGGGTCAATTTCTGGTCCCGATCAGTGACACCGCATGCTCCTTCGAACCTGCAATTGCAATTGCAGTTTTCAGCCTCTGGTGCTTCATGTCTGCTTCCCGTGTGGTTGCGTGTGACAGCATGCTCCGACAGCCCGGTTGCACGCAGGCGCGGACTCTCGATCCGTGGCTCGTCATTGTACAGCGGCAGGGCTATCCCTTGCTTGCGTGGTTGTTGCACGACAGATACCTGCTTGAGACGTTTCCGTGTTTGGGGTTGGAGACGCATGTGGCTGGGTGCATGGTGTACGTTTCGGGGTTGTTGGAATTGATGATAGGTGCATGTATTTCAATCGAAGTCATCAAGATTGTTTGTTGGCGATATGTGATGAATGTGACAGAAAAGAAAGAAGTTCCCGGTCGTCTCATGATCGTTCTTTCTGCTTCGAACTTACTTTCGTATGTGTCAGCAAAAGGATTGAACGTATACACAAGCCTCAAGCCACGAGAGACTCTCGAGCTCGTTCCCAACGGGTATTGTGAGTTTTTGTACGTCCTGCTAGCTCAAGTGAATGCAGACATCCGAAAGGAGGTATATGCATGTGTACATGTACATGTACAATCAAAAGTGCACATGTGGGTGACCAGACATCAACCAAATTGACCCCAAACCCTAAGATAACCCTAAGTATATCGATTTTGTTGGAGCTTCAATGCTTCCATGCAAACCACCAACCACAAACATCGACACCATCACCACCTTCAGGGTCACAGTTTCTGGAATCCCACGGTACCTAGCCAGCTCAACAAAGTCGTAGTCCATCGAGCCGAATTCTCAACCATGTCTCTCTGGCAATCCTACCGCGCCCTCGCTCCACGCACGCGTCTGTTCATCGGCGGTGGCATCATGGCCTATGCAGCTTTCGGTCTACTGGCTTCCGACCAGGCCGAGCAACTTCTGGGCTGGACAGCGACAGAGGAGGATCGCAAGCGTCTGAAGGAAGAGATGCCAAAGGTGCACGTTGTGGACAGGCCCAACAAGTGAGAGGAAGCAGAGCTTCAGGAGTTGGCAAATACATCTGGAGGCCTGGTGCATGCCCAAGGATACTTTTGCACTGCTGGAGGAATAAAAGCTCAACGAACGCTGCTACCTTACGGTTGAGACGCCTGTGGACTGGATCTTGCGTACATTGAGGTCCGGAGACAGCAACGCGCCAGCAACCCAAGAGCTATGGGACCACTCGAAACGCCAAACTCCAGAGATATGCAGCCGAGCTTGGGTCATGTCAAGACGAATATTCGGTCTTGTCCATTTCAAAACGAAACTCGAAAGAGACAGCCTGAGCCAATCGGATACAGCGGGCTTTTGACTGGACAAGGCCATCTGGTGTGTTATCTTGTTCCATGATGGAGCCGAACAAAGACCACACCAACATGAACTCGCTCGAAGACGTACGGCTAACACCACCGTACTGCGAGGCAGTACGAACACTGAGCGCATAATCGCGTGGGAAGGTAGCGGAGAAAGGGTCAAGTAATACAAGCTGTAACCATCTCAGCTCAAGCTCGACAGGAGAGGCGTGCAAACTCGACGACGATATAAGGATAATCCAAGATTGCATAATTGCACCGAGGTTCTGATCTTCTTCCTCGTCGAGAGTCTTTAAGCACAAGTCCTTTTACCTTGAACCTGAGCACATTGTCGCTCTCTGAATCTCATGTGCCAGGGCGAGAGACTCTGATTTCGAAGTCACTGTGCTTCTCATGATATGCTGTAATCTGAAGCATGTCAACATTCTTGCGCCTTGTCCTACCCACTTCCTGGTCCTCCTCTGTGAATGTGATTAGATACGTGGTACTGCATGTGGATGGTGCGCCTCATGAAAGCGCCAGGGGATCCTATTGGTCCTGGCCAGCTTTTCCCTGTATATATGCCAAGCTATAATCGAGGATAGCATTGGATCTCAAACTCTGATCAAAAGCCCCAAGTTTTGGGGTTCGGAACATTGGCAGTAGTGACAGCGAAAACTTAGTGCGTCAGATTCCCGGGATGCAGCACGCAAACCATAGGCTCTCAAGGCCTTGTGGCTTGTTTGGAGAGCACTGCCGAATCCAATGACACATGTGGTTGGTGACGTTGAACTGTGACTGGCTGAACTTTATACGTTTGGCACTGGTACTATATAAATACTCCAATAGCCACTTGATCTGAGCTGCCGTACTCCTGGGACCTTGTTAGTTTGCTCAGACACTGATTGCTTGAAGGTCTTATGAACACAAAGTGACAGTCTTATTGTCTTCTTGCATGCCATCCGCCTGGCCAGAGCGTCACAGCGACGGTTCAGCACCTTCCTTCAATTTTGCCAAAGTGCGACCCCGACTGCCCTGATGGGCCACTTCGCTTGATCCACCCCGAACGAGAATGTGCCCCGAGAGCCATTGCAATGGTGATGCCTCTTCTTGAACTGGTCAGTGGAACGACCCCCTTCCGCTCGATGTCGTGGTTCCGCTGTGAAGCCGGTCCCACTTTTCCGCGTCCAAGAACCTTGCATCAACGAGCACTCTCACTGACCAAAATGTCCATCTTGTCCTGCTGACCATCATCGACCATTGTGCTCTTTTACGCCACTAGTTGGACAGTGCTGGAGAGCCAACTGCTCAGTTCATTCGCCGAGGCCATGTTCCTTCGAAGCGGACGCGTCCGGTGGTAAAGTGGAAGGTTCTTGAATGCAGGCCGCCTCACGTTGTACTCCCTGTATCGATCCAGCGAAGTCAGCACAGCTCCATGCTATCTGCCCGCGGCTGAGGTGGCACACATATGTCGTTGGTATGGCTAGACCCGTTTATCAGTGAGATCATAAGGGCTCGAGGTCAGAAGAAGAACGTCACTGATTTCTGGAGATCGAAAGAGCCCTCCAACGACTGACCATGGAAGATAAGGCTGACTGGACTTGGATCAAACATCTCCGCCATACATCTGTTGTTCTCGAAGTACTTCAAAGACTGTGAGCTCACTGCGAGTCAGCCATGGCGCATAGATGATGATTCTGCCTCCCAACATTCTCAATTGGAAGCAGCTCTCCGCGTCGGCTCTCGAATTGTCAAAGGGTTAATTTCGGAGTGGTATTGCGCCATGGTCGAGTCACTTGGGAAGAAGGCGCGGCTGGCAATGTGTCTTGTCGAGGCTGTTGCAGCAACAGGAATGTTCTAGCTCAATGCTAAGCGCCGTACTGATCGAGCGGCCAGGCATGCTGTCCTCGTGCCGACACCTGCATTGAATAAACGAGAGTGCATATGCAGGATGGCTGATGGTGTAGCTGCTCAGCTGAGGTGCCGCAGCCTCGCTCATGCTCTTAATATGCTCCGGGCTGCCTCTCAGTCTTACCTCGTTCTCAATACCACAGCGAGAGTACAATGAACTTGGGAGAGTTGTACAGGCCTACAAATCGACACAGCTATCGACGTCACCGTTTCGGACCAACCACGACCATGTCCCTAACTCAAGGCGGGTTGCTTGGCTCAAATGGGCGGCCGCAGTCACGACTAGGTCTAAGCCCTCGAAGTTCGTCTCGAGCTCCACCGCCGTTCGACACCTCACACCTCGACTCCGATTTCCATCAATAACACGATCATTATTAAACTCCCATACATACACTCATTGATACATCTTTATCGAAGTTGCTAGATTTGCAGCGTGCTTCGAGGATCTTATCAGCGTTACAACGCCGCGAGAAACCAGAAAGAGGAAGTTGATTGCAAGATAAAAGCATCACCTTACTTCTGCAATAACCCACATTAGAGTGCGTCGTTATCATAACGTGACGGGAAGACCTGTGCGACGATGCCGGACGGTCCCATGAATGGCTTGCTCCTCGGAGCAACCGGCGGCTTCGAGGACGATGAAGCTACCGGCTACCCACAGGTTCGTCTCCCAGTTGCGGTATTGAGCGACTTGACGTTGACTTGAAAAGGTGAACGCTGATCTAGCGTACAACGATCGCGATTTGCTCGATATCCACCATCACCATGGACAGGGACTTCCGCGCAACCTTTCACCACAACGGCCTCACATCGACCCCTCAGCATACCAGACTGAGCTGGCTCGAGCGGATCCGCATCGATTCTCTCACCTCACTGTATCTCAGGACGTTCTCTCAGCGCTGAACGACCCTTTCGATCTAAACGCAATCGAGAATGTCCGTCGAGGCCACTTGCACTTTGACCCGTCTTTCGGTCCGGTCAGGCCGCAGACCATATCGTGGGAAAGTGGCGAGCCTATGGGCACTAGAAGCCTTGATCAGTACATGCCCGCTGTGGCTATTCCGCATCAAGCGATAGAGGGAACTCTGTCGAACGTTGTATGGCCGTCGGAACAGCACCAAGGCCACGGGCAGCCAGGCCGCTCAATGCAAGGACCTTCGTTCCATCACCCAGGAACGTTCACGGCGATACAACAGAGCCAGACTGTTCATAATGCCACGGGAGGCCATTTCCCTACCGCCATGAACATGCACGGATTTCCAGATGGCGGCTCTCATGGTGCGTTCACGGGAGCTACTCGCTTGGACCAGGATCCTTCGAGCGTCCAGTTTCAGAACGCCGCGACTACCTCCGCCAAGTCTCTCGTCTGTCCCATCTGCAAACGGACATCCAGGAACAGACCTGCTCTTAGGTATATTAGCCGGACTTCTTGTCAGCGGATCGAAAGCTAACTTAACCACCAGGCACCACCTTGATATCCATGACCCAGCTAAGGCCAGCAGGTATAAATGCGACAACAGAGACTGCAACAACAGAGGTTGCGAGTATGCCTCCCGGTACCCAAAGGACGTACGCAGACACAAACTTGTCCACAGCAAACCGGATTTCGCCAAATATGTCTGTCATGAGCCAGATTGCGATGGCAAGTTCGATCGCAACGACAACCTGCTGCGTCACATTCGATTAGTGCACCCAGACTCTGCATCTGCTCAAACCACTGGCGCAACGGCCAACTCTCGCCTTGGTAACAATGAGTCCTCTCCAGTGGATGTCCATTTGGTTGCCGGTGGATCCATGAATGGCCCGCGCGCTGCGCTGCTAGAACCATTCGACTCAATGTCCAATCACTCTGCTGGAGCCTCGCTCAACAACTTCGGGTTTGTCGTCGACCGTACCTCGTCGTTCTCATCGCCACAGACTGCTGGCTCTTCATTCAAAGGATTCTTGGATCCGCGTTTCATGTCGCCCGGGACGGCGTCCGACTCTTTCATCTTCTCGGAAACAGAATCGCCGCGTCCAAAGTGAGCGCTTCACTGCTCCATTGCCGACATTACGCGTCTTTTGAGATGCACTCTTTTTCCACGTCGTAGTCGTCAAGAAAAGGACTTTGGTCTGCGAACGTTGGCTGATCACACGGGTGTGATGCAGCCTTTTTCCTTACCTCTCGGCGGCTGTGTTTTTTTTATCGACGAGAGAGGTGTCATGCGATGGGTTCAATGGGATGATGAAAGTGTAGATGTCATGGCAGTCGCGCAGTAGTAGTGGTCTTCAAAAGTGATTCAATCACAAAGCAGCGAGCATATTTATACTACACTTGCCACTGCAAGCAGCGATGTCGAAGATCTCATCTCGCCACACCCCTTCATCTCACCCTCCATCGGTACCGAAATACCACAATAAGCATAGTCTTGTCACTTGACCCTGGGAGCGATCTTCCGGTGGCGATCTAATCGTAGTCGAGCAATGCCAACAACGTATCGCTCGCATGAGGTACCTATGGCGTTCGCCGTACACATGCCGCTGCGAAAAGGCGCCGTCATCCTCGTACCCACGATGTCGGATCGTGATGACTTGCAGATGCTGACTCGGTAAGGTGAGGAGTGCACGTTCATAACGCCACGCGATGCACAACGCCCCACACAAGCGCTTAGTCGACCTCAACTACATAATAGCGACAATCGCTCTTGCCGCCGAAGAATGGTGCACACTTCGCTTCCGACATACCTCGCTTAGTATGGCTTGAAGAAGCAAGCCTACAGTGTCCACTGGCCTCAATAGTCAATAGAGACCGCTCACGGCTGAGACGCTAGAATTCTTCCGTCTAGACGAGGATATTGCCAGTGCCGCCTCTTCCGGATATACAGCCTTGGGATTTGTCTTGTCTTCGAGAGTTGACTTGTAGTATGCAGCAAAATAGTGCTACATGCACTGGTCTCGAGTCGCTGGATCGTGGCGTCCATGAAGCCCAGCCCCGAGAGTGATGCGTTTCAATGCCGCAGGAGACTCCCAAGCCAAGTATTGAAAGCATATGTATTTTCCTGGGTATCAACAAACATCTAATAATGCTATCAGATGGGTCGTGCCAGAGCAGAACGACAGAATATATGCTTTATGAAAGCTTGTGCTGGCGACATCGCCACGAAGCAGGCGAGATGCGGTTCAAGTTCGATTCTGAAGGCTTGCGGTCATCTGTTCTGCCGACTTTGTCGAGCATCAAGTATCCTTTCATCTTTGTTACGTGGTGGGGGGTCACTGCTTTCCCTCTCCTTCTGCATCAAATTCATCAGGCAAACGAAAACGCCAGTAGAACTCTCCATGGATGCTCCTTTCTTGTGAACGTTGCATAATTATAGGGGATTGGGAGGACTTCATGAGCTGTGGCTACAATGCATCCATTAGATCGTCAGCTGAGTATCCTGTCGTTCCGTTCCCCTCTTGTATCGTCAGTGAGACCTCAGCCTTGTCCTCGAAGCGCAATGCTTCGCCCGCACATAGCCACCATTACCTGATCATTAGTGCAAGCACGCGAACAATAGTGCATGCAAGCGCGGGCTGTGCAAGAGAGTGGAGGGTCAGTCCGCACAGATAGGCGCTCGTGCGGCCGGTTGATCTTCTTCAAGCATCCCAGCAGCCTCGCACCCATTCTTCTGTCTCTGTGCTGCTCATACACATGTCGTTCTTGTTGCAACGAAGCATTGCACACAATTATAAGCATTCCGGGTTGTTATATACCGTCGAAGCCAGCGCTGCCAACACCATGGGCTTTCCAGTGCCGCTAGGCCGGAGGCCGACCACCCAAGCTTGGGTGACCCAACTTCCGTCGTACACGCATCGCTCGCCGTCGACGTGAACATCTTGCAACAACGCTCTCGACGAAACATCGTCATCAGACGACTCGAAGTCTGTGACATTGTTCATCGTTCACTACATCGCACCAACGACCTCCACTCGTTCAACGCTCATCGACAGCCAGCTACATCGTACATGTATAGATCATCGGAGCTCACGTGACACAAGACATGAGCACTTGCAATGTGCACAATTCTTTCGCCGACGACGAGGAAATCTTCGACTACGTCGGCGGAGGAGCGGATGATCAGGCGGCACAAGTGGGAACCATCGCGAATTACGAAAGAAGCGGAGTATCTGAAGTACGACAGACCGACCCCCAGCATCGATCTAATAGTGATGTTACTGACAACATCAGACTCATGACGAGGACGTGCTTGAAGGCTTTCACAACAGCACAGACCTTGCAGACCTCCGTTCACCGCTGTACGATGTCGAACACTACAACCTGAACACAGGGGACGCTTCCATCGTCCAGACCCAGTCGGCACCTTGGGATCCTGGCCGGGTTTCGAACACAGTTCACCGGGGCACACGTAGACATGCGCCGTCGGGTGTGCCTACCTTCACCGGTGCTGTGACATGGCGTGAAGCGCACCAGTACTCAAGGTTAGGGCAAGGTGTTGACGGACGCTTCGACGCACAGCATGCGCATAGCTCTACCAACGGCATCAACCAATGGGATGATCTTTCGAACAGCCATGAGTCGCCGGAAGGATCGTACAGTGGTAACAGGGTCGAGACTGCTACAACCTCTTCGCCGCCGCCAAGTGTATGGTCCGCGAGTGACAGAATACAACAATACCTGTCACCAACTACACAGAATTCGCAACACTCTGCGCAGGTAGGAGAGACTCGCAGCAAAGGTGCCACCGCTACGCCAACAACAACATCGATTCAATCGGCGCAACCCAGAATTCCTAGCTTCCAGAAGCCATCCGGGTCCACTGCATCCGAAGTTTCGTCCAACAAAGCCAGTGTAACAAGCTTCCATGTATGCTCCTCTTGTAACAAGAGTTTTTCCTCAAAACCGGGCCTCAGGTGAGCGCTTCATGAGTCCCGCGGATGACTGTTGATTAACAATGCAGCAGGCACCACAAAGAAACCCACGACAAAATCAAGATAAACGCCCACAGTTGCCTGAAGTGCCAGCGTGGATTCAGATATCCGAAAGACATGGAGCGCCACCTGGAAACGCACGAGGAAAAGGAAGACAGAGAAGAGCACCTTTGCCCCAAAGCAGGTTGCTTCAAGACATTCACGCGCAAGGACAATCTCAAGCGTCATTTGAAGAATACACTCCATGGATAGCTGCGTCGCCTAGGGTTCGGTGCGGCCTTGCACAGGAGCCAGAGCAAGCTCACGATCGAGTGCAGAGCCAATGAGTAAAGCCAATGAAGCTACGAATTCCAGACATCAGAGCCTTTCTATGAGATTTTGCGCATGTCTGTAGTCCGATGTCAGGAACAGAATCGTGCCTTGCTTTCGCTGTGCATACATCGTGCTCCCAAGTCACAAGCACCCACAACCGTAGACGCTTACGGTGCTAATAGTGCATGTACTCGAAGTTGTCCGGGTCTGAACATTCGGTTTCTGTCCTTCCACATCGAATCTTCAGATCAAGGCGTGAGCGGCATTGGACGTATTGCAATGTCAAGTTTGTTGTCTCAGTGTTTGACATTGCGCCATAGATGGGTCCGGACACTGAAGATAGGCTTGCGTCGCGGATATGCCTCTGCCAATAGCCATTCGGTCAAGGCTAGCAAGCACCACCAAGTCATGGTGGGTATGTTTTCTGCTGTCTCATGCAGGTAAGCTCCGACAAACCGTTCTCCCGATGCAGAGGCGGCTGGCGACCCTTTTGAAGAATGGATAATGTTGCGCAAGCATGTTGTTTGTTTGATCGGAGCCGGCAATCATAGGAGGGCTCTGGATCGACCATCATCTGTGAAAACGAGGCTGTTAAATCTGCTGTGGTCTTGATATTGTGGTATCAATGTGTGCCCATTGTAGGATATGTATTCATCACCTGACACTTTGCTTATCGCTGTCTGAGCGGTTGTAACATGCCGAATGCTGTGACTCGGGGCTGGCTCGTCTAGGCATAAGATCATTCTATCGAGTCAACAGGTGATAAGAAAGCTCACGAACTCGGAGTGTCCAAATTTGACCATGTCCGCAAATACAGCGGCCCAAATCTTGGCCACCGCAGCTCAGACATATTCGCTACCGCGAAGCACAGGCTTGAAGTCTGCATACCACAGCTTGCAATTCTCAGTATGGTCGACCGCTAGAGTTATGGATCTACATAAATCTACGCGAAGCACGAAGCGATCAACCACCATGTGAGAGGCAAGGAGAATGTTCTCCTGGAGCCTGTCACCAAGTACTGGTCCCATAGTGTAAGTGTGACGGACACAGTCATTCGAAGCCGCGATCTATATTGTTACTGACAGGCTCTTGGCGTGCTCGATACATCTGTATCAGACCGCCTTAGCATCTAGACCACGCGTGACAAGCCACATCCGGGGCTCGGGCATCCAGTGGCAGGCTATACATAGACACTCAAGCTCAGCTGCTGCAGGAAGCAGTTTGCTAGCTACCACGACGAGGCTGAACATGGAACCAACTACACCATATGACAAAAATGGAGAGATCGCAGCATGATGTGAAAGATCTAGCTATACGCACCCGCTTGCCTCGCTTCGTCAAGAAACCCGAACCCGCCGATAAGCCTGAGGACCACGAGCTAAATCTGGAGGCGAGGAGCTTTACCGAATCTACACCTCGCAAGCCCGCGAGTCGAAGAAACTCTAGCCACGAATCCATTGATGAATCTCCGGAAGACGACCTCGATCCGGGATCTCAACGTCGTGGACATGAGTATCGCCACGTCCAAGCGCGAGAGAATGGCCGCATGCATCTGGGAGACAACACATATATTACGACTCAGAACGTGTATCATGACTTGAAGCACCCAGATCGAGTGGGGAAAGGGGGCAGGCAGATTGATCTGCTGGAAGCTCTTGCATTTGACCACATGGACACACGACTTGCTAGTATCAGTGTAGCTCGCGGCGAGACTTGCCGATGGCTCTTCGACACTGTTCAATACAGTGAGTGGCAGGCAAGCTCTCGGTCATCATACCATAGATTCCTGTGGATCAAGGGCAAGCCCGGAGCGGGAAAATCGACGATGATGAAATGTGTCCTCGAAGAGGCCAGGAATCATCCTGATGCTTGCATTGTCGCTTCTTTCTTCTTTAATGCTCGCGGTCACGGCACTGCTACGACAACAGAAGGCATGTATCGTGCGTTGTTGTTTCAAATATTCACTCAGCTTGCAGGACGCCCCACGGGTATCCCGGAAAAAGTTGCTGCAATATGGAAGGAAGAAGGCTGGCCTATTCCGATGCTCCAGAGTATGCTACGCGACACTATCTATCAGGTGGCCAAGGAGTACCGTATTGTATTCTACATCGATGCGCTAGACGAGTGCGCGGAAGATGATGTCCGGGAAGCGCTACAACATTTGGAAGAGCTCCGAGACCAAGCTATGCATCGCAGCCTGCGGTTCCGTGCTTGCTTTGCAAGTCGACATTTCCCAAACATCACCATGAGGTTTTGTCAAGAATTCGACCTTGACAAGCAGGAGAAACACTTCCAAGACATCACGAATTACGTGGACACCTTGTTACGCGCGCCGCCGTCTGTCCATGCAGAGCTCGTGAAGGAAATTGTGACTCGGTGTGCCGGGATCTTCCTTTGGGCAGTCTTGACCGTACGTATCTTGAACAAGATGCATGATCGCGGTGCCACACATTCACAACTCCGAGCTAGGATGAGAAAGATACCAGCAGGTATTGAGGATCTATTCAGAGATATTCTCGAACGAAAGGATGTCTATCTAGTGCCCACACTCCTCTGGATTCTTTTCGCGAAGCGGGCACTCAAATTGGATGAATTCTACTTTGCCATCCGTGCAAGTACTAATCAGCTTACGACTGACATCTGGAACCCGGCTGAGATCGATCTGGAAGGAATGCGTAGCTTCGTCTTGAAGTGCTCAAGGGGACTCATCGACACAAGCGGTAAAGTTCCGCAGCTATTGCATGAATCTCCGAGGGAGTACCTACTGGACAAGGGGCTGGCTGAGCTGGATCCAGAACTGAAAAGCGACCTCGAGGCGACTTGCAACATGAGGTTAGCCGAATGGTGCTTGTCATACCTCACTCCTGACACCGAGCGCTATCTGGGCCCTCACTTTTATTCGATCGGTATACCCATAAAGCGAGACAATGTGAGCTGGTACAAAACAAATCCTTCGGCCAGAATCACCACACAAGTTGAAGACAGAACGTACCACTTCCGACGCCTCGAACAACTGCCTTTTCTGGGATATGTTACAGCTTTGCTAGATGCAGGCGCAAAATCCAAAGGCTGTCTGGTGATGGTGCTTCAGAACCACAGGCAGCGCAGCAGAGCCGGCCGGGTACTACTGCTCATCGACAGGGGCGCTTGCATGAGCAAGTCTGAGCTCCAATACGTGCGCGAGCATGCGCGCGACGCAGAGACCGTGCGCCTGCTTGAGGGGTTGAAAATCCCCATCTTGGACAGTTCGGATGAATCGGACGCAGTGTTCATCCACCATCACTGTGGCGTTTGGCCCTGAGGTCAAGTCACTTAGTGTCTTGCCCTATTTTGAAGAAAATGTTGGTGCCACACCTCCATCGCCTCCAACTCGGCCTCCTCTCAATCATGGAGCATGCTCATGCGCTCATTGGGCAAGAGTGCTGTTGGCCAAACGCCTTGAAGGTCTCGCCATACCAAGCTAAGTTCCTCGCTGTTCATGTGACCATGTCGGCGCCAGCCCGCCCAACAATGCTAGTGCGGCACGATCCCATTTGTGCTCGGTCTATCGCGCAGGTTTCAAGACAAGGGCGGATGTAAGGTACACACTACCCCTATTCGAGAACGAAGTCACGACGAAGGGTGATTGACTGACGGTAATACAGGCGCCACGAACAGCTCCACGACGAAGACGAACAGAACGCCCAAAGATGCCCCGAATGCAACTCTGGATGTCAACATCCAAAGGACACGACGCGCCATCGGGATACACACTTACCAGCGCATGAAAAGCATCAGCATCCTTGTCCCAAAGAAAGTTGTTCGCGATCTTTCACCCGTAAGGACAATGCGATGCGTCATGCGAAAAAGAAACACAAGCCTCAGGAGGTGTGATGCAGCAACCACAGCGGATTTCGTGTTGGCCGACAAGTTTCCCAAGATAGGAGCGTGTGTAATGGTGTTGAGAATATCGGAGCGAGTCCTATTCAGGCAGGGCGTTGAATGCCTGCAAATGGAAGTAATGTTACCGAGGATTGGGTTTTTATTTCTCCATAGTCCAGGATGTAAGCCAGCAACAGATTGCACATCAGAGACGATGATACCGGGCCCATTTATCACAAGCTGTGCAATAGACCGAGCAGTCATATCGGGAGCGAGCCGGTAGTGGAAGCGTCGTATTGCCGCCTGCTCCATCCATCTCATGAACTCACTTACTTGACGCGACGCATGCGTTGGTACCAATGGCGTTTCCTCTGAGGCACTTACGAGTCTTGGTAGATGCATGCTCGGCCGCTTCATGCAGGTAAGCTCTGGTGAACCGTTCTCCTATCGCAGGTGCGGCTGGCGAAAAGTGATCTGGACTGCCTGAGAAGGGTACTTCAGATGGTATTTACTCCGTTCCGGTTTTGCCATTTTTCGTGGTTACAGGACTCACAGTCAATAACATGGTTTGCATGGTGCAGGCGATACGTCGAAAGCAATAAGCCACAGGGCCCCTGGGACGGGTCTATCACATGTCAGTGCGAGGATGTGATACCTCTCGCATGTCCACAAGTAGTAGCGAGTCGGTCGGTAGTCAAGCAGACTTGGTCACACATCCAGTCGTCGACCAAATGCCTCAGCTCGCTCAACTCGGTGTATGTGAGGTACGTTCTCGACGTTGCACCTGTATCGGAGATCTGAGGCCAGGTCGAAAGCAACATCTAAAGCAACATCTCTTCACGTTGGCAATGTGGCCTTCTGATTGGTCGAAATGTGATCGAACCCTTGCCCTGATAGCGGGATCTGAGTCAAGGCGCAAGGCTCACTCGCCGTCATGATTGCCCACTATCGCTATCATCCCGTCTTGCGCGCCAGGCTCCTGTCGTCTCATCTCACCCGACACGTCTCCCTGGCCTGCTTGCTTGTCTACATCGCCATCTAGATTGCTAGATCGCTACACTACACCTCTCAAATCGCCACATCATTCCTCTTTGTCCTCGCCCAAGCCTTATCGGTCGCATCGCAAGCATGGACGCCACCAGCATGACCCCCACCAAGAACCCCCACGCCACGCCCATGGACATCAACATCGACGAGCGCGTCGAGGCCTGGACCGTCGAGCAGGCCGCCGACGTCCTCAAGGCCACCTCCATCTCAACACCGCGTCTGTCTCGCGGCCGCTCGGTCACGCTAGACATTGCGCTCGACGATGACCTGCACCAAGCCTCTTCGCCACTCCAGACCCGCGAGCGCACCGAGCCCTCTCACACCGTATACAAGCGCCGCGAACCCATCCGCCGAGACAGTCTGAATCGCCGCAATGCTGTGCTTAAGGGAAAAGAAGGCTCGAGAAGGCGTCAGCGCTGGGAGAACGACCGCTTGTTGAGCAACCCTCATGCGGAGCCGCCCTTGCCTAGCGATTGGGCAGTGTGCCCTACCCACAATGTGCACAGCGTACCCTACTTCCTTGCGCCGCTGTGGGATACCGAGTTCGCGAAAAAGGCTGCTGCTCGTAAGGCCGCTGCCGCTGAGAAGACACAACCTGCTAGTAGGGAAGAGGCGGCTGCGCAAAAGGTCACTCGCGATTTGCGCGCAAAGCTGAAGCGTGCGCAAGGTGCCAAGGGCTTGTTGCAGGATCTTGAGCTGGAGGTGCGCGGCTTCGTGCAGCAGTGGGAAGAAAAGCAGAGGCAACTGGAGAAAGAAGGACTCATTGAGGAGACGGATAGTGAGGATGATGAGATTGTTTTTGTGGGCCGTAATGGTACCATGAGCGATGAGAAGAAGCAGTCAAAGCAGGAAGGTGCTTTGATGAAGGACAAGCTCATATTCCAGAGTCTTGTCGACGATCATGGTGCTAGCTTTGGGTATGTTTTATATCATCTTGCTTTGCGAGTGCTCACCCTGTTTGCTGACTTTGTTTTTAGTCGTTACCTTGTCCACGCCATCGGAATATACTACGGTCTGAAGACCTGGTCTGTAACAACAGACGGGCGGAGAGAGGCGTATGTTGGTCTGAAGGAGGATCCCTTGACCAGGCGACCCGAGCCTCTCAAGAGTGAGCTGCCCAGGCCACTATGGGCTGTCGTATAATCTTCGTAGGTGTGTTCGAGTAAGGTGTAATGAATTATCTATTCCGTGCATAGGCATTGAAAGCCTGCACAACAACGACGCATGCCAGACATCCTCACGCAAGTCCAAAAGCCTCCAGTCTCAACTTATTGCTCACTCCTCCATGAGAAGCTCCTCAACACCTCCTTCCAGGCCAAGACCCCATCTCACAAACCCACTCAGTTTCGCCTCCATCCCCTCGATCCTCTCCACAGCAGCATTGTTGATTTTATGCAGCTCTGTCAATTTCCGCTCCCCCAAGACTTCCTCTTTGAGCTGCTTAATCAGAGGCGTTTTGCTCCTCCACCACGCGATGCGCTCGTGGCCCAGCGACGTCAGGGTGCCGCTGAGAGTGCGGAGCAGAGAAAGTAGGGCGGCGCGCTCCTCGTTGGTGTTGGTGTTGGTGCCGGTGGTGGTGCCTTCGGCTTTCTTCCAAGCCTCGTGCTGGCTGTGGATGCAGGTTATGAGGAAGTTGAGATCCGAGATTGAGGACTCGAGGGGTTTAGGCCAGCGGCCGGTGGCGGCGACGGTGGAGATTGGGCAGAGTTGGCACATGGTGGTTGTGTCTACTGTTTCGGTTGGTTGCTGCTTTGATCAAGATTTGATTGTTGTTTGTGGCGGCGGATGTTTGTGGAGTTGAACGTCCCCCACCTTATGTGGTGTCGCAATATGTTGGCAAGCAGTGATATGCCACAGTGAAAGCAAAGGTAAGTCGCAGCCGGTGAAGGAAGCGAACATATCGCGCCCACGCCACTCCAACTAATTGGGGTCTGCGGCAAATTTCGAGCAGTGAAAAAAGGATCGCAACCGTGTGATGGAGCACTCGCTGACATAACGCTTGTCCAATTTAGTAGTACAAAGCGATTTCCAGCGAATTGTTGCCTGCCGACTGCGGGCACTGAAAATCGTCCGCTCGAAAGCCGATGTATTCGCTTAGTCAGAGCTTACGAGATAAGCGCCTGGTTCACTCCCAACGTCGATGCCTGATGGTGCTTGCGCACGTGCCGGCTTCGCAGCCGCCCGGGGAAGTGAGGTCAGCTTTCGAGGGTATTGACCTCACGACTTTGGGAGTCTAATACAGCGCAGCCACAACATGACCATGTATTACCATTGGCATAGGTGTTGCGTTGTCGTCTGGGATCTCCTTCTAGGCTTCCACTTCATCTCATAATGCGTCTCTCGCAGTCCACGGTGATTTCGTCTCTTTCTCACATTCCATATCGTTGCACCTGACAAACTGCACTCCTGAAGATACTATCAAGATCAATCGATCGATCGATCAATACACCTCAAGAGCACATCTCAAGAGCAATCCACCAAGCCCTCTCACCATGTCCGAAGATACCACCACCACCACGACCAACACCGCCCAGCAGCTCGCCATGCCTTCGACTCAACCCAATAGCCGTCTCCACCGCCTGCCCCAGGAGCTGAAAGAAATGATCTTCTCTTTCGCAGTCGTCTCACCAACCCCGATCCCGGCCCGCGTCCATCTCAGAGACGTCGAGATCGATGCCGATGATGACTTCGACACCAACTCCAACTCCACCGGGGATAGCAGCACCCACTCCGCAACCTTCACAACCCTCGTCAAAGTCACCCCTCGTCAACCCGCCCTTTCCAGAATCGACACCGAAACCCGCCCCACCGTCCTCCGCATCTTCTACACGCAAAACACCTTCCTCTTCCGCGCCCACGCCTACGACGAAGCCCCGCTGCGCAACTGGCTCGACGCCACCGCCCTCAACTACGCGCCCGAAGCCCGGCTGATCCGCCGCGTGCTGCTCGAGATGAGCACGGCCAAAACCTGCGGCGTGCAGCCGCAGCGGGGCCTGTTCCTCAGCAGCAGGCTGCAAGGCTTAAGGGCCCCGCAGCAGCACCTCTACCGCGTGCTGGTCTCCGAGCGGCCTGGCGACGAGGGCGCGCGCGCGCGCTTCGGCGCCGACCTCGCTGTGATGTGCAGCTGCGCGATGCGCACGGCGGGACTGATCAGGCCTGCTCCGCAGGAGCGGGGGAGGAGTTATCTCCTGGACAACGACGGGGAGATCAGCTCGGCGCTGGATTTCGCTCAAGATGTCGAGGGGGATATTGTGCTGGGCAACGAGTGTCAGTATCACTTCTGCTACGAGAAGGCGAGCTCCAAGTGTGTCGAGTGCGGGCTGCAGGTGCACAACAAGGAACCGCTAGGGACGTATTTGCTGGAGAGGGTGCGGAGGGAGGTTTTGGAGGTGGCGGAGAGGCAGAGGAGAGACGCGGAGAGGCAGAGGAGGGACGCGGAGAGGGAGGCGGCGAGGCTGGCGAGAGAGAGAGAGCAGGCGGAGTTGCGAGCTAGACTGGAGGCTGAGGCGGCGGAGAGAGCAACTGTGTTGGATGCTGCGGTGGCGGAGAGAGCGGCCAGGACGGCGGAGATGGCAGAGGATGCAGCCAAAGTACTGGCGGACCTGAGGGCGCTGAATGAGGTCATGCAGAAGAAGAAGAAGCAGTCGCGCCCGCGAGCTGGCTGTTTGGTGATGTGAGGAGGGGAAGGTCGACGAAGGGCGTCAAATGGCTATCTGGTTCTCATCTCTTCCGATGTTTGGAAGTTTGTCACAGCGATGAGCTCCGTTGGACGATGCGTCGGATGCTTGGACAATGTCTAAGCTAGATGTTAGCGTTCTATTCCTTTGTAATCCTTTCAATAAAATCCTCCTGTTGGACACTGTCCATCTAGGCGAATAGAAACCACAGTCCCAACTCCATTGATGATACCTATGATGTTAGTCACAAACACGCAACGAGAACGAACTTGAAACCGAGAGATAGTCGATGACCAAGAGGAAGACGAAAAACCCAGCCAGTAATGTAATGTATGTCCTTTAGTACCAGTATGTCATCTCTTCTCGTTAAGAAAAGAAGGAGATATTGTAGAACAAGCCAAGGAAACCCCATCCCGACCATCTTTGTATCGTCGTCGACATGACCAAAATAATAATGAGAAAACGGATTAAAGAGAAGAAGAAGAAAAAGTAAAACAACAAAAGGAAATTCGTCACGTGAGTGCTGTAACCGAACCGTAGTCCAAAACCCATCTGTCCATCTCTCCCCGCTGACACAGTCTCCCAATCTTCCGACCCCCAAAAAAATCGCCAGAACAAACTCCGTCGCCATGTTTCTCGTAGTCAATGCCCGCTACTTTGTATTGCGACTTTTGTCTCTGCAAATGTAGTACAAGGGCGGTAAAGCAAGGTGCGAAAAAAGCGGTATGCGAAGTTTGGTATCTTCTTCGTCTCTCTCTTCCCAAAAGTTGAAAAACGCCAGCGAAAAGTAAACATTTCTTCGTTCATGTGTGTTGTGCCTCTTCAGCGCGAAAGCGCCTAGTTTCCACAGTGTGCAACGTGCGACGTCGTGTCCACTTTCAAGGAGGGTCGTCGCTTGCTTTTGCCATTGGCATTAGCATTGCCGTTACTGGTAGGCGCCTAGTTGTACGCAGTCGGCGATGTGGCGCCGGGAGCAGCAGGTGCGTTAGCGTGACCGCTACCGTCACGCATGGCGTCAAGAGTGCGAGGGAAGTAAGGCTCCACACCCCAGTTGCGCAGGTACGCGCCAGTCTTCTCAATGCGCTTGATCTCGCGCTGGACACCCCAGCCATCGCCTTCTTCGGCGAAGCGACCACGGACAACACCAACCATGGCATCGTCGAGACGGGCGTAGAAGGAACGGCGCTCGGCCAAGTCTTCTTCATCGCCATTCTCAAGTCCGCCGTGGGAGTTGAGGTTGCCGCCCAGCTTGAGCAACAGATCGAAAGCGTAGCGTGGACCGCTTGGGAGACCAGACAGACGTGTTATGTCGGGAAGGAACTTGAGCATGCAAGCGCTGAACGAAGGTGTGGGGAGGGAGTCGTTCAAGTCGTCTTGTAGGCGGTGGAGGTCAAAGTTGACAATGGTGATCTTGCGATCGAGCTGTGCATTGAGGGTCGCAGCAGCGTGGGTTGGGGAGTTGGCGTGCGAGGACTGGTCCATCTGGTGGGCTATGCTTGCAGGAACATCTGAGTGGTTGTTAGCTTGTGTACATGGTATCAACAGAGTTCTAGAATCTAAACTCACCAGGCCTAAGACCGCGCTTATCAATCCAGGCGTGAATGTCGTTGCGCTGCGCCTCCAGCTGATCGATGTACGCCCTCAGATCCGCAATCTCATTCTCAAGGTTATCGACCTTGTCATTGTACGGCTTGAGCGCAGAGTTGAAAGCCTGCGTCAGGAGATCAGGCAAAGGCTCAGCCTTCGCAGAAGGAGGAGGAGGACCGTCGAAGCCGCCGTGACCCTGGCCGTAGCCATTGGTCTGACCTCTGTGGCTGCCCGAAGAAGTCATGGGCGGCGAAGCGTACTGGCTGTCCTGAGGCGCGGACTGCTGGCGGGTGTTGTTGTACATGCTAGCGTCCTTGCTGAGCGGGCGGGTGTCGTCGATGGAGCGCGAGGAGGGCGGCAGGGCGTCGGGGTCTTGCTGGGCGTACTTCTCGTCGTAAGCGCTGTTGGCCTTGCTGTCGTTGCGGTAGTCGTCGACGTAGGACTGGCTGTTACTCCGGGACCTGCTGAGGCGCTTGAAGAACATGGTCTGTGGAGGGAAGAGGAGGAGGAGGAGGAGAGAGCGATGAGGAGTTGGAGCAAGATGAGGGCTCGAGAGGCGGGCGGGAGGAATATGGGAGGCTCGGTTGGAGGGTGGTCAGGTCAGGCGCGCGGCGCGTGGTAGTAGAGACAGGATAAGGTAGGGTAAGGTAAGGTAGTTGGTGTGTGCAGCAGCAGTTCACAGCAAACGGGAAGCTAAAGCAGGACAGGGCCAAGCGTAGCTGAACAGTAGCGAAGTGCGTGTTATTGGCGGTGGCGCGCGCGAGCAGCGATTGATAGCTAGTAGATAGTTGGCAATAATGCGATGGCTGGGGGAGGATGCGATCAATCAAGCAATCAATGGTGAGAGGATGGTATGAGATGGTGGTGGTAGATGTGTCCGTGCTAAACTAGAGCAGTAGCCCAGCAAGCATCGACCTCCTTCCCAGCCCCATCGAACTTGAACCCATCACACATGGCGTGCAGTACTGCATCCATCCATCCATCCACCTTGACCATCGTCATCCATGTTTAGCGGTGAGCATCCTCAAACTAACATCCCAGAACATTCGCTGCAGTCGCTATATATCTCTCCTGCAATAACAAAAACCCAATTCCCTGGCAATCGTTCAAATCCAGGTACATCTCGGTACTCTTTCTCCCCGTGGCACAGTGGGGCCGGATGTGCTGTAGGGCTAAACACTTAGTTAGCGCGTATCCCATCCGATACACTAACCCAGCCTCTTTGTCTCGTTTCACCTCCCAACGCGGAGTGCCCTCCTAGAAACCGGAGCAATCACAATGCTTTCGTGCTCGAGCACGCCCTTCCAACGCATGCAACATGCAACAACGAGCAGAGAGCACGACATCAGGCACGATCGCGAAGAAACCGACAGACAGAGAAAAAAACGTGTCACCCAGATTGTCGGGAAAGAAAAGAAGAAGCTCGGATTTGATGCGACCTCGTCATCTACCTATCTAACCCGTCCAGGAAATCCATCTTGTAAAGTATGCCGAACAAGTCGGACAAATGCTAGAAATATAAATAAAATGAAAACATGCCATGGACCAAATAAAACCATGGTCCTTTTTTCCGTAATGTGTTCCCGGTTGAATGGGGTATCTTCGCTTTTTCATCCATCATCATCGTTAACAACAAATATTTTTCAGAACGCCTTTGATAAAAAGCGTATTAATGCCTTTTTCGGGGAGGCCAGACACAAGAAGACAGAAATTAGTCTCGCGTAATCTTTAAGCCTCCCCTATTTTACTCGAGCCGTGGCGTGTTGAAGTGGTGCTCCTTGTTGAAGAAGCACCTCGCCATTATTCCGACTTCGGCTCGAGTTCCAGTTGAAATTGGGAAAACGCCTCGCTTGCTTGGGGGGACTTTGTCGAACGTCCAAATTGAAAACTCCAGGTTAATGAAAGAAATTTTTGCTCCGCCCTTCTCTTGCAGCCTGGATGGCTGATGTATCGTTTATGTCGGGTTTAGTTTTTGACTTCGCCGTTCGTCTTGGCCGAGGCGGCTGCATCGCTTGCGCCGTTCACTGCATTGTTGAGGTCGGGAACGCCCTCGAGCTCAGGCTTGGGTCCAGCGTCGTCGAGGGTCGAGCCGCCGTTCAGCTTAGTCTCGCTGTGGCCGTTGGTGGTGGCAGCAGGCTTGCTGTCAAGTCCAGAAACACGCAAGCCGTCAAAGAGAGGGAAGATACCAGTGGTGTTGCGGAAGTCGTTGTGCACAATGTTGACCAGGTACCAGCTTTCAGTGATCTCGGTGATGAGCTGTCTGCTGGGTGTGTCCTCGTTGTAGCACTTCGACCACTGCGAACCAAGGTGGTAGAACTCGTCACGCCAGGCCAAGAAACTGACAGTCTCCACGATGGTCGGCTGCACAATTTCCTTGCCAGGGAAGACTCCCCAGGTGACAGCGTTCGGGCCGCCGTCAGTTGGTGCGTTGGTGCGGAGCTCGCCAGTGTTGTTGACGGCGTAGTAGGTGATGTCGTCGTCCTTGTTCATGCGAGAAATGACAGTGTCGATCAGCTCCGGGCTGACGAGGACTTCGAGGTACGCCTTCTGGTACACGTAACCGTTCTTAGGACCCCAACCGTAGTCCGGGTGGGAAGACTTGACACCATCAACTGCGGGCTGCGAGTTGATGGTCAAGAGACCACGGCTGTTCAGGTCAATCAGGCTGCTGGTCAGCACGTTGGCCTCACTGCTGATTGAGCTTTCAGACCACGGAAGAGACTCAACCTTGCCGCTCATGTACCTCACGAACAGGTCCGCAATATCCTGGAGGCTGCTAGGCTCTCCCCAGATCTTACGGTTCTGCTCGTTGGTGCCCTTCAGACCCACGCCGTAAGCGTCAAGCTCACCGAAAGCAGGAGATCTGGAATCACCCCAGCGACCGTTGGGGAATTCGTCCCAGTCTTGAGTACGAGCGACATAGCTTCTGTTGCGGTTGCGCCAGAAGATAGGGCGCACGTTCTCGTCGCGGCGGTTGAGACCGAGAGACTGTCTCCAAGGCAAAGGCTTGATGTCCGGGTGGTGAGTGTCTGTAGGTGGGGTCACGGCAAGCTCCTCAAGAACCATGCGAGTGGCAGCAGCAAGGTTCATGGTGTAGAAGTGCAAGTGGAGAGTGACACCGCTGTCGAGGATCTTGCGGCAGAATTCTGCAATAAGGTCCTTGCCGACTTCACGGACAGCCACATCGTCGTTCTTGATGGGCTCAAGCTTCTCGTGCCAGTGAGGCGGCACATGGCACTTGGTCCAGTTCGCTCTGCGGAGGAATGAGGCGTGAGTGTGGATGGGCATGATACCAGGAATGATGACCACGTCCTCTGGGATACCAGCTGCGCGGCACTTCTTCACCCACTCGATGAAGATGTCGGCATCGTAGCACATCTGAGTAATGATGAAAGTGCTGCCTGCGTCGACCTTCTCCTTGAGGTAAGGAATGTGCTCGTCCGCTCCAGTCTCCTCGTCACATCCCTCTGGGTAGCCAGCAACGCCAATGTCGAAGTGGTCACCGTACTGTTCCTTGATGTACTTGACCAAGTCCCTGGCGTATCTGAAGCCGCCCTCTGCCTGCACCCACTTCTCCTCCTCTCTGGGCGGGTCACCTCTCAGGGCCAGGATGTTGGTGCATCCAGCGTTGTAGGCCTCCTTCAGTGCCTCGTCGATCTTGCTGCGCTCCATGTCGGTGCATGTGAGATGCATGCAGGTCTCCAGGCCGTATGTAGTCTGAGCAACTCTCACAATCTCGCATGTGAGCTGCGAGAAGCGGCCGCCAGCGCCCCAGGTGACATCAATGAAGGTCGGTCCGAAGCCATGCATGCGGTCCATGCGGTCGTAAAGGTTCTGGACACCTTGGGCGGTCTTGGGCGGGAAGAACTCGAAGGAGTATGTAGGAGTGTGGTTGGCGCGAGACGCCAGAAGCTTCTTAGAGATGTGCATGACTGCGGGTGTTGGTTGATTTTTGGTGTGGTGTGTTCAATAAGTGTTGAGGTGTGTTTGCGTTCTGGGAGAGAGGTCAGTCCAGTCCGAATTGCCTCCGGTCGATGCCGTGGCGAACAATGACAAGCATTGCGGCCGCAGCACGTATACACCAAAGTCACGCACCTAGTCTAACTGTAATATCTGTGTTTGCTCAGGCCGAGGTCCTAAGCAGAAAGTGTGCTTGTTTGTATATGTTCAGGTGGGATTGTTGTCTTGGTGGATGCGTGCTGGGGTGTCTAGTGTCTATCTAGATCTGCGAGTAGCGCTTGTGGTCTGCGAGCTCCTGTTCGTTGTACAAGGACATGATAATGCAGGGTGAGAGAATGGGAGTGGGAGGTAGAAGGATCAGTCGTGCATATTCCTGCGGGTTGCGAATAAAAGCGCTCTCTCGGCGGAGTAACTAAGTGGTGTCGTCGTCCCGCTCTCCGATGCAGGAGAGCCAGGGCCAATCCATTTTTTAGTCTACCCAATTACCCCGCGCCAGGGTGCTTTATTGATTGCATTGGGTAATAGAAATCTGTCCCAGCCGTTGAGCCCGCCTGGAGACTGGAGACGAGGGGACGCCTCCGAGAGCAGTAACCCGGTTGCCTTCACGTCGGACAGAGTGGGCACCTACGCTCTCTTGGGATGCGACCACTTCATACATATTAGGCACACGGCATGTAAGTGAACCATCATCTGCTAATTCTCTCCCCAACACACCACCCTCCCCCCCAAAAAAGAAATCACTCTCAAAGCCATGGCGCCCATTCCTGCCCAGCGCGAGAAGCGCATCGTCGGCACCAGCCTGAAGATGTACTTTGACCTCCCCAGCACAGCCGCCTACATCTCCTCTGTCGCTGCTCTCTCAGGCGCCGCTGAATCCGCCAACCTCGACCTCTTCGTGATCCCGGACTTTGTCTCGCTCGTCGACGCCAAATCCCGCCTCGCCGACACCTCGATTCAGCTTGGCGCCCAGGACAGCTATAGCGAGGACAAGGGCGCATACACAGGCGAGGTCAGCCCACTGACGCTCAGCCAGGCCGGTGTCAAGATCGTGGAGATTGGGCACGCTGAGCGGAGGAGGCTGTTCGGAGAGACGGACGAGGATGTCGCGAAGAAGGCGGAGGCGGTTGTGAGGAACGGCATGGTGCCACTCGTGTGCATCGGCGAGAAGACAAAAGGCAGCGTGGCTTCGGAGGCTGTTGGGTTGGCGGTCAGAGAGTGTCAGCCACAGATCAAGGCTGCCCTGTCTAGATTGCCGGATGATGCGGATGTCATTCTGGCGTACGAGCCTGTGTGGGCTATTGGTGCCAGTGAACCTGCTGCTGCGGATCACGTTGTTGCTGTGACACAGAACTTGCGAGGACTAGTTGCGAGCAGGAAAGGCAGGACGCGTATTTTGTATGGAGGCTCAGCTGGACCGGGTACGTTCCAGAAGCTGAAGGATGGTGTGGATGGTCTGTTCCTGGGGAGGTTTGCGCACGATGTGAAAAATCTCGAGAAGGTCATCCAGGAGATGAACGAGCCTTGAGATGATGACGATGTGGCTGTGGAACGGCCTTGTGCGAGAAATATGCAGTAGCTGTTGGTGTGTGGTCTAGTTCGCTACACACCGATTGCTAGGACTCTCCGCGTCTGGTTTCGAAGAGAGACGCTACCTCTATGACTTTCTACGGCTTTTAAGAATCGCATTGTTATCCAAGACAGAAATCATCATTCCCGGGTCGACGATCGATCAATGCACAGTGCTCCCTAGGTCGCATGTAAGGCATTGAATGCCTGAAGAGCTTCTATAATCTGGCGAGCATGAAAGAACACGAGCCCAAGGCAGAAGTTTCAAGGAATAATTCAGCGAACTTATCATGGATCAATACAGACATATAGTTCTACCAGACAATAATGTACATTCTTGTAAATACTCAATGACATCCGCACTACTGTCCTGATAGTGGCGTTTTCAAGCTCGCCTTGGCTTTGGAGCTTGTCTTCCTGGGAAGTGGAGCCTCGGCTATCGTAGAAAATGACATCCTCAAGGGCCTTGTGGAAATGATTTTAATGCAATGACAGACATCGAAGACACATCTCAAGGGTAGATCTAGGCTGTCGAATGCTCTCAGTAATACTTTTCCATGACATTCGCCCCTACAACGAGTGGTCTTGTAAAGATACATTGAGGAGGGCAATGACGACCCGTCCCACTCTCCCGATGCAGGCCGCACAACACCTTGGGGCAGCCAATCGTTCTACATCTGCAGAGTTCAAGGGACTCGCTTACCCTCGTAGACAACGTAGACAACGCTTAGCGTGCGAGCGTACTGCTTGAGTCCACGCTAAGAAGGTGATCACCGCTGTCCATGTTTCCCAGTTGTGCTTCTTTCTTGCTCTTCACCACTGCATGAAGCGCACAGTAGCCATCTGCCTCTACTCATTTGAGAGAAACCTGCCATACGAGCTGACATGTTCTTTGTGGCGAAGTTCTTCTGCCTCTTGCTCAAGTCTATCAGATAAGTGATCTGAGAAGTACGTCTTCCGACAGTCAATAACTATATCCATTCAATTGTTGAGGCTGACCGACATCCAGACAACCAACATAAACGCTAACTTAGGCCTCCAAACAAATTAAACAGCCACCGCCAACATGTCCGACCATGGAAGTCTTCACACCGCCGACGACGCCATGCTGGCGATGCTTGGTAAAAAGCAAGTCCTCAAGCGTCGATTCTCATTCTTCACACTATTCGGCTTCGCCGTTTGTGAGCTCATCACATGGGAGACGGTGCTCGCACTCTTCTCGCAATCTTTCGAGAACGGTGGACCTGCGGGAGCGGTCTACGGCTTCATCATTGCGTGGTCTTCGACTTTGTCTGTGTATACTGTGATCTCCGAGCTGGCCAGCATGGCTCCAATTGCAGGAGGACAGTACTATTGGGTTTACATGCTCGCACCACCAGAATGGAAGACAGTCTGCAGCTACATCATCGGCTGGCTTACTTCGCTAGCCTGGATTGCAACGGTTGCAACAGAAACTCTTTTCGCGGGTACTATGGTGCAGGGAGTCATCGCATTGGACTATCCAGACTACCAAATCGAGCGATGGCACGGTACGCTGCTGACTTGGGCAGTCATCTGCGGCTGCATCTTTGTCAATGTGGTGATCCCAGCATGGCTCCCACGGTTTGAAGTGTTCATCCTCGTTTTCCACATCGCTGGATTCTTCGCCATCTTGGTCACTCTTCTTGTCATGACGCCTGAGCTTGGTTCAAATGCTAGTGTCTGGCTTACTAGTCTCAACGAGGGCGGATGGCCTACACAAGGCGTATCATACTGTGTCGGATTTCTCGGGAACGTGGCGACTTTTGTAGGCGCTGATGCAAGTGTACATCTTGCCGAGGAGGTGTCGAACGCTGCTGTCAACATTCCCAAAGCAATCATCGGCGCCATGTTGATAAACGGCACAGTTGGTTTTGCAATGATGGTCACGATTCTCTATTGTCTCGGAGACGTCGACTCAGTGCTGAACTCCCGTACCGACTTTCCTTTCATCCAGATCTTCTTCAACAGTGTCGGAAACGTTGCGGGCGCTACTGTGATGGCGGCAGTGGTCCTGACTTTGACTTGGGCGTGCTCTATCGGGATTACTACGACTGCTTCTCGCATGACATGGTCTTTCGCTCGCGACAACGGCTTGCCAATGTCTCGATACCTCGCGAGAGTCAGCCAACGCACAAAAGTTCCTGTGAACGCTGCGCTGACTGTGACCGGTATCGCGGCACTGCTCACGCTAATCTACATTGGATCGGACACCGCTTTCAACGACGTTATTTCGCTGACCATCACTGGGTTCTATGGCTCCTATCTTGTGCCAGCTGCCTTCTTACTGTACCATCGTATTAGGGGCAACATCCTCCCTCGAGGAACAGCCATCGACACTCTAGCCTCAGTTCAAACAGCGAAGCCCGCTACGACAAGCACCAGCCCATCACCAAGCGCAGCGAAAGGCCACGATCCATCTCCCGGACAAGATGTCGACTCTGACGATGAAATTACCGCTGTTATCAACGCAAAACTAATATGGGGACCCTTCCACCTCCCGAGAATCTTCGGCATCGTCAATAACCTCTACGCATGCTGCTACATGGTGTTTGTGATTTTCTGGTCCGTGTGGCCGCCATCGACTCCGGTCACGGCCTCGACGATGAACTACAGCGTGGTTGTTACTGGTGGAGTGATGATTCTCAGTGGCATTTGGTATTATGTCAGAGCGAAGGACGTGTATAAGGGACCGTTGATTGATAGTGAGGTGGCGGAGGTTATGAGAGCTGGGAGTGTTGCCAATTGAGACTAGCAGGGTGGGTTTTTGTAATTGTTGGTGAATTGGATTAAATTGGGCTTGTGTATACGCGTGTATCACAGGTATAGCAAAATGTATTGATGAGTGAGAATCGATCTCTCAAAATCAGATACGAGCCGGCGTAAATGAGTTGCACTGCGTGTTCGTGCAATCATTGAATACAAGACACGAGCCGAAGAGTGAGAAGAAGAAATCGGTTCTAACGCTGTCAAATAGTTGTGCGTGTAGCACAAACATCTGAACATTCGTCTTTTGGCAGATTATCATTATGTTAATGTAATTGGTTGTAAGAGAGAAGATCAGGGGTCGTGGTTTCCGCCTGTCTGTGGCTGCCTCAGGCGCCAGGGTCTAACTCTAGCATACAACAGCTGGTCGCTCGCAGCAGGCCAGCCAACATTGAATTCGAAGGGGAGGAGTAGTTGCATAGTTCAACCACATAACCACTTTTCACTTTAAACAACTCTTTCCATTCTTGCTGCATTCGATTCAGCTCACGCGAAACTTGCGGCTGATTTGATTGTTACACCCGCACAAGCCCCCTTGCGTGCCCGCTCGGCGAGAGTCGCCCACCATGAGACTCGACGTCAAGGCAAGATATACCTTAAGAAGCACTTGCGACCGCCAGAATGCCGACTAACGTTGCGCTTGACATACAGAGGCAGCTCTTTGCCCGCAGTGAGAGAGTCAAAGGCATTGACTTCCACCCTACCGAGCCATGGGTGAGCCACTATTTACTCCGATTACACCGACCGCCTGCTAACGACCAACGAGATCCTCACCACCCTCTACAGTGGCCACGTTTACATCTGGTCCTACGAAACCCAGTCGATCATTAAGACCTTCGAACTCACCGATGTCCCCGTACGAGCAGGTCGCTTCATTGCGCGCAAGAACTGGATCGTATGCGGCAGCGATGACTTCCAGCTGCGGGTCTACAACTACAACACAAGCGAGAAGATCACATCTTTCGAGGCGCACCCCGATTACATCCGCGCGATCGTGGTACACCCTACACAGCCTTTCGTGCTGACGGCCAGTGATGACATGACAATCAAGCTATGGGATTGGGAGAAGGGCTGGAAGTGCGTGCAGGTCTTCGAGGGACACAGCCACTACGTTATGGGCCTTGCGATCAACCCGAAGGACACAAACACATTCGCCTCGGCATGTTTGGACAGGACGGTCAAGATCTGGAACCTTGGATCTGGAACACCCAACTTCACACTCGAAGCACATGAGACCAAGGGTGTGAACTACGTGGATTACTACCCGCAATCCGACAAGCCGTACATTCTCACCACCTCTGATGATAGGACAGTCAAGATCTGGGATTACACAAGCAAGGCGTTGATTGCGACTCTGGAGGGCCACTCGAGCAACGTCTCGTTTGCTTGCTACCACCCTGAATTGCCCGTCATCATCTCCGGATCTGAGGATGGAACGATCAAGATTTGGCACGCCAACACCTATCGCCTGGAGCAAACACTCAGCTATGGTCTCGAGCGCGCATGGTGTGTCTCATATCAGCGCGGCAGGCAGGGTATTGCCATGGGTTTCGACGACGGTGCAGTTGTCGTGAAGATGGGTCGCGAGGAGCCTGCTGTGAGCATGGACGGCTCAGGAAAGGTCATCTGGGCACGTCACTCCGAGATCTTGACAACAGTCATCAAGGGTGGAGACAAGACATTGAAGGACGGCGAGGCGATCACACTCCCATCCAAGGACCTTGGATCAACCGAGCTTTACCCCCAGACTCTCCTTCACAGCCCCAACGGACGTTTCGTCGCTGTTTGCGGTGACGGCGAGTACATCATCTATACTGCGCTCGCACTTCGCAACCAAGCATTCGGTGCAGCTCTCGACTTTGCCTGGGCATCCAAGGAGAACGACAAGGACTACGCCATCAGAGAATCACAATACAGCGTGAAGATCTTCCGCAATTTTAAGCCCAAGGGCGGCGACGGTACTGTCAACATTGGCTTCACTGCTGAGGGTCTTTCCGGTGGCAACCTGCTTGGTGTCAAGGGCCAGGGTGGCATTGGCTTCTTTGACTGGGAAACTGGCAAGCTTGTCCGCAGAATTGAAGTTGAGCCAAGGAGTGTCTACTGGTCAGAGTCCGGCGAGCTGGTCTGTCTTGCTTGTGAGGATACTTTCTATGTGTTGCGCTACTCGAGAGAGCAGTACATTGCGGCTCTCCAGGCTGGTACTCTGGACGAAGACGGTGCTGAGGACGCTTTCGAGGTCATCTGTGAGATCAACGAGAGGTACGTTTTGTGTATGATGGATTCTTTTGGTGCGAAAATACTGACAAACTTCCAGTGTCCGAACCGGTCAATGGGTCGGCGACTGCTTCGTCTACACCAACACCCCCAACCGCCTCAACTACATTGTTGGCGACCAGGTTTACACCATTTCTCACTTCGATCAGCCCACATACGTACTCGGATACCTGCCTAGAGACGGACGCATCTACGTCTGCGACAAGGATGTCGTCGTCACTTCATTTGCCCTGTCTCTTGGTGTGATCGAGTACCAGACTTTGGTTCTTCGTGGCGACCTCGATGCCGCTAGCGAGATGCTGCCCGACATTCCCGAGGACCAGAAGAACAAGATCGCTCGCTTCCTCGAAGGCCAAGGCTACAAGGACCAGGCTCTCGAGATCGCCACAGACTCCGAGCACCGCTTTGAGCTTGCTCTTGGTCTTGGCCAGCTGCAGATTGCTTTGGAGCTCGCTCGCGAGGCCGATGTCGAGCACAAATGGAAGACAGTCGGTGATGCTGCCCTCACCGCATGGGACCTTGCACTCGCAGTAGAATGCTTCAAGCACGCCCGCGATCTCTCCTCATTGCTGCTACTTTACACCTCGTCAGCAGATGCTTCTGGCCTCCGCGAGTTGGCCACACAAGCCAAAGAAGCTGGTCTGCACAACATCGCTTTCACAGCACTCTGGCAGCTTAGCGACGTCGATGGTTGCATTGACCTCCTCCTTGACACTCACCGCGTCGCTGAGGCCGTGATGTTCGCACAAACCTACAAGCCTTCACGTTGCCCCGCAGTCGTCGCTCAATGGAAGAAGGAGCTCGACACCGCTGGTAAGGGCAAAGTCGCCCGCCTTCTCGGTGTACCCGGTGAGGACGACATGTTCCCTGAGTGGGACGAGTCGCTACGCCTAGAGAAGGAAGGTCACGGCCAACAAAGCCTGATCGATGTTACGGAAGACGACGAAGCTCCTGCTAGCCCCGAGGAGGAGGACGAGGAAGAAGACGATGACGAGAAGCCCGAGGAGGCCGCCGCGGCGCCTCTGGTTGAGACGGAGGCATAGATATCTTACGGCCAAAAAGGCGTTGCAGGCGCCTGTTTCAGTTAGACCATACTTTTCGCTGTACTAGCCGTGTTACGAGAAACGTGCAAGATGTTAGAGCTGATTGGGAAGGGCTAGATGTGATATCAAGGCTGAAGAGTTTGAGTATATTGTCGTTGCTTGTGATTGATTCAACGATTTGACTGGCAGGCATCTTCGTGTCTGTGATATGAACGTCTGGTCTCTGCTCAATCGCAACCGCAAAGCACAGTAATTGACCGGATGACCAATGAATTGAGCGCAGCAATTATGCCTGACTATGAAGAGAACTCTGTCGCATGAATGATATTCTTCTCATATCGATATAATAATGGCCATCAAGGTCAAAAGCCAATCGCGAGTCGTACTCTGGTAGACAGAACGCTGGAACTGCCAAGTCAGGGTCAGCATCAGTGCTCTCCGGGGAGACTTGACCCTACAAAGTACCGACACGTGCTGCTTTCAACTCCTTGCATACACATCGATTGTACGACTTCCCTTTGGACGCATTTTTTCTGTTTTCATGATGGTCGGCCGTTTCTCCTTCTTCGTGCGCGTCTTGCTTGCATTTTACACCTCGCTCGCCGCCGCAAAGGCTGCCCAGGAGCCTCTCGTTCAGCAGGGGTATCGCGTTGGCGAGAAGATCCCCGTGAGCTGCTTGAACCGGACCATGTATGTTTGC
>Ga0265797_10001698_pt1 | contig 38508 bp, 29 predicted proteins | sample P2T30metagenome_FD_192433 | JGI IMG/M metagenome (GOLD analysis project Ga0265797, IMG submission 192433) | Plant litter microbial communities from East Loma Ridge, Irvine, California - P2 T30 | ecosystem: Environmental > Terrestrial > Plant litter > Unclassified | place: USA: California...
GTAGTACAGTTTGTTCAAATACCCCTTGCGGTTCAGACTCCGCTTTTTAGAAATGGTTATGAATGGATTGATTTCACTATGCTCCGATCTCGAGGGTGGCACTACTGAACGCACGCTTTTTATTTTTATTTTCCCCCCGAGGGGTGGGACGTAGACTGTATTTGCTTGTGATGCACGGGACATCGACATCATCAAATACCGATCTTGACAATCTTGTGAAATGTTTAAAGAGGTTTTCTTGCAGCCCATCAAGGCCGTCCAAGCAACAATACAGATTCTTTTCTCCCCCTCTCTCTCCAATCTATCCTACACTTTGGCTAAAAACATCGCCCAAGTCCACCTTTGAAACGCATGGTATTACTCGTCATCGTCCTGAGTAGCAGTCGCAGCTGCAGGAGCAGCGCCGTCCTCGTCCTCGTCCTCGTCCTCGTCATCATCGTCAAGCACTCTCGCCGCCTTCTTCCGTTGCGCCGGACGCGCAACAGTCTCCTCTTCATCCCCACCCACGTCCGACATGCGCTCGTCCTCATCGGCATCAGCACGAGGAGTCTCCGCCGCAGGAGTCTCGCTGTCGCCTCGTGTCTGCTGGGTAGCACCACCAGCGTCCTCATCCTCCGACGAATCCTGGATGAAATCGGCCGACTTGTACTTGCTCGACTTGGCCGAAGCGTCTTTGCGCGCGAGTCTCCTCTTCTTCTTCTTAGGAGCGGCCTCGTCGTCCGAGCCATCGCCGCCAGGCGTGACAGAGCTCCTCGCGCTGCGGCCCTTCTTCTTGCTCTTCTTGGGCTTATCATCCTCACCGAACAAGTCGTCGTCCGAGCCCACCAAGCCGTCGTCGTCGGAATCGACGTCGCCCTTTTTCTTGCGCTTGCCGCTGCCGCCCTTGGCCTTGGGCCTCTTCTCGCGCTTCTTGCGGTCGCCGGTCTCCGGGTCGTCGGTGTACTCCGCCTCCTCGCGGATGCGGTCTTCTTCCTGGCGGCGCTCGAAGAGGAGGCGGTCTTCTTCTTGCATCTGCTTGCGCTCTTCGGCGATCTTCTGGCGGTGGGCTTCTTCCTCGGCTTCTTTGCGCTTCTTCTCATCCTCGCGTGCCTTTTGGGCGGCCTCGCGCTTTTTCCTGGCTTCTTCCAGTTTGGCGGCGTTTGACTGCTCGAACTCGGTCTGCTTCTCGAGGGCGCTGGCGAGCTGGCGTTTCATGGTGTTGCGGCCCATGGACGCGCGCTGCTCGATGTCGCCGGCGGGGAAGGGTGGGTTGGGCGCCTTGGCGATTTCGCTGAAAGCCTCGATCGCCTCGTCCAGGTCCTTGCTTGCGGTCTCGACGTCTGCGAGTGTGCGCTGCTGTTCCTTGAGGCCGTTGACGAGCTGGGCGATCTGGATCTGCACGAAAGCGACGTTGAAGCGGTGGTTGATTTCGTCCTTGGCACCCTTCGCGGCTTCGAGTGCGCGGCGGGAGTATGCGAGAGATGTCTTCATGGCTTCGAGGCGGGCGGCCGGCTGCTCGGTTCTGCCACGGAGGAGCCAGACGCGACCAAGGCATGCAAGAAGAGTTGGGAGCTGTGGGTCGGTGGACTTGATTCTGGACAGGGCGATTTCGTAGTTCTCGATCGAGCGGCCGAACTGCTTGACATCGACGAAGACGTGGCCAAGGTTCAGGTGCACGCTATAGTCCTTGATGCTCTCACGAGCGCGGGAGAAGATCTGAATAGCGTTTTGTGAGTCCTTGCGGTCTTCGACCAGGGCGATACCCATACCCTGGGCGGCGTACGCGTTACGAGGATCGAGAGCGAGGACTTTGTCGAAGAACTCAACAGAGCGGCGGTATACGCCACTGCGCTTGTCTTTCTCTTGGTCTGTTGCTCTGGGCATCTCACGCGCGACCGCGAGATGCAAGTTGCCCATGCCTGTGAGCGAGTAGAGATCGTGCTTGTCGTATTTTTGGAGTGTCTGCTTGTAGTGCTTCTGCTCGGCGTCCTCGTTCAACGCAAGTGTGCGTTTCTTCGTCTTGTTCATGTACCAACCGTACAAGCTACGAATCTCGAGGTTGCTCGGGTCAGATTCAAGCAACTGGTCCATCGACGCAGCACCAACTGCAGGCTCGGTGTTCAATGCAATATATGTGAGTCGGAGGCTGGCATCGGTGTAGTCGGGGTGGCGCTGCAGCAGACTTGTGTAGACTGCCTTTGCCTCGTCGTCCATGTTCTCGGCTTCGTAAGTGCGAGCAAGGTTGAAACTGATGGTCGTGACCAAAGCGTCTGTGTCGATCAAGCTGTCCTTGTCGCCCATCTTGACGCATGCGTTCAGCGCCGTCTGGAAGTCCTCGCGAGCCAGTGCAAACTTCTCGCCGTAGTAGTGGAAGCAGCCGATGTTGTTCAAAAGCTGAGGGCTAATCAGCTCGCGCATGGCTTTCTTCAATTCAGCTTCGTCGTCGATGTCTTCTGGGCGGTCTTCCTCGGCAATGCCTTCAATCTCCAATTTCTCAACCTCGAGAAGGCACGCCAAGCTCTTGTCGTGCGCCTCGTTCTCGTACAAACGAGCCAGATTCAATAGCACTGCAGCATCCGGCGAGAGCTTCTTCTTGGGATCGCGCCATGCAGCCCTCACTTGCTCGAGAAGTGCAATTGCTTTCCTGCGTTCAGTGCTCTTGTCTTCCTTGTTGCCATTGGCTTGAGCTGTGAATACATCCTCGGCGTGCAAGATGCCCAACAGTGTCATCGCCTCCGGGCTTCTGCTTTGTGACACAATCTTTTCTAATCTGAACTTCGCACCGTCAAAGTCGCCATTTGAGATCCTGAGTTGCGCAGCACCAAACTTGGCAGGTAGATAACCCCTTTCGTCGCCTCCTCTTGCGAGATCGGATTTGTTGTAGCACTCCGCAGCACTGGCAATGTCGTCCTGGTAGTGTGCTTGACGTGCTCTTAGGTACCATCCATCACTCATGATCGCGGTCGTATCCGTCTGCTCCACTGCACGCTTCGCCAGTTTGTCGACGTTTGCCCAGTTCCTCCTAAGTAGGAAATAGCCTCCAAAAGTGGCGCATGTGAGTGGCTGCATATCGTTGAGCTTGAAAGCCGTCTGAGTATGCACAGTCATAGCCTTCTTGTACAACGGACCGAACTCTTTGTCTGATGTTGAGAAGTGACTGCTCTGGTCCAGATAGAACAGTCCCAATAGAGTGTGTGCAATGCTCGAGTTGGGGTTCAACTCCAGCGAACGATCCCAAGCCGAGTGTGCGTGTTCCTTGTGGCCCAATGCCCACAAACAGCAGCCGAGACCAATACGTGGGTCAGGGTCGAGCATGTCTGGAGCACGCTCAAGAGCTTGCTGGTACAGTTGTAGCGCCTCAGCGTATCGGCCCATCGTGTACGTTGCCCTAGCTTTTCCGAGCAGAGCCATCATGTTCCTGCCATTGGAATGGCGCAGTGTCTCGTCGAAAGCCCTGGCCGCATCGGCGAGTTGTTTGGCACGCTCTCCTCCTACCCGTGCTGCAGGTTGTCCCGCTGAAAGGGAAGCCCTGAGCAGACCCAATACACCTCGCGCAAGGGATAGTGGTGGATACGATGGGCTCAGTCGCATCGCGTCGTTGAGTGTGCCAGTCGCATCCTGGAGGAAGTTCTCCTTGTTCCGTTGGTCCTCGCCCTCATTCTCAGGTTTTGTACGGCGTGTGTGCCTACTCCTCCAGAGTTGCAGCCAGACCAAGCATGTGAGAAGGCCCAAGCGATCTTCTGTCTTTCCTCGCTCAAAGGCCTGCAAGCCTCTCTTGATCATATCAATCGCAATGTCCACCTTATTCTGCTTCACGTATGCCAGCGCGATGGTGATCCAGAAGTTTTTGGCGGCGTTCTCGTTTCCCAGCAGGTCGCAGAGCTCGTCTGTCTCATCCTGGAGCTCCGTAAGATCGAGGTTGACAGCTTCATCTCCGTCTTCACCGCGCACGGGAATATCAATGACTGCAGGAATGTCGCCAAATCGCGTGTAGCGCGCAGCCTCAACGCCGTTCGCGTGGCCATTGGTGAGACCGTTGGCATTCTGGGAGGCCGCCATTGCGGCGGAGAAAGTGAAGTGCTCGGTCGGCGAGGGTTGTTGCGTGTATGGTGGGATAATAATTCTTGTGTCGCGTAGCAAGACCGGAGGCGCTCACTGGGGAGTGTTGGGTGATGGGGATAGGGAGGTTGTTGGAGGGAGGGAACAAAAGTTGTTGCGCTTTGGGTCGCGTAGATGTAGCGCTACGGCTTGTTGGTTGGCGTTGCTTGAACCGCATCCACTGACCGAAGCCGAAGCCTCCTTCTCCAGATTTTGAGCACAAGTCTACATATCGCATACCTCACCCTCACCAGCTTGCTCTAAAGTGAGTGGACGGAGGAATAGATATCGAGTCCAAGATGCCGTGTGAATTCTAGGTACGTTTGAGCTGTATGTGAGCACTCAAACAGCTGATCTGTCATCAATGAGAGATCTTCACTCGTTCGTTTTGTTCAATACGCTCGCAGACCATCAGACCATCACTTTCGTATGTACACTTGTGATCGTTGCTATCTCCATCGCCGAGCCCGCTCCTGGTCAAGCTGAAGCACCCTGGCACTGGCACCACCGAGGCATGCGACCTTGGACACGACTCCCGTTCGCAATCAATCAGGCAATCGCGCTGTCGCGAACTGCATATACTACCAACCAGCTGCTCCCACTAATCAATCGAAGAAACGCGACTGTGTCAGGCATGAATTGATTGACGACCTCGATTAAGCTGGATCCCAAGCTACCACCACCGTCAGGCGACTCCAACCATGTCTTGGAACACCAACGGGTCCGGCTATACGAACGGCAACAGCGCTTCCGATCGTCTGCGTCGCTATGATTTCAATGACAGCAGTCGCGACACCAGCGCCGACGAACGCTCGCGATCTAGAGGACCGGGCGGGTATGGAGGCTTTGGGACACAGAGTGCCGCTTCTAGCGTTCGCGGCCCTAGCAGATTGAACAGAGGACATGCCACCAGGAAGAGCAGGGATGAAGGCACTTGGAGCAACAGCCGTAGCAGGAGTAGACCTGGAGTGCTCCATGGACAGGCGGGCAGCCAGGTCGAAGGTCAGTCAGCTTTGTATATAGGCTCCAATACATTCTGGTTGCTGAAACCATCTTCGCAGAGATCCTTCGCTATATCGAGCAGCAGTGGTCCTTCATGGCATCGCCGTCATGTATTCCTGTCAAGATTGCTCTCCAGCTCAACGACCGGAGCTCCCTCGGATTGATGAGCCAATACGATCAGTTCCAGGAGACCCACGAACAGCTACAGAACGCTCTGAAAGTCATTGTGAACGAACATCACCAAGGCTTCAACAGCAGCATTGGTACCTTCCACAAAATTCAGGCAGCTATCTTCGCCTCACAACACCGTGTCCGGACTTTGAAGACTGGTCTCATCGCGGCAAAGGGTAGCTTAGCATCGACCAGACCGGAGCTCAAGGCATTCGCCCAAAGCAGTCAAGAGTACGATCACATGCTTTCAGTGCTGGCAATGATCGAGCAGCTGCAGACAGTGCCAGAGAAGCTCGAGGCCGAGATCTCCGAGAAGCGTTTCTTGGCTGCAGTTGAGACTCTACAGAATGCGCTGAAGCTTATTCGCAAGCCCGAATTAGAGGACATTGGAGCCTTGAGCGACTTGAGAGTCTATCTTGGTAACCAAGAACATTCCCTCACAGACATTCTCGTGGAGGAGCTACACAGTCATCTCTACCTCAAGAGTCCGTATTGCGAAGCACGATGGAAGGCTCACGCAAGGAGAGACCCTGCCAGAGGTGCCACGTCACCCGAGGACCGCGCTCTGCACACTTTCTTGGAAGCCTACAACGGCACAGAGCAAATGCAAGAAGATACCACCCGCAACCCTGAAGCGGACACATTCTACTACATCCAACTGCTCACAGAGGCACTCAACAACATGAGCAGACTTGATGTGGTCGTAGATGCCATCGAACACAGACTGCCCGTCGAGCTCTTCCGAGTGGTTGAGCGCTCACATACTGAAGTTGAACAACGCCACCCGAACACGCTCCGCTCTAACACACGTACACGACCAGAAACCCTCAGCAGAAACGAAGGCCAGGCTGGCGAGCACAATGCAACTCTGGACGATCTATTAAACACATTGTTTGCCAAATTCGAGGCCATCGCCGAGGGCCATTCTGTTATGCACTGCGTGATAGCAGCCATTCTCAAGCGCGAAGGCCTGCTTGACGGGCCTACCCTGAACCGAAGCTTCAGAGAGCTATGGAAGCTCCTGCAAAGTGAGATCAGAACTCTGCTGCATGACCATCTGGCCTCTAACGGCAACATGGGACATGGCTCCCGTCAAGAGAACGATACCGCTGCCAACATCTTCAGGCCAAGACCGAGAGATAAGACTCGCAGACTGTTTAGGCTCGCGGATACCGACAACAAGTCAGTGGAGCTTGCCACAGAAAAGGAAGATCTCGAGTACATCCTCAAGGCATCCGTACCTGGACTGATCAACCGCAGCTCACTCGACGCAAACATGGAAACGAATGAGAATGATGCCCTTCCGGATCGCTCAGCGACAGGACACAAACTTCTCGTCGAACCAAGCATTTTCAACATGGGCATCCTGTTACCGCCCTGTCTGTCATTCCTTAACAGGCTCAGAGAGGTCGTCCCTCCTAACTCAAGTGTTGTCGCATCTACTCTCGAGTCTTTCTTAGACGATTTCTTGATCAACGTGTTCTACCCACAACTGGAGGAGACATTGATGGATCTCGGTTCACAATGCTTCAGCGACATAACTGCATTCCAGCCACATCCGCAGTGGCAACAGCACGCCCAAAAGCCCATCTTCAGAGGTACTGTCCATTTCTTCGGCATTATTGAGAGTGTCTGTCGAATGCTTGATACTCTACCGCACGAGCAAAGCTTCAGTCAGCTCGTCATTGCTCAGATGAGAAGCTACTACGATCGCTGCTACAACTGGTCAAAGGGCCTACTCCAGCGCGCTCAAATGACGCAGGACGAAAAACCACGCATGCGCCTTGCTGCCGATCTGGCCACAGGTAGCTCCGTGCAGCAGACTGTGATAGATCTTCTGACCAACACGGATGAGGAAAAGACGCAATCTCTTGTCGATGCCGAGAGTTCTGCGCTACTGGCCCAAGCTACAAAGCAACCCATCGAAGAAGCAGATCTGATCCACGACCGCAAGGCTCTCGGAGCACTCTGCATCCTCCACACCAGCATGAAATGGCTAGCCACCCGCAGCAAATCCCTCGAATACATCTCCCCCCGTGCCGTCGACACCGCCAACCTCCAACCGCACCACACCCGCCGCTGGACCACCAACGCCAACCTCCCCTCCGCGCCAGCCCACCCTTACCTCCCCCTCGACGAATCCACCGCCGCGCAATTCAACGGCGTCGTCTTCAGCTTCTCCGAGCTCAGCGCCCTCATCCTGCGCACCCTCCACATCGACCTCCGCCTGCACCTCCTGCGCGGCACCAGCGTCGCCCTGCGCAGCTCCTATGCCCTCAACCAACCCTACAACGATCCTGATCCCGCCATATTGTCCCTCGCAACTTCCATCTCGAGCTACGACGCCCAGCTCGACCTACACCTCCTCACGGCGCAGTACGAGTTTCTGACTGCGCACCTCGACGCTCTCGCCAATGCCGCGCTGGTTAAGTTCGTGGCGCTCGTGCCCGCTATGGATGGCCATGGTTTGGCGCGCATGCAGCTGAATGTTCTTGTGCTGCAGCAGACGCTTAAGGCGGTGCAGCCGGATGCGACGCTGGAGTGGGCTAAGCGGTTCTATGAGATGGGCGCTTTGGGAAAGGAGGTTCTTGCGAAGGGGGAGAGTGAGGGGTATGATGAGAGTAGTTTGGCGGTTCTGAGTAGGCTTGTTGGGTAGGATAGCGTATGTTAGAGATACGTGCCGAGAATACATCTTCTTATATTCTTCTTCTTCAACACACTTTAGACTCCCCAGCGCCCTCATGCCGGTCTTCTTTGATCATCTCGCTCGCCTTTTCAGCAATAGCGTACACCGTCGCTTGCAAATGCGCGCTAATCTGCAAAGGCATCACGCTCGCATCCACCACCCTCAGACCACGCACACCATACACCCGAAGCCTCTCGTCCACCACACCGCCCTCGATCCCCAGTGAGCCGCCCATAGCACAGCTGCCAACCGGATGCCAGTCCGTAATCGTATTATCAACAACCCACCGCCTCAACTCCTCATCCCCAAGCTCCACAGTATCAGGCCAAGCAGGCCCTCTAATAAAATTCGCTAACGGCTCAGTCTGCACTAATTTCTGCCCAAACCGCGCGCAATGGACTTGCAGCTCGAGATCTAAAGCCCCGACTCCGCCCTCGCCGGCGTAGTACTGAGGATCGATGTCCGGTTTGCCATAAGGGTCAGAGGGCGAAATGCGCACGCTGCCGCGCGAGAAGGGGTATTGCAGTATCTGCAGCAAGGTCGCGTACTTTTTCGTCTCTTGGTCGGAGTCGGAGGGTATGAGGAAGGGAGACCAGTTGCCGACGTCGAAGATGTATTCGACTTGGCCTAGGCGTGGGTCTGGTGATGATAGGCGATCGGCCAGGATGCACTCGCGGAGGGTGGAGCGGGGTGCTCGGTTGGCGATGGCTGTGAGGGTTTCGAGGGGCGTGAAGTGTGAGAAGGGGAGGTAGCAGATTGAGCAGGGGAGGATGGCTCGAGGGCCGGTTTGCGTGGTTGCGTAGAGGTTGTCGGCTTCGGCGGCTAGGGTTGCGTTTGTTCGTAGGTCTTCGGGCGTTTGGATGGTTGGGTCGATTTCGTAGATCGTTGCGGTCACTTTGTTCTGTTGTTAGTTTCGATGGCTTCGCACATTTTGACGCGAAAGCTTACTTACTCATGTGCTCCTGGACGTTTTCTACCACGTTTCGGTTCGGTATCTTGACTTTGATGCCAGCGCGCTCTAGGATAGATGGGTTACCTATCCCTGACAGCTCGAGAAGCTGAGGCGATGCCACACTGCCAGCAGAGAGGATGACCTCTTGTGAGGCTGCAACTGTGTGACTTTGGCCACCATGGTCGAAGCGGACGCCAGTCGCAGTCCATTGCTCACCGCGTTGTTCGAGGACAATCTCTCGCACCGCAGCGTCTGTCAAGACACGCAAGTTCGGGCGATGTGCATTAGGCAAGTAGTACGCGGGAGTGGAATACGAGCTTGTAGTAGTTTGCGGGTCAACAGCTACTACGTTCGTCCATACACCAACATTGGATCCGGAAAGATGAGATTTATTCGTCCTAAGGCCCAGCTAGTTGAGGGTCTTGTGCCAGTACGCGTGCGACTCGGAGTACTCTGGCAGATACGTGATGTTGAGCGGACCGCCCACGCCCATGGCATCGCGACTGTAGTAGATCTCATGCTGTTGCTGCTTTGCAGGATCCGGCGGCTCAACGAAGTTCTCGCTTTTCTTGTAGAATTGGCTTCTCGTGTCAGTGGCCGTATACGACTGTTTGATTGCAGATGATCACTCACAGCAGATCATCACACCCCCATCCTTCGTTACCAAGCCTCTCCCAAGCATCCAGATCCTCCCGGTTCGGCCGGTTCCAGGTCATGAAGTTCAACGCGCTCGTCCCACCTAGCACCTTTCCACGCGGCCATGCTAGACTTCGACCACCCAGGCCGGGTTGCGGTGTGGTGCGGTACTGCCAGTCGAGCGGCGTCTCAAGCGTCTCACCATATCGTCCAGGTACGTTGACGGACGGGGAGTCGAAGGATGCAGACCCGGCTTCCAGCACGCCTACGTTGATCGAGGGATCCTCGCTCAGTCGTGCTGCGACGACGAGACCCGCGGTGCCGCCGCCGATGATCAGGTAGTCGAAGCGACATTGTGTGAAGTCGGTTGAGGGAGTGGTTGGGATTGATATGCTCGTTACTCCCAGATATGATCTCAGATATAATGCTCAGGTATTTACATGTAGGCAGTGCATTCGATGTTGGGCTACATCATGCTCGTACAAGTGCATATGCATACATGCAGAGGATATGCATGCATGTACATGTACATCTGTCTGTGTTAATAGGGTTAGGGTTAGTGGACATCATACTCGATTTTTGGCGATGTATCAGTAGTTGAGTGACTGTTTGAGCATCTGTGGGATAACAGAGTTATACCATAGATCCATTCCGATCATTTTGGGGGATGCATTGGCGTTTGGGTGGTCGGGAACCATATGATACGAATCTTGTCCAACAACATGGCGAGACTTTCTAAAATCTTGTGGTGTTACATTCCAGCAGTAATGAGTTAGATCTCTCATTTGACTTCGATTAACTCACAAGATTCTGAATATGAGGAGACCAACTCTAGATACAGTCCATATATCCTTGTGCTTTTGTTCCCTCCAAAGACCAACCACAGTTGTTTTCGAATGTAAGGTATTGTACAAGAAGTCACTTGATGTTGTGGACCATATATCTGCGTGCCATGCCACGGAGCGCACTACTGAGACCGCTTTGTTTGCGCAATATGTAAACATTTGACATAGTCAAGCCGACGGGCTTTCAATCCCTCCGGCGGCGCTTGAATTGACTTCGGCGCAACGCAAAGTGCACACGACGGGACAACAACCTTTGCCCGACACAACCGCCAGTCGACAACAATGACAAAGTATGCCCGACTTATGTGGGGTTTTGTCAATGCTTGTGAAGAAGCAGAGCTATGTGGCTCTCTCAAGATGACAAGTTGGACCATGTGGCTTTTGATGACTGTTGAGGATTGTCGGGTCCAACGGGACGGTTGAGTGATGCGTTCATGGAGACTAGATGCTAGCGGAGCATATGTTCCATTCAAGTATACATAGGACTTCGATGCCGCATGTATGCTATATATGATTGCTCACAGTCAGCAATCTCATACACACCGGACGAACGCACTGCGTCATTCGAAACGTTAACATCATTGATCTGAACGAATTTGATACAGACCTCTCTCTTCGACACTTTTACCATCATCACAAAGGGGACCACCTCGAGCATCGTGCTTCATTCCGGAACATAACAACGCTATTGAATCAACACCAATCCAAAGGACCGACTCGCCACCTCACCCAGCAACAATGGTGTACTTCCTCGACCTCCTCTATTCCCAACTCCTCGTCAAAATCCCCGAGCAAACATCAGACTTCACCAACCAAAAAGTCATAGTCACGGGCTCCAACACCGGTCTTGGCCTTGAAGCAGCTCGCCTTCTCCTCCGCCTCAACGCCTCCAAAGTCATCCTCGCCGTCCGCACCCTCTCCAAAGGCGAAGCAGCCGCCAAATCCATCATCTCAAGCTGCAATGTCCCAGCATCCAGAGTCGAAGTATGGCAACTCGACATGAGCAACAAAGAGTCTATCGTCGCTTTCGCTCAACGCGCTGCTGCACTTGACAGACTCGATGCCGCTATTCTTAACGCCGGCGTGTTCAATTTCAAACGCAACGATGTCGACGGCATTGAAGCTCACTTAGCCGTCAACGTCATCGGTGCAACTCTTCTGGAGCTACTCTTACTCCCTGCGATGCAGAAAAGCGCGGCTCGAACTGGCTTACGAGGCCGTCTCACGCTCGTCGGCAGCGACATGATGTACACCGTCAACCCCGCCGACTTCCAAACTGCAGGCGCCATGTTCCCCTACATCAACACCCCCGGCAAGCTAGAAGAAGGAAACTACTACGCCTACTCCAAATGGCTCGTCTACCAAGCATCCCGCAGGATCGCCGAATCGCACCCGCTCTCCCAAAACTCGAACGTGATCATCAATGTACAAACTCCAGGCGCGTGCAAGAGCGATTTGTTCCGAGAGGAGGATACTGCTCTGAGCAAGGCTGCGAAGTGGGTGATGTTTGCGCTTTTTGCGCGCACGACGGAGACGGGGGCGAGGACGCTGGTGCATGCTGTTGGGCCGGAGTTGGAGGGAGAGGCGCATGGGGAGTTTTTGATGGATGCGAGGGTGATGGAGTAAGTTTGCCTTGACATGGATGATGCTTATGTTTTGGGTCCGTGCTAATAACAATGTGCTTTAGGAAGAAGTACAGCGTTGCGGAGAACAATAAGGTGAGCGCGGAGGTGGCGAAGAAGTGGACAAATGAGCTGTTTGTGATGCTGGAGGAGATGGTGCCGGGTGTGACGAGGGTTTGAAAGTAGTGACAGACGAAGCTCCCCCAAATTGGAGAGCTCACCAGGTCAAGCGTTTTGTACAAGTATATCTTACAAGGATCTATCAATTTGACGTTAGTGTGCGCTCACAACGCACCGCCAACAGCCTTCACAATCCACATGGCGACACGGACATGCAGCCCGACCCTCCTCTCCGTCTTAGCATAGTCGTCTCTAGTCATCGGACTAGCGTGCTCCTGCAACCACTTCTCCTCCTCACCAAGTCGTCGCTGCAGATCCGCATTCCTCGTAACTATCAGCGTGTTGGCTTCGATGTCCAGAGAATAGCTGCGACTGGTATAGTTCGAGCTTCCAATCAAGCAGATACTGGGGTTTTCCTCTTTAGGGAGCGTCACCCAGATGCCTTTCGCGTGGTAGGTCCAGCCGCCTGGCTGGTTGACAGTGCCCTTTCGCCATTCCTTTACGGTGATCTGGTCAGAGCAGCCTTTGCGCGATACAGCTTCCAGGAAAGTGCGGGCGAGGTATGTGTATGCTGGAGGAAGCATGCCACTGACGCCTTTGCTGCCGTAGAAGCCGTTGGCCCATGGCGAGGCGGCAACGACGGTACCAGAAGCTGCGTTGGACTGGAGGAGGAGGTTGCGGACTTCGGGAGTCATGTTGAAGTAGCCGGCGGTGAAGGTCCATTTTGAGCCGGTGTATTCGGGCGTGCCTAGCTTGCGCAGAATTCTTGTCAGGGCTGGTAGCTCTGTTGATGTGTCGGGCTTCAGTAACGGTGTCAGTTGCAGGACCGGGTAGACGGACGTGTCTCCTTTCTCGGCTGTGGGTGTGCTCGTGGATGGCTTCAGAAGCGGTGCCAGCGACTTTGTGGCAGCTGCTATGTACGCCTTGGGATCCTTCAGTGGCTCTGGTTGGATGTTTGTTGACGGCCAAGTCAACGTAAATCCATTCGGGTTAGTGTCATCCACCGTTACACGGTAGCTGAGATCCGCCACAGTACGGTAGACATTGGCGAAGTAGTCGGTGACCGCCTTTGACTTGAAGACGTGGTATCGGTCTTGTCGATTTGTGAAGTAATCATCTGACAAGTTGGCGCCGGACATGATGATTTCGTCGTCCATTCCGTAGAGCTTCATGTGCTGCAGACCCCAGCCCTCGTTGATGCGCTTAGGTAGGATCGCCTTGCGAATACCTGTGAGGTTGGGTGTGTGATACATGCATATCTCAACTCTGTCTGTGCCAAAGTCCCGAATGAGAGATGCGAGCAGACTTGCACTTGATGGATTTGGTGCTTCTCTGGTTCCTCGCAAAGCATCGGTCGAGATTGAGACTTTGAGATCAGCGTTTGCTTTGAGTGCCTCGTGGATGGTGGCAATCTATGTGCTGTCAGTATTCGCCACATAAGCGTAGCATCTTAAATATGAAACCGACCAGTTCGTGTTCACTTTTGCCAACATAGAGTGTCGAAAGATATATCCTGCGTTTCGCATTCAATATCTTAGCCTATTTCTTCTTGTCAGCAAGCATTCACATGATATATTAAATCTTTCATACCTTCAACGTTGCGTAGAATTCCGCTGGCGTTCGCAAAATCTCGATTGATTCTGCAGGGACATCAAAGCGTGGTGAAATCTTGTCGAGCTCATTTGTGATGCTCGCTATAGGAGCAGCGGACGACTGTACTGGCGCAGCAGTCCCGCTAGACGTGCTGGAGTATCTTCGCTGAACGCGTCCATACTTTGCCACATGCCGCCGGGCAGGAGACGAGGACACCTGCCTCAAGCAAGGCAAGACGCGTCTCACGTTCATTAGAATAATTGTATATCTGTATCTGCACCTGCTGTCGTCGCCTTCGTCTTCTTCAAGGAGTCTTGCCAAGAAGGACGGCGAGTAACTTCCGCGCTTTCCCCGAATGCTGACCTCGCGCTTGCGGCTCCAGTGCTTCAATCGCGACGACGAGTGCCACAGTCCACTGCTCCAACACAGCACCACACGCAACCATGTCGACCATTCTCCGTACCCTGCGCAACTTGCGCAGCATTGGCCTGAAGGTTCGCCACATCCGTGTGTTCATTGGCTCACCAAATAAGCGCTAACACCTCCCAGGACTTCGGCCACCAGATGCAGGTATGCCCACCCGGACCACGACCAGCGACGGACGAAGCCCTTACTAACCCTCGACTCTGCGATATAGAACATTGGTATGATTTGGTAAAAGCTAGGGACCATGGCGTGGAGACTGAGACTGGGAACAGGTGACACCAAGCGCGGTACCTTGATCGGCATCGACAGATTCGGCAACAAGTACTTTGAGAACATGGAGGAGGAGCTGCCACGTATGTTGAAAAGAGCCTGTGTCTGGGAAGTTTGGCCGCTAAATCAAGGACAGTCCGCACAAGATGGGTCGACTACAAGAACTCCGAATACGAGCCGTGAGTATACCAAAGGCCATGATGCGGGAACAAAGCTGACAATCCTCGAACAGCTCTCAGATCGAGCCTGGATGGTATGTTATATATTGGTATACTGGAATTGGACAACATCTGACCGCCTGGAAGGCACGCGTGGATGTCCTACATGGTCGACAAGTCACCCGCAGAGGACAAGCTCCTCTACAGCGGTGTCAGGCCTTGGGAGCCCAAGGAGCACAAGCCTGTCCTTACAGCCTCGAGGAGCGCCTACAAGCCTTACAGCACGTATGTGAAGTTATGCACCACCTGGAGTCTTGCGCATTCACTAACGTGTCACAGAGTCAAGAACAAGTACACACCGTGGCAGCCCAAGTGCGCACCTCGATAGAGCGATCTTGCATCAATTCGCAAGACGCTTCGACTGGTGCTCAAACTACACCAAAGGCGTTAGGGGACCTGCTTTGCAATGTAAATATCGTATGGTTCAAGGTACACAATCGATCACCAGTAAAGCTGGCTGTGTCCATCTCGGCCTTAATGAAGTCTGTCAATCTAGTCTCACCGGTGTCAGAGAGCTTACAATTCTAGTGTTATGACGAATCTATTAGCGACCCTCGAATTGTTTCCAAGAAAAGCCTTGCTTTCCTTGTGCACAATCACTCATGAGCACTCTTTGTGGACCATACCAGCCAGGATACGATCGTTCCTATTGCCATCAACACTTCGTGTCTCCATCTGATACTGCTTATACCCAGCTTTGTGAACCAGGTTGCCGCAGATCTACGATAAAGAGTCTATTGTCGATCTTCAATCCGGAGCCAGAAATTCAATACTTTGACACACTACTCGGTTAGACTTGTGCACTGGATCTTTGGTGCTCAGGCTCGCAAACCGACGGTGCAAGATGTGGCCCCATCGCCAAGGCACACACTTGTGTCACGTTACCTGGGTACGGACGTACACCCGCTCTCTTGTGAATGTCGAAATCTTGGCCATCAAGCGTCACGGACACAGTGTTCACTTGCGCAAGGTAGCGATCCAGTCACCCAGCTTCGACTGTGAAACGGAGCAGAAGCAACACATACAGGTTGCTGTATCTCTCACGCTCAATCCCCAATCATGCTCTGTTGGATCACAGCAACAGTCGACCAAGAACAAGGAGACCTCAGCCAGCGTATCTTGTACGTGTAAACACCTACATATATGGTTGCTACCTCCGTTCTCTCGTCCCTATCACCCTCACATCTGTCCAAGCACCGATCGTTTCCAACAACCGCCACCTACCAACCACAACAGCCATGAAGCTCACCATCACCGCTTTCCTCGCACTTGCCGCCTCCGCCGTTGCTCTGCCCCAATGGTGGGGAGGTTTTCCGCCGATTGGGTTAATGTGCGGAGGATGCCAAAAATCCTGCGCGGACCTTACCAGGATGGAAGGCGGCGAACTCACAACATGCTTGCGAAAGAACTGCCCACCCAACGTGCGATTCCTAACTCTGATGACTGGCGCATGTGGACTTGCGTAGCTGACCTCTGAATTAGTGCTAGTCTACCACGAGCTTCGTTACGGCAAGGAAACTTTTATAGCACCTGCAAGGATGTGATTGAGATTGATGGCTCTGTCCTGCTGGGATTCGTTGTTCACTGGAGCGGAAGGTCGTTGTTATGATTCGCGTTTGACGACAAATTGGAAACACAACGAAGTAGCACAGTCGTTCTTTTGGGAGATTTGATCTTGTTGTAACAACTATCTAGTGCAACACAGGAAGACTCCACAATGCGCATTCTTGCTCGATTAGGGCTTTGCACAGGTTCTGATATCAAAGCTTTGCGTATGATACAGCGCAAAGATGAGGCTTTGACGCTTCGAGGGTGGTGGATTTCACGTGATCGTGCGAACGATCAAGTGCAATGTGGCAATTCCTACTAGACTCGATCCTACACTGCTGGTAGAACATACCACTACGAAAGTGTTCATGCACAGCGAAATAGAGTGCAATCGACTTTTCGGATGGCCCTTGACAAAGAAGCTAGGAGCAATTTTAACAGGGTCTCGGGAACGGGTTGGTTAGTGATATTGCCAATGTAGACATGTAGCGCGAGGTGCCGAGAGCATACTATATATCCTCGAGAAGCAATGCCTGCGTAGCGGAAACTGACAGCGACGACGTCGGAGACTAGGCCAAATTACAGTGAGCATACTGATGTATATGACTGGGTCGCGATGGAATACCACCTCGTAATCACGATCTCGAGAACCCCCGTTGCCCAAGAGCCTGGGTCCATCACTCTCTATTGAGCAAAGACACGGTCATCATCGTGCGATGGTTCGCCATGGGTTGTGCGAAACGGATGCTGGTTCGCCGATTGCATGCGCATCATACAAGAAACTGCCGACATCATCGGTGGACTCAGCCTCAATTTTGGGTAACAGTGTCGAACATTAGACTTCTGCCAAGATCGCGTGCCCTGCAAACTGTATTCACCTTTCTGCGGTTAATCGCCGAGGTCATGATTTCCTACGAAACAATGTACGAAGTATTACGATATTACTTCTTGCAAAATTTCGGGCGGAACACTAGATAGGAGGCTAACATCTTTTACAACCATAAATCGTGTTCAAATAATACCCATGTGGTTGAGCGGAAGCTCTTTAGTCCGAGATATGAGCGGAGAGCCGCACGCGCAGGAACGACTTGGACACAACTTTCACTTGTTCGCTACGTGTTAACCTCATGTGAATGCTGGACCTGCTTCTCTTGACAGAATTTTCTCCTACTACTGCCGTTAAAGAGTACAGTGTACTTTCATTACGGCAAATCTGGCAGGAATCCTTCAATGTCTTCCATCTGCCCGTGAGATAAAAAACGCAGTACGCAGCCAAACACGGAGGGCCCGGGTATTGGCAAAGCCACAGCCAAGATCACCAAGCACGCCATGTATGGACGCTGTCCATATCAACTGGAATCGACCACCATCTAGCCTTTCTGCCAAGTGCCCCATATCTACCTCTCCATGGGGTCCCCGCAGTGCTCCGATTCCCAACAATCGTAATGCGCGTCGAATCGTCCCCAGCCAAGCGTTGCGGCTGCGCTTGTTCGCCATGTGGTTGACACGTTTGGTGTCTGCCAAAGCATGGAGATTACCGAACACCACCCCGGTGCAAGCCACTACCCTGGTTAAATTCCAAGTCCTCAAGACCCGGAATAATAGGATAGACTTCGGGCCAAGCAAACCACGCATCAGGATCCTTCAGACTCGTCCCTTTCATCCGCGTTCGCTATCTGCAATGTTGACAAACGACAAGACCTCGGTCTGCTGCCAAGAAGATGACGCGACGGCGTGGTGGTGGTCTTTTAGCAAAGCCCTCTGAGGGTTTTATATACGACTTGTGGGTACCCAACATGTTGTTATCTGTCGTCTGCTCCCCCTTGGTGCACACAGGTCGTTTACCTTCCAAGCCATCTAGCATCACTCCCATAGCTTCTGACGATGGCCAACGACATCAGCCTTTCTGATCTGTCGGACTCTGAACGTAGCGATGGTCTGAAGAAGACGGAGATTTCACAGCTCGAGCATACGCAGACTCACGATGACCATGTCTCGTTCGACACCAAAGCCACAAAGCGGCTGCTGAGGAAGATGGATATCCGCTTGATTCCATTCCTCGCGTTGCTATATCTCTTGAGTTTCCTCGATCGGTACGTCTCAACATGAAAGAAATCCAAGCGATAGCGGTTCTTGAGGCTTTCCTGGGTTACGCAAATGCTAATTGTTTCTTAGTACCAATATTGGCAACGCCCGCTTGGCTGGTCTTGAGGATAGCCTCAACATGGAGGGCCTACAATACAACGTAAGTGAAAACTCCGATACTCTCAAACGGGTCATATAACCATATTGGAGCGCTCGTTGACGATAGACAGCACGCTCTCGCGATTTTCTTCCCGTTTTACGTCATCGTCGAAGTGCCATCAAACATGATGATGAAGCGTACTCGTCCTGCGTTGTGGATCCCTTTTATCATGGTCTGCTGGGGTGTCTGCACGACATTGATGGGTGAGTACATCTGTGCTGCTCAAAATTGAGACTAGCTCACACGTTGCATAGGTCTGGTCAAGAACTACCCTGGCCTGATGGCTGCTCGCGCAGCGCTCGGTATCGCTGAGGGTGGTCTTTTCCCCGGCGTAACTTTCTACATCACGATGTGGTACCGCAGGCACGAATGTGGGTTCCGCATGGCGATCTTCTTCTCAGCTGCCACAGCGGCTGGCGCTTTCGGTGGTCTGCTCGCCCGTGGTATCACAGAAATGGATGGATTGGGAGGTCTCGACGGTTGGGCCTGGATCTTCATTCTGGAAGGTCTGCTCACGTTCTTCGTCGGTAAGTGCAATGGCTACAGCTACCTCAAGTATTCGATCACTCGTGCTGACGTTCGACAAGCGATCATTGCCTTCTTCTGCATGCACGACTACCCATCGACCGCGAAGTTCTTGACCACGGAGGAGAAGACGGAGGTAACGCACCGCCTGACGCAGGACCGCTCATCGCTCGCGGATGAGTACGACACCAAGTACATGTTCCACGCGCTCAAGGACTGGAAGATCTGGGTCCACATGTTCATTACCATCGGCATTTACACCCCTCTGTACTCGATCTCGTTGTTCATGCCGACGATTGTTAGAGGTATGTTTGAGCTGTCATCACAGATATGAAGCTGTCTTGCTGACACACGCACAGGATTGGGATACACCAACGAAACTGCCCAGTTGATGACCGTAAGTCTTTGGAGGCACTTCATAATCTACTTCAGCTAACGCCGCCTCAGGTTCCGCCTTACGTTGTTGCGTGTTTGTTCTGTATCAGTGCTGGCTACATCGCCGACAAGAAGCAGACCCGCGGAATCTTCATGATCGGCTTCATCCTTGTAGCGTAAGTCGAACGGCACAAACTTTCACCATGATCTCAACTGACAAACCGCAGCCTTATCGGCTTCATCATGCTCATCTCCTCCCAAAACAACACCGTCAAATACATCGGCATCTTCTTCGTCACCAGCGGCGTCTACCCCAACGTGCCCCAAGGCATCGCCTGGAACGGCAACAACATCGGCGGCTCGACCAAACGTGGTGTCGGCATGGCGATGCACGTCGCATTCGGCAACATCGGCGGTGTGGTCGCCTCTTACATCTACCGCTCTACTGACGCACCGAGGTTCACCTCTGGACACGCCATCTTGATTGGATTCCAGACGATGAGTCTTGTGCTCAGTTGCTTTATGACGCTGTACCTGCGTCGCGAGAACTCTAGGCGCCATGCTGCTTCGGGTAAATTGCCGGAGGAGTACACTGAGACGGAGAGGCTGGCGGAGCGGGAGCGTGGCGATTATGCTTCTTTCTTCAGGTATACCGTGTGAGGTGTAGCTGTTGGTAGTGCGACTGAATAGACTGATTGTGAATTGAGATACCTATTGATCGTTAAAACAAAATGCTTCAAATTTTAATTGTTCATCCAGAACGTGTCATTCTAGATCCCAAACATATTCATTATCGTAGTTCTTGTGGTCACACAGATTGTGATGCCTCTCATTGGTTGACCGAACAGCCAAGCAGTCAAGCTTCGAGATGCGGAGTATCTCGAGCTGGTGTCTCGTCTGCATGCACTAGATTGGTAGATCTGGTATTCCAGAATATACTGAAACATCTGGAATAAGATGGAAGAATGATAAGACGCCTTAGCAATGACTCTTCTACTAAGGAACAATGTTTGAAGTATTCATTTGTGCACTTTTAGAGTTTGCGGACATAGCAAAACGCACGTCCGTTGGCTGGGCGGTGACGTGAACCGGTAAAGCGTGCCGGCTAGGATCATAACTTAGAAGCAATGGAGGCAGGTTATGTAAGCGTGCATGCATTCGCTCTTCTGCCTTTCTGCCTTCCTGCGTCCTTCTCTTACCTGCATATCCTCACCCCTCCATCGCCATCCCGCCGCCGCCTGGCAAATTCCTCCCACCTAGTCAATTCATCACCCGGCCGATTGATGCTGCCGGAGCTTCATCCCTCCACCCACGCGACCCTCGCTATCGACCCGCACCATCTTTCTACCGAAGAGGCACGCCACGATCGTGTGCCTGCGCCGAGCCTGATATCGTTCTTCACGCTCTAAGCGAGCCCGTCTCCACGCCCCACCGCTTTCATGCTGGACCAAACCGTCCTATACGCCCCTACCACTCCCGATTACTTCGCCTCGTATCTCGCAGCCACCGCCGAGACAAAGCAGCCGCTATGCGGCAATGAGGAAGGATGGGGGCCTCTAAGCCCATACCGCTGGGATTTCACGCCGTGCTTCCTTGATGTTTGGATAACTGGAGTGTCGGTCTGGGGTATACTCGGTGGATTGGGAGCTGTCTGGTACCTGTACAAGAAATGCCCACCGCAGCCGGTTAAGAAAAACTGGCACTTCTATGCCAAACTGGCCGTGATTCTGGCGCTGGTGGCTACGACTGGTGCGCAGGCTGGACTTCAGGTGCATAGATTCCCGGGAGTCTGGTTTAAGGACATTCGCTTTTGGACAACCATTCTGAACATCTTCAGTCTGGGTATGATCTTCTACGTACAATACTTGGAGCATTGGAGGTCGAGAACTCCTAATGGCGTGGTACTGCTGTACTGGCTCTTTTTGATCATTGTGTACGGCGTCAAGCTGCGTAGCTTCATTGCGCAAGAGATGTTCAAGACCAATGTGCCGTACTTTGCTGTGTTCACGGCCAATGTCGGTTTGGCGACTTTGGAGCTCATTCTCGAATACCTCGTGCCGAAGAGAGTCTCAGACTATGATGCTCTGGGCGACGAGGATGAATGTCCGATTGAGTACGCGGACCTATTCTCCATCTTGACCTTCTCGTGGATGACACCCATGATGAAGTACGGTTACAAGGAGTTCCTTACCCAGGACGATCTCTGGAACCTTCGCAAGCGGGACACTACTCGTTCGACTGCGGGAATTTTCGAAGAAGCCTGGGAGAATGAGGTCTCCTACAAGAAGAAGCCGAGCTTGTGGATTGCCTTGTTCAAATCGTTCGGTGGGCCTTACTTCCGCGGAGCTGTCATCAAGACTGGATCGGACTGTCTTGCGTTTGTGCAGCCTCAACTACTCCGCTTGCTCATTACTTTTGTGAATTCCTACAGTAAGGGCAACGAGCCTCAACCTCCCGCCAAAGGTGCTGCAATTGCGCTTGCTATGTTTGCGGTCAGCGTTGGCCAGACCGCATTCCTCCACCAGTACTTCCAACGTGCATTCGAAACTGGAATGCGTATCAAGTCAGCCCTCACAGCTACTATCTACGGCAAGAGTATGCGCCTCAGTAACGAGGGTCGTGCGAGCAAGAGCACTGGTGATATCGTCAACTACATGGCGGTCGATACTCAACGTCTCCAGGACTTGGCTCAGTATGGCCAACAGCTATGGAGTGCGCCCTTCCAAATCACTCTGTGCATGATCTCACTGTACCAGCTTGTCGGTGTTTCCATGTTCGCCGGTGTTGCCGCAATGTTGGCTATGATCCCCATCAACGGCTTCATCGCGCGCATTTCAAAGACCTTGCAGAAGAAGCAGATGAAGAACAAGGACGCTCGCACGCGTCTCATGACCGAAATCCTCAACAACATGAAATCGATCAAGCTTTATGCCTGGACCACAGCCTTCATGAGCAAGTTGAACGTGATCCGCAACGACCAAGAGTTGCACACTTTGCGCAAGATTGGTGCTGTCACTGCCGTGGCCAACTTCACATGGAGCACGACGCCTTTCTTCGTCAGCTGTAGCACATTTGCTGTCTTTGTCGCTACCCAGGACAAGCCTCTCACAACTGACATTGTCTTCCCTGCATTGACTCTTTTCAACCTGCTTACATTCCCGCTTGCTGTGCTTCCGATGGTCATCACCGCCATTATCGAGGCTTCCGTCGCAGTCGGCAGACTCCAGGACTTCTTCATGGCCGACGAACTGCAGCCCGATGCAGTCCTGCAGAGCGACTCGGTCGAGGCTGGCGAGGAATCTGTCCGCATTCGCGATGCCACTTTCACCTGGAACAGAGATGGCGACCGCGATGCACTGACCGACATCAACTTCACGGCCCACAAAGGCGAACTCTCCTGCGTTGTTGGTCGCGTTGGCGCTGGCAAGAGTAGTTTCCTGGGTACCATGCTTGGAGATCTCTACAAGATCAAGGGTGAGGTCGTCATGCGTGGCAAGTCTGCCTACGTCGCCCAGAGTCCTTGGGTCATGAACGCCAGCGTGCGCGAGAACATCGTCTTTGGTTACAGGTGGGATCCTGCTTTCTATGAGCGCACTGTCAAGGCTTGCGCTCTGCGTGAAGACTTTGCAAGCTTGCCCGATGGCGATCAAACCGAAGTTGGCGAGCGTGGTATCAGTCTTTCTGGTGGACAGAAAGCCCGTCTCACTCTTGCAAGAGCTGTCTACGCCCGTGCTGATATCTACCTCCTTGATGATGTGCTGAGTGCTGTCGACCAGCACGTCGGACGCCACCTGATTGACAACGTGCTTGGTCCCAAGGGTCTTCTCGCCGGCAAGACAAGAATTCTGGCCACTAACTCAATCCCCGTTCTCATGGAAGCTCACTTCGTTGTACTCTTGCGCGATGGTAAGATCATCGAGCGCGGCACCTACGAGCAACTGGTAGCCATGAAGGGAGAGATCGCTCAGCTCATCAAGACGGCAAACAACGACGAATCGCAAGACGACAGCCAGCACTCGCAGAGCGACGGCCGCTCCGATGCTGACACCATGTACGGCGCCGACGACCCTGACAGCCCTGAGGAGGTCGAGGAGGCTCAAGAAGGCATGACCGAGCTCGCACCCATCAAGGCTTCTGGCCGCGGTCCACCTCTGAGGAAGACCAGCGATCTCACATTGCGTAGAGCCAGTACTGCTTCGTTCCGCGGTCCGCGTGGCAAGATGACTGACGAGGAAGAGAACAAGGTATGTCATTCTGTCGTTGTATTCAAACAATGCAAACGAGCACGAACTAACACGTCGACAGGGTGCTCTGAAGTCGAAACAATCCAAGGAAGGTTCTGAACAAGGCAAGGTCAAGTGGGATGTTTACATGGAATACGCCAAAACGAGCAACCTCAGTGCCGTTGCTGTGTACCTGGCCATGCTACTAGGCGCGCAAGCCGCACAGATCGGTGAGTTCCCACATTTCAATTTCTCGATACGAGTGCCAGCACATTGAGTCCGTCCACTCGGTTGCAACAAACATGCCGTGTCGCATCGAGAAGGGAAGGTGCATCACTTTCAATGACGGTACGCTAACCCTGGGTGTCTGCAGGCGGTAGCTTCTGGCTCAAGAATTGGGCAGAGATCAACGGACACTCTGGAACTAACCCCCACGTCGGCAAGTACATTGGCATTTACTTCGCCTTTGGTATCGGTAACGCAGCACTGGTCGTCTTGCAGACATTGATTCTATGGATCTTCTGCTCTATTGAAGTAAGTTCCCATCCACTTCGAGTATACTGTGCATCTACATTGCCAGGGACACCGCGGTTGCACTAGAACTTTAGTGCGCTCGCGTACGTGCATGGAGGCCCGGCACACGCTCGCTTGGGCCAGCTTTACAGGCTACAAGGATGCTTGGCGGATATGGCGGCCCCGATCGTTACTGACTCGTGGCATAGGCATCTCGAAAGCTGCACGAGAGGATGGCGTACGCTATCTTCCGTAGCCCGATGAGCTTCTTCGAGACAACCCCAAGCGGTCGTATCCTCAATCGATTCTCAAGGTACGTTATTACAACTGATTAACCTTGCTTAAAAGCACAAACGTTTCTCCAAACGGTCTCCCGGACACAAGTCCGACCTCGTCATACAGCGATCCTTTGGGAGACGCCACAACTGCCGACGAATGGTTAGCACAGCATGTCAAGAAACTTACTCACACGCTATTCTAGTGATATTTACCGCATCGATGAAGTTCTCGCGTAAGTTCAGTTCCGATCTAGGCAACTCCACATAGTTCAAAAGCTAACAACAACTCTAGACGCACGTTCAACATGTTGTTCGCTAACGCCGCAAGAGGTAAGTTAACTCACCAGGATAGGAAAGCCTAGATTTGTCGAGGTCATTTGTTTTCGATCCTGCGATCCTTCTGGCCCATGACATGAATCCTCAAACATCAAGAGGGTTGTGCTTCACGCTAATACAATCCTTCACCCCACTACGGCAGCCAGGCCATCCTCAACATACTCCACATTCCGAATGTCAGCTAATCATGAACCGCAGCAATTTTCACATTGGTTGTCATTTCCTTTGCAACGCCGGCTTTCATCGCCCTAATCTTCCCATTGGGAGGTCTGTACTTGTGGATCCAGCGCTACTACCTCAGGACTTCCCGCGAACTCAAACGTCTTGACAGCATCAGCCGAAGCCCCATCTATGCCCACTTCCAGGAATCATTGAGCGGCATCAGCACAATTCGTGCCTACCACCAACAGAAACGATTCTCCCTGGAGAACGAGTGGAGAGTCGATGCCAACCTTCGAGCATACTTCCCCTCGATCAACGCGAACAGATGGTTGGCTGTGCGTCTGGAGTTCATTGGCTCGGTCATCATCCTGGCGGCCGCAAGTTTCGCTATCATTGCAGTCGCTACGGGTAGTCCTTTGGGCGCCGGCACTGTCGGCTTGGCGATGAGCTATGCCCTTCAGATCACGCAATCGCTGAACTGGGTCGTCAGGCAAACCGTCGAGGTCGAGACGAACATCGTCTCCGTCGAGCGTGTCCTCGAGTATGCCCGACTTCCAAGCGAGGCTCCCGAGATCATCTCCAAGCACAGGCCGCCTGTCTCCTGGCCGCAGAAGGGCGCTGTCAGCTTCAACGGTTACAGCACTAGATACCGTGAAGGTTTGGACCTCGTGTTGAAGAACATCAGCTTGGACATTAAGAGTCACGAGAAGATCGGTGTGGTCGGTCGAACCGGAGCCGGAAAGAGTTCTCTGACGCTTGCGTTGTTCCGGTTGATCGAACCTGCCCATGGTGATGTTACGATCGACAACCTGAGTACCAGCTCAATGGGGCTCCTTGATCTGCGTCGTCGTCTCGCCATCATTCCCCAAGACGCGGCGTTGTTCGAAGGCACAGTAAGAGACAACCTTGACCCGGGTCATGTTCACGACGATACCGAGCTTTGGAGCGTCCTTGATCACGCACGTCTGCGAGACCACGTCGCATCCATGCCGGACCAATTGGACGCACACATCAACGAAGGCGGATCCAACTTGTCTTCTGGGCAAAGGCAGCTTGTCTCGCTCGCACGCGCGCTTCTAACACCAAGCAACATCTTGGTGCTCGACGAAGCAACTGCAGCAGTCGACGTTGAGACCGATGCCATGTTGCAGACCACACTCAGGAGCAACATGTTCAAGGACCGTACTATCATCACAAGTAAGTGCTGCGAATATAATTTCCCTCATACTCCTGCTAATCATTGAACACAGTTGCACACCGTATCAACACCATTCTCGACAGCGATCGTATCGTCGTACTTGACAAGGGCGAAGTCAAGGAGTTCGACACTCCGCAAGAATTGGTCAAGCAGAAGGGCCTGTTCTACGAGCTCGTGCGCGAATCCGGCCTCCTGGGTTCGGTGGAAAGTCTGTAAGCCTCGCTACCAGACTTGACACCCGGTTCTGCGCTGGCACGATCAGATTGTACTCGTTAGAAACAAAAACACACAATGTGCAGAAAATTAGATTGCTCCTTTTGCTTTTGTCACCCGCGACTCACCTCCCGGCTCCATGGTTTTTTCTGTGTTGATCAGTTGAGGTGTTTGTTCCGGTCCAGCGCTATTCGCGGCAATCCTAACGGCCATGTTCGAGAAGCGCCCATCCAACATTCCATGCCCACGTTGTGTCAGCTGATGCGCGGTATGCAAGCAATCAACCAGCCCGCGCCGTTTTCGTTAGTTAGTCGGTCAGTCGTACGAGCAACAACAGCAGCAGCAGCAGTCTTACGGCATGCATCAATGCCACCCCACCCCCTCTCTAGTCTACGCGCCTGAGGGTGTATGTACAACGTGCCACTAGGGAACAGAGCAGCTGTCAGTAAGTAAGGTCATGCCGCTCAGAGAATCGCATCACGCGGCCGTCTCCGCCTCCGCGATGGCCCCGACAACGGACTCGCATGAACCCATGTGTGTGCAGCGCAGCATGCGCCTATGAAGCTGCACGCAAGACGCTGCCAGTCCCTCATATCGAATGCTTTTGCGTCGCACAAGGGTGGAGTAACAGTGACAGCCGCACGGCCGGCTACGAGTGAGACGAGTCGCCCGGCCCGTGCCATCTGCCATCCTGGCAGCTGGCAAGCACTCAGCATCGGCTTCTTCTGCGGGTGAGGAGGACAAGGTGCCGGACATATTCGCCTGCGCCGATCCCTGGCGGACAGCGGTGGTGGCTTGCAGCCTGGGACGAGCACCCGGGTACCGCTCTCGCCGCTGTGCTGCACGATATATGGTCCGGATGGGCTCCGCGTGCGTCCGTCTTGATGCTGTGCGAGCGGGTGCGGACAGGGGAGGGGAGTGTTGTTTCTGGGCCGGGCGAGACGCTCGCGCTAGGCTTACACGCGCATACGGCATATGCGAGTGTTTGAACTCGGAGGATGGGAATTTGCGATTCTGTCATGGCTGGACCTACCTGCACGGTCGGTGGGTAGATCGCGTGGGATGCACCGGGTGATGGTTAAGGAAGGAGAAGGCGTGGGATATGGGAATTGCCTCCGTTGGAAAAGTGTTCGGTACCTGGTTTAGAATGATGCCAGTAGTTCGGTTGGCGTGGAATCTGTCATGGAGGTAGTCTCGATTCGTTGGCGCGCGATCGACTCCACTTTGCACCTGATTCTGGATGGCGTTATCTGGATATCTAGACGCTAGGATCTGGTGTGTTTCTGCCGACGAGATACTGGCGAAGTCACCATAGGCTTTTTTGGTGCCTGTCGCTCATGACATGACATGGCAGAGCCGCATGTTTCAAACTATATGGAAGGGAGGATCTACGCTGGGACGGCCATGGTACCACTTCGCCCAGAATTGAGTGGCATACGTGATACTTGCATATGCGCACCCTCAACAAAGAGCACGCATGCGGCATGGTATATTGGCAGCTGTCCGGGTGTCTGGTGTTACTAAGTGCATATGCTCTGACCGCGCTATGGCATCGTCCATCATCTGGGATCGTTCACCGTACCAGGCCTCGACACCGGGGAACTGTCAATCTTTTAATATGGTACTTCAGTCGTCCAGGTGCAGTAGAACGTAGGCTAGGGCACGTGGGGGTGGTGGAGAGGAGTGGGATATGATGTGGATCCGGTATGTTCAGTGTAGCCGTGTAGGCGATGATTCAAGAGCATCGCTTGCACGATTCTGTGCAAGCGATGCAATCGATCTATGCTCGCTACAATGCGATGCGAAGATAGCATTATAGGGTTGAACGAATGTCATACAAAGTGACTAAAACCTCAATGCTGAGAGATGAGGTTTTAGCCCTTAGCGCGATCGTCTTCAGCCTTGTCCATATCTTCACGATCGGTTGGAGTCAGTATGTAAAGATAAACTTTACTGAATAAAGATCCGGATCTCGATCCGATCCTACGCGCTTCGATGAAGGTTTGAAGCATTGTACTAGCGTGATCACATCGCTTGGTTGTTTTCTCGTTGTCAGGTTGGCGTGTCAAGAACAGCTACAGTATCATCCGGGGACAGGGACATTTGCCCCAACTAGTCTCGACTGATTTGATCCGCTTTGGCCACAATAATCTCCGTGATGCTTCAACGACTGCAAGCGGCCGAGAGCTCGTGGGGTGTTCAATATTCTTGTCGTCCCCTCTGCCGGTCTTCAAGCGTCATCACGCCCAGGGTTGAAGAGGGGCGTCCGGACCGTAAAGCACAACGCTCTCCCCCCGTGTTCCGCCCGTCGATTCCCTGCAAGCGGTATGCAACTCATCCTTACGCGGACGGTAGGCTAGTCATGGGTGTGCCTGCAGCGCCTACCCGGACCACCTGCAATGGCGCTCCCGCACTAAGCTGGCCTCGACTTCAACCAGTCGGCGAGTGCTCCAGCAGTCTCGTGGGCTCGTTTGGCTGCTTAATTGACATATTGCCGGGGAGCGATGGAAGGCGCCATTCCTAACGGTGTTATGCGGCGTACGGTGTACCAAAACACCACGATGCTGCGCCGCACATAGCATGTCCCAGTTGCCGGATGTTGCAAACGGCGCGTCTGCGTGCCGCTGCTGGATATGCTGTCAGGCAGTCGAAACCCCCGGCTTCTTCTGCAGAATCCCATTACCGAGCCCAATAGCCCGGTATGAAGGTAGGGGACCTCGGAAACTTGAATCGAATCCCACATGAACCGTACCCAAAGGTATGGGAACCCTCGATGGCTTCGATTGCTCACCTGCGACGCGCTACTTGATCTAGTTGGGACGGGAGGGGAACAGTCCCGGCGACCAAGGAAGGCTTTATGTGCTGGAGTCCTCCCTTCCAAATCTCCGCAGTGTACTGCACTTCGTCCTCCCATTCACACCATACAGTCCACTTCCTTCACAAACCTTGTCCTTGCGCCGCGGCCTTGTGTGCGGCTTGACCAAAGGTTCCCCGTGGCTGTCGCCCAACGCTACTCTCTGCTCAGGCCAATCGTTGCCCTCACGCTGACTCGCTGCTACTCCCCACCAAGTTGCACCACCTTCCAGCTGCACGAATCGTCACATGAGGTGTTAAGAAGCAGCTTTGGGTTGTTCCATGCCTCGCTCGCCCCACTCACACGTCCAAAAACCAACCAAATCTACCTCATCTTGACGATCTAGACGTGCAGGCGTGCTCACCGTCACAACTTTGGGCTTCACCTTGGCCTTCTTCGGCCTGGACTCAGGTTGCACCAAAACTGCCACAGAGTACGTCGCGTTCCTGAATCTCAAAGACCCGTCTGACGTCTTCAAGAAAGCCAGACGATTGGGCAAACGAGTCACTCCCGGAGATTTCTCCAGACTCGTTGTTTCCTCAATCGTGAATCTTGGTCTGAAAGACGGCGCACAGCCCACAGTTTTCAACATGGCCAATGGGTCCCCTCCATTCCGTCGTCTAGCCGCGGGCTCGAAAATTGCGCGTTCTCTGAGGAATGTCCGGCCTGCGAGAGCGTTGATTGCAGGACATGACAGAGTAAGTGTAAAACAAAACGATAAGGCGTATAGCGACTAACGCGTCTTGAAGCAGTACCTCAACCAGAACATCAAGCAGGATATCCAACGTTGCACTGACAAGCCAGTCACGGCGTTTGTGTGTATGGCCGTGTATGAAGATGGAGAGGTCTCGACGCATGCGACCGACAATATCCAGCAGTCTCTTGATAACATCTTCGCCAGAAATGCGAAGGAGTCCCTACGAACATCATTGTTGCAAGCGGAATCTGACCATGAAATACATGGTATGTTTCCGTTGACCTAAATTACCAACAATTGCTGACTTCTATGCACAGAGAGCGACACAGTTCCACTTGGAGCTCAGAGGGATGTTGTCACAGCTAGAAGTCTTCGAAATGGACGCTTCGTTAGCACTCGTATGCCAATATTAGAAGACGACTCGTGCTATGCCTCACGGCCTGCTTCAGCACGCACTCTCGGGTCGACGAGCGGCTGGCCGAGTGACACTGACAGCCCGGGACCTTTTCGAGGACTTGTGCCCACAGATTCACGTATCAGCAGCATCTCACGCGTTGAGAGTCCTGCGAAGCCACAGTTTCTGATGATCAGTGAGTCTCCCAAGATCGCAGACTTCCTTGCAAGAGCATTGCGGACGATGCAGCAATTGACCGTGAAGCGCCTTGCTAAGGCCTGGATCAAGGGCATCTGCCCGAGAAAGCAAGCTGTGTTTCCTTACCACAAGAAAAGTAAGGAGAGCGGGGAGCGAGTTCACATCTCTGCCAACAATCCGGAGTGGTGGCCTGATGAGAAGCTCTGCAAGTTTATAGAACCTGATCACATCAAGCGCGATGGTAAGTCGACACGGCACCTCCTCGTTGAGAGCAACACTAACTGGGACAGAACGGATCAACCTATGCCTCCACCTCCTTCGCCTAAGACCAACACCCGCGCAACTGAAGGAGTGGAACAAGAACTGCGTTGAACCTCACCCGACACATGTGACCAAAGGCTGGACGCAGTTCCTGGTGGCACTTGCTCCACCCTCTACTTGCGATGATTCGAGAGAACCAGATGACAAGACCGAGGGACGCCAAAAGCTCCTGGCCCAGATCTACGATCTTGCCGAGCGTGAAGAGAGATACTTGGATGGGGAGATTGGTTCGTATACACCTGACTCTATAATAGTATTACTTGCTAACCACTATACAGACGGCACCGACCGATTCATGTGGCACGACGATTCACTTTGCAGGTCATCGGCGAAGAGAAAGCTCCCCAGCGCTGATGCCTCTGTCGACGAGTCTGACACCGACTCTGTGGCTGACAGCGCACGACCATCGAAGAGGTCGAAGAAGACCTCAGTGTCGACCACGCCTGCGGGATCGCCACCCGCTATGGTATCCGAAGAGGCTGGATTCGATGATCAAATGCAGGACTCCAAGCCGCCAGTCTTTGCAGAGTCATTCAACGACCATGGATCGTCTCGCAGCGCGTCAGCGGCTTCATCACACCGAAGATGGACACAAGATGCGAAAGATCCCAACCTCACTACACCTGTCCATGGGCAGATCCAAGACAACCAGGCCGCTTTCAACTATCCGCAACCACACCCAGCCAGCCCCTCGTGGGTTGGCACTTCGATGCCAAGCTCTTTTGCTTCAATCGACTTGAGCGGCCAGTCGATGCCTCAAGGAGCATTCGCCGTAGAGGCACCGATATCTACTTACCCTGGTTGCCACAACTACCAATTCCCGCAGCACAACCCAGAACACCCACCGACAGCCTTCAAATCTGCATCTCCATACGTGACAACTCGAGCTTCACAGCCGCAGCTTAAGAGCTTGCCGTTGAGCACAGATTATCCCACGCCTGTCATGTCAATGCCGACATATATCGGCCATGGACAATACAACAACATTGTAGGCTACTGCGGACAACCTGATCACACGCAGTCACAGTTGTTCGCTGTGCCCGGTCCGACCGCAATGAACACACAATTCGAATACTCTGTGCCCCCAAATACCCCTTTCATGCATGGTGGCCTACCCCAGCAGCCATTCTACACTGCCGATCCAGCAGCTAGCTATCAATACCACCATGAAACCGGACCGCCATTCTACCCCATGTCCGAACCTTGCCACAGCAACGCCTTCCAGGCCCCTGCGCGCATCGAGCGCGGTTTCACCGGCCACGCATCAGGCGTTGGCGGCGGCGCTCACACTTAAGCAACCACCTTGGTCTTTGACCAGACACCTGCGGCGACGAAATACCCATGAGCGTGCACAGCGCTAACCCAAAGTCATTCGGCTACCTCATCGACCTTCTACACATTCGGGCGATTTTTCATCTTTCGGTCGTCACTTTCCGGCATTCCAGCATGCGCTCATTTCTTCCAGCATTTCACAGCGATTTGTTTTTGCTTGCAGCCAGCGCACGCTTCACTGACATGTCGGCATGTGCTTTTTCCAGCGTTTTGTATCATACCATGCAAGCTTTTAGCGAGCATTGTTTTCTAGCGATGCTTTTTTGTTTGGTTTCGACGAACGATTTTACGACGATATGAGATTGATGAGCCCGTGGTACTCACCAGCGATTGGGTTGATGAATAATGCGCGGTCTGAGCCTCCAGAATTTCGGTTGGATGACGATTTGGTATATAGAGACGTTAGTAAATAATCAAATGTTTGTTATTCAAGTTGTTCTATTAGTTGTGCTCTCGTGTAACGAGTGAACACTTGATCGCCGAATCGTGAGGATCGGATCGAGTCCCGGCGAGGCATTCACTGGGCACTTTTCGTTGCTCGAACGTATATAGAGAAAACATCTATGACGTTTTGTGAAAGGTATCACGTGAGTAATACATGGCCTTAATTAATAGAATACATCATTTGGAGATCAAGTAAATGTACCGAAGTCTACTAACAAAACATGTCTCGTGTTTACCTATTTACTTTCTAAGCGTTCGGTGGCTGCGCAGATGACGAAGGGTCCGGGCGTCTTTCGCATTCCCTCAAGCTAGTCCGCTTGCGTTCAACAAAGACCGACCGACCGACTGGCCGTCGCGTTGCACTTGGACATTCTTGCTCGCCCACCCGCCGACGACATTCATTCTTCTCATCGGGGACAGACACACATGACGGCTGGTATCGCCACATCAATCAGCCGAGGCGACGACCATGCTGCCACACCCGGGCGCAACAGGCCGTGGCCGCGGTCGCGGTAGAGGTTCGAACTTCGCTGGAGCTTCGAACACGCGTGCCGCAACACCTCGAGGCCAATCGATACCACGCGCCGCCTTTGGATCAGCTACTCGAGGAAATGCGACCGGAGCTATGCGCGGAGGAAATCACCTATCCAAATCGAACGGTTTCAACAAGCCATCTACGCGAGGAGGACGAGGCGCATTGGCGAGCAGCAGTCAAACTCAAGGTAGTTGGCAGCAACGATTCGACAAGGTACGTTTACCCCAAACACGTTTTGACTGACGGAGTGCAGCCTGACTTCGTCCCTTTCTCCCTTATAGCTCGAAATCCACCGCAAGCGTGAGCGCGCCGATGCAATCGCCAATGGAATTATCGCCGACCCGGACAGGCCTCGAGCGCTCTCGCAGGCTTTGACACCAACTGCAACATGCACAGATATGTGCCCGGAGTTTGAGCGAATGCAGCGCGGGACTCAGAACGATGTTTGGGTTGAAGAGAAGGTGCGTATACGAAATTACTGAAGTGATGGGAAGCCCCTCTGACGGCGCCATAGGATCTGAGTCAACCTGGAGTCAACCCAAAAGATGCACCCGCAGTGGAAGCGAAGATGGTCAAGAAATTCAGAAGAGCAGCCGCTGGAATCGAGGAACAACTGCCATCGGACCTTCGCACTCCACTAGTCTTGAGCCAGACTTGCGATTACTTGTTTAACGACATTGTCGCGAACGCACCAGAACTTGGACGGGTACACCACTTTGTTTGGGATCGCACGAGGGCCATTCGCAACGACTTCACCATTCTGCAAGTCTCAAGCCCGGAGGATCTCAGCCATGCTGTGGACTGTCTTGAGCGCATTGCTCGTTTCCACATTGTATCGCTACACCAGATGGCCGGAGTGAAAGAAAAAGATTTCCAATACGACTGGCAGCAAGACCGAGAGCAGCTGGACAGGACACTAGTCTCTTTGATGCAATACTACGACGACAGTAGAGGCAAAATCGCTCTCCCGAACGAGCCGGAGTTCCGCGCATATCTCATAGTCTTTCAGTTGCAAGATCCTGACATGGAGGATCGAGTTCAGAGCTGGCCTCTAGAACTTGTTCAACACCCACGGATCCGGAAGGCAATGAAACTGTATGCTGCTGCAGGCGACACATCAAGCTTGCAGGGCCCGCTACGGCCACCTGCCACCTTGCCCATTGCGCAACAAAATTGGCAACGATTCTGGAACCTCGTGGCATCCAAACGGACTTCCTACCTGACGGCTTGTGTTGCTGAGATCAATTTCAATCTCATTCGACGGGTGACTTTGCAAGCACTCACAAGATCAGTAAATCAAAGAGCTACAGCAGACTTTACGTCCGACGAACTTTGCAGCATGCTCGAATTCAATGACGACCAGGAAGCAGAGGATTACCTGGCATGCTACAACGCCACATTTGTAGACAGAGATGAGGGCCGTTTCGCCGATATTTCTGCCCTCAAGTCTCGCCAGGTCCTGCCAGAGCCTAGTCCAGCGCCTCCGAAGCAATTGAAAAGCGACATGGTAGAGGCGAAGCGACTTGGACGGTCTCTTCCGGCTGTGATCAGCGGATTCACACTCAAAGAGGCGCAAGAACATGGCATGGTCGACGAGAGCGAGATGGGCTTCCAGGACGAAGATATGGGAGATGGAGAGGTCTTCGGAGAATACAACAACAACCATGGAAGCGATGAAATCGTTAACGACGGTGAATCGCTATTCATGCCAGACACCGCAAAACCGAAGTCTAATGGCTCTCCATTTGGTACTGACTTCGATGCGCCGACTACATCTATTTTCGGACAGCCTACACAGCAAACAACGACAAACACATCATCCTTTGGCAAGCCTTCGCCTGGCACTTTCGGTTCTGCATCAGGCGGAGGTGAGGCGGCCGCATCACCATTTGGCAACCCTACCGCGCCCAAATCCACACCTTTTAACTTCTTGGGCGGTAGTCAAACTCCACCTGCCACGAAACCGGCATTTGACCCAGCACCAAGCTCGATATTAAACGCATTCTCAGGCTTCGGTCAGCCAAAGAGCGAGGCTCCTGCACCAAGTGCATCTGGCGAGTCTCCCTTCGCAATTAAGAAGGACGATCCGAGCTCCGGGTTTGGAGGCTTCAACTTTACACCTACAACGAACAGCCCTGCAGAGCAAACAAAGCCGAATCCGGCAGCTTCTCCTTTCGGCCAGCCAAAGCAGAGCGCACCTAGCTCTTTGTTTAGCCAACCACCCAAACCAGCTGGACCGTTCGTGGAAGAAGGTGGTGACTCTTCCCCGAGCGACTCTCCTCCAGTCAGCGCCTTCCCAGCCATCACTTCACCTCCAGCACCTCCGAACAACAAACCAGCATTGCCCTCTTTCTCATTTGCCGCGCCAAAAGCGGCTGAGACAGAACCGGCTAAAGCTAGCAGTCCATCTGCGTTTGCCGCGCCAAAGGCGCCCGAGACTGAAGTTGCTAAAGCTAGCACTCCAACATTCGCCGCGCCAAAAGCGCCTGAGAGTGAAGTTGCTAAAGCGAGCAGTCCATTCACATTCGCGAAAACTGAGGAAAGCACGAAGCAAGCCGCGCCAAGCTTTAAGCCTGAGGCGCCCACGACAACCTCACTCGCAACCTCCCCCACCAGCTCCAACGCGAAACCCGCATCCCCACCAAAGACCTCCAGCACGCCGTCGTTCAGTTTCACACCGAGCAAAGACTCGACAGTATCAGCGCGCAGAGGGTCAACATCCGAAAACTTCAATCGACCTGCGAAGCCTAGCCCGTTGGCTCAATCATTCACTGCCGCTACTGACGCGGCCGATACTGAGGGGCCGCCACCCTTCGCGGCCACACAGTCCAACAACAACAAGGCCGCGCCACCAGTAACAGCAGCTCAGAAACCTCGTCCAGCTGAGCGAAAACAGGCTGTCCCAGAGCCAGATTTCGCCTCTATCATCCGCGATATCGCTCGCACCGTTACACTCACTCCTGACGTTGGACTCTTTGACCAGTTCCTCGAGTTTCACCTTGGCAAAGTCATTACCGACGTCCAAGAAACAGTTCACTTCGAGCGCGTTACTGCTCAGGCTGACGAGTTCCGCGCTAGCGTGCTTTCACATCGATACGGCAAGCTCTGGAGAGACGTGTGTCGCCGCAGACGACTACTTCGACAAGGCCGAGAAAGAAGAAAGAGAACCCAACAGAGGTTCATGGAGAGTAAGAGCCAAGCTTCGGATACTGCCAGTCTTGCGGGATCAGTCCTCGGCGCCAGCCAATTCGGCAGTACTGTGGGCGCGAAGATGAGCAGACAGGAAGAGGTGGACAAGATGTTCCAACAATCGATAAGCAGTGGCCGATGGTCAAGAATGGCCAAACAGGATGAGCAAAGTCGGGGAGGCAGCAAGCGGCCTACCTCGTCTCACAGTATAGAGAGTCTGCTTGGCTTGCGTGAATCTCCACACAAGCGCTTGAAGAGCACAAGCCATGTCGACGACTCTGGGCGCATCACTAAACCTGCACCTACAAGTCATCACAGTGCCGCTGGCCTGAAGAGATCGTCGTTCAGAGAGGCCTTGCCCGACAATCCGCCTGTCGCATCAACGACCAAGTCCAATTACTTCCGACTCAAGGCTATGGGCCGAGCGCATGTCTACGACCTTGCTCCTACTTATCCGAGGAAGCGTCAACATGCGGATGTCACGTCGTCTCCAGCGTCAGACTCACCGCGTCGGTCGATCGCGCATTCCCCATCGCAACGAGCCTCGCCGCCTGCTTCCAAACTGCGCCGAACATCCAGTTCAAGCGTAAGATCAAGGCCTACGGCAGAAGATACGGACGCCATCATAGCACGCGCGCGCGCTGCCAGGGAGGCGCTCAGAGATGGTTCAGCTCCACTTCAATTGGAGTCAGGCACACCAGACCCTCTACGTCAAAGCACAGGATCGCAAGTTCTGTATGACTCGCCATCCATGGAGCGCGCGAGACTTGATGCGAGGTGGCGTGCTTCACAGAACACCGACTTTGGCGCTTCCCGCCGCTCCGACGTGCCTGCTTATCGTCTGCGCGAGAGCAAGTTTGTCCCGCGTGAGCAATATGGTAAAGCGATCGATCGCTCACGCGAGTTCCGACATTCTCGAGCTGGCAGCCGACCTGAGTCGCGTGTTGACGATCATACTCCCTCCAAGCCGGACGAGGCCAACATTGCTCGCCCAGCGCAGGTTGATCTCAGCAGGCGCTCTCCCGCTGCAGAAGCCGAGAGACCTACCAACACCATCTTTGGGGGTCTGTCTCAACCTCACTGGCCAACGGCTGCACCATCACAGTTCTCGACAGGATTCACTCCGTTCGATTCGAATTCTCAAGACACAAGCATGATGCAGCCAAACACTTTCGGTGCCACTAGTTACGAAGTTCGCCCGCCACAGCCTTCAGCGTTTGGCAGTCACATGGGACCTCTCACTCAGATGACAGGCTTTGCGAACAACGATTCACAGGCCAGTCAACTTCCATTTGGCATGCAGGGCGCTTTCGGCCAGCCAGATGCAGCCCGCCCTGGTCCTTCCTACCAAATGGGGTTCGCCAATTTCCCTGTCGAGCAGCCCTCCCAAGATGCAAGCAATGTCCAGGTCAACAATCTGGTGGACAGCGGCGATGGAGTCGTTGACATGCTGCACGTCAATGGCACGGCTATCGACCACCCCGGTAACGGGCATCTGTCTGAACAAATCAGCGAATATGACGACATCGAGCAGACTCTTGGCCATGCCAACCCGTATGCAGCACTTGCCAACGGACACCCAGATGAGGAGGAGGATGAGGATGAAGAAGAGGACGCAGAGGACGAGGAAGAAGAGCAGCATAACGTCGGCCACGCGAACTCTTTCGCAGCACTTGCTAACGAGGAAGACGAAGAGGAGGAATAATTCTATGCTGGACATCAACTAGGCGTCTACCCCGGTGCAGCCCCAAATGGCGAGTACGACGACGATGATGAAGAAGACGGTGATATCGAAGATGAGGATGGCGAAGAATTCGACGAGGATGAAAGCGATCTCGACGAAGATGAGGATGACGAGGAGGCCGATGGCGACCAGTTCCTCGACCCTCGCATGCTGTCGCAGAACAAGCCGAACACCAATACCGGCTTCGCCACGCAGGCCACTACGGATTCGGAAGTCATTGAACTTAGCGATTGATTGTCTGCAGAATCATGCATTTGCGTCTGGTTTGTACGATATTAGTTCGTAGGGCAAATGCGCGCAGAGAGAGAGAGAGTCGATGAGAGGATAAGAAAGAGATTCGACTAGCTTATGTAACAAGAATCTCGCGGAAATGGAAACCCAAATCCTGAGCTACCTCACCCATTGATCATCCAATCAATTTTTTAATTTTTTTGGTCTTCGATGTGAATCCTACTGTTGTAGAACAAACTATGATGTATCTGTAGCAGAGATCATTCAAAGAATCATTCGCAGGAGCCGGAAACCTCTACTGAGTGAGAACAGGGGAAAAGGAAGTACGGTATACT
>Ga0265797_10001699_pt1 | contig 38500 bp, 45 predicted proteins | sample P2T30metagenome_FD_192433 | JGI IMG/M metagenome (GOLD analysis project Ga0265797, IMG submission 192433) | Plant litter microbial communities from East Loma Ridge, Irvine, California - P2 T30 | ecosystem: Environmental > Terrestrial > Plant litter > Unclassified | place: USA: California...
AGCTGCTAGTGGCTGCCGTCAGCGTGAGCGTGGCTTAGACGTCGGCTCACGATTCAGCTGGCAGCACTATGCATAATGCAGTGTGATGAAACACTGGGATACGGGAGGATGCGAATGTGTGTACTTTTGTAAATGCAAATGTGGTTGCGATGAAATCTACCTAGGTATGATCTGAGAGGCCATGTGGCAGCATCATTGGTGCGGTTCTCGTCCATGCGACTGCGCACCTGCTGACTTGCGCCCATGACAATTTCTTGCCTTACGCATTCGCTCTATGAGAGTATTACATGTATCTAGTATCATGATAATCAAAGCAGTTGAAGAACATGCATGGTCTGCGCACAGCTGCCACACGTGCACGTGCAGGTTAGAGGACTCGGTGAGTAGATGGTGCAAACCCCATTCGGACCGGCCGTCTGTTATTGGTGGCCTCGGAAGTAAGTCGACTACATTGGTCGTGTCCTAGAGGAGTGGATATACGGAGTAGAGGGATGGTGTTCGATCGCATCTCGTAGGGCTGGCTCGCCAAGGCACTGTGGTCCGAGCTCTCGGGGCCTGCGATGCAATGAGGGAGATCATCACTAACCCGACTACGTATCCCGCCCTCGATTCCACTCAGTCCTAGGAACCTTTCTTACTGCGTCGCGACATTCTCGCTGGACCTATAATATTCAATACATAACGCCCGGTCTATCCGCGAGCCACCCCGGTCGCCAATATGGTACGTCACCTCACTCACCAGCAGCTCACGCCTTTTTACTGACTCTCGACACAGCTGCCATTGGGCCTTCTAACGGCCGCGACCGGCCACCCCATGCTCGTCGAACTGAAGAGCGGCGAAACCCTAAACGGACTGCTCGTCAACTGCGACACATGGATGAACCTTACCCTGAAAGAGGTTGTGCAAACGAGCGCCGACGGTGACAAGTTCATGAGATTACCAGAGATTTACGTTCGCGGAAGCACAGTAGGCGGTCATCTTGTCCCTCTCGATACACTCTACTGACCACTATTCAGATAAAGTACCTTCGAGTCCCGGACGAGATCGTCGACGTTGTAAAGGAACAGCAAGCCAAGGACCAAGCGAACCGGGGCGGCCGAGGAGGAGGCATGCATGGACGAGGAGACCACCGGGGCGATCGTGGTGGAGGCAGAGGCATGAGGGGCCGAGGACGCGGTCGCGGAAGAGGAGGAGGCGGCGGTGGTGCTTGAGAGGCGGACATATACCCAAATGCAACGGCAGTCAGCGCGCGCGTCGCTTGTAAAAACCATGGCGGGTTCATATGCGGTCGTTGACTATGAAGCAAGAATACAGAGGAGCGAAAGAGCACTACTGCGGACTGTCAAGTTGGACAGACTTCTTTGAAGGCTGCATTGGAGCATAACCTACCCGAGTGTCGACCTTCGCAAGAGCAGTGCAACCCTCCCGGTCCGGTCGTACATTCATACTGAGCATCTGAGGCTTCTCTGCGAGGTGAGCACAACAGAACGTCCGCTGTTCGGGGCACAGTTCCAAAGTTAGCTGCCTGACACGAATAGGCGCCAGCAAATTAGCCAAAAGGAACCCTTGTCACAATGGGCACATAATTGTTGGTATTATCTCTGTGCCTCCCAGTGACACAAGTTACCTAGGTACCGGACACCAGTGATTAGCGTAGTCGTACGTTGATGCGGGGTCTGCCGTGGTCCCGAGCTACAATGCGGCGTAGGCGTCTGCTTTGGCGACTCTCCATCTGCGCTAATTATAGTACATCTGCCCCTGCCTGATATGTCTCCTCACGAGTCCCTCAAGAAGTTGTTCAGTTCTTTTCTATTCACCCATTTCTGCATCTGCCAAGACATTGTCTGTTCACCTGTATTCAAGTCGCCCTTTCCAATCTCAGTACTTTGACATTCCATCACAAACACACTGTCCCACTTAACACAATGACGAGCTTCACTATCTCTGATGGCCAACTTGATGGATTGAAGGATCAGGTAGCTGTCATCACTGGTGGGACAACATGACCGGCTATCATTTACCGACTACTCACCCGCACCAGGAGCATCATCGGGCATAGGACTTGCGACACTCCGAAGGATCATCAAGCATGGCGGCAAGGTCTTTGCTAGCGACCTCACTCCCCTTCCTGAGCCCGAAGCATCATCTGTCCCCTTTTTGAAAGCCGACGTCACGTCCTGGAAAGAGCAACTCGACGTCTTCAAAGCAGCAGAACAGGAGTACGGGAAGATCGACCATGCCTTTGCAAACGCAGGAATAGGAAAATCAACAAGCTTCCTGGAAGAAGAGGTGGACGAGAATGGCGACTTGTTACCGCCGAAGATGAACACAATCAACGTCAACTTAGTCGGTGTAATGTACACCGTGAAGCTGGCCATACACTACCTCAAGAAGAACCCCAACGGTGGCAGCATCGTCATGACAGCATCGGGTTCAAGCTTCGCGCGGCTCCCGGCTGAAGACTACAGTACGTCTGGTCAACCCATACTAAGATTGAGTGCTGACACATCCCAAAGCCACAGCCAAACACGGCGTTCTCGGTCTTCTACGCGCTCTACAGCCCCAACTCCACCCCAGACTGCCCATCCGCATCAACGCCGTCGCCCCATCCTGGACCGACACAGCGATTGTGCCCCGTGCTATGATTGCTGCGCTAGGCGATAGCAACGTGCAGTCGGCCGATGCCGTTGCCCGTTCCGTTGGTGTGTTGATGGCAGATAAGGAGCGTCATGGAGAGCTAGTGTACAGCGCGTTGGGTAAATTTGTGGAAATGGAATATGGAGAAGCAGGGTTTCATGCTCTTACGAAGCCCATGATGGAGCTTGCGGAGGGCGGAGAGAAGAAGGAAGTTCTGGCTGCTGAGAAGAGGGTTGATGAGGTGCTTGAGGAGATGGCGGTGGAGAACCATGGTATTTCGGTCGTTACTGAGTAGGCATTGTGGCGCTTCTGACCTCAGAATAGCAGCCATACATGTTTGAAGTCTCAGAATGAAGATCGTCGTTTCCTTACTTTTTGCTGGCATGCGCTTGGGCTAATGGTCGATGCAGCATTGTTCTCCAGGTGTATTCAATTTTAACAGCCTGGCAATCTCAAAGTACCCAACTCTTCTTAAGAAGAAAACCTAATGTGCAAGACGAAAGTCAAAACAAGACGGGATTTGCGATCCGCACGATGCCTTTGTCTAGGACGTTCCTCCCATGTCGAGATGAAACATGCACGCTAGCGTGGCTTAGCTCCAAATGCCTCACGCGACCCTTAGGCAACCGCATCTACTCCCCAACACGCTCAAACACCCAACAAACTATCGCAGAGACCTCTGGAGGCCATCATGTCGCCCAGCGGTCAGAATGGCCGCTCTACCGACGCGTCTGACACCGATGCAATGTGGTCTTTCCTACGCCAGACCCATGCAAAGCTGGTAAGCACGCAAACATGCAGACGCCGATTTTTGCAATGACTAAGCCTCTATGATTCCTGTTTAGAAAGACCGTTCAGTGGAGTTAGAAAAGCTCAATGAAGAGATGAAAGAGCTGAAGAGGAAACAAAGAGCCACCATACGAGAAGTAGAGGACTTGGAAAGGTAAGATGAGGTGGTTCCTACTCAGAGGAACCATACGTAAGACTACTCCTATAGCTGGTGGTGACATCGTTAGGGAAATGGATGGTACATCGGCACACATCATCTTGAAAGAAGCGCCGGCCCTCATGGAGCCTTTCCTCATCCGGCTGCCTCGAGAGATACGGGACCTTGTCTATGAGTACGTCTGCGTCCATCCAGACACCATACAGGTCGCTCTCCCCGGACAGCCTGGAGCTCGGGCAGACCCCTCAGTTGTTGGATCGGATGGCCAACTAATGGATGTGTCCTATCTCTCAAAGTGGGAGGTCGTACCTAGCGAGCTGTCCGAGACATATTGGTCGAAGAATCGTTTCGAAATCACAGTCGGTTTGTGTACTGGCATGCGATTTGACAGTTTGGGCACTTTCCTGTTGCACGGAACTGTGCCTAGTGACAAACCGTTTTGGAGGGTGTTTGTACGCCCGTGGCAGAAACTCCGTCACCTGAAGATAATATTGGCATGCGAACATTGGGAATCTGATGTACGCTACGGGCAAGACAAGATGAGTGACTACTACAAACCAGCATACGGCCTCGGTGACGACTCCACATTCGCGCAAGCTGCCGTGTCCAAACAAGAGGCTCAGGTTTATCCTCTCACTCGACTGAAAGGCCGAGAGGAGCTTCACATCGAGATCGAGATACATACCACGTTCGCCAAGGACGGCGCTGATGTTCAACAATCCGAGCGTCACTTCGTCAACATCATGGAGAGCATTCGACAAACTGTGTGCGAACTGATGGACTCCGGCGTCCGTGTCACGGTCATATTGAGCAACCTCGACTATAACGAAGTACATCGGGGGCCTAAAACGTGGGACATTACATCTCGCTTTGTCCTAGACGCAGAAGAGTGGCGCAGTGTACGTACATCCTCGACAGTAATAACGATCAAGGCTGACTTGTAGAAGGAAAAGGATCAAATCGAAACGCGAGACCGGGAGACCGGCTACTTCGGGCATCCGCAAGCTGCAATGTACCATTGTGTTCCTACAACAGGCCTTGCTGACATGGAAGATTTCCGTGAGCTACTGTTGCGTCGTTGGAAGGTGCGATATGCTCTACCCTGGATGGATGAAGAATCAGAAGTTCAATAGGGGCAGAACGGTCAGTTTGAAGACGAACAGAGAGTTTGAGCAATGCCAGTAGTGCATTGCATGTTCAGTCAGGATAACGATGTAACATTGTCGGCGCGCTGGCAGCGGCGGTGACTTTGATACAGAAGCGTGTCTACTGAAAGTTAAAACCTCGAGTATACACCGCTTACTCTAAGGGCCGCTATATGTATAATATCTATCAGGATCGGCAGCGTTTAAGGTATTTGCGTCCAATTACGAGCAGTCATTTCCACCACATGGTACCCTGGTACGCTATCTCTCCGAAAATCGAGATTAGGCGATAAGCTTCACATCACCCCAAGACTCTACAAGCACTTGTAGACCGGTGAGAAGGTCGAAACCTTTGGTCATCGCCTTCTCCAAAGTGCATAGCATCTATTGCTATGAGACTTCTTCTGATATAAATTGAGTGTACCAATGAAATGGATGGACGCTCTTCCACAAGCGTTCCAAAGCTTAGTAAGGGCCGTGCAGTGCAATTCGTTGACTCGTTTTACGTTTGCGCAAAACCCACACGTCCCCTTACTCACTCTCCCGTCGATTTCGGATATGCAATGGCCCGTCAGCCTATCAGCCGCTTGACACATGGTAATGTTTGATCGGTCCCAGTCCCAAGAGTCGTGGCAAGAGTCGTGGCGTAGCGGGGTACCCGGGAAGAGATCTTTGCCATGACGATGCAAGCAAGTGAGCCCTACGCCCTATCTACAACCGAAAAACGGCCATATACCGACGCTGACACCCGACGGCACATGAAAGGATTGCGACGGCTGTTTGCCTTCAGATAGATGGGTCGGCGATCATCGTGGAGTCCGGGGAAGAGCCGTCTCCACGCCGAAAGGCTCCGCTGGCGACCGTGCCCCAGGCGCTTCACCACTTCGAGAGCTAGTAATGACAGCCATCTACCTTGGCGCGCGCGCGCTCCATCAAAAACGGCGCTGACAAGGACACCGGCCAGACCCAGCTGCGATCCGGCGTGAAGGAGGACCTTCCGGGGGGTGTGGAGTACAAATAAAGCAGAGGTGCGGCTGCGACGTTACGACTTGCCGTTGTTAAGAAAAAGGCCGTTCCTTCCTTCTTTCTCTCTGTACCTGAACGCGCTCAGGACGCCGCTTCACCATGGCCCAAGCCCAGACGGATTACGCGGCTGAAAAAGACACACCGAGCAGCCAACATGAAGACTTCAAGCCAGAGGACGCGCACCAGATTGCGGGACACGGACATACTGCTACCGACATGCGAGTCTAGCCACTCTCTTCGATCTTCTTTGCTGACAATGTCGACAGCTACGGCCATGCTTTGATGCAATTTGACAAAAAGGCAGAGTCACGCCTCCGCCTGAAGATCGATTTGTACATCATCCCGACCGTGGCCCTTCTCTATTTGTTCTGCTTCATCGACCGTGCCAACATCGGAAACGCTCGTCTAGCGGGCCTCGAAAAGGACCTTGGACTCAGTGGTTACGACTACAATACCGTTCTCTCCGTGTTCTACGTCAGCTACATTGTCTTCGAGATCCCGTCCAATATCTGCTGTAAATGGCTCGGCCCGGGATGGTTCATCCCTATCATCTCACTATGCTTCGGTATCGTATCGATTGGCACGGCTTTTGTTCACAACATTCATGCCATTTGTGGCGTACGCTTTCTGCTGGGTATCTTTGAAGCTGGTATGCTACCGGGCATTGCATACTACATGTCTCGATGGTATAGACGCTCTGAGCTCGCGTTCAGACTGTCGTTGTATATTGTCATGTCTCCCCTAGCTGGCGCTTTCGGAGGCTTGTTGGCTTCAGCGATTCTCACGCTCGATTCCTTCGGCTCGCTCACACGCTGGAGGATGATCTTTGCTATCGAGGGCATTGTCACATGCTGCTTGGCCCTTATCTCCTTCATGACGCTCACAGATCGCCCGGAGACTGCGCGCTGGTTGACGCAAGAAGAGAAGGATTTGGCGATTGCTCGTGTCAAGGTATGTCACCATCTACTCTGGAAGATACATAGCACAAGAAATCGTGGATTCGGCTAGACAACCCGGTATGTATAGTACAACTGCTGACTTTTGATCCAGTCCGAACGTGTCGGGCAGAACGAGGTCCTGGATAAGCTAGACAGGAAGAAGACGCTTCGCGGTATCTTCAATCCTGTGGTACTGGGGACTTCTTTCATCTTCCTTCTCGACAACATCACGGTACAGGGTCTGGCTTTCTTCGCGCCCACGATCGTCAAGACGATATACCCAAACGATACGGTTGTTTCGCAGCAACTTCACACCGTGCCACCATACATTGTGGGCGCCTTCTTTACACTTCTCCTACCATTCCTGAGCTGGAGATTCGATAGGCGTATGATTTTCTTCATCCTGGGAGCACCACTCATGATGATCGGATACATCATGTTCTTAGCCAGTACAGATGGGCAAGTTCGATATGGTGCTACCTTCCTCATTGCATCGGGAGCATTTTCGTTTGGTGCGCTGTGCAACGCGCAGGGCTCCGCCAACGTTGTGTCCGACACGGCGCGTGCATCCGCTATCGGTAAGTACCAGAATCTGTACGTCATAAATCAAGCAAAGTCTGACTGAATGTTAGGTACTGTTGTCATGTTCGGCAACGTAGGCGGCCTGATCTCGACATGGAGTTTCCTCCCAACAGATGCGCCTAATTATCCCATCGGCAATGGGCTTAATCTGGCGACCAGCAGTACGATCTTGATATCGAGTATTCTATTGTTGCTCTGGATCAACAGGAGCAACAAGCAGCGTGATGCCATTGATGTTGACCAGGAGCTGGCTGGCAAGTCGCAGGGTGAAATTGAGGATCTGGATTGGCGCCATCCGTCGTTCAGGTGGAGGCCCTAAGGGAACCTGCATCATTAATGTATTGTACGAAACGAATGCCAACCATCACTCTTGCATGAAGAAAGACCAACTGATGTATGACTTGCTCCTGATGAATCCCAATGTGTGTTGTATTGCAAAGACCGAGTAATCCCCGTCATCCAGATTCCCCGCATCGATCGATAAGCATACCCACCGCCCCGAACGCGACCTCGGTCCAGGAGCTCTTTCGTCATGCATCCGAGCACCACAACCATGATGAGCTCTTCGGGTCATCGCTCCGCGCATCTGAGCTGCACATATCTAATCACGCATCCTCCCTAGCCTGTTCACCCGACATTGAACTGCTACGCGTCACCACATCACGTCTCAATCACCATCAGCAACCATGCCTTCAGCTATTGTGATCAGACAAGTCGAAGGCAAGCCAGGAAAAGTCTACTACCCACTCGAGAAAATAACTGTCCCCGAGCCCAAGCCGAAGGAAAATGAAGTAAGCTCCCTCTAACACACCCCCAGACCCGCGCACAAACTAACCATCACCACCAGGCCCTCATAACCCTCACCGCCGCCGCGCTCAACCACCGCGACCTCTTCATCCGCCAACACCTGTACCCAGGCACAACCTTCGGCGTTCCCCTCCTCGCAGACGGCGTCGGCATCGTCACCTCCGCCGGCGCATCCCCCTCCGCACAATCATGGCTCAACAAGCGCGTCTTGCTGAACCCCGGTACGGGCTGGAAGGACAGCATAGATGGCCCCGAACATCCCAAGGGGTATGCGATAATGGGCGGCACGAAGAGCAATCCCGTGGGCACACTACAAGATGTCTGCGCGCTTGACGCCGGTGAGCTGGAGGAATGTCCCGACCATCTCAACGACGAGGAGGCTGCCGCGCTGCCCCTGACCGGGCTGACGGCGTGGCGCGCGTTCTGGGTTAAGAGCGGGAATGCGATGCCAGGACGCAATATCCTCGTTACGGGTATTGGAGGCGGTGTTGCGCTTATGGTGCTGTTGTTCGCTGTGGCACAAGGTTGCAATGTCTACGTGACCAGCGGGAACCAGGAGAAGATTGACAAGGCGGTTAAATTGGGTGCGAAGGGAGGCGTTATCTACAAGGAGAAGGATTGGGATAAGAAACTTCAGGCCATGCTGCCCAAGGAGAGGAAGTACCTTGACGCTATTGTTGATGGCGCGGGCGGTGATGTTGTTAAAGTGGGGAGTAAGATACTCAAGGTTCGTTCTTCCATTCCTCTCTCCGTTTTTTGATACAACGATCTAATTTATCAATATAGGCCGGCGGCGTCATCTCCATATACGGCATGACCGTATCCCCCAAAATGGACTTCCTCATGTCCGCCGTGCTGCGCAACATCGAAGTCCGTGGCTCCACCATGGGTTCGAGGAAGGAGTTCGCTGATATGGTGCGCTTTGTCAAGGAGAAGAAGATGAAGCCTGTGGTCAGTCGCAGTGTGCATGGTTTGGATGTGGAGAAGATTGATACCCTGTTTGAGGATATGAAGAGTGCGAGTCAATTTGGTAAATTGGTTGTTACGCTGGGGCAGGGTAAGGCGAGTAAGTTGTAAGGGCCTATCGATTACTTCGATGCGTCTCTCTTCAGATGCCTAAGTCTTTGTCCGAGAATGCCACATTTTACAGCTCAGTAAAGCTACCATGAGGATTATGCTGGCGCCCGACGAGCGCATATGGACCGCCCGTGTTTCTTTGTCCGGGGCCTGTATGAAATTAACGGAGTGAGCGGAGTGAGTGAGAGGAGGGTCGGACATGCACTCCCTCCGGCAATACATCGGAGTTAGAGGTTGGGTTACACAGATAAGCATGACTACATAGCATCGCTTTGAGCCCCCAAAAAGCTTCTTCTTGTACCATCCACAATCACTCCTCTTCTGCAACGGTTACGTCATAGTCAAGCAAGGACATCACCACTATGTCTACACGAGACTCAGATAAGGAAAAACCGTACATACCCCATAACAGTCTAAATCAGGATGGCTACTCTAAAGAAGGCGAGGCGACAGCTACATGCTATTGCGGAGCTGTACAACTAGCATTCGTAAGTTCGCGGTCCAGTAGCTCCAGTCTTCCTCTATCACACAGATCTAATGCTCAACGCAGCCAACCACCGCCCCAGGCCTCGTAGACATCTTCGTCTGCCACTGCACCGATTGCCGAAAGATCACAGCGTCGGCTTTTACTTCAGCTTTCATTGTCGCGGCTTCAGCTGTCAAGCACATTCGCGGCCAGGACAATCTGAAGAAGTTCTCACAGTCTCAGACGACTGCTTCTGGCCAGGCGATGACGAACTACTTCTGCGATACATGTGGGACGCTCATGTACCGGCTGAGTGAGCGGCATCCCGAATTTAGCATAATGAGACTTGGTATGTGATGTCCTTCGATCAAGCAAAGTGTGTACTAAATGCAGCAGGCACTGTCGACGATCTGAATCTGATGGAGGGCTTACTGAGACCCAAGCGGGAGGTTTACGTCAAGGATAGGGTGAGTTGGGTCCATGGAGTGGAAGGAGCGAGGCAGAGTGAGATCATGGAGTAGCTATTGAAAACGAGAACTGGGAAAATGAACAATTACCATGGCTGCGACATGGGGAAAGTTCACTTTACAGTACTGTCTCAGATACAAGGTTCATTGGTATCCTAGCTTGATGTCGCACCTGCTCAACAAAATGGAGGGTGAATAGTAAAGCTTATGCATTCTCCATGAACACGACCCAACGGACATGCTTACCAAATCACCGAAACCCTCCAAATCGCATGCAACCGATCCCTGCATATGGTCAGGAACCACCAATCGGCCACTAACACCGCAGATCAGGCCTCAAGCGTGAAGCCGTCCCAACGGAAAGTACGCGACGCGTGCCATAATTGTTTTTGCTGGCTTGGGAAGACCAAAACAAGTCCGTCTAGCAACGAACCCTCCCCTTTCGTCGTTTGTTTCGATCCATTCGATCCCAGAACCGGGGGTCGTTGTTTGCTTGAATCCTTACCTTTGTGGGGCTGGAAGTGTAGGGAATGCGGAGTCGGGGTTAAAACGACGGTTTTCCATGTGTGTAATACATCGATGACGAAATGATATATTGGCTTACTGAGCAAACCGTCGATAACAACAACCACAACAATAGGCCGGTATAGCCACTGAGCGAACGCAAGGGAAAACACGACCTGCATTATCTGATCTGTCAGCCAACTTAGCAGCTCCCGCGAAAGTTTTAGTGCTCACCATTACAAATCCTGGGGTACACAACATATCGCGAGGCAAGGAAGGGAGAGAGGAACATTAAAAAGAGAGGGAAAGCCAGTCGCAACCATGAAGTTCATCAAGCAAATCGCCCAGCGCTTGAATCCCGACTTGCACATCCCCGGCACCGACAATCCACCACCAGCCGTGCTGCGCAAGTCAAAGAGTTCAACTACACTACTAGTAACAGAGAAACGCAAAGAACTCTCCACGCCGCCCTCGCACTCCTCGCTGCGCAAGAAAGCAAGTTCCATGTTCTTAGGCCGCGGGTCTAACATCCAAGATTTCGCAAACTGGGGAGATACACCAGTTCAAAGCACCGGCACGCCTACCGAGGCAGCAACATCAACACTTAGTCTTCCCCCGCCGCTACCAAGAACGCCAGTACGAGCTCCAGGAAACGCCTACGCACTATCCCCATCCCCGCTTTCAACACCGCGACCCTCAACGCAGAACTCCACAAGGACAACACAGCCTTCCACGCAAACCTCACGGCAACCCTCGACGCGCACGTCTACCAGAACATCAACGCGAACCACTCAAACGCCCACGCCCGTCATACCATTCACACCCTCACCGCGTGACCCCGCACCAATAGCCTCATCCATGGCCATGTCCGTCAGCACATCCGATAAATCCCTGCCTTACTTCCCGCTCGCGGGGCAGGCCAAAGACGGGTTTTCCAACAACGAAGAAGCGACTGCGACGTGTTTTTGCGGCGCAGTTCAACTCGCTTTCCCGGTCGAGGGCCCCGGTTTGGTATCGTCGTTTGTGTGTAATTGTGCGGATTGCAGGAAGATTACTGCGAGTATGTTTGCTAGTAATTTTACGGTTAGGGACTCGTAAGTCTTTTTTCTTTCCTATCTGGATGGTTCTGGGGTTTTGGGGAGACAGATGGCAGTGCAGTGACTAACAAGAGATATAATAGACACCTGCGCCACCTCCGTGGTCGTGCTAACTTATCGTCGTACGGTCAGGCCTCGACGATAGCTTCGGGTCACACTATGACGAACTACTTTTGCAAGACTTGCGGGACGCTCATGTATCGTGTCGGCGCTGCTTTTCCGGATTGTTCCATCTTGCGGCTTGGGACAGTGGATGATTTCAATCTGGTCGAGACGAAGTTGAAGCCGACGCGCGAGCTGTTTGTCAAGGATCGCGTGAGTTGGTTTGAAGGTGTGAAGGGGGATGAGGTGAAGAGGTTTCAGGCTATGTTGTAATGAGGGCGTGGGTTGCCAAAAGACCTGGAGGAAGGAGTTTGGGAACAGGGGAGGATGTTGTACGGAACTACGTGGCAGGTGAATATGTTGTTGGAGCTGGTGTACGGAGTTGGAGGGATAAGGACAGACTCAACTGGTAATTATTAGATTGGAGGGCTGGAGTGTAATATTATATGTGAGGTGGGGCGTGGAAGCCTCTTGAATGTCTGCGCCAATGTGACGTTGTGAGACTGAAGAAACAGTATATTGATGCATTACATTCATGCGAAGAGACTATCTCGAGAACACACCATGCTCCTTGACCTAAAAGCATGACGCCACGCTGATGTTTGATAGTAATAAAGAAGAAGAGAAGGACCTCACAGAGTCTGTCTGTCACTACACATCACATGCTAAGGGTATCACTTACAGCCACTCATCCACATCATCCGCAACATCCATATCCGCATCCACACCTCCCATCTGCCGATCCTCATCTTCTTCGACCTTGATCTCCTGCTCTCCGATGGTAGCGGAAGAGTCATCGCCATCATCGTCGTGTGGAGCAGCGGGGGCATCATCTGTCGTCGTTACGGATCTGAGACCACCAAAGGCGTCGTTCGGAACCCATGCGAGATCGAGTTTGCCAACGTCGGGAATGTTGAGGGATTGGTCAAGGAAGGTTTCTGCTTGGTAGCGCTCTTTGAAGGTTAGGATGAGGGTGTCGGCTTGCTCGGGGTGACGCTCAATATTTGTGCATTCGGGTGTGTTCTGTACAGATCGTTAGCAGAGATGAATGAATCCACATATAACTTCTACTCACGAGAAGGTGCTGCCGCAGAGACTCATCCCTCGGTGTATCTGGCTTGATCTGGGTGACTGCCAGACGCCTAGGCCGGTTGTCGAGCTTCTTATTCACTACACTTCGACCAGCATAACCACCTGCACGGCCCCTGTACGCGCCCCGGTAAGGTCCAAAGCCCCTACCCCGAGGTGCAAAGGGAGCGTATCCTCGACCTCGGTAAGCTGGATTGAAGGCGCCGCGGCCATGTGTCTCCTGCTCACCAGGACCATGTTGATCGAAAAGTTCCGCTGCTTCAGCCTGTAGCGTTGCAAGAGTCTGAGCGAAGTCATCGTTCGGGTCCCCTGATAGTTCGGCAAGTTGTCGCTTAATCTCTTCTATCTCCTTGTTCTTTTCTTCCAGCTGTCTCTCAATGTCAGCAGCTCTCGCGTCTGCTTCCGCAGCCTTGCGACGGCGCTCCTCAAACGCTTTCTGAGCTTCTGCCTGCCTAATGGCGATCGCCTCTAGGTCGAGCTTCTCTTCTTCGTCTTCTTGCTTCTCTTGAGCCAGCTTTTCCTTTGTTTCTGGTGCGTACCAGTAGACCTTGACGAACCGGTTCTCAAAGACGGCCTTGGGACTATGATAAGCACGCCTAGCTGTCTGGCGATCAGCAAACTTGATCACTGCTAACTGCCTCCTAGAGTGTAGCTCGAGCTCATCGATATCGCCAAACTCCGAGAAGTAGCTCCGTATGCTGTCCTCGTTGAAATGCTCCGCTGGGATCTGTTCGACGACAAGTGTCCTATTCGACTTGTCACGCGAGTAGCCCGGCAAAGAGAACGATGCGCGTGCCCTTCTACCCTTAGTTGCACGAGGCTGGCCACCGGACACTCCTTGCTTGTTGGATCCTCTAGATGGCTGTACAGCAAGGAAAGACTGCTCCGGATCGTACTCGGGGATTTCGTCGGGTGAAACTGCTACGGCGGCGTCGCTGTGTTCGTGTGGACAAAGGGTACCCAGCGCGCAGAAACCTCTTTCATAATAATCAGCACACTTTGTCTTTGGCTGTCCTTGGTTCAAGCCACCGTCTTGCGCATTGGAGAAAGGAAGCTGAGGCATGCCCGGCAGATTCGCCCCGAAGGCTGCTGCCATAGCAAAGAAAGCCATGGGATCTGAGGTATCGAATGGTAAAGGGCCTGGCGGCGGCGGTGGAAGGTTTGCGAAATTCGGCATACCGCCAAAAGTCGCGAACGCGTTCTGTGTCCGCGCATCTCCAGTCCCGGCATTCCTACCGCCTCTGCGAGCTGTCTGCTTCGACGGCCTGTTGGTTCCTGCGCCGCCGCGGGTATAATGTGGATCCTGGCCCTCTTGCGACTGGCTGTTGTCCCTCTCCAACACCTTGCGCTTCCTCGACTGATTTGAACCATCCTGATGTAAGCCCTGAGCGGTCGGTCGGTCGGGTAGGAGGTGTGATGCTGCTGAGTTCCTGTTGGCAGCAGGACCTTTCGGGGCCCCAAATGGCACGTTCGACGGATGCGGTTCGTATTCGAAGTTGGTGCTACCAACTATGGACTGTATGGGCGCGGATTGTGAGGCTTGAGACGATGCTTGTGGTTTCGCGTCATTCGCTTTCGGCTTCGCAAGGTAGCTCTTAGCTTTGAGTGCTGCAATGACATCTTTTGCAAAAGGCTCGGTGTCTTTGGGCCATTAGCGACGAATTGTGACGTAGCCTTCGCATGCGCTTACTCTCCGGGCCAAGAAAGTCTTGCAGTGACTCGATCAAGGTACGCTGCACGTTTGCATCCGTGTCGTCGACGGTAACGAGGGCGGCTACATAGTCAGCGAGCACTCCGCCTTCCACACCGGAGCTACAATGCAGGTCAGCATGCGCCTGCGCGATAGCTCTGGTGAGAGCAATGTGTAGCTCCGACTTACATGTTCTCCACATTCGGTAGCAACCAACTTTTGAACACGGCATGATCTTTCTCCTCGAGTAACATGGCGAATCCTAGGAGCGAATGACGTTCATAACCAGGTTGCGCGATCGCGTTAATGTCGAGTTGCAGTCTGGTACTGCGCTGTGGTGTTTCTGGTGGGACTTGGATTGCGCCGAGCGTACATCTTTCGCGTTGCTACTAGCGCGACGGCATTGTCATAGCTCTCTTACCCGTGAGCACGTGACGCCGATGCCCCGCTACATTCACCATCTCGAACTCCTACTTGATCCAAAACGGAAGGAGTCGCACCTACCAGACCTGGGAATTGCATGCATTCAATCACGACGACAGCTCCTTCACTAAAACATGTCACACATGAAAGATGCTTAGGTATTTGTGCGATATAGCTTGATTTTCTCCAACTATACTACACTGAGAACATGTAAGGAAAAGGGTCATCATCCGTATCTTTCGTGCAAAGCCCCAAAAAACCTGACTAATATCAAGGGCGAAACCGCCCGGACCGACATTTACTAGCTCTGGTTGTCCCATGGGGGAGCTGTTTGCGTCATACATCGACCAGCGGCCACGAGCTTGCCCATGACTGTCGGATGACCCAGAATCGCGAATAAAGGAAATCTAACGCTTTTGCGAGCATTTCCTTATAGCTTGTCGTAGTACTGCGGGATTCGTTAGCATATATTGTTTCTGTATCATTCGGGGGGAAACTTACGTTGGAAACGTCGGGCACTTCAGTCTTGATACCCTTGCGCTTGCGCATGTCGAAGACAATCTTTCCGGTGAGGGTGGAGGGGTCAAGTGCCGAGCCACCAGTGAGATGTTGCCAATGGTCGAAGACTTGTTGTGGGAAGGCCTGTCCACCAGTGGCGGCACGGAGATCGGCGGTGAAACCGAAGGACTCGTTGACGGGAAGGTACGCCTTGACGTTGAAGAGAGGAGTACCAACACGCTGGGCCTCCTCGAAGACGTGACCTCTCCTGCGGGTGAGGACACCGTAGATACCTCCCATAGCCTGCTCGGGAACCTGGATCTCGCAAAGGTAGACGGGCTCGAGAAGAGTGGGCTCGGCAAGGAGAGTGGCGGCGTAGAGGACACGGCGCGCAGTGGGGATGATCTGACCACCACCACGGTGAATGGCATCAGCGTGGAGGGTAACATCCATGATGTTGAAGCGGATGGAGCGCATGGGCTCCTCAGCAATGGGACCTTCCTTGGTAGCCCACTGGAAACCAGAGACGACGGAGTCCTTGATTTCACTCAGGTACTGGACGGCCTTGGTCTGGTCAACGAGCAAGTTGGCACCGGTGGTGTCGGGACCGAAGCACCAAATCTTACGGGCATCGGTGACGTCCCAGCCGTGCTCGTCAGCAAGGATACGGGCACGCGACTTGATATCATCACGAGGAGCGATGACACCAGTCTCGATAGCGCGGGACACCTCCTCGTCCAAAGGCTGAGCAGTGAGGTAGAGACGGTTGTGCTTGTTGGGCGACTTGGACAGCGCGGTGATGCTGGAAGTGGCGTTGACGGTCTCACGGTACTGCACGACGGGGTCGGAGATACGGAGAGGAACACCGGCGTGGTCCTCCTCGAGATCCTTCAAGCAGATCTCCAAGTGCAACTCACCGGCACCAGCGACAACGTGCTCACCAGATGGCGAGATGTAGGTCAGAACGCAGGGGTCGGACTTGGAGAGACGCTTAAGACCCTCGACAAGCTTGGGCAGATCCTGGGCGTTCTTGACCTCGACGGAACGCTGCACAACGGGAGAGACGGAGAACTTCATAACCTTGAGGTTGTGGGCAGTCTCGTTGGTGGTGAGGGTACCAGACTTGAGCAAGAACTGGTCAACACCGACAAGACCGAGAATGTTACCGGCGGGGACGTTGTCAATGGGCTCGATGAAACGACCCATCATGAGAATGGTACGCTGGATGGCCTTGATGAACAGGTCCTCCTTCTTTCCGGGGGTGTAGTTGGGGCCCTGAATGCGGACCTTGAGACCGGAGCGGACGGTACCGGAGAAGACACGACCGAAAGCGTAGAAACGACCCTTGTCGGAAGTGGGCACCATCTTGGAGACGTACAGCATGAGAGGACCGTTGTGGTCACAGTCCCGGATACCGATGGCGTTGACATCGTCGTGGGGACCCTCGTAAAGAGTCTCCATACGGTACTTCTGAGCGGTGACGGGAGAAGGAAGATGGAGAATCATCATCTCGAGGAGAGCGTCAGCGGCGGGAAGGAACTTCCTCATGACAACCTTGAGGAGCTGCTTGCCCTCGAGATCCTTCTCATCGGAAGTGAGCTTGATCTCGAGCTTCTCGAGAAGAGTGGGGATCTCGTCGGTCTTGAAGTTCATGACCGCCTGGAAGATGCGGAAGATGGGGTCCAAGATGAACTGGTTGAAAGCACGCTCAAGGGGCTGACCCTCGTGTGTGCCAACCTTGGTCCACTTCTTGGTCTTGGGGTTGAAGAAGGAGTCACCCCAGAGGCGCTCCATCATCTTGTTCTTGTCGACACCGAACTTCTTGGCGTACCTGGAAGCGAACTGGCGGATGGTGAAAGCCCAGCCGTGGAGACCGGAACCGAAGGCGATGGTACCCTTCTCGGGGTAGACCTGGACATCACCGAGGGCCTTGTCGTAGTAGGTGGCGATGACAACGTTGACGGACTCGATGACACGGGAGAAGTTCTGGTACAGGTCCTCCTTGCTGAGCTGGAGCTCGAGAAGAGCACGGTCGACCTTGTTGATGATGACGACGGGCTTGATACGCTCACCAAGAGCCTGACGCAGGACAGTCTCGGTCTGGACGCAGACACCCTCAATGGTGTCGACGACAACGAGGGCACCATCGGTGACACGGAGAGCAGCAGTGACTTCAGATGAGAAGTCAACGTGACCGGGCGAGTCGATCAAGTTGATCAAGAAGTCGTTCTTGGTGGTGGGAACGGGGATGTCCTTGAGGTCGTCCTCGTCCTTGAGGGTGGCGTACAGGGAGATGGCAGTCGACTTGATAGTGACACCACGCTCCTGCTCGTCAGCTCGGGTGTCGGTGAAACGAGCCTCACCAGCCTTGGCAGCCGAGATAATACCGGCACGCTGAACGAGCGAGTCGGTGAGGGTGGACTTTCCGTGATCGACTGTGGTGGGGTATGTTAGCTTTCTGTCCAGCCCGATGCTGCGGGGTTGCCACGAGAGCGCTTACCGTGGGCAATGACGGACATGTTCCTAATGTTCTTAGGATCGTCCATGAGACCACGGATCTAGCCGCGCAGTCAGTATTCATCCTTCCGGTGTTGCCAATATCGACGTGTGGTGCGGGGTGATGTGTGCGCGGAACGTACCTCCTCGACGGTGAAGCTGGCGTCATGTTAGCAATTGTACAATTGTTCCCGCAGACAAGAGACGAAAAGGTCAAGCCTTAGAGGGAGATGGAGATGGCGTCGGCAACTTACTTGACCATCTTTGCGGCGTTGGTACTGTTCTTCTTTTACGAAAATTCAGTGGAGGGGAGTTGACGAATACCCCGCTTTGAGCGCGCGGATTCGGTGTATAGGGCGCGGGTTGAGCTGATGTCTCTGGCGATGCAGTCGACCAGAGTCAGACAGACGGGAGTTGATTATAAGCCGTAGAGGCGGGCGTGCGTCTGGTGAGAAGAGTTCTGCGAGGGGGAGCGAAGGTTTTTAGTAGAGCTAGTGGTGGGGTCAGTCGCGCTTTCCTCGCTAAAGCACGGCCCACCAGTGGCGCGAAGTAGCCTGTAATGCCCAAACTGGCCATGCTGCGGCGCCCTTTCGCTTTTGTACCGCACAACTCGATGTGCTGAATTCTGTGATTTCCCCAGAATCGAGGCCATGACTCCACTGATCTCTGGTGGTACTGCCAGTCACTCGTCTGCGGATTGCAACGCGGCGGCCCAATACATACCATTGGGTAGCGCCGCGACTGGTGTGGGTCATGATCGGGGGGAAATATCGTCACTTGTAATTTCACCTACTAGATTTGGCCTTGCAGCGGAAAAATGCATGGCTGCATGTGCCCCAGTTGGGTGTTTGTGGCAAGTCTACGCCTTGAAAAGCCCAGAATCATCATGCACTGGTACAATGGATACCATCTTTCGTGATTTCCTTGCTAACGGCGCCATGGCACAGGTTTCAGAGGCACCTTGGTTGGAATCCGTCCGGAAATAGATGACCTCAGCAATCTAATTGAGCAAATTCAGTGCCCTCCCGCCCTTGAGGAACGCAACATTATGACTCCCCATGCTTTCCAAAGATCTTCTGGGTCAAGATCAGAAGATTCACAAGATGACGCTTTGAAATCCAGTCGAGAGGCGCACGTTCATGAGGCTGCTACCACGTTGGGCTTATCCCCGGTAATTCCGCAGCCCTTTGGGTCCACTGCATAGTCACGTCTCATTTTTTCAGGGCACGACGATAAACCTTTTGGAATACCAGTAAAATACAATGTGCGTTGACCGCGAGACCATTGTCTCAAGTTGGAAAGCCGAAGTACGTTCGCTTCCCTCTCCGACAAGCCTATCCTATCTAAAAAGCCTATCCTACATCACCAGAATCTCCGGTAACCAAAACATGAACGTCGCCCCTGACGGTTCTCTTTATCAAAAAGACGAGAATAAAGCAAGCTGTGGTCTCATTCCTCCGAGCTGCCGCCTCTGCCTCTACCTCCACGATAGCCACCCCTTCCACCCCTACCACCCCTGCCTCTGCCTCTGCCTCTGCCTCTGCCCCTACCTCTTCCTCTGGTATTGCTGTCCTCGTTGCCGGTACCTGCCCACTGATGCCCATCATTCGCGGAGAGTGCATTATTCGTGCCAGTTGGCTGTTCGTTGTTGACGTCCACCGCAGGAAATGTCTCGCTGCGTGCCTGGGGCCTCGTAGTTCGACTATGCTCTGGTTCTGGCGAGACTTGCGCTATGCGATCCGGATGGATGAATGTTGCTAGTTGTCCGGGTTCTTTACGCTCTTCGGAAGTGTTGCGCATCACAGTTTTCTGCGGTGACGTATCCTCCCTGCCTTGTGCTTCAGTGACTTGCGCTTCACGCCAGTAGGAGCGCTTCTGGTATCGGTCTTGGAAGGGAGGTGTCGAATCTTTCCGGTTGCGGCTGCCGTAATCTGCCTCATGGTAGTGTTCTCCCGTTTCGCGGCGCTTGCCTCCACGTGTGCCAACACGGCTTCGGTGGCTAAAATTTACGTGGCCATCTCGGGGGTCATGCGGAGGCGTGAACCGATCGGTCTGGTCAAAGCCCCGCTCGTGATCTGCTTCGTCGTGGGATAAATCTGACGGCTTTCGCGGATGACGCTCGTAACTTGACTCCATCCGATGAGTATCTTCATCACCACTGATATCACCCCGCTTGGCCAGCTTTTTCCGCTTCTGTGCATGAGGGCGTTTCCGTGATCGTTTGCTATGTGTTCCATCTTCTGAGTTCCTGTCGTGGAATGAAGCCACGGCATCGTCATTGCCCTTTTGTTGTATGATGCGCTTGTCAGTGTCGTCGAAGTTGGCGGTCCTTCTTGATGGGTGGACGTTCTCTTCCGCGTGAGCAGCTGGCCGAGCAAGCGATGCCTCTTCCGAGCGCTGGCGGAATCTGTCCCAATACCCTCCTCCGCGCTCGCTGCCCCCACTGATCCTCAGATCTTCAACTGCGGCTGGAACACCGTACCAGTCACCAGCACTGCCGATGGAGTCCTATCAGTAACATTTAGCTTCGCCTCTATCGTGCGCAATACAATGCGCAAGTAATAGAACAGCAAAATCCAAGAACGTAAAATCCATGCTTATACTCAACGCACTCTTCCAACTCTTGCCCTATCTCTTTCCCTGTCATCTGCCCTGGGGTCATTCGGCACCTCTACCTCATATTCCTCTTCTTCGACCTTGTGGAACTTCTCAACTTCGGCGCGCTCACCGTGCGCACGGGCTGCGTCCAACATGAACCTGACCGTGCCATTCTGACCACGAATACCGATTGCAGACTTGGGCGCTTGGTCTGCGCCAGGCGAGAGTGCGACGGGGGTAGCTGGGGTAAGTGGACTCGTAGGATCGATGCCATTGCGAGGCTTGGCGCCATTGGCTGTACCTTCTGCGTCGGCGGCTTGCTCGGACTTGTACTGCGAATAACGTGGGATGTGCGCTGCTGAAGCCTCCTGGTTGAGCCCAATGCGGATGTTGATGAAGTGCTCGAGCGTGTAGGATGGTCCAACTGAAGTCGCGCTGCGGTGATGGGTGTATAGATCGAGCATATCGAGGAGCGTCTCCATAACCTCTGCCCGGCTGGTAGCCCACTTGTGGTATCGCACAGGTCCCGCATCCACGAACTTGGCGGTATCCTTCCCGTGTAGTCGTGCGGCAAGCTCCAGACACGCAATAGCCAATGTTGGTGTAGACTGCTTCAGCGGTGCAAACGTCCTGTATGAATCGATGCTCAGGTTCCAGGTCGTCTTCGCCTCGTCTTTCGCGTCGAATCGCAGAGCTCTGGCAAGCTTGACCATGACCTTTTGGGGGTATCGGTTGCGGAAATCGAAGCCGGCGCTTTCGAGCATGAGACGTTCGAGGCCGATGATAAGCTTGGAGTGGTTATCGAAGCGCTGTTAATGTGTTAACTTTGAACTCGTAGTTATTCTCGCTCACAAGAGGTGCATACCGGATCATCGCTGCTTAGGCTCTCACCAGGCCCAACCTTGAGGTTCCAATGGGCGCAAAGAATCTCCCTACTCTTCTTTAACGTATCCTCAATCTTGCAGGCTGTGAAAAGTGCAGCAGCTGCCGCGTCTGCCCAGTTGTACTCATTGTCCGCGTGTAATAGCCTGAACTTGTGGTAGTAGATGACGGCTGTGTTGAAGGTACGGATAGGCAGCTGCAGCGCGCGCCGGACTTGATCTATCCAGGCAACGCCTTGCAAGCGCACGGCATCTTCCTTGGCATCGCTCATATGGATCTCCGCGAGACATTTCTGCATGCGCGACTGCAGGATGTAGGGCTTCGCGATCTCGATGTAGGACGGGTGTGGTCCGACGCGCTCAGGATCGCGCTCTGAGGGAGAGGCGGTGGGCGCCATGACGTGCGCTTTGGTTCAGAACCTGTGCTGAACGTCTTGCAGCGTTGCAACTGTTGGTATTGGGGTGTCGGTTGGAAGCAGCGTGACTGTGCGCAATCGGTCGGGCATTCACTCCTCTGCCGCGCTTTTACGATGGCGTCGCAAGCGAAAAATAGCAATTCGTGGGAAGGTTCCGGGGCTGGGAGGAGCTGCTGTGGGCAAGCAGGCGGTGGAAACACGAAGACAATCGGCATGTGGAGTGGACTTCAAGGGTCATGGTCATAGCTCTAGTCCCTGCCCGCGGTAGACATGTGGACCACTGAGCTTGCAATCCACCCAGCACGTTTTGCAAAAGCACGCGAAGATTGTTCTTGACTTCATACATTCTCCATGCCATTATCGCTGTCCTATATAAGGCCGTCCCCTCCCCAGCTTATCCCCTCCTCGTCCCAGTATTAATTCATCCCAGCTTACACTGTACTCATGAAGCCAACGGGCTACTTCTCAAGAAGCGCCAAGGGCCGTAATCATTAATGTCTAAAGATGCAAGACCAGAGTACAAGTGTACCTCTGCCTTGGACGAACCAAATTTTCAACACAGAAATCTACGGACGCAGATGCAAGAAAAGATCGCTCAATGTGCGCATCACGTAGCTGAATAGAACATTGACTGTTTATGCCGCTGTTCGGTCCTTGAATGTAAGAAGGCAGTCATCCTGTGAAAGATTAGCGAATACTCTGAAGAAGGTGGATGTTACGCAATGCGACTTACCATAGGGAAAATAGTGGCAAACACCTTGATCACCTCGCTCTGATCGGTGACCTTGTGGTCCCAGTCAAGCAACATACTCGCCTTGCCAATCATCAACATGAGGTTGGCTTGCGCGTAAGTCTGGCCCAGGCAGTAGTGGGGACCTGTGCCGAATACGAGCCAGTTCTTGGTTTGTTGATCAGCGTTGCCGGTGATCCATCGCTCGGGCTCGAACGAGTCTGGGTTGGGGTATGCTTCAGGGTCGTGAAGTGCCGGGTAGGTGGTAGGAATGACCATGGAGCCCTTGGGAACGGTGTATTCAGGTGTTACAGGGAAGTCCTTCTTAGCCAGGTAAGGAACCATGATGACTGGGGGACGGTAGCGGAGAGTCTCCTTGACGACAGCGCGGGTCCATTGCAACTTCTCGATGGCGTCAAGAGAAAGAGTACCGTGGACGTCGCCATTTCTGGCCTTGATGTTCTCCTCGCGGATCTTCTCGAGGTACTCAGGGCGGTCAGCCATGATCTGGAAGAGCCATGTGGCGGCAGAAGAGGTAGCGTCCTGGGAAGCGAAGAGGAAGGTGAAGATGGTCATGGAGATCTCAAGATCGCTGAACCAGCGGATGACAGTCGCGGGCTTCTCGGCGTCATCGACCTTCTCGCCAGCTTCAACCCTCTTGCGGTACTTCTCAGACTCGATCATGTTGTCTACCCAGAAGTCGAGAATGCACTCCTTCTTGCCACCAGCAGCCATGCGGACCTTGCTCTTTGCGGCACACTTGGAGAACTCATCCAGGACCATGTCAGCGCACTTCTTTCCGTACCAGGTCTTGGTGAAGGGGATAATGATAGGGAAGTTGACAAGCTCGAGCGCAGCGGTGATCAGGTAGTAGTCGTCGGCGATCTTCTTGACGGCCTCGTCAGAGGTGTAGTGACCAACGAAGGTACGGCAACTCAACGCAGTGATCATGAGGCGGAACTCTTGCATCCACGGAATGTGCTTGCCCTTGTTCTCTACTTGCGAAAGCTCCACAAAGCGCTTGAAGTATGTGTTGTAGACTTCCTCCTGGCCCGGTAGGTACTGTTCGAGCGCTTGACGAGTAAACAAGCTGTTGAGACCCTTGCGGTAGTCGACGTGGGCACGGCCGTCCAGGAAGACCCAGTTCTCGGGGCGGAGGAGTTTCTGCGCGACATCGACGACGCAGGGCTTAACGAAGGCGGGGGAGTTGAAGATCTTGCGGGCCATGTCGCGGGTAGAGGCAATAACGACGAACCTAGGAGCGGTCAGCATAGGCACAGACTGAGGGCAGGTCACAGGGTGGCATACTTGTGGAAGACGGATACGCAGCTGAGAGGACCGGACATCCATTTTTCGTGGTACTTCTTGAAATCGGGGTTGACAGACTCGAGGAATGGACCGATGAAGGGTATCTTCCACGAGGGACCGACGATTGAGCCCTTGTTCCAGATGTATTTGACTGCGAGAGTGTCAGCAATGTCCGGCGCAAACGTAATACATGTAATGCCTACACTGGTCGTACGCCACCGCCGTTATGATAAGCGTCAGAGCGAGCTTCCAGGCATTGAAGCCGGAGAAGACGGAGGATAGGAGACCGCTGGTATCGAATTGCTGGAGGACATGCGCAACTTTTGCATCCGCCGTGGGCGAGACAAAACTCGCGTTGACCGCCATGTCGAAGGGATGAGGATCGCGCCGCGCTGTGTTGTGTACGGGGGGAGGCGCGAGGGTCGCGGAGGGGAGGACGTAGGGAAGCCAAGGGGAGTCAATCGACGCCGTATTATATTCCCGCGCGAGGACGAAGCCGAAAAGAGGATCTCTGATTGTTTAATTGCAGGGCTTGGCGCGAGCGGTGGCCACTGCAAAAGGAGCCATGTCAATCACATCGACTTTCGGACTCTAGTGCGTTATAGGCCTGGCGCTGCCCGGCGAGTCGGATTTAGCACATCCGGGCATGGATGATGCTGCCGTATAGAGCGCGGCATCTGTGGTCGGCGGATACGACCATACGACACATGCGTGTCGCCGGCACATGCAGTAACGTTGTTCGGAGACTAAGCCTAAGTCGTGCGTTGTCTTAGAAATCCACTGTAGGTCTCAGATCTCGAGATCGAGGGACCACGGGGACCGCCCCATACAGTTCCTGCCCTGGTTTTCAGGCACGCGGCCAATCGGCATGTTCGCCCGCGCCGCAAGCACGGCATCCAATTCGAGCGTGCCCTGCGCATCGCATGTCCACCACGCCACCTGTGAAGTATGCCCAATAATTTTCGATTCGACCAATTACATGCTACCAATATTAGTGTTCCCAAGGTCGCGGTAAGGAACGTCGCTGCAGTGTCAAACAGCGACAAGGCCATACCTGGTCTGACAGTAGTAGTCGTCATCTACGAACATGGAAGCGCCGATAGCATTGATGGCACATCATACAAGGGAAACCCCGAGCGAGTCTGTAGACTACACCGGGACAGAAGAGCAGAAGAGGTAGATTAGAAGATCCCACATTAATGTAGGCTATAGGGTATTCACTTTTCTCCATTCCCTCTAGTCCCACCTGCGATCAAGAGGCACCGCGTTGATGGAACTGGGCCAATATCTGCCTTCTGTGACGGGGAGCGTGGCCTCGGTAGCTGTGATCGAGTCCATGCCCCATCGCTCGCGAAGCATAAGGTCTACCTCAATAGCGGGATAGCCAAACGAAACGTCGTCCGGATCCATTCCTGGGATTGCAAGGTAGAATTGTGCCACCCAGGTGTTTTCATCCTGATGAATGACTTTCTCCTGTATTACCGTTAGCTCAATCTTGGACACTTAGCCTGACGTTGGCGATTGCTATACTTACTTGCTCCCACTGCTTTTGCGTCAAACCGAATATTCCCGTGATGTCACGCGGAAAAGCCGACATGATCGGGTCGTGATGCGTGACCTTGACAGAGATGTTGTCACAGTCATACTTCATGATGTATACCCAGTTCCTGATAGATTGCAGGAAATTCACGTAGTTGCATTGATAGCCCAATCCAAACTGGCCATCTTGGAAATCTGGGAGCTCAGTCATGACGACAAATTCGATGTTGATATCGTGCCTGGATCGCTCCCTCAGAAATTGGCTGAGACCTTCCAGGTTTTGCTCAGTGAAGCGGAGGCAGCGTCGTTCGCAGGAGTATTTATCAAGCTCCGTGGAGTGGTCTCTTTGCATGTCTTCGATAAACTGCTCAAATTTCACGCGAACCTGGAGATTTCTGATGTGGTTCCTGGGGTACAGCAGTGGTTTTGTCTGAACGGCCTCCGGTACTTCCCAGGGGGTACCATCCTCGTCGTCGTATCCCGCTATGTTGTGGCCGGAGTGGTTCTCGGAAAAGCCGAATATAGCTCGTTCAACGCTGCATATGGAAAACGTATTGAGCGCGTAGTATGTCTTCTGTATCTCATACGCAGCTTCCGCACCAACGTATCTGGGGTCCAGAAAATGGCTAGATGGAAGTGGCATATCCCTCGGTGGCTTGTGTGTGTGTTCTTCTCTGACTCGGCCGTCAGGAAGGACAGTGGTATTATCGTCGTCGACCAAACTCAGTTCATAGTCCCGATGGATTAGCTTCAAGTTCGCGATGCGTTCTGTAAGTTCTAGGCTCAATTGCACATCGTTGCTATCATCGGCTTTCCCCGTCTTCACATCGACGTCCGGATTGTTACCGGTGATAGCGCGGTAAGGAGCTGGTGGTGGCCCCCCGAAAGAAATCATTGGTCCCACGAGGCCGTGGTAATGTTCTCTCTGTAATGGATCGTGAAAAGGCTTATCGTATTTGCGGAAGTGATAGTATGGCCCAACGGGAATCGGACGATCAGGTTCAACGCAGAGGAACTCATACACCAAGTCGCGTAGCTCCACGGGGAGCTTTTGATGCATCAGATTCATGAGCCGCAGGCAGTCCTTCATTGCGTAGTAGCGTAGATACTTCTGATACACAACATCATTGGCACGTGCTGCCTTGTTGGTCTGTTCAAGCTCGAGCTTCTTTTTAGTGATTCTGCAGGAACGTCAGCTACTCGAATGAATGGTGCGAGTCGTTGTATAAGTCTGCCATAGCTAGGACATGCGACGCCTACGTCACGGACGGGGTTGTTTCTGGCACTCACAGATCGTGTTCGAATTGCGATTGCACGGCCATCCGACGGACGACCGCTTGTAGCTGTTCGAGCTCATTTGGATCATTCATCTTGTACGCGAACAGTGAGGAATTCTGGAGTCTGAATCTTGAAATCTAAAACGTGTCCAAGGCGCAATTTATTTATTCTGAAGTCTGAAACGTGAAGCGGGAAGCTCATCAGTGGCGGAGTGCGACCAGTTGCCCCCACATTTAGCGCGTCACGCCTATTGGCCAGCCCAAAACGCGTCGCGTAGTCACGCCGTTCGCATTCATTCGTCTCCAGGACGTCACCTCGGCATGGGTTGACATGGCCACCATCAAGGCCATCGAGGGCCGCTCTGTGCATCAGATCCAGTCAGGCCAGGTCATTGTTGGTCTGGAGTCAGTCTGCAAAGAGCTTGTCGAGAACAGCATCGATGCAGGCGCCACATCAGTTGGTATGTGTTTGCCCCACGATTTCTGGGTGACATGCGATGACTGATAACGAACGCAGAGGTGCGCTTCAAGAACTATGGCCTGGATGCCATAGAAGTACAAGACAACGGCTCTGGCATCTCCCCAGACGACTACGAAACCATCGCACTCAAGCACTATACCTCCAAACTCGCTACCTACGACGACCTCTCGTCGCTACAGACATTCGGCTTCCGCGGTGAGGCCTTGTCATCGCTATGCGCGCTCTCCAACTTTCACATCATTACAGCCCGGCCTTCCGATGGTCCAAAGGGTACAAAGCTGGAATTCGAGCAGTCGGGGAAGCTGAAGGGGACGTCGGTGGTAGCAGCCAAGCAGGGCACGACTGTGGTGGTCGAGACACTGTTCCATAACCTACCTGTACGGCGGAAGGAGCTCGAGAAGAACATTAAGCGGGAGTACAACAAAGTGCTGCAGCTGCTGAACGCATATGCTTGCATCAGCGTAGGCGTCAAGTTCTCGGTGAGCAATCAGATACCGAAAGGGTGAGTGTGCAGCCCAATACTCATGTACTCATCCATTGTGCTGACATGGTCAAGAAAGAAGACGGTGGCTTTCTCAACCAACGCGAATGCGAGTACGCGAGACAACATCTCCAATGTCTACGGCGCGAAGACGATTGCTGCCCTGATACCTCTAAGCCTCGAGTTCGTCATGGACCCTTCGAGCCGGCTGGGTGCCACACAAAGCGCAAAGAACTGGAGCACACAAGAGGAAACAGGTTCAAAAACAGTCAAGATAGTGGGTCACATTTCCCGCCCTGTTGTGGGTGAAGGTCGCCAGACACAAGACCGACAGATGTTCTTTGTGAATTCGCGGCCTTGTGCTCTGCCACAAGTTGCCAAGGCCATCAATGAGGTCTACAAATCCTATAACATCACGCAGTCAGCTTTTGTATTTGCAGACATCCAGCTGGACACGAATGCCTACGATGTCAATGTGAGTCCAGACAAGCGGACCATCATGCTCCACGACCAGACTACGCTATTGGAGAACCTCAAGGACGCTCTCCTAGAGCTATTTGAGGGCCATGATCAGAGTGTACCTCAAGCTCAACTCTTGGGCAAGAAGACACCCACATCCGCCTTCAAGCCGCCAACAATACAAGCCCGTGAAAGCACCACCTCGGCATCTGCAGGCGGCCGAAGTGAATCGGAAGATGCTGTCGAGCCTCCCCAAAAGACTCCAAAGAGAGGTGAAGTGCTATCTCCTCAAGACACGCCCGATATGAATGTCCGTCCAGGCTTCGTAAAGGCAAGTCTCATTGAGCGGTTTGCTGGCAGGGACTCAGAAGAACGAACGGTCCGCCCAATGGTAAGACCTAGAAGAGCCGGCTCCCCCAAGAACAAAGAGTCACCCGAAGAGCCGATGTCCGATTCACATGGCCCTTCACGCAGCCCTTCGCCGGAGAAAGGAAAGGAGGTCGAGCTAGCGCGCTCAAGATCACAATCACCATTGTTTGAACCAGAGGACGAAGCGGCGGGGGTCCCTGTCAGGCTTTCCCAGCCTTCCAAAATCGTCCAAGATTTTAATGCTCGCATAGCATCTCAGAGTCCTCACAAGCAGGAGCCAGTCATTTCGCCAAAGCAGACAGAACCCACTGATGACGATGACGATGCACAACAGCCAATTCCGGCCGTAGTACAAACGCCGCAGAAGTCCTGGTCACAAAGTACTATCCAAAACGCCTTTGATCGTATGCGTCCAATGCGCACGCCAGTCCAACAAGCTACTATAACTGTTGGTGACACGACGACGGTTTCCACAATTGGTACGGGGAGTCAATCGATGGCTGCCAAACGCTCTAGGATACACACACCCAAGTTTTCCCTCTCCGGTAAGCCGCTGAATCAGACACCAAAGCGGAGTTTATTCAAGAAGGGTCTAAGCGGCTTTGCAGCACCGGGTACCCAAGCTGAAAGTAGTGAGGAGGAGGATGATGATGAGGACGAGGGGGAGGACGAGACTGAAGTCGCGCAAGACAGTCTTATGTCTGATGCACCTGTACGCTCTCCATCTCCGCATAAGCGCCTGCCGTCCCGCGGCTTTGAGGAACCGCGGACGGATGATATCGCTGTCTCATCCAGCGCGCCACCGCCGCGCGCAACAGTCATTTCCGAAGAAGCTCCAGAAGAGGAATCCTCATCCGATGGTGAAGCACAGCCTCAAGCTGAAGCTGGAGCCGAGATCACAGATGATGATGAGTACATAGAAGATTCCGAAAAGAAAGAGAGAGAAGAAGCGAAGATTGCGCAGCTCATTGCTGACGCTGAAGAAGCTGCAGCCCGGCCCACTGAAATGAACCTGAAGCGGGCCAACAAGCTATTCAAGGTTACTCAGAAGAAGTACTGGACCATCAATCTTGAGCGTGTCATCGAGACAGATGTGGATGTCATTGCTCGGCACCTACAAAATGTGCAGGCATCCGTCGACGCGTCGATTGCGGAGACCGATGAGGCGACTGCGCTACCGACAAGCACCCAGTTGAATCAGGAAGACCCGGAAGAACGTCTCAGCCTCACAGTGACGAAAGCCGATTTCCATGAAATGCGCATCATTGGTCAGTTTAATCTTGGCTTCATCATCGCTGTACGGCCGCCTACATCCACATCACCCACATCAGACCTCTTCATCATCGACCAGCATGCGAGTGACGAGAAGTACAATTTTGAGCGTCTCGCTGCCACGACAACACTAGTGCCACAGCGACTAGTCCACCCACACCCTCTCGAGCTGACTGCCGTGGAGAAGGAAGTCATCCGCGAGAACAGACCCTCACTTACCGCAAACGGCTTTGTCGTCGATCTAGACACCGAGGATGAAAATGGCGCAGATGGCCATGCGCAGTTGGTCTCATTACCAATGTCAAAAGAAGTTACCTTTACACCTACAGATTTAGAGGAACTCCTGGCACTTATCATAGAAAGCCCGCAGTCTTCGTCCATGTCCACATCGTCGCATATACCTCGTCCATCTAAGGTCAGGAAGTTACTCGCAAGTCGCGCGTGCAGAAGTTCGGTGATGATTGGTAAGACCCTTCAGACGCCACGCATGCGGGAGATTGTTCGACATATGGGTAGTATGGATAAGCCGTGGGCTTGTCCCCATGGCCGGCCTACTATGCGTCATCTATTTGGTCTGGAGAAGTGGCAGGGCTGGACTGAAGGGGATGGCGTGACGGGGGTTGATGTTCAGGGCGAGAAGACCGATTGGAACGCGTATCTGAAGGATAGCAGGAGATGATGAAAATGGGAAGTGGAGATGACATGCTGCGGAAGGACCAGAATACACAGGTATTATTATGTGACTTGCTCTGCATCAGCGCTGTTATCAATGACCGGATAGAAAATGTCGATGAAAGCCAGTAAAGTCTGCACTTTCGTGGACATGTTCCATTCAGTCATTGGTAATGGCGCTGGTGCAGAGCACTGTCCTAAGTGCCTACCCTTGAGGTTGTATATTATTAGGATAGTTGGAAGTAGCACCCCGTTCGCGATTGCGGATGTTTGGAATACACGTAGACGCCTCGTTCTCTTACCCGATTCAGGTGTTTGCTCTTGTCATTTCGGCTGCTGGTATGGTCGTTTGGCTCGTACTCCCCGTCGCCCCCTGTACTGGGTCTGTGTGTTTCTTCTTACTCCTGCACTTGTCTTCCCCATCATCTCACCTCTTACGCTTTCGGAAAGATTTCTCAAAAACTCATCTCAATACGCTGTCTTTGACTTGACCATGACGGAAACCTCTACCTGGCTGATTGCAGGCTTGCTTGCTCTATCTCTCTATCTAGACATTGTCCTAGCGCGAATAGATTCCGTAGATGCATTCTGTGAAGTAGACAAATCGCTTGAAGGACCGGAGGGACCGAGAGTCAATGACTATCACGTCGAGGATCAGCCGGGTGCCGATGAGGAGGGGGATTGATCTAGTATAGTGAGACATAAAGTCGATATGGTTATATGCATTGCATGGCAAATTTGGAAAATTGTGTTTGCTTCTCGAACCGAGAAATGTGAAGATGTTGTCATGACTACTTGGCTAAGTGTCGTTCCTCACGCTTAAACTGCGTTTGCGCGTTTGCCAGCACGGCTTCCGGTCTCTCGCCAGCGAAGCAGCTTGCTGTTCGGATGTCTTCAAACTATCTTTACCTTTCTTCAAGTGCAATGTGCCCTTTTGTCATTCACGATGTCTTCTGGGAACTCGTGTATACTACCCCCTTCATCGCCACAGCCATGACGACCCCAGACAGTAACTACGATGCCTCAGCCTCCGACTTCACATGGCCCAACGCTAAAGCCCTCTGGGTTATGGTCATCATCGGGGCGGGTCTGATCTTCCTTCGCATCATTTACAAATTCTGCATGAAAATGCATCAACGACGGGTTCAGCGAGATGGTGAGCATGAATTCGCCGATTTGGTACAAGGGTCAACAAGAATTGAGCTAGAAGGGGACGCAATAAGATTGCAGAGGCCATCACGAGCAGTGACGAGAAGAAGTAGTGAAGTCTCGGCTTTACCACGGTATGAGCGGTTTGATGAAGGGGAGTTGTGTGACGAGGATGCGCGGATTGAGAAGAGGGGGCGGTACAGCTATGTGTTGGGTGAGCGGTGGCCTGGGAAAAGATAAAGGTAAAAAAAGGAGGATGAGTTGTGAAGGAATGGTGTGGCTAGCGCTCTGCGACATCAGGAGGCGCGATGCGCTGGCGATAATGGTGATGATATGATCGAACTTAGTACATGCGTTATGAGGGATCTACCTCGTCTTCTGTCCTTTCCGCACAACCACACACATTGCCTCCCAGTCAACGCCTGAGCAGTATCTTATCGGGCTTGTCCATACAAACGCATACCTACGCTTACGATGAACCAGCTCTACGAGATCCTCATGCTGTTCGGCCTCTGTCTCGCCGTTCCGCTCGTATCCTACCTCGTATTTATCACCGTCAAGAAACCCATGCCCCAGCGTAGCTGAGTATGGCTATGATAGGAGGATCGCATACCAACGATTTGATCAAAAACATCCCTAAATTGTCATTTGAGGGATTTATGTGGAAGTTTTAAACTATTCCATACTACCAGAGCGGATGCATGTAAGGGGAGTTGGTGGATCTCACCGAAATAGTTACTCACGCAGCTGAAATTGAATGTCTGTCCTAAGCTTACTCCCTCTGTTGTACCTCTTGATTGTACTGGCGGATACATCTTTCACCACGATGCGAAGTGCGTGAAGAAGTATATGGGCACGTGGGTATTCATGGCAGCCTACGTCACGTACCATCAACATCATCACCTCTCTGACATCCGCCACAGCTGCAATTGCCCCCAACTCCTTCCGCGCCATCTCCTTCTCTTTCCCTCTGCACTGTACCAACAAAACAAGCTCGGCGATACCACATCTTAGCAGTAAAGTCTCACCTACCCAATATGCCCAACTCCCCAACCCCCCTCATCTGGCGCTGGATTCTCTTCAAAGAGTGGCTCCGACGCATGAAGATCAGAACGCGCAACTACCACGCTGGACCTAAGAAAACAGACCCTCAGTCAGACTTATACTACGATTATAGAACGACGCGGCCGAGACCGACGCAGACGGCTGAGAATGCGCATCCGGGGGTGGTTTACTATGCTTAGTAACGGGATTGGTGGTTATGGTGGTTTCTGGTAGGAAGAGCGAGGTGGTTGGAATCTGTGTGTGACGGATGTGTGCAGTGAGAAGTGCTGGCTTTGAGAGAAGGAAAGCAAAGAAATCGCGGAGTTAGGGACACGAAGGATTGATCAGCGCTACGCGCTTGAGACGTCATTGTGCGAATTACATTTCGATTGGGAATAGACCTCCGTTCCAGGCGTCTCGTCCCGCGTTGGCTGGTCTGCTGTCAATATCATCATAACAACGCGTCGCGCGTACGTGTGCTCACGATAGATACATCTCTCATTCATTCCTTCGTCTGAATACCATGCTCATTTCTCATCATTCAACAACTGCAACATGGAGATCGAAAGCATCGCAGTGATCTGCCTGGTCATCCTTCTCGTCCTCCTCATCCAGATCATATTCACCTTCCGGTTACTCTTGTCTCTCCACCATCGATCTCATGAAAGAGATGAGGAGCATGGCCTGCGCGCTATACCCACTGTGCCTCAACCCATATCTATACAGGAAGAAACTCAGACACCATCGCATAGCGTCGCACAACGCCTTACTATACCAGGACCGGCGTATCCATCGAGCTCTAGATACAGTGTCCGATCAGATATCAGCGATTCGTCGTCCCATTACGAAGTGTCTCCGAGCCTCTGCCACGGAGCAGATGCTGTCAGTAAGGGTAGTAAAGCGCAGGTATCGCATAGTGATTTGAGATATGAATCTGGAAACGCTTTTGCGAACGACGCGGTGAAGAAGACAAAAAGGAAAGATATACTAGAAGATCTATGGGATTAAAAGTCTTAAGGTCGTGGAAGCAAAGCTGATAAGGGAAACAAACGCTGGGGGGAGGAGTTAGGGGCGCATAATAGGCGCATCTGGCACGCTGACGCACCCACATGATGTGGAGGGCAAGCCGGAATATGTATATATAGCGCCCTGCTACTACGCTATGTTAGCTTCTCCAATAGCTTTATTCAGTTATAAAACAACCCCCATCCATCCACCCAACCAACCACGAATCATGACAGGTATAATCCAAAACCCAAACCAACACCCTCTAAACATGCCCCTATGCTTTCTCTATTTCGCGCTAGGCGTCCTGGTAGGCATCCTCATCGCATCACTATGCTGTGCGATTTATGGCTGTGGCATCGTTCTTGCACGAGACAGAAGACCTGGTCCCAGGAGAACGCCTTCGGAAGGCTCATCAGGCTATTACGCTGATGATGAAAGCGAGTCGATTGACAGTGACGCTTCGTTGACACAGCGTGTGTTGATCGAGCCGGATTATGCAGTGACGACACCTGTGAGGTGGTCGGATGCCGGGCACTGAACCTAGAGACGACCAGATTCCCAGAGTTTGCGTGTCAAGGTGTGAATTTGCGCGCTGGCAATAAAGTTGGTGGTCAGACGATCAAACCGTTGCGTTGGCATCGCATGTATGAAACCGCGACTTTGACGTTTGATCAGACGTCGAACGGGGAGCAAACCGATTGCATGGTCTTCAAAGGCAGACAGCGAAGCTATTAAACGATTAGTGAAAGCCAACTGCTGAAGATTTACGTCTCCGACCACACCAGGTCATCAACTCGCGTATAATCACCCTCCAACCTCTTCTTCACACAGACGATCCCATCTCACACCAAAACTCATGAAGATAAAAGCTGAGCCCAGCGTAGCCGTTGGAGTATACATGGTGATGGTCACCAGCTGTGTACTCAAGATACCCACAGTCCCACTAGCGACATCGATCAGACCAGGAACCTTCAGTAAGCGGAATCGCCGAGTGCTGGAAGAGCTCAAGCGAAGGCTCAAGAACGAAATTTATGGATTTCCCCAGGTTGACGAAAATCCTACCATGTCGGATGCGGAATATTTTGGATGGACCGCAGCGTGCTGAAATGGCTCACACAACATAATCTAAATTTGCATTACTATCTTGGAAATCTGCATGTGAAACCTTCCTAGAAAACTATCTATGCATCCTGAGGCCCCATATCAAACAACAAGAACTCAGCGGGTTTCTCGCCCACACTCTCAATCTCAATCTTGCCAGGCCCGCTCACACCCTCAATATACGCGCCATCGCCCTCTCCAAACACCTGATCCCCAATCTTGATCTGCGCCCCACCCTGCTTGGGCTGCGACCGTCCACCCATGACAACATGAGCAAAAAGCTTCCTCGGCCCCTCAGCAACCAGCTCATGAACAACCTTCTTGCCCGGGCTCAAAATCGACGCATCCATGCTAAGGTCAGCCTGCAGCCCAATAGCACCTTTACTCTTCTCCAACCTGTCCGTAGACTCCATTATCCTAACCAGCTTATCCGTCTTCTCCTCGTCGGTAAACTTCTTCGTCTCGTAATGTGGCTTCAGACCGCGCTTGTTGGGCTTGGCCCAGATCTGGAGGAAGTGGACTTCGGAGTCGGTGTTGCGGTTGTATTCCGAGTGGCGGATGCCGGTGCCGGCGGAGGTGAATTGGACTTCGCCGCGCTTGAGGTTTTCGAGGTTGCCCATGCTGTCTTTGTGTTCGAGGACGCCGTTGACGATGTAGCTGAAGATGAGGAATTCGGCGTGGCTGTGTGTTCCTGTTTGGTATGTTAGAAAGGAGTAGGCGTGTGCATGGGACGGGGTGTACGTACCGAAACCGGTGCCGGCCTTTACTCTGTCTTCGTTGATGACCCTCAGTGGGCCGAAGCTCTCGTGTCTGGGGTCATAATACGAGGCGAAAGAAAAAGTGTGGTATGTGTACAGCCAGTCGTGGTCGGCATGTCCGCGTTGTGACCAACCGCGCTTGGTGAGCTTCATCGAAGTTGGGCCTGCCGTCGACATTGCGCGTGTGGCGGGCTTGGTAAGAACAGCAGGAAACCAGATACTTCGGAAAGTGCTTGAGAAAGCCAGGATGATTGCGAAAAGACCAACGACTACAGTAAGTGTCTTTGTGGTCGACGAATACCAAGTATCTGTTGTAGTAGAGCGATGTTCACCAGGTGTGTCTGTCATCACGAAAGGAAGAATCCTGGCATCGAAAGCGTCGAGGCGCCTTTATAGCTGTTAGTAGGGGGAGGGTTAGTTCGCGCATCATGTCGAAGCTTCATTTACTTCGCGCATCGCATTTGCAATGAGTGACTAAGGCACGGCCAGGTTAGTAACAGCCTCTTGTGGGGAAGAGAGAAGACGCTTGCTGACCAGGCGGATTACCGATGGATGACGGAATCACCCCTGCTTCTTTCTCAGCTAGCCCCCATTGGCCGCTTGCCGAAGGCGTTGCGGAACATGTCCGATCGCAGCACTACGACCAAACTATTACGATTCGCGCGTTGTTTACTTACTACCGTTCTGAGTTGACGTACCGGCACAAGGAAGAGTCGGAATTGTGGATTACCAACTATACTGGTGGTTGTGCAGGTTTGCGAACATAATCACGGATCGGCATCTACCCGTAAATCATCAACATGGCATTGACCAACTTCAACCCCGATGCATTCTTCGAGGCCTGGACAGAAAAAGAATACTCTCCAACCCACAGCAACAAGCCATTAGCACAATGTATAGGAGAATCCTTCGGCATCCCCCCAACCGACAAATACATCTACCGCGCCCAAGCCGAAACAACCCTCCACGCGACCCAAAGAGCCATCGAAGCGAAGAGAGCCCACGGTCTCCATGGATGGTACCACGATGACTCCGGAAAACCTTTCGACCCGCCCCAATACCCAACGCCAGAAGAGATCCAAGCCTACACCACCCTCTTCTCCCCCCAAAACAACCTCCCCACAGCCCTAAACAACTTCACCAAATCCGCAAAAGCCGACACCCTCCGCAAACGCATAGGAAACCACCTAACCAGCCGCTTTCTCAACACCTCAACCCAAACCCTGCTCCCAGCGAAGCGAGACCCCAAAAAAGCCCCCCGCCAACACAAAAACCCCTACCACGATCTGTGGGCCTACTCCTGCGAAGAACTAGAATGGGCGGGTCCTTTACCCTCAACAACAAACACCCGAATCTCGCATCACATCCTCCCAATTTTCTACCACCATTTCGGCTGCGTCGTCCCGTCTTACGCCGCTTTACACGTTTTGGCTAAACTGGCGCAGCCGGCGCGGCCGGCAAAGGAAGATGTTTTGCCTATCCTGGATGTAGGGAGTGGAAATGGGTATTGGACGTATATGCTCCGCAACTTCCCTCTTTCGCATATTGGTACGGAGAAGGGACTTGATGTACGGGCTATTGATAATCAGGTTAGTGAGTATAGGGTGACGTGGATTAAAGATACGGTTATTATGGATGGGAAGGAGTATCTCAAACGGCATGATGGCGGGAAGGGATGCGTGTTACTACTGGTATATCCACAAGCGACAGGGGGGTTCACGGGCCCGCTGCTCAAGGCGTTCGCGGGGGATAGGATTGTGGTTGCGGGGACGCAGAACGGGAATGGGTTTACGGGGTTTCAGGATGTGGTGGTTGATGAGTGGGTGGAGAAGAATCTGAAGCAATTTGAGTTGGTGCTTAGGATGCCATTACCGAGTTTTGCGGGCAAGGACGAGGCGCTGTTCGTGTTTGAGAGGAGGAAGTAGGCGAGTGGAATGAGAAGGGAAGGCATAAAGGTCACGGCCGCAGGACATAGAGCTTGTATCATACAGCATTGAGCTGTTCATATTCATCATTCATAGCGTAGGACATGCCAGTACCTATCGTCGCTTCATTTTCCTTGTCTACCACTTGGCCTCCTTCTTCGCCAAGAATGTGTTCAGAATAGCGACCAGCTTCTCCAAGGCCGCGAGCCACTTCTCCAGCTCAGCCTGTACCTTGCTCTCGTCGTCGCCCAACTTTCCGTAGAAGTCCTTGCGGTAGGGTGTAGCGCTCATGGCAGCACTGAAGATGGGCTTGACCATGAAGGAGTGGTGGGGCTTGAGTGTGTTGCCGTAGGCATCGCGGAAGGAGTCGGCGAGCTCCTTGGAGGGGTTCGAAATGTTGTGGCGGAGGGCTTGGGCAGTGAAGTCGAGGCCACTGGGACAGATTAGCAACTTGATGCTTGGTTGTGAAAGGATAGCTTACCGGTTCAGCCATACGAGACCCTCGGTGGCGGTGTGCTTCTTCTCCTTGAGCTCGTTCAGGGCGAGCTCTTGGAGTGATTCTGACTGGGCGGGTGCTGCGAGCTGTCTGTCGCGGATTTTCTGCCTTGCGTTAGTAAAGCTGTTCCTGCAGCATGATTCCAAGTCCTCACCTTGATGTTGCCGCTCATGTCATTCTTGACAGGCTTGAACGCCACCGAGCCCAAGACATCGAACAGGGTAGTCGTGCTCTCAGCCGCCTCTAGGAACTCGTTCGTCGAGATAGCATTGTCCTTGGACTCATCGACAGGCACGTCCACGAAGCTCTTCTTGACCGTCTCGAAGAAGGTTCCGCCGGGAGGGTACGCAGCAGCCATTGTGGGGTATGTGGTGTTTTGTTGTAGTGTTGGAAAAAGCAATTGAGGTTCAGATGCGAAAAAGGCAGAAAGACGTTTGTTATGGCAAAGGTGGTCTCGGCCCAAGCGGTGAGCTCTGGTGCGTTCGACACGCGTGGCTTTGGTGGGGCATGCGGCTGCAGTGAGCTAGCGCGGGGAAGGCGCGACG
>Ga0265797_10001701_pt1 | contig 38456 bp, 37 predicted proteins | sample P2T30metagenome_FD_192433 | JGI IMG/M metagenome (GOLD analysis project Ga0265797, IMG submission 192433) | Plant litter microbial communities from East Loma Ridge, Irvine, California - P2 T30 | ecosystem: Environmental > Terrestrial > Plant litter > Unclassified | place: USA: California...
GAGAAGGTCGCGACAGGAAGGAAGTGAGTTACCGAAACACATGGACAAGAATTGAACAACCCAAGCCGTCGAGAGCGTATGGCATTTGCGGGTGGGTGGTGGGCCACGAGTGGGTGGCCGTGTAATATATGAGTTTGCATCTTGGCCCTCTCAAACTGATGCATGAATTATAACAATTGAGATTTGTTTCCTTCAATACTGATTTCTTTTTTGCAGTGCAAAGAACATATCAGTCAAATCCGACGAGTTTGAAGAGGGTCGTGGAAGGCCAAAACTCTACTCGTGCCACGCACTGCCTCGTTGCACATCGAGGTAAGCGAGGTATTGCGTGGCGCGAGTAGGATCCTACGAAACTCGCTGTCCCCAATTTCGATGATGTGCCGGCACGTCTCACGAGGCAATCACTCGGAGTTCAAACAACCGTTTGAAATCATGAAGTAAGAAGCTCCATACCCAAGTCACTGGGGCACGTGTCACAGCATCAAGAACAAAACTCAGTGGAGGCATCTTTCCAACTACACCCAGGCTTAGTGTTTAGGCTCGTGCTCTAAGATCATTGTACAGCGACCCGACCACCACGACTCGCTGTCAACGTATGACGTCACACGGGTCTACAATTACTTTGTAAGCGAAACTCAGCATGACAGCCTGTCCTCGACCAATAGGACAATTATGCATCTCATTGTGGTTGAGAAGTGCAGGCTCGTCCGATTCGCATTACATTGATGGCCGACGGGGTAACTGCGGGGCTCGTGCGAACCAGCGTGGACGGAAGCCGCGCCCTATATGTAATCAGAGCTGGCTCAAGAACATGATAAAACCATCTCAATGCGCTCTCATAAACCTGCATCGACTACGATTTCAAGATGGCAACAGACAGTCCTAAGAAAATCCTCATATTTGGTGCAACCGGCTTGATCGGGCAGTACATATTACAAGAGATATACAATGCACGATCGTCGTTTGAGAAGGTTGGTTTCTTTACGTCCGAAGCAACTACGAAGAACAAGTCTGAGGAGGTCAATGGCTGGAAGGCGAAGGGCGTGGAAGTCATTGTTGGAGACGTGAACTCAGAGGCTGACGTAGCCGAAGCTTACAAAGGTACGTATTCTTCGAATGCATAGTTGCTCACGGACAGTCTTACTAAATGATCCCCAGGTTACGACACGGTCATATCCGCCCTCGGCCGCAACGCCATCCTCTCGCAAATACCACTCATCAAAGTCGCCGAAGCATCACCCTTCATCAAGTTCTTTTACCCCTCGGAGTACGGCACAGACATCGAGTACGACGCCTCTTCCCCGCCCGAAAAGCCCCATCAACTCAAACTCCAAGTGCGCAAGTACATCCGCGAGAACACCAAGAAGCTCAATGTCACGTACCTCGTAACAGGACCCTACTCCGACCTATACTTCGGCAAGAGTCCCGAGTCCTCGGGCGGTACTTTTGACGTCAAGGCTAAGAAAGCGACGCTTCTGGGTACTGGAGATGAGAAGATCAGTTTCACGACCGAGAAGGATGTTGGGAGATTGCTTGTTGCGGCGCTGAAGACGAGTGCCAATGAAAACGAGCGCATCTTGAAGGTCAATTCGTTCACAACGACTGGGAAGGAGATACTAGCGGAGTTCGAGAAACAGACGGGCGCAAAGTGGGATGTGAGGTACACGCCGATCGAGACTTTGAAGAAGACGGAGAGTAAGGCGTGGGAGACAGATTCGCCGTTCAAGACGATGTATACGTTGAGGAGAATTTGGGTCGAGGGGAAAACGTTGTATAAGGAGTGTGATAGTGCGAAGCTTGGGTTCAAGGAGTCGGAGACGGTGGAGGAGCAGGTTGGGAAGGCTATTGTAAAGCAGCAAATGTGAATGTCATAGAAGAACTTCAGTAATGTATTGTAAGATTTGATGATGACACTGATCATTTCAGGCAAGATATTCACGGTGCCCGTCCTACTACGGGGGAGACTTTGTCTTCCGACAAATCTTGATTCTGATTATCTCCTATGCTGTATCCATCAGTGGCTCCAGAATTGGCACCAATTCCACATCAGCCCGCTACTACATTCTCACGTCCCCATCCTGAAACTCGGATGGTCGTCTCCCAGATTGTCGGCATCCACCTCCTGTAGTCTCCAATCCCTTTTACCCGCGCATCTCATGCGATTCTCTCGCTTAACGAAGAAGAACAGTGCCGTGCACGCTGCTCCAGAAACCCACAGCATACCCAAGCTCACGCCATACCCAGTCTTATACCGTGGCGCTTCACTCTCAAGAAACACGTTACTCGCAACAATTCCTCCTAGGTTTCCGAAGCCAACTTGCATAGCGGACGACACAGAGCGTTTGTAGTGTCCAGATACCAGATTGGATAGCCACACCAATGTGATGGGCTGTGTGATGAAGCCGCCCGGCACGATGAGGAAGAGAGCAAAGTATTTAACGCCCGCAGATAGGTCGCGTTGTGCAAGTAACATGATGTATCCAACTGAAGCTACGACGAGACCGAAGATACAGAACCAATAGCGGTGGCGGAGACGGTCGGTTAGATGTGCTGTTATAACGGCCGTGATGGTTGCGACGACGAAGATTGGGATAGATCGGACCTGAGCGGATGATGCGGTATAACCTAGTTCGCGGATGATGGTCGGTACAAAGAATGAGCCAGCGTAGCCGGTGTTGACAATGCCTACGGGAGAGCATCAGCCAAACGTATCTTCAACTTATGCCGAAGCCGGGGCCACTGAGACTTACCGAAGTATGCAAGAGTGCCCAAGTATACCTTGGGATCTCGGAAGATGCGTTTCGCCGCTCTCTTGTCCAAACGATTCATCATAGCATCACCAGTATCCGTAGCGAGGCGTCTAATCAGAAGTGCGCGTTCTTCATCGGTGAGGAAGCCCGCTGTTTCCGGCCAGTCTGTTAACCAGAATTTGGAAACAAGACCGCAGGCCACTGTGACGACACCTTCTATGATGAAAATCTGATCAAAAGAGATATAGAGTTAGCGTCAACACAATGGAGATTGCTGGGCCGGTCATACCCATCGCCATCCACTATACCCTGCGATGCCGTCCATCTTTGCAAGGCCAAACGCGAGCAGCTGAGATGAGTCAGTACCGACGATCAGATATGCGGTATTGATACTCACACCACCGAATGCCCCTGCGATGATACTGGCTGTGAAGAAGAGTGTAAGGCGCCACTGTAGCTCGTAGCGTTTATAATACATCGAGATGAGATAGACACTGCCTATAATAATTAGCGTAGCCTACACAACAGTATCGCTTGAACATACCAGGGAACAATCCTGCTTCAAACAAGCCCAGTAACACACGCATGGCAATGAGGCCTTCAAAATTGTTGACGAGTCCCGTCCCAATAGTTGCAATGCCTAGTCATCATCAATGTAGCTCGACAATGGAAGCTCATGACACGTTACCCCATAGCACCATAATCAAGGACAACCATGTTGAAGGTGCAAGTTTCTTGAGGATCAAGTTCGATGGAACTTCGAATAGAACGTATGGGATGAAGAAAATAAAGAGGGCGATGTTGTATTTGGGCGCATTTGGACCCTCCATGTCGAGGTCTCTCGTGAGGCCTTGGATTTTCGCCCAGAGGTAGATGTACAGGGTCAGTGTATGTCTTGCAGGCAAATTATACATGAGTCATGCCGTACATTTCCTATTCGCTATTAGTTCAATTCATGCATCGAGATGGTGGCCTTTACCAATGTTGGTTCTATCGAGGAACGCAAGCAAGAACAACACAAACAGAGGTGGTAGAACCCGCAGATCGCATTTCCGCAACAACTTCTTTTCAGCAACGGGATCGATGTTTGTGCCATAAGTATCGTTGATCATCTCCTTCTCCGCGTCTGGCAGCGCTGATTTGATCGTCATATTTGACATCGTTATCAAGTACCTGGATACCTCGAAGATCGAAGCTGCAAGCGAAAAAATGTAGTTGTAGAAGTGAGCGACTTGAATCTTCTTGTACTACACGGACAATACCGCCTGCCTTCATATTACATGACGAGATGGTGGTTAGCCTGAGGTTGCGCAGCCAATCAGATATGATCTTTCATTCCCCATGAGAAAGACGCATTACGGGGAAGCTAAACCTGGGGAGCGTGGAATTGGTCCGCACTAGACTACTGCTGTTGTTGCCGTTGTTGACCGTGGCTGGCCATGGCATTCTGAGCATCGATGTTGTGATTGGCATGAGAGAAAGAGTCGAAGGGCGGATCAGACCAAACCCGCGTGGTCTGACACGGCAGTAGTGTTCAGGGTCGGTGGTAGCGGAATGAGAGTTGTTCCTAATAAGATTGACAGCCTAGAATAAAAGCTTTTGTGAAATGACGCTCCTGTTCCACACTACAGAAAAGAGAATGTACTCGGGCCACTCGACAAACCTCTACTGCTCCTTGTTGACCGAAGACCAATGGACACATGCACTGTTGCACAAAGACAGCGATGGATAACGTAAGACATATCCGACGACCATCGCATGTCCACTGGAGCTTGTCAAATACGAGCGGAAAATCGACATCTGCGCGATGAGTGCGCCGTCGAATTATACCACGTTGACTTGCCTGATAAGAGAAAAGGTCTCTCGGTAACTTGTACGTGAATGAGGAAGCTACAGAATCGGAACGACTTAGCCCTGATTGGCCTGGAATCAAGTGCCGTGCAAAGAGGCCGAACGTCGCTGTGAGGTGTAGCTTCGAGTGGAGTAAAGAGACATTCGACGGCGTGGGTGAATTGACCCCGCATAAGCTAAACAAGACCCTGCAGCTGAACGCTGAACGTTGAACTTGAACGTTGATGAACTGTGTGGCAGTAGTAGCAGTAGGTAAGGCAGTGATGCCGCTTGAACAGCATGCGCATACTTGTAAGCATTTTGATAGTCAGTTCATCTTCTTACGGCAGTTGTATATTTCGTAACTTCATAGGCGCGCGCGTGATCGCGGCTGCCTTTGAGCTCCTGCCAACGACGTCATCCCTCCTTGCCCAACTCCAGCCTCGTGAACCATCCACTACACACAATTCTGCACCAGAACCTACAAGTCTACTTCATCAACCACCACAGAAACTGCAAGATGACGACCAATGCGCCCACCCTGATCAATCTGCCGCCTCCACCCTCGGACCCAGGCACGCCTGGCGATGCTCCGTAAGTCACCCCTCCCTGTGAGGTTGCATGTAGCCATGACTGACAAGGAATGTCCAGAGGTACGCCAAATTCGGCCACGACTACAATGTCAGAGCTGTCTACTGTCGCCATCAAGGACGGCCATCGCGGCCACTTTCCCCACCATCGCAACCCTGCGGAAGCTGAGCGCGCCGATCGCATCTCGCGCTTGGCAGGCCTCGAAAGAGTCGCTGTTGCTGGTCGCAATCCTCAAGGCCTGGCTCCAGGTAGCGCGAACAACCCACCGCCGGGCTACTTCGACTCCAACAACCAACCCCAGATCTTCCGCGAACGCAGCACTGTTGGTAGTGCCAGCGCAACTGGCTCCGTCGGTGGTCGCACAACCTGGGCAAGCGGCAGCGATCATGAGCCTGATCGCATGAGCGAGGACCAAGACGTCGACACGTCCAGTGTGGGAGGCTTCAGTGACGAGGTCGCATCTCTGGTGGGATTCGGGGAGGGCGCGAGAACGCCAGCCCGTCAACACAGCCAAATCGGCAGCCCTGCTATTGGCAAGGCCAGCGCAGTGCCAGGTTACTTGCGGGAACATACACCTACAAGCCCAATGACTGGTGTCAGTGTCCCTTCCAGCGCCGGCACGGTGCAGACTACGTCGTCGACCGAGCAACAAAGGCAAGATGCACGCACGATGAACGCCATGACCTACGACGAGAACTTTGTGGATACCACACCGCGAGGTGCTATGACTGGCCACGGTCCTGGCCGAGCATCGACAACAGAGCAGAATGTTCAAGAGCACATGCGCCAGCGCCAGGCTGATCAGGACAGGGACGCTATGGATTACGAGAAGGACAGTTGAAAATGATTACTTCGATGTAAAATGATCTTGTCGTCCAATTGCCGGCGTTCAGATATGGGATACCAGTTCTAGAAGACACATTTATTTGCTTGTTGCTTTCGGTCGAGTTACACAGACAGCCGAGTGTTGGCTTACGGAGCGGCGCTATGGCGAATGTTCACGAAGCTACGAAAATCAAACAACAATGATTATGATGTATTCTTGAACGGCGTGCTTCGATGATCCCATTCATGGTGCGTAAACTTGCTGATGCTGTGTGCACTGCATGCCAGCAACGAGGGCAGCACCGGTCACCTAAAGCCGAGTCGGTGGACGTCTTTTGCAAGTCGCGATTTTGAAATAACAAAGAGTGAGTTTACGCAACCAAGTTCGACTCAATTTCGTTCATAGCTGGCAACAAGCATCTCTCCAAAATTTAATGTCGGTATCTTGAGCAAGTGGCCGCTCTAATAGCGGTTAGCGTTGGCGTGGTTTCCGGCTGTAAGCGAGGCACACTTGCCCGTGCGGGCTCTCGCAAAATCGAACTGCGACTGTCTCCACGAACACCACAAGGACAAATCGACACCCACAACCGTCGCAATGGCCAGTACGTCCACAGTCGAGCTCTACAGCCGTCGAGAGTATACTAAGTTATCGCGCAGAATCTAAGAACTCGTCCCAGCACAACCAATCGGCCAAGAACCACAGGAACGGGTACGCAGCCTCCCTCCACCGCACCGAACGCGCACCGGTGCACATCCCACGATCTTCCGTCCCTTCGCTGCTACCATACTAGAAGACTGCCGATGGCTGACATGTCGGGAACACAGTATCAAGAAGCCAAAGACTCACCGTTACCCGTCGCTCAAGGGCACCGACCCCAAGTTCAGGAGGAACCATAGGCATGCTCTTCACGGCACCATGAAGGCTCTGGTGCGTAACGAAAAAACGTCCTGCATCGCACAGTTGCGGAATGCTGACACTGGCGCAGAAGGAGGTCAAGGAGGGCAAGCGCGACTCGGCATAAACGACGAACAACGACAACAAGCGAGCGAGCAACGAGGGCGATTTTCAGTTCCATCACGAGACATCTGGTCGGCGTCAACGGCATCGGACTTTCCATGATGGCTTTGAACTCATGGGTGGAGGCGGTTTCCACACGGGCATGTGATATGCGACAATGAACAAGTCAAAAAGCCGCCGCCGGGCCACCAACGTGAGATACGTGAGTGATGTTCAAGGACAGCAGTTTGACTTCGTGTCCTGCAAGTGATGCTGAGGATGACCACCACATCTCCTCCCCACGGCTTTAGTGTGTACAGCAATAAGAAGCCTCAATCTTCGACCTGCTGAAGGAAATCTTCGAGCCAAGATCAAAACTCCCATCATTACCAAGCACACTACCCTGTTTGCTCCATAGGGTAGTGGGCATGAAGATGGGGTGACATTACTAACGTTGGAAATGCATCTTGAGATGTGCTTGCACAGCGTCGACTGCCGCAATCCGGTGTTGCATAGCGGTTATCATAACGAAATCGAGAACAATGCAATTCATTCACCAGAGAAATTTCGCTTCTCAGTACGCTGTACATGTGATGATGACGTTGTTGTTGACTTATTGACTGCCTACCTCACCCAACGTTGACATTGGAGGGGTACCTCTACCACCTGCGCCTCAACAACGACCCTCCACCACCTCAAAGCCACCCGCTTCCTTGCCGTCTCTCTGGAGGTGATGTGAGAGCACCTCATACCGCCGGACTGATTTCAGAGACAGACTCACGAGTGCGACTTTGTTCCTACGGTGCTTGATCTCTCTCCAGCCCAGGCGTCGAACTGCTTCGATCGCACAACTGTCGCTATATTGTGGCAGAACTCCACACTTCCGGATACCGCTACTACCAGCGCCTTTGGGTTGTGCAGACGACGTCCTCAGACCCCCAGCTACAGAAGATGGCGACCCAAGCGCATTGCGCATACTGCTTCGAAACCCTCGTCGCAAGCCTCGAAAAGCGAACCAGTCTCTCTCTCCCCGAAGTTGAAGCCCTATGGAACAAATACAATGCGGAGCCCACAACAACCGATGCACTAGAGACACCACCAGGTGACAGCGACTCGCTTTCTCCACCCAACGCACACAAGCCGGCAGCGATATCGCGACTCCTCGCGCCTTCACCAGCAACAGCAAGCTCATCGAGCGTACAAAGCGCCAGCTCAACACCGAGCGGTATCAGCTCAGCGAGCAGCGCGGCAACGAGTCAAAGCAGTCTTGCGCAAGAACCTGCAGGCGATTCACCACTATTTGTTACATGGAACACAAACACGAAGAGCGGCGAGAAGAGGCTGCGAGGCTGTATCGGCACATTTGAAGCGCAGGAGCTGGACGAGGGACTGAAGAGCTACGCGCTGACATCGTATGTTGCACCTTACCTATTTCCCACTCATATATCGTTGCTAATACAACGCCCAGCGCCTTCGACGACACACGCTTCAACCCCATATCTGCCCGCGAACTCTCCACCCTCTCCTGCGCCGTAACCCTCCTCACAAATTTCGAGCCCGCCAGCACCTCCCTCGACTGGACGCTCGGCACGCATGGCCTACGCATCTCCTTCACGCACCACAACAGGCGCTATGGCGCGACGTATCTGCCGGACGTGGCGAGCGAGCAGGGCTGGACGAAGGAGGAGACGCTGGTGAGCTTGATGCGCAAGGCGGGGTGGAGTGGGCGCAAAGATGAGTGGAGGAAGGTCGAGTTGAAGGTGGTGAGGTATCAGGGGAAGAAGGTGGAACTGGGGTTTGCGGAGTGGAAGGAGTGGAGGGGGTGGGTTGATGAGGAGATTGAGGATGAGGGGGAGGAGTGATATGAGAGCGTGTGTGGGTTTGGCGTTTGGGGATGGGGGCATGATGTGATGATATCCATGATTTGCGAGGGCGTTATTGTAGAGGATTCTCGAGGCTGAATCGAAAGGGTTTTCGCCTTAATAAGACATGGAACATAATTGACAAAAACGTTACTATTCCACAACTCAACCATCATCTCCCACCAACGTTCGGCATTTGACTCTTCAGCCCACCCTTGACATACAACGCCACATACTCCTGTCCCGGCCACCCACCCCACTCCTCCACACTGTCAATCTGACCCCTGATCAACTGCACAATCTCATCCGGCGCGCCATTTTCCTGACCCTTCACATATCCCAAGCGCCCCGTGAGCGCGGTTCTCAGCGCAACAAGCGTCCTGAAGAGCAATTTGCTGCCATGATGCTGTGCCTCCGCGCGCGCCGTGACTTCGACGTGGTGTCTAGCGAGCCACGTAGCGAAAGAGTACAAGCCCTCGTAGTCGCGCAGCGTGCCCAGGACACGTACGTACGCGTGGAGTTCTGCTGGGCCGGGTATGTGAGGCGGTATGCCGGGCTGCAGAGTTGAAGAATGCATATCGATATTGGCGCCTACAAGGTCGTGAAACAACTTGCGCAAGCGCGGGGAGGCGGTCTCGAAGATTTGGCGTGCGTTCTCCATGGATGTTTCGCCCCTGTTAACGGCTCGTGCGACGTTGGCGGTAGCGGTGCACGCCAGATTGAAGATCTGGTCGTCGACGTCGAGATCAATTTGCTCCATGGTGTCGATGAGATGCCACACAACTTTGTACTGATGGACACCGCGCCTCCTGTTCGCACGGCTGCTACTTGACGTGTGATCGAAGTTGGTGTGCACGATCTTACCCATGTATGCAAGCCAGGCGGGTCGGTAGAGTGGTTTATAGTGAAGCAGTATGGAGTAGGCGTATTCTACGAGGTAGTTCTGGTTGCTTGCGTTGAAGTCATGAGCATGTCGTTCGGGTGGCGCGAACAAGGAGTCTTTGGAAGGTATGTGGTAGGCTACGCCATGGCGACACAGGACTCTGATGACAGCGGCGAGAAGGTAGCCCGGCAGCGACCTCATGGAGCTGGTCTGGTCGTGTTGACCAGACAGGAAACACTTGAAAGCACCGTTGTGATCATCCCTGGCTGCCTTGAGCAGCTCGATGCATCTCTGAAACGTGGGTGCTGTCTCCAGGAGAAAAGCCAGCAGGCGACGGGACGGACGGAGATCGCGGGTATACAGGCGGTGGTATAGCTCTTCAAAGGTTGGGACCGGTTCGCTAAGATATATGTAGTGCAATGGAGATGGTGGGTCGGCGACGACCTCCTTCATATCGCCAGGCAACAGAACTGCAAGTGTCTCGTCAAGTACTTCGTCCACCTTGAGCACTTCATCCAAGTCTGGTTGAAACGTGGCTTTGACTGATCTCTCCGACTCCTGGTGATACAAATTCTCGAACATGGCGAGGTAGACGCGTTGGCTGGGACGAGCGCCCGACATTTCGTACGCAAGGAAGCACGCCCAAGCTTCGCGTCGTGTTCTTGTCGTCCTAACACGAGCAGCCCAGATAAGGTCAACACGAAAAGTTGGAAGTCCAGCCGGCCCGGAAACATGGGGCAAGGAAGTGCGGGTCTGGATCGTCGGACTGAAATCAGTATCCCAGCCTGCGTAAACCTCCACCATGGCTTCCCACGTATGGCCACGATAGCCCGCCTCGTACATGCGGTGTATAATTCTGGAGGCTCTGGAAGCACCGTATTCGTACCCCTTTTCCTCGTCCATAGCTGTACGGTTCTCTTTCCAAGGCGGCCAAGATGGACCCTTCAACTCTGCCCAGTCCCTCTCCTCAGAAGTCTTTGCATGTGCCAGCTGGTTCCGGGAAACGGCGCGAAACCCTGTCCTGGTAACGGTGATCGCGGGTGTGAGACTAGCCATGAACTGAAGTATCTTGAATTGAGCTTGTTCTTGGTGCACTGCACCGAGAACTGGATTGGTGTTGGCGGGCAGCGATAGGTTTAGCAAGAATGTGTTGCAGAAGCGTGTGAGGTCAGAGACAAGCCAAGGCGACGCCGTATTTAAGCCCTCTTCTCCGAACAATCGATTTGCTTGGCCAGCGAAGAAAGACGCAATCCAGGGGATAGATTCAGGCCAGATGATGCGCGCATGTCGGATTAAACGTGCAGATCCGATCTTGAGAGCATCCCAGGTAAGCAAGTCTGACTCGACTCGCTTCTCAATGTGTCTCAAAACGACTCCAAGCGCAGACGCAGTCATGTGCCGACGTCGCAGAAAGAGTAAGAGCAGAAAGACTGGCGGTGCCTCTTTGTCACGTCCGAACACAATCGCAGCCGTGATTGACCTGGGTTGCAAGACGCACGCCGCCCACTCCTCCACGCGAGCTACCGTGATGCCTTGCTGACGGAGTAGATATTCCTCTTGATGATCCAAAGAGAACTCATCTTTCTGAGTTTGTCTAGTATGATGTCTTATGCTGCGAGCGAGGATCGTGTACAGCGACACTGGCACGACTCTGGAATTTGAATGTGGTGTCTTTGTGTCATTGGATCCTTGAGTGTCTGGGTCGATGTAGAGATTGCGTGCCGTGCTGTGAATTGATTGCAGTATTGTGGATGATCGGCTCAGTCTTCGTCGTTTCCATCGATTACTGGTCAGATTCTTGACGAATTGGCCCCGCCTGTTACGGCCACGCTCTCTCAGATACTCGGAATCTGTGTCCGTAGATATGGTCTGGTCTGACTCCAGGATAGAGGCGACCCGAGCATCGGTGGGCGACTCTAAATTATTTGCCTCGGCTGACTTGACATCTGAGTACCATCGTCGCGGTTCACGGCATAGGCGTAGGCCACCAGATGTCTCGAGGCGTGTCGTGTGGTTTACTGCATGATAGGTACGCGGACGAGAAATCGCACGAGGGTTGACGGTCGCCCGGCGTGGGTGAGGACGAGGTGCAGCGGGTGGTGTGGGCCATTTCTACATGCAGTCAGAAAATTGTTGTTCGCATGGTGATAGTCAAATGGCGTACCAAACGAGTCGCATCGCGGGACGGACGGAAGAAAGCACCTGGAGCTGCCAGGAAAGAATTCAATGGCATTCATCGACAGAGAAATGCTCAAGGCCCGGCGTAGAACAAAAGCTGCAATGTAACGAACAGGAGGCCGTGAAAGTCGTGTCTCAACTGGCGTGATTGAATGCTGCGCTAGAGGTGGATCAACGCTAGCTTCATTGGGCATTACCTATCCGCAGATGGCAGACGGTAATGGGACGATACAATTACGCCTCATCACAAGTAGCATTGGAATCGCCGTGTGCTCCTCTCTAGGTCCTAACAGCTCCCATCCCGGGTGTTGGCGACAGCTTGTGCGACTGCGGGCGTTTGTCTTGGCATCATCGCGTTCCATTCATCGCTGAACGTTAGCAGAGGACCGACCTCAACCTCCGCAGCGACTCCATCACCCACACGACACGCTTCCCAGGATACTGCACGTGTTTGCAGTCAGCAGTCCACGCCAAGCAACCGTCCCTGAAGTTGCAGGGCGCGCCTTCTGCTTATCGTGGGGCGTGCGTGTCGTGAAGTAGCAGAGAGAGCGCGTTCAAACACCAAACCGACGACACCATCGCGAATCCCGAATTGCACGCCTCCCATCACCATGGCACTCAACCCGCCCGCGTCGCCGCCCCTCGCAAAGCGCAAACACGCCCCATCCAATTCTCTCGTCCTCAATGGCGCGTCCGTGTCCGCGCAAGGGCAGCCCGCACACAGCAGCGCGTACTCGTTGCAGGCGGTGCTTGAGGACATACTGGCCGTGTTGAAGAGGTAAGAAACTCGCACGCAATGCATCTGCGTCTTTGCTCTGGTCACCTTGTCATTTCTTAAGCCAAACCCTACTCCATCGCATAACGAATGCGACACGGGACAGGCGCATTCCGGATAGCATACGCGCCCGCGCCTATGCTCTTGTGCACTGCTGACGTATAGACAGTTACGACACACAGCCATCCATTCTATCACATCTCATTTCCTCATCAACAGCACGAAGCTCCTCAGGCGAGGCCGACTCCAAGCGCGCCAAGCTGTCTCCTCCTACCGGCCATGCGACCATCTCCAGTCTGGTAGAGGACAGCTCGTACGACTCGTTGAAGGCGCTGGAGAAAGACATTGAGACGGCCACCATCGACATACTCGCATCGAGCGGCGGAAGCAATTCGTCTACCCTGCCCATTTCTCCTGAGGAAAGCGCCCTGCAAGCCAGAGTACTTGCGTTCCAGAAGGTGGCAAAGACTCTTGTAGAACGGGAAGAGGCACGGAGAACGCGAGTCAACGGCAAAGATGCACAATCGAATATCGAGGAGCAAGTCTCAAAGGAAGATGAATCTCCGGCTCCGATCAAGTCGGAAGAAGAAGAAGACGCGAAGATGCCACAGAGCCGAACAGTTCTGACTTTGTTTGGGCAAGCCAGCAACAACCCCAGACAGTTGTTCTCCAGTCTGCAGCAATCACGAAAGGTTGCTCCCACGGCTACCACCCCAATGACTCTCGATACCTCTGTCAAAATCACTCTTCCACTACGAGAATCTTCCCTACCGAACATCATGTCCACCACCGAGGTGTACCCTCTTCCAGATCAAGCAGATACCAAAAGCTATAAGCCTCCGACCATAGGAGATGTTTTCCGTGCACCACCCCATCTACCTCAGATCAGCCCGCCAAAGGCCCCACGGCCTACGACAGGGAAGAGTCATACTATCACGTTTGCGCCGCCTGAAATGCCCAAACCCAGTCGCAAAGGCTCTCAGTCATATGCACATCAAAATCAATCAGCTGGCTTCTGGTTAGGGTATGCCGGAGTGGATATGCCCAAGGATCAGGCTTCTCCGACTGCAAGGCAAAAGAGCAGGCAAAGAGCATTGAGCATGGGTGAAGCCCAGCAGCCACCATCAGAAGCTGCTTTGGTAGCAGTGCAGCAGGCCCGAGAAGATGCACTGTTTCGTAGCGCCTACTCTAGTTTTGCTCCAACCCGTGACGACGCCTCAGCCATTATACCTGAAGAAACGAAGAATAGAGTATGGTGGCAGAAGGTGGGCGAGAAGCGCTTCACAGACATGTTTCCGATAGACCCAGCATTGCTCGACCCCGAGGAAGCAGTCGTAGTCGAAGACAACGATGACGAGGAAGATGGCTTCAGCGATGTCGTTGAGAACTTCGTTCCCATTGAGAGTGACTCATTTCCGGAGGCAAAGGAGGAGACCGAAGAAGAGAAAGGTACGGACGAAGTCTTGCAAGAGATTTCCGAGCTTCTTGAGACGCTTGCATCGTATCAGAGGATACGAAACTCGTCGTTGACAACGAATCCACGCACTCCAGTCGTGCAGAACACGTCTCTGGCATCGTTGGCAGGGAGCCCGTCACAGCCATCAACAGAAGAGTTTGATGTGTATCAAATCTTGAAGTCACAGCTGACTCTGCTGGTCTCACAACTCCCGCCATATGCTGTCGCCAAGCTCAATGGCGACCAGCTTGAGGAGCTAAACATCAGCAGGACTATCCTATTTGACACGAGAGAGTACAAAGGTGTCCTGGAAGAGGACACTCTCTCCAGGCTTGCCAAGGCACCACCAATCCCAGCATCTACACCCACTACACTTGCACGCACGGGCTCTGGTACGCACGCACACTACCCTACTGCAGGTCCCCAGTATAGCCGTCCTACAACATCAGTGCACCAATCTGGTGCTCGCCCAGTGCAAGCTGCACAGTCGCTGTACCCACAGCAACAACCCGTCCATCGGTCCACATCTATCCTTCCTCAGCGTTCGCCCTCGGGAGCTTCACATAGCTACCAGCCAGGTGGCGTTTCGTATGCCCCGACCTCCAGAAGCTACTCGCAGACTCAGGCTTACAGTCAGCAAACACCTCGGCAAAGCTACAGCCAAACGCCTACTGGTCAATATTTCCCTCAGCGCTCGGCACAACCGAGTAGCTTTGGCGGTGCTGCAGCGTCGTCTTACCATGCATCCACACCACAGGCCCAGTCTCAGTCCCGATACGCAGTCCCTGCTGCTCAGAACGGATACATGTCGCGGACGTCACAGAACGTGGCGCCAGCCTACAACGCAACTCAAACACCACAAGCTAGCGCTGTGTCCCCCCTCAAAGCCAGCGCTGCCAATATGCAGTCAACCTTTGGAGCGCGACCGTCTTACAATACGCCTGGTGCAGGTGGCCAAATGCGTAGCACATATTACGGACCGTCTCAGTATGGCACGCCACAGTCTTCGACGCCTTCTGCCGCCGGCCTTAACGGCATGTCATCCGCCTTCAACGGCAACTTCAGTAGCTTGATCGGCAATACTCAACAGTCGATGATTGACCGTCAACAGGCACAGGCAGTGGCGCAATCGCAAGCTCGACTCGCTGCGCAAAGTAGCTTCAGTAGCAGCAGGCAAGAGTCTGGGACACCGCAGCCGCCAAACAGCGGTCATAACGGGCAAACTAATGGCACTTCAATGTCGACCTGAAGTGTGAACTTAGAGGCGTATGGTTTACGGAATACACTTTTGTGCTTTCTTTTGAATACAATAGGGGATAGCCTGGCGTTCTGGGTCGGACTGGCAGAGTTGCTGACGCAAGATGAGATACTGTATGACTGTGCGGTGATGGACCTGAGTAGCTTGGTCATTTGGTCTTGTGGAAAGTACTTGTTACGGAAGCGCGTGGTCTACACGCCTGTTGGAATCATTCAAAACCTCGATAGAAGGGTAGTGAAACAGTAGAAAAGTAGTAGCAACTTTGCAGCATATTCCAAGCTGTGAATTTGGCATTCAAATCTTCCTTAATCGAACTGTCCGCATCCCAGCAGCAGGTTCCTCAGTCATCCGCTTGTTCCGAAGCTTCGACGGCTTGGCGAACGCGTTGCGCTTATCCATGCAAACAAACAGCACTTCTTACGCAACTTCCCCAACGCACAACCATGAGACACACACAACACCACGATGGCTCACCTTTTGCGCGGCAAACAGGCCGGCATCCACAACGACCTCTCAGCAGGCATAAACGCTGACCTATTTGTGCTTGACTATGTACGTACTTCAGCTCGTATACCCGCTGCCCCGCCTGCACCAGCCCCAGCATGTGAAACTAATGGCAGCAGATCCGCAACTATGGCATAAACTCGAAAATCACTCAGATCGCATACGACCCTGTGCAGTCCCTCATCGCCGTCGGCACGAGCGAAAGCAAGTTTGGCAACGGCCAGATCTACATCTTCGGACAGAACAGAGTCGAGGTCGTCCTCGAGCTTCCGCGACAAGCATCAGTCAAGATACTTCAATTCTGCGCGGAGAAGGTCCTATGCGTCGATTCGAAGAACGATCTCTCCGTGTTCTCACTCGAGACGAAGAAGCTAGTCAACGCGCATTCTCCACCAGCGAAGATCACAGCCCTCCATTGCGACCCTACTCTAGATTACGCGCTGCTGGGTACACAACATGGCGAGGTTCTTGCATACGATTTGGATCGGGAGGCGCTTACACGCTTCAAAATACCAAATCTGTGGAGAGAGAAGTTTCCGCGATCTGGACTCACGCCAATAGTCACATTGGCGCTCCATCCACGGGACATTGGCTCGCTTCTGATCGGATACAGCTCTGGTGCTGCTATATTCTCATTCAAGCAGAACAAGCCTATGCACTTTTTCAATTACGTACTTCCTAGGGGCGCTCCTGGGGGAGACTCGGACCCGGGGCTTATATTCAGAGAACGGGAGCCGCCTCTGACGCAAGCTGTCTGGCATCCGACCGGGACATTTGTCCTGACTGGACATGAGGACAGCAGTATTGTAATCTGGGATGCCAAAGATGGGAGACTTGTGCAAGCTAGGACCCTGCAGGACACGAACGTCAACAAGCCCGGCCCTGGGAGTTTCAGTCCAGGAGCTACCGAAGGATCATTCGCTCTCAAGTCGCCTATTTTCAAGATTGCGTGGTGTGCAAATCAGGACCCAGATGATACAGCAATTCTGATTGCCGGCGGTCAGCCTTCCAACATCACACCGAAAAGCTTGACTCTTTTCGAGATGGGGCGGACGCCAATATACAATACCTCCTCATGGCAGGTTCTCTCGGATCACTTTGAGAACCCCAAGAGGCAGCGCATACTTCCTTGTCCGCCTGGCTCCGAGGTCGTCGATCTGTTCCTGATCCCTCGCTCATCGCCTCATTTCGCTGGTTGCCACGATCCGTTGGTCATCATCGCCTTGCTTGCATCTGGCGAGCTTGTTACTCTCTCCTTCCCAAGCGGGATGCCGATATGCCCAACTAATCAGTTGCATCTATCCATGACTCTAGTACATCCATACATCAACTACGCTAACCTTTCATCAGTCGATCGCACACGGTGGCTTGGCATGACTGAAAAGCGATCGCATGGCCCGAAGTTCCTTCACGGCGGCGCTGGAGCGGTCAATCCGCTGAAACGCTTCGAACACCGCAACATAGTTCAGACAGCTCATGCGGATGGAACCGTACGACTATGGGATGCAGGCCATGCCGACGAGATCGAGAACGATTCTATGTTGCAGGTAGATGTCGCTCGCGCGGTCGGTCGACACGACAAGGCGGACATCACCCAGACTTCATTTGCGGGAGCTGCATCTGAATTATCCGTAGGACTCAAATCTGGAGAGGTCGTTGTGTTTAGGTGGAACACTAACAAGCATCCCGGAGAAGAGTTCCCTCCAGGCGACAACGAACCACAGGCACTCACCAACATCACACATCGAGCTGAAGCTTCGCTGAAGGAAGGCCTGTTGCCCTTCACACTCTTGAGCGAAAACAACGGTCCAGTCACAGCGCTTAAGCACTCCGACGTGGGCTTTGTAGCAGCGGGCTTCGAGGGCGGCAGTTTGACCATCATTGATCTACGTGGCCCAGCGATCATCTTCAAGGGATCGGTGACTGATTTCTCCAAATCTGACAAGCGCGCAAGCTTTCGAAAGAGTTCCAGCGCGGCCAACCCAAGACCGGAATGGCCGTCTTGCATCGAGTTCAGCGTGATGACGCTTGACGGAGACGACTTCTCGAGTATACTGGTGCATGTCGGCACGAATCTGGGCCGCCTTGCCACATTGAAGATACTCCCAGAAGCTAGTGGAAGATATTCTGCAAAATCTGCCGGTGTCTGCTCGTTGGACGACAAAATAATCAAGGTTTGTCCTCTGCACGCCGAGACAGGTCGGCCGGCGTATGCTTCACAATCAGCTGTCTCTGGTCTCCGGACCGGCTTGAAGATCAATGGCGTGCTTCTCGCAGTGACTACATCTGGAGCCAGGTTGTTCAGGCCCGCCACCAACAAAGGAGCACACAAAACATTCGACCAGTATCTCTGCGACTCAGCGATGGTGGTACGCTACGAGGATGTCAGCTATGCACTGCTCGGCCTCTATGGCGATGGGTGTGCGAGAGCCTACTCATTACCTGCGCTCAAAGAGATTGGGTCCGTCAAAGTCAGCGACCTGTTAGATGTAAGACGATTCTCGGAAGCTGTCATCACCAGCACAGGGGACATCCTTGGGTGGAAAGGACCAGCAGAGATGGCTTTGATCAACGTCTTTGGCAATGGCCTTCGACTGTGAGTACTCAAGACTGTTGAAAAGACCAAAAACTGACGCAAGTTAGTGATCGATCCAAGGACATCCTCTTGAACCCCGAGCTACTCATTCCTCCTCGACCAACCATCAGCAACATCCAGTGGATATCAGGAACACAGCACGTTACACCTGCGGACATGGATCTTCTCAGTAAGTCTTTTGAGTGTGCTCCTTCGAGTCTATGCGAACTGATCACCTCCTCTAGTTGGCGGCCCAGACCGCCCACTCTCAAAGCGTATGCTCGCTCAAGCCCGCTCCGAAGCCGAACAAGCGCGCCGCACCGCCCGCACTACTCAACCTGCAGCTGGTGCTGCCACGTCGTCCTCATCAGGCTACCCAGCCTATCCGACAGCGGCGCCTAACAACGAGGGCTGGGGCGCTTGGGCATCGCGCCAGTTCAATGAGCGCACTGAGCGCTTGAACGACGTGAGCGATAGCATGAACAACCTGCAGCAGAATTCTGCGGGTTGGGCGGACGACGTTAATAAGTTCGTGGGGAAGCAGAAGAGGGGGCTTGTGCTGGGAGCTGTGAAGGGGAAGTTTGGCTTCTAATAGAGCTCACGACCGATATGGATCTTATCAACGAATGAAGTCATGTCTTGGCACACGTCCGATTTGGGATGAGGGCACCAGGTGCTGCAAGAATTCGTGATCGATACGACCAGCAAAATCCACCAACAACGGGCAAAGTAAGTATAACCTAAAACAGTAGCCTGTCTGTCTTCAATAGTACTTAAATAGAGTAAGAAAACTATATATAATATATTAAGGATAGCTAGGCTACACTTTTAACGTACTCTTAGTGTTTGGTGGTAGAGCTTCGCTGAGGTAATCGATCACGAATTCTTGCGGCACCTGGTGAGGGGCTACATCAATCCACATTGCTCGTCTCTCATGTGACATACACGACCATGTCTCCCATTTGGAACAGAACTGCTCAGTTCGGTACGTTGGCTGGCGTATTTGCAATTTGCTATGTCGCTGGGTATCGCCAGGGTCAAGATATCATGAACAAAGCGAAGGAAGATGTGAGGGCTGAATTGTATGTGAATAACTGGGAACTACAATCTAGTAGCTGCTCAAATTCCGAGCGAAAAGCACTGACAAATGTGTTCAGGATTCAAGATGGCCACAGTCAAGGTGCGTATCTTGGGCTGCGGATTCGCTTCGGAAGGCTTGACGACCACAGCATCGCAGTCACAACGGCACAGCACCGGCCGAGAAGGAAAAGGAAATTAGCCGAGTGAACCAAACGTTGTATTCACATCTTTGCACCACCTGGAAGGATGCGCCCCCGGTCAGACGTCAGTACGATCTTGTACTCCAATCGGCGACATTTCTCGTGTGCGGAGAGTAAAAAAGAAGTCTCCGCAGGATTGGCAAGGAATGATTGCCAGTACAGGGCTTCTGCGCCCTGCCAAATTCGAACGTACTTCTACATAAGCTGAGTCAGACTGTCTACCGAGCGAACCTTAGGACACAGTTTGCGAGCTATGATGCATGAGAAGGATGATCTGGGCTGTGCGAGCGGCACGAGTGGTACAACAATGCTTCAGCAGGGTGGAATAAAGTGTCGTTATTTCTCTTTCTGCTCTTGCTCTCGTAGATTCAGCAAATTTTGAATCTTTCGATCGAGTATGTCGTATTTGCCTGCTTGGGTCTTGCTAGCAGGATTCGCTTTCGTGGTTTACATTACAGGGACTCACTCACTTGGAAGATCCAAAGATGTTGGTGGAAAGGCTGTGCCAGGTCCTAGAGGTAAGTCGCTCTTTGACTTCCACTACTTCGTTGTGAAATTCGGGTGCATGTTGCTAACCTGTACAAATAGCCTACCCCCTCCTTGGCAATTTGCTTGATTTAGCTCCAAGCAAAGGCAACCTAGTCCCTCTTTTCGCATCATGGGCCAAAAGTTATGGCCCAATTATGCAGTTTCAAGTCTTTGGAATTACACAAGTCGTCGTCTCGGACGAGACTATGGTTCATGAGCTCTTCGTGAAGAGAGCGACGAAGTATAGCGGAAGAGGCATCCCCTACGCGGTTGAACACATCACGGATGGAAAGACTTTAGCCTTGATGCCTAAGAACGGTACAACATAACACAAGTCTTTGAACAAATTGGCTGCGTGCTGACCTCACTTGCAGACGGCTGGCGACGCGAAAGGAAGCTCGTACACTCAGCTATCTCCATATCCGGAAACTCAAAGTATCAAGCCGCCATGCACTCCGAAGCCATCAACTGCATCCAACACCTCATACGATCACCAGCAAAATTCAGCGACCATTTCCAGACCTACAGTTATGGAGTCATAGCACGGTCCTTCTACGGCATACACATCGACTCACCCACCCACCCCTTCGTAGCAGAAAACGAGGAATTCTTCGACAAGTTCATGCCAGCTTTCGATCCGTCTCAGTTTCCGGTCAATATCTTTACTCACCTGCGCTACTTGCCAACTTGGCTGGTCCCAAGCATGCGACGACTACAAGAGCTCAAAACCTTTGTGGCAGATCGCGTCGAGAACTTCCAGGAAAATATCGAGCGCCAGCGCGGCGACAGTCCACCAACAGAGCAGCCGGGTATCTTCAACGAATTTCTGGCTCACAGGAAAGACTACGAGATTCCCGACATTGAAGCCAACTACGCCTTTTTCTCATTGATTGGCGCGGGTACGCGCTCTACGCACAATGCGCTGCTTACTTTTGTGTATTTGATGATGGCGTACCCAGAGTGGCAGACTAAGCTCCAGGCACAAGTTGATGAGGTCGTTGGGCCAGATCGACTGCCGAACTGGGAAGATATACCAAACCTGCCGCTCGTTAGAGCCGTGGTGTGCGAGGGTATAAGGTACAGGACGATTGTAGCTGAGCTGGGGATACCGCATCAACTGGATGAAGATGATGAGTATCAGGGCTATCGCTTCAAAACGGGAACTGTTTTCCATGCAAATTACGGGTATGCCACCTTTTGTTTTCATGCGAAGAATGATCGACTGACTCTGAGTAGTGCCATCTTATCCGACCCGGTCAAATTCCCAGACCAACACCCTTTTAATCCCGCTCGCTGGGTTGATCCTTCGTACCCAACATACAAGGAACCACTGACGACGTATCCCAATTGTCAGTCCTATGCCCCGTTTGGATATGGAAGGCGCGCATGTCCCGGGTACGACTTTGCGGAACGCAGTCTTGTGATTGCGGTGGCGTGCATGGCGTGGGCATGCGATATCAGGAGGCCGCTTGGTGATGAGGGGAAAGAGTACTTGCCGGAGATTACGTATGAGTCGTCGCCGAATCCGAGGCCATGTGAGTTTGGGTGTAGGATTGTGGGGAGGGAGGGGAAGGTGGAGAAATTGGAGGGTTTGATGAACCAGTAAGGGACAGTCATTGAGAATGGGGTTGATGATACTGTTGAGGTGGACACCTTCCAAGATGACAGTTCGTCGCGAACTTCAGATTTACTCCTGTCACGACTCACTATCAGCCTCTTGATGGCAAAAACGTCCTCGAATCGTGCGAGATTTCATCACATGCTGCAAACTTGTACTTCACATAAAGTCAGCTCCGAGCATAATTCTCAATGTGCGTAACAGACTTGTACACCCACAGCAGGTACCGTAAGAATTCGTGATTGATAAGACCACCAATCTCCGCCAACAAAGAGCAAAGTCTGTAACTTAAACTAGCAGCCTATCTATCTTTAATAGTAGTCAAGTAGAATAAGAAAGCTATATATAACAGATTGAGGATAGCTAGGCTCTACTTTTAACGTACTCTTAGTGTTTTGTGGTCGAACTTCGTTAAGGTAATCGATCACGAATTCTTGCGGCACCTGGTGCCCACTCTCCTCAACTAGAGGCCTCAATCCGTCCAAAACACATCCACGCTTCTGACCGTATATCCTCCGCCATGGGAATATGTCAACGCGCCCGCTTCACTCTTGTAACTGTTGTCTTTTACGCCCCGACTTTCATGTAAGTGGAGTTTGATTTGCAGGTACTGCTGTGGGTGGAACGTAGGGAGCATCACTTAAGATCCACGCAGCGATTCCATAGCTGTGGCAACGAGGGACCATGTTTCTATCCATCACATTAGTGGGGCACCTTCGTGCGGAGAAGAGTTTAAGACCGAATCTTGCTGGCTACAGCTTGCATGTTAGCTATGGTGGGTCTGGTTGTGCTACTTAATTGCATTCTTGTAGAAGCCGCCGCATAGTGGAACAACATCTGCGCATGCTGGTCGAGACTTGGAAGGACGCCACGTGCAAGGGACGGGAAGCCTGCACTGTCCAAGAGCTCAGTATCGAGCAATGCGAAAAGTGCCATTGTGACCAGTGTGTGAGGACTGGGCAGAAATATGCATTCGGATCCCTGCGCGTCGGCGATGAGTCAAATGACGATTAACTGCCGGATCGGATCGTTCTTGATACCTCTTTTGTAACATATGCATTCTTACTAAGAGACAGGTTTTCGCGGTCAAACGTCACCAAACTGCGTGATTTCTGCTTCTCGTGTAGGTGACTGTTAAGAGAAAAACCCCAGTACTTTCTCTACGACATTCGCCTTCGTCACCATGAGTTATCATCACCCAGCAGCCGTCAGCCGGAAGCGCCCGGAAAGACGACCACAAGGCGGTCTGAGCATGTGAAGTGTCCGCCGGAATCGTACATCAAGCCAAGACGCGAGTGAGAAGCTTAATTGATTTAAGGGTGTGTATGTATGACGTTATTCGCTATGATCGCCGATAGCGTCAATTGCGGAGTCGGACGTGATCGCAAAATCTCGGAGGAAGCCTGGAGTTAGCAAAGGAAAATTGCTTGCAAAGATTGGAGGTCTTGAGATCTGGACCCACGACATCGCATATGCGGCACTTTTGGAAGCAACGGTGTGCAAGCTGGTTTGCATGTATGACAGCTGTAGTTTGCGGTGTCAAGAAATAGCCGAGACGGATTGTCGACGACACCGAAGCCGATGCAGGCGTGGCTGTAACTCTTCCCGACCATCACTGAGATACACATCACATGGACGAAACCCCACCTTTCTTTGATCGCGAACGGCAATTCAAAGCCAATCTGACTAAGGCGTATAACTCCAGGTCTCACGAAACCTCAACTGAGGTGAGCACAACCGTGCAGACATGTTGATGTCGTTGGTCGAGATGACCCACACCCTACTGTGGCTCATTACAGACGGAGCAAAAGCCCGATTCCTACACTAAATTATTTTTCATGGCCTACCATCGCGTCACGCACATCTAAAGAATCGCGCGTGCGCTGACAAACATGTCTTGATGACACCAGTCGAACCTCAGGTTCCGAAAGTTCCGGGACCTTGCGAGAAATAAGACAAGAGATGGTGGCCGGGGTCGGCAAGTCAGAATGCCATAATACCCCGATTTCCTCGTTCGTGGTTTCCTTTCTGAATCCGCTGCCTGCATCTTTTCCTAGGATATAATAGCACACACCGTCCGCGCTTTGCGTTCTTCTCTAATCATCCCGGCGTTTGATAGCTCAGCACTTCTTCCTCTCCTAAAGACCTGGACCGTATTTTTACCTAGCTACACATGCCGAATCGCATAGCTCTGAGATTAGCCACGGCAGCGCTGCTACTATCTTTGGTAGCGGCGCATGGCGATGAGCACATGGATATGAGCGCGCACGATGCGCCTCAACCCCAACCCCAAATCGAAGGCCAACCTAGAAGCTATTGGAGTCTTTCTGGGCATGCGACGCTGATATATTGGCACATCGGTTTGGAAATTCTGGCTTGGGTCGTGCTTCTGCCAATTGGTAAGCTATGATGTGTAAGCCCGGCAACGTTGAGCTGACACCTGACAGCCGTCATGCTGAGCATTGCGCGATCGCGACTTACTCTTCCTTCCCAGCTAGCTTTCTTAGCGACGAATGCACTCGCGCTTGTCCTTGGTGTTGTTTACAGCCATAAGACACCAGAGCTGTACGCGAACAACTCACACAACAAGACGGGATGGATTGTCACGTGGATCGCATCCGCGTGGGTCTTCATGTGGGTGATCCAGATGTACACTGGACCAAGTAGATCGCAGTCCATGGGAAGTGAGGCGAACTCGATGACCGTTGCGAACATGACCCGCTACCAGCGAGTGCATGATGAGTGCCCAGATACTTCCCGGTTCTCGCAAGACTCTGGCCAAGGGACCGAACGCAACTCGTCCTCTTTGTTTGGCCATTCGCGATCACCTAGTGTAGAATCCGAGGACCAGGAATTCATTGGACAGAATAGGCCTTTCACACAGCAAGACGATGACACCCTGGACGATGATTCAGAGAAGCGTGGCTTCCTGCGAAACACTCCGGTGGACCGGTTCTTCTCGCGCAACGTAGCACGTTTCGTTGCTGGTCGTACTCTCAAAGTCATTCGTTTCGTGTACGTCGTGTTCGAGCGGACTTTACCGATCCAAGGACTTGTTGCTATCCTGACCGGCACTGTCGTTCTCGGTGGCATCGCAAGAGGTGGAGCGATCTTCAACGTCCTTGCGCACTTCGTTAAAGGTGGCATTTTCTTCCTCTACGGCCTCCTTACGCTTGGAAGATGGATGGGCGCTTTCGCTGACTTTGGTTGGGCTTGGAACGTGAAGCCACCGAAGGAGGTAGTCGGTCGTCGCAGGGCGGGACTACCATCAGCAGAGTTCACCGAATCGTTTGTAATCTGGCTGTACGGCGCTTCCAACGTTTTCCTCGAGCATCTGGCTGCTTGGGGAGATGAGTGGACGGCACAAGATTTGGAGCACGCGGCAATACCGGTCATGTTCTTTGGTGGTGGCTTGGTATGTCCGGTTGTAGTCCTTCACTTTTAGCGCACCCCGCTAACGAGACCACCCTAGCTGGGCATGATCATCGAGTCCAAGAGGATGCGAGAATTCCTCAACAGCGCAGTCGTACCACTGCAGTCGAACGCCCGAGACGAGTCCTGGCAAGAGCCGCGCCAGTACCGTTTCTCCATGAATCCTCTTCCTGCGCTCGTCATTATGCTCCTCGGAAAGATGATGTCCTCTCATCACCAAGATTCGATGCTCTCGACGATGATACACGCTCAGTGGGGTGGCATGTTCATGGGCTTTGCGCTCGCGCGTGGCTTGACGTACATTACCCTGTACATCTCACCACCGACCTCTTTCCTTCCGTCTCGCCCACCTACCGAGATCATCGCTTCGTTCTGCCTCATTGCGGGTGGGATCGCCTTTATGGTCAGCAATAAAGATACGGTGGCTGCGCTAGAGCAGTACGGGCTGGATGCCATGTTTACCTTTACAATTACCATGGGAGTCACAGCGCTTCTAATGGCTTGGACGACCGTCCTCATTGCCATTAAGGGCTGGGCCCTACGTAAAGAGAGCCGAAGCGAATACGTCAAGACCTATGCTGGAGCACTGCCCTGAGCATACTCCCAGATATCCGACTTTTCCACGGTCATGCCCTACCCTTTCTTCTTCTCTACGACCGCTTGCGATTGAATTTACGATACCCCACTCATGCGGCTCGGCGATAGCCTGGATTGCGGCATTTACACTTGTGCATTTCGATGCGGGCGATAATCCTAATAGTAGTGATGGAGCCTAATGAGTTCAGACAAGGAACCTGGTGCACAATGAAGTTGTTGGTCCTAGATAAATCGAATCAACCATCATCTTATAGTAACGACATATATCAGCGATCCATGCAGCTCTTAGGGTATCATTTGCGCGAGGTTGCTCTGCTTCTCCAATCTCATTATGTGCCTCGTCCCCTCCCAGCACCACCTCTTGCGATGCCACTGCCCCCTCTTGCACCTCTTGTGGCACCACCGCGTGTAGGTATACCACGACCTCCGCCTGCTCGTGGGATTCCTCCTCTTCCCCTCGGAGCCCCTGCTGTTTTTGATGCTGGCGCAGGGGTCTGGGGCGTGTGGAATTTGGATGAGATCTTGCTGCTTGGTGGGTTCTCGACAAAAGACGTGTCCGTGGTGAGGAAGGTGGCCTCCATATCATCCTCCCTTTGACTACGATTGAAATTTGCGGTACCGAGGTCAGGATGATTCTGCGGTCGCTTGAAGGACTCGGGGATCGGTGCCTAATAATGACCGTCAATTGTGCCATTCTCTCACTAAAGTGCATTGTCATCGATCATGCGCACCTCAGGGAAATCCACGCAGAACGCATTCATGTTCATGCCATAGAGAAAGCCCGCGAAGCTCTCGGAGAATCGAGCCAGGCTTTCGTGCATCAATTGCAGCTGCATGAAGTTCTGCTCTAGGTCTGCCATCGCGTCGCTGAGCTCAGCGAAGCCGTCCTGGAGACCTTCCAGCGCATTACTGGAGGCAGCTGCGCCACGGCCACGTTGCACGCTGTCGCGTAAGGAGGATCGAGAGGATGGTCGGAGGGGTGTGGTTGGGCGACTCCGGGGCGACTTGCTGCGCGTACGTTGGCGTTGCGAGGGTGGTTCATCTGGAATCACGTTAGTAGGCTCTCAGGATGAACCGAAGCACCAGAGCATACGCGTGGGAGTTGTGGATGCCATCTTCGGATTCAGATGAAGCCTTTTATATCCAACTGAAGTCGAATTGGACACGGTAGGGAAGTCGTTGCGTGGTTGGATTGACAGTGCTGCAATGCAACACAAACAAGGGACGCTGGACGCGCCCACCTACCGCCCCCACATTCGATGTTCAGCCTTACCAGATGTCACGCTAGCCCGTCTGGTCGATGACGGAAGGAAAGAGCGAGAGACCTACAGATGCCATCCGAGGCAAGTACAAGCACAGCCTTGTTGTCGTGTGCTTCTCGTACACATCGCATCGCTTAGAACGACCAGTGTCAATTACGCCTATATACATACCCCATACGTACAGGCGGCGTTCTACCATCCTCAAGTCGAGTCTGCCACAGCCCCTCCGACTTATCCGAAGAGCATAATCTGCGCAACAAACAACGGCAGCAGTTACTTCCGCCGCAGCACAGTAAGCCGTACATTGCACGGCACAGTGCTCTCTGTCTCTGCGCTCAGCTGCCTTCCTATGTTCCTCCGCATACAAGCGCTCAGAAGACTCATACACGCGACCACATTCTCAGCGCCCAAGCATCGCCCAATCGATCATCCTACCAACCAGCTTTTACCCAGTGCGACTGGTAACTGTTGTGCTTACAGGCAATACCACCTCCAGCGCATCACTGCGCCCGGACGCCACCAGAAAAGTAGCACAGGTTGGACTGTCGCAATAGTTTTTGGCATTGCCATAAGTGGCGCACTATTCGTTCCTTTGGTCAAGACAAGCCTACAGAAGAAAACGGAGAGGCGCGACTCTGCGACGGATTTCAGCATCACACACCTTACAGACTCGTATCTCGTCATGGCACCGAATACCCCGCCTGGTCGACCCGGCACCCTCACGCCCGAAGAGGAGAGAAAGCTGCGCCAGTTATGGGCAATGACGATGAAGGTGTTTGGAGTAGAAGTGGTAGCAGCAGAGGACCATGGCGCAGATACATCGGTAGCTGCGCCAGCGAGCGACGCAGGATCAGAGCATGATGGGAAGAAAGACAAAAAGAAGAGTCGGTTGAATGTCTTCAAGCGTACCAAGGACGATAAGAGCGTCGATGCTAAACCCACGAATGGCGCAACACCTTCAGACATCAGCTCATTATCGCTATCCGCCGAAGACGACAAGCACGGCCAGTCCGCAGAGTTCAAAGCAGCGATAGCGAACACGCCACCGGAGGAGCTGCGAAGAGCATTCTGGAGCATGGTCAAGCACGACCACCCAGACGCGCTTCTTCTACGATTCCTGCGCGCAAGAAAGTGGGATGCTGAGAAAGCACTCATCATGATGATCTCGACGATGCACTGGCGATTGGCTGAAATGCATGTCGACGATGACATTGTCAAGAACGGCGAGTTGAAGGCTATGGAGGACACAAAGTCAACGGATGCGAAGACCAAGAAGCACGCAGAAGACTTCTTGACACAGCTGCGCATGGGCAAGAGCTACCTGCATGGGCTCGACAACGAAGGTCGACCGATGTGCTATGTCCGCGCACGACTACACCGAGCAGGCGAGCAGTCTGAAGAGAGTCTGGAGCGCTTCACAGTCTACACAATCGAGACAGCGAGGATGCTCCTGAGGCCTCCGATTGACACAGCCGTGAGCCCCCCATTCCCATTCTCAAGCCTGACCTCCGAGTCTCAAAGCAATTGCTAACAAGAACCCCAGACCATCGTATTCGACATGACCGACTTCTCCATGGCCAACATGGACTACACCCCCGTAAAATTCATGATCAAATGCTTCGAAGCAAACTACCCCGAATCGCTCGGCACCGTGCTCGTCTACCACGCGCCCTGGGTCTTCAACGCCGTCTGGAGCATCGTCCGCGGCTGGCTCGACCCCGTCGTCGCCGGAAAAGTCCACTTCGCAAAGAACATCGACGAGCTCGAAAAATACATCCCCAAGTCCCAAATACCAAAAGAACTTGGCGGCACCGAAGACTGGGTGTACACCTACCCCGAGCCCGCACCAGGCGAGAACGAGCGCATGAAGGACGCCGCGACTAGGGAGTCGTTGGAGGTCCAGCGCGCGGAAATTGTGGGCAGGTATGAGGCTGCGGTTGCGGCGTGGGTGCGCGATGGCGAGCAGGTTGCGCTGGAGGACAAGAGGAGAGAGAGGGATGTGCTGGCGGAGGAATTGAGGGCGAATTATTGGAAGCTGGATCCGTATGTAAGGGCGAGGACGCTGTATGATCGCATGGGCGTGCTTGGTGAGGGCGGGCAGCTTGCGTTTTATCCTGCGAAGAAGGAGGCGGTGACATCGGTGGCGGCGGCGTCGAGGGTGTCGACGAGTGCAGATGATCTTGATTAGATTGGGGGGATACGTGGTATATTTGCTGGGATGTCAGTCGAGGCTGTGAGATTTGCGGCAGATGGTGGACATAGAGGGACTCTGGCGTGAGAGAGCTGTTTGAAGCATAGCTTTGTTGATCGCTGCATCCCTCCTGGGTGGTAATTCTTCCGTAGACTGCACATACTACTCAAATTGTGTAATGCACAAATGTCGTATCGAAATGTAAGTACATTGGAGTATATCGTTGATCGTTGTGACAGATTGCTACAAGAAGCTATGCATGAATAGTGTACATGAATGTATATAACAAGTTACAGTCAAACTACGAGGATGCCTTGATATCCCGTCCGCCTTTTAGGCGATGGTCCTCGCCGTTGTTCACCTCCTCCATTTTCGCTGAGATCTCATCCGTGTTCATGATATCCTCTACGCTATCCTGGCCTGCCTTGCCAGCTGCTTTCAATGCGGCGGCCGCCTCTGCATTTTCCGGAGTTTCAGGCAAGACTAGATTTGTAGCCGGGCGGTATGTGATCTTTCCCTTTGCGGCGGCGGCGAGGCGTTGCTTCTGGCCGGCTTCACCGGCGCGCCCAAGGACGCCGGCGATGACTTGTATGCAGCGGAGACTGTTGCTTGTTAGTGTGACTCTATAGTGTGTACTGTAGTAGAGCATACCTGTCGTCGTTGGCTGGGATGGGGTATGTAACCCAAGTAGGATCGGCGTTGGTGTCAATGACGCCAATAGTGGGAATGTTGTTGAGCGCACACTCGTGCAGCAAGACGTAGTTCTCCAGCGGATTGAGGCAGACCACCAGATCCGGCCGCAGGACCGGCCTCTCGTACAATTGCTCCTCGAAGCCCTTTACTTCCTCGTCCAGCTCGTTCACCACCTTCATTCTGCACTGGCCCAGAATTTGCTGGCCGTTCGTGATGCTGCCTGGTATCCAGCGCTCGAACAGATGATACCCTTTAGCCAGCTCGGCGGCTCGCGCGACAGCTCTGTCCTGGCCGTCCCGTGTGCCTACGAAGAGCACCATGCCGCCCATTCTGCACACCTCTTGTACCACCTTGGCCGATCTTCGCAGGTGGGCGGCTGTGACTTCGAGCGAGATGATGTGCACGCCCTGCCGTATGCCGTGGATGTAGCGCGCATTTGCTGGGTTCCAGAGGGAGGTGACATGGCCCTGGTGGGCCTCGGAAGCGAGGAGCAGCTCGAGGGTGACGTCGGCGGGCGAGGGTGGGTGGTTCAGAAGAGCGTGTGGTTGGTAGTGCGGGCTAATGTCTGCGCCGAGCTTGCCTATATGCTTCTCGGCCTGCTTGAAGGCGTGGTACTGCGCGGCGACATCTTGTGTCAATTGAAGCGACGGCAGAGAAGTGTCTGCGGACGGCTCAATTGGCGGAGTCTCGGTGGTTAGAGTGCGGTATTGGCGTGGCTGCCGTCGCACATGTTGTGAGAGGGCTCGTGGACATGACTGCAGTCCTCGTCGCAGTATCATCGCGCGGTTGTTCTTCTTGGAGAATGTCTATGATCCTCGAAACCGAGATGTTCTAGCGTCCAAATATCGCGCCAAGCCTTGCAGTCATGTGATTGGATGACGAGTGGAACTCCAGATATCTGTTGCGCGCCCTCGGAAACACGCCCAGAGCGGCTGGTGTGTGGGAGCACAAGGGCGTGCTCCCTGTGGACCCAGAAGGATGCCCTGATGGTCTGTCCGGCCACGTTAGCCGGCGCATATGCGGTTGGGCGAGAATGCCATGTGTGAAAGCTGGAATGCGATACCCACGGCCCCTGCTCTTAGGGCATCATCGTTGCCACCACCACCCGCCCGTGACCCTTCGTCTCCCCACTGACATAACTTAACTTAGTACTGGCCAGTCTGAACCCTCACGGCACGGAGATTATAGCTGCTGTAGGCGCGTTGCTGTTGCTGGCCTCGCCCGCCCTCCATAGAAAAGCTACTGCTCTATACTTCACAGCACTCCAACTCTCGCACCCGTACCAGCACGCGATGCAACCGCGATCGGTATACCTCCTCTAAGGCGATTCATACTCCTGCGCTCGCAGTAGGCCGATGCGCCCGCGCGCGCCATGAACGGCAATGGCTATCCCTACCCGATGCGGTCCTACACATCGGATGGACAGTCCATGGTGGGCAACATGCAGAATGACATGCAGAATGGCATGCAGAATGGCATGCACAGTGGAATGCAGAATGGCATGGCCGGCTTCGACGACATGGGCCAGGCACAGAGCCTGGATCAGATCGTGAGCCAGAACGACAAAGCCGCAGAGCACATCAGACGGCGGAGCATGCCCGTCTATGCCGACACCCGCACGCACTCGCACCCGCAGCAACAGCAGGCCATGGGCTCTCCCGAGCACCGCCGCCTGTCAATGATGCACTTTGGCGACCCAGGCGGTGCCGACGAGTTCCAGTTCGACATGCAGCCCCCCGCCATGGAGGGCATGATGCGCAACTACCCGCGTACCAATCTCGCCATCAACACACAGTTCCAGAACCAGAACTCGCCCTTCACCACCATGGCTGCCCCGGGCTCTGCGTATGCTTCGCCCATGCACGCGAACACCCCACTCGACATGAACATGAGTCCGTACCCGAGCGGCATGTCCATGTCTATGGACATGGATGACTCGCTTGACATGATGTCAAATGGCATGAGCATGTTTCCGAACAGCCAGTTCAACACCACAATGATGGAATCGCCTGCCACCCAGGAGCTTGTGGGTCCTGCGCCCGTCTTGAGCAAGAACACCGCTGGCTCCGGATTGCAACAAAAGGCCCAGCTCAAGAGACCATCTATGAGCAATACTCCCGAGGCGCAATCCAGCGCATCCGGCATGCCTAGTCGTGCAAGCAGCCAAGACCAGGGCAGCACGCCATCTGCTTCACGACCCATGAGCGAACGGCACTCCTCATCAAAGAGCACAAATCTACCAACAAAGATGAGTCTGCAGTCGCTTCAAAATCAGCAGCCTGTCGCCCTGGATCCTGCGCAAGATCTGCCAAAGGAGAAGATGGACCAGATGGAGGACTTCAAACTACCCTTTAATCCGCCAGCTGGAGGATTCCCTTCCACCATGAACTCGAACTCCCTTACGAAGACACAGTTCAAGAATGCCTACTCGTCGACTGGATTTGACATGCTTGGTGTGCTAATGCGAGTGGCTACAAGACCTAACCCCAAAGTCGACATAGGCTCTGTAGACCTCTCGTGCGCCTTTGTTGTGTGCGACGCCCAGATGGACGACAACCCTATTGTTTATTGCTCAGAAAATTTCGAGCGCCTAACTGGATACACAAGACACATGATCCTCGGCAGGAACTGCAGATTTTTGCAGTCGCCGGATGGCAATGTAGAAGCCGGCGTCAAGCGAAAGTACGTCGACGACACTTCGATTCTGTACTTGAAGAACACGGTCAATACGAGGACCGAAGCTCAAATTAGCTTGATCAATTACCGGAGAGGCGGCCAGCCGTTCATGAATCTGCTCACCATGATTCCTATTGCTTGGGAGCCTGGTGGTCCTATCCGATATTTCGTCGGCTTCCAGGTTGATCTTGTGGAACAGCCCGGATCTATGACAGACAAAAATTCCGGTAAAGCAGGTCCATGTTCTTCTTTCCATGACACAGCTAACCCAACGCAGATGGATCGTATAGAGTCAACTATCAACGCGGAATGGACATGCCGAGCTACGTCTTCAACGATTCACAAAGGCAACAGGTCGAACAAGGACAGACCATCTCAAAAGACGAAGTATCGAATGTTTTAGCTACCTACGGCGGTTCTGGAGACTCCGAGATCACACGACGTATCTGGGACAAGGTCCTGCTGGAAAACACCGACGACGTTGTACACGTCTTGTCTCTCAAGGGCTTGTTTCTTTACTTGTCGCCCTCAAGCAACCGAATATTAGAGTATGACCCGACCGAGCTTATTGGCACAGCCTTATCGTCGGTATGCCACCCTAGCGACATTGTGCCGGTAACGCGAGAATTGAAGGAGACGTCCAATGGCGGTTCTGTCAACGTGGTCTTCAGGATACGGCGGAAGAACAGTGGATACATGTGGTTCGAAGGCCATGGCTCCCTACATACCGAGCAAGGTAAAGGCCGCAAATGCATTATACTTGTCGGAAGGGAGCGTCCCGTATACACACTCAGCCAGACCAATCTGCAAGATTCAGGCGGTGTCGGCGACAATGAGTTGTGGACCAAAATGTCTACGTCTGGAATGTTCTTGTTTGTTTCATCAAACGTACGGCAACTGCTGGACAAGCAGCCTGAGGATCTTGTTGGCACTAGCATCCAGTCACTAATGCGTCAAGATTCGAAGGTCAACTTTGGACGTATTCTGGAACTTGCAAGAGCCGGCAGAAAGGGTGAGGTCAAGCACGAGATGATCAACAAAAGAGGTCAAGTGCTCCAAGCTTTCACCACAGTCTATCCTGGCGACGCGACCGAAGGCCATAAGCCGACATTTGTCGTCGGGCAGACTCGACTGCTGAAATACTCAAGAAATACTTCTACGAATCGGCCGGCAATGTATACGAGCAAGGATCGGACTTCTGGGGACTCAATTCACTCGGCCCTAACACACAACACGGGTCAATCACCGTATCCTCAATCCGTGACCGCAAATACTGGATCGACCACACCGATGACCAATGCGACGGACTCGCGCTTCGTTACCACTGAGCACTCTGCGGCTACCTACGCTGGACATAATGGTCTACGAATAGGTCACCAGGATCAGACACTAGCTTCGGATGACAATGTATTTGATGAGCTGAAGACGACGCGGAGCACCAGCTGGCAATACGAATTGCGGCAGATGGAGAAGCGTAACAGATTTCTGGCGGAGGAAGTGCAGACGCTACTCGCGGCTAGAAAGAAGCGGAAACGGAGAAAAGGTGCAGGCGCAACACAAAAGGATTGTGCGAATTGCCACACACGAACGACGCCAGAGTGGCGCAGGGGCCCTTCAGGCAATCGAGATCTGTGCAATTCATGTGGTCTACGGTGGGCAAAGCAGGTATGTTATGATTTGGTTGCTTGAACAGTTGAACAGGAAAGCCCTCGTACTGATTCGATATTTCTGCAGCAAGGGCGAGTGTCACCAAGAACATCCTCAGCTGCAAGCGACAAGAGTAACAAAAAGATGTCGTCGCCGCTACATCAACAGACCCAGCATACAACCTTACCCGACTCCATGCCCGAGACGGGGCAAGGCTCTGCCACTCCATCAGCGCTGGCCCCATCGACCAAAAGGTCGCCTTCGGGAGGTGGCGCCAGTGAACCCCAGGCAGCGAAGGCAGCGCGCGTAGAGTCGTCCGCTTCGTCGCAAGCATTTATACCCCAGCCCAGCATCCCCGAAGGTACGGAGCCGGAGGCATGACCGTTTATCGCTCTCTTTCCTTTCGTTACACAGCCGGCCTGGCCGGTTGTCCAGTATGAACGATACCCATTGCACTTTCTGATAGATTTCGCCGCGCACATGATGGTCGCGGCAGGGCTTTGCGCCTGCGTTTGCAAGGCTGTTGGAGGCTCTGCTCGTATCGCCTGTACACTATTAGGCAGTATTGTGAAGCCTACTGTTATTATGACGATATTCTTCAACGACTATGATCTGGGCTATATGGCCTGCCGTCTTTAATGGGGCTACATTGCGTTATATGATCTTTGATATGCAGTATAGATGAGGTTTCTTGAGAATACGGCGCTATGTTGTACATACACGTTGCTGCATCGAAATACACACCTGCTCTCCGGATTTCATGCGTCCTGGTAAATGTTTCTTTTGCTCCAGGCAACGAAAGATACCACACCACGGTACGGTCGCTTCGCATGCAGCAACGGGAACCCGCATGGTTATCCGGTGCCGAAGGTGATGAGGCGCCGCGGCTGCATGATATGTTCCTTCATAATAATAATTGTACAGGGGCTGAATATTGGTGATGAGAATCAATGCGAAGTCCGTACTTTACGGAATGCTAGTGCTATAGTAATAGACCTAGTAGTGATGTGAAACATAATGCCTTTACTACCGGAGCCTGAAGACTACTGCGATTGGCCACTTTGAGGTATACGGAGGATGAACCGCGTGCTCAGCACGTGTCTGCCGATGAGCGTGGAGATTAAACTTAATCTTTGAGTGGAGAATTGCGTCGGAGCGGGTCCGTGCAGGAACAGCCGAGACATCGATACCCTTGTCACGAACTCTGGAACACGAGCTGGGTCGCATCACGCTCATTTCTTCTTTGCTTCTTCTTCTCTTTCCTTCGTTGTCACATTAGATCCTCCACGTATACACTCGCTACCTGCCTCCGCCGACACCACCATACTCCAATTTTTCTACCTGGGCTCAACACGGGATCGACAGTTGGGCCGCCATTAGAGTTTGTCACACATAGACGTCCGTACCAGACTTGAAGAAAGGACATCGAATATAATAAGGCGACGGAAAAAGAACAGGGGTGCTGATATTGCGTGGTTGCGACGCTTCAAGGTTGTGAGGGTCATTGGAACAGGAAGAAGACGATATGGACGAGAGCTCGCGGATAACCATCACAGTGTGCGGAGATGGAGGCTGCGGTATGCGCTTCGCGTTATAAGATCAATGCGTGCCAGCTGACCAAGATCAGGAAAGAGTTCCATTACATTGCGCCTGGTCCGCAGTCAATGGACGTCCGACTACGACCCAACAATAGGTACTCCTACTTACCAACCCCCCAATGCGCCGCGCAAACTAACCACCAACCGACAGAGGACTCGTACTCCGTGACCCGCACCGTAGACGGCACGCCCTACTACCTCATGCTCACCGACACCGCCGGCCAAGAAGAATACCGCAGTCTATGGGCCGCCTCGAACCTGAAATCCGACGCCTTCCTGCTCGTCTACGACATCACGTCGACCGACTCGCTCGACTCGCTCGAGTACTTCATGGAGATGATCGACATGGAGGAGGAGAACCGCATAGACAACGGCAAGACGCCGCCCGTCAAGATTGTAGCCGGTAACAAGTGCGACCTGCAAGGGCAGCGGCAGATCAAGGCGAAAGATGGGCTGGAGTGGGCACGCAAGAGGAAGTGCGGCTTCATGGAGACGAGTGCGCGGGAGATGGTCAATATTGAAGAGACATTTGCGCGTGAGTTGTTGTGAGATATGGGCGAAGCGAGGAATGCTGACTGTGACAGTACTGGTGCGCCGCGTCGTAGAAGCGAGACGAATAGCTGCCGGCGAGGGAGCGGCAAATGCACAACCTTATCGAACGGCTGCTCTTCCGCCGCCGAACGCGAACGAGACGACACACACGATGAACGAGAAGAGCGACGACGAGCCGAAGCGCAGCTGGTGGAGACGGCTCAAGTGTTGGTGATTTTACCTCTCGTTGGGTTCGCCCACCTTCAGAAGCGCGGCCAGAGAGCACCTCTCTATGTATAACATGTGGAGACGCGGGAGTTTTGTTTATATCCATGGTTTGGCTGTTGTGAGCGCATCACTGAGTAATTGGGCTTTTCTGCCACGTTTCTAGCATTTTTCTTTTGGCTATTGAGAATGACCACGGTCATGTCTGCGAAGACTTGTATAAAGCTATTCTTGTTTCATTGTAGGATAATCGCGCTTTGGATGCGCTTGGTTGAGCATGCGGCGGATGTCTTGGAAATAGTTCCATCGAGCATGGATGTTAAATGTACGAGTATCTACCATACAGGTTAATTAACGTTTGAACTACAGCTGATGTCATGCATACAATGACCAGTTTGAGGCATCAGATGCAGGTAGCCGCTAGCGTCTGTGCAAAAGCACGCCATTGGTTTTCGTCTCCGTGAACCTTCGGCACTTTCTGATAACACACAACAACGACTTTTGACGCGATTGGGATTACCATGGAATTTTAAAGGGCAACGAAATCTCGAGAAAGAGCAGGAAAGAAGCCGAGGGCAATCTTCATAACACGATCCGGGATTGTACGTGGTATCGTACTAAGACACGCCCGGGCATTCGGCACAACATCCACCTCACCCCAAACCTCAAAAAGAGAAGGAAACCAAAATGTCTAAAGAAATCCACGAGCTCGAGCAGCACCCCGACCAAGGCGGTCTCAAGCGTACCCTAAAAGACCTCTTCGCCGGCGCCGTAGGCGGCGTCGCCCAAGTCCTTCTCGGCCAACCCTTCGACATCGGTATCTCCACCCAGCCACCCCCCAGACCCCATGCAAACTAACCACCAAACAGTCAAAGTGCGGCTCCAGACAACGACGCAGTACACCGGCGCCCTCGACGCCGCAACCAGCATCTACCGCAACGAAGGCGCCCTCGCTTTCTACAAAGGCACGCTAACACCGCTCATTGGCATCGGCGCCTGCGTGTCCGTGCAATTCGCTGGCTTTAATTATGCACGCCGTGCTTTTGAGGCTCGGAATGTGGGGAGGAATAGTGGGGACGGGACGTTGAGTTATGGACAGTACTATGCTTCCGGTGCGTTTGCAGGTATAGCGAACACGCTGCTGTCGAGTCCAATCGAGCATATTCGCATACGGCTGCAGACACAGCCGCACGGTGCGAATCGTCTGTACGCCGGTCCTATCGATTGCGTGCGTAAGTTGTCTGCTCATCAGGGCGTGTTGGCAGGCGTGTATCGCGGCACAGCCGTGACATTTATGCGCGAAGCACAAGCATACGGCATGTGGTTCACGACATTCGAGTATCTAATGAACCAAGACGCATCGCGCAACAGCATCAAGCGCGAAGACATTAGTACGTTGAAAGTAGCGCTGTATGGGGGGCTAGCGGGCGAGATGCTGTGGATTAGTAGTTATCCGTTTGATGTGGTGAAGAGCAAGATGCAGAGTGATGGGTTTGGGAAGGATATGAAGTATGGGAGTATGAGGGATTGCTTTGCGAAGACGTGGAGGGCGGAGGGCGCGAGGGGGTTTTGGAGGGGTGTGGTGCCGACGTTGGTGAGGGCTTTGCCGGTGTCGGCGGGGACGTTTGTTACGGTTGAGACGGTTATGAAGTTGATTAGTTAGTGGGCATAAGTTACTGCGATCTTCTATTTGT
>Ga0265797_10001702_pt1 | contig 38448 bp, 37 predicted proteins | sample P2T30metagenome_FD_192433 | JGI IMG/M metagenome (GOLD analysis project Ga0265797, IMG submission 192433) | Plant litter microbial communities from East Loma Ridge, Irvine, California - P2 T30 | ecosystem: Environmental > Terrestrial > Plant litter > Unclassified | place: USA: California...
ACGTCGCACAATCATCACCTGAGGAGGCGCCTCGCATTTATCGCTGCCACTAGCCAGCCTTTCAGAGGACGGCGCCAGGTCAGTCCGGTAGTAGTAAATGGAAAATATGCCTTGGTGGCAGTATGTAACCACATGTAGTCTTTTTGCGTTTTGACGGACGCAGGCATCCATCCATCTCGCCCACCCACCACACCAAGCACACATCATCGATCCATCGTACTACCCATGGCTGGACCTTGAGTGTACCAGCCGTGGGAATAGTGCCATGCAAGAAGCAAGGCAAAAGCCAAGTACAAATGTCAAAAATCGCAAGGCCCGGGTGCTTTCCCCCGTCTCGTCCTGCTAGTCGATGTTAATAATGTTTCGAATGTCTCACTCCTCATACATGACATGACACGCTTGCCTTTGGCCTACCAACTGACTACGTGCTCACCTGCTTTCACACTGAGGCACGCTTTCCACTAACATCGCCGCGCACCGCCAAGCTGCATACGTACAGACCACTATAACCCTCAGTAGTAGCTTCCGTCATGCCATGCATGCACGCATAGTAGCCGCTTATGTAGTCCGATCGATCCAAGTTTTTCCCACGCTTTTAGACTTCGGAGCGGCAGGACGGATAGTCAAGGAATGCAACCATGGCGAATAAGGTGTCAGTCAGCAGCAAGTTAGAGCAAGCAGCGAACCTCCGGTCCAGTCGGGTGCGCGTCAAAGAAAGGAAAAGCTACCACCAGAAAACTGCCGGCGGTGCGTGGTGCGATCGACACGTGTCTGACGGAGGGTTTTTCTGTTTCTCTTGTGCATGGGCGATACATAGACTTTGGCGCTTTGCATCACATCACAGCACAAGCAACAAGCTTTAGGTATGTGATGGGGGAAGGACATGGGGTTTTGAAGGGCAGGGGAGCGATGAGTGAATTTGATACTTCGATATCTTCGATTGATTAATCGATTGTTGCGATTACTGATATGTTGATCTTGTGGCCATCTTGCCTTTGGCCGTGACATATTGTCATGAGATTACCTATATTCCTACGCGGGACTCTGCGGCTGGCACGCGAGGAATGGCGTACTAATGACTTTCGCGGCTTGCCATGCCTTGTTGGAAGAGTGGTAGTCTTGCATATGGGCGTTCTGCAGACCGGGGCGAATGATTGGAAATAATGCAGAACGGAAAGGCAGGTCTTGTGCATGACGGCTAGCCAAGCAGAGCCGCCGACTAGCGATGCGATGCCAGCGACAACCTCAACAGTACAACCGATCGAATTACTGCAAGTGGCTAGGTGGGAATACCTGTACAATGTGCAGTTCTCTCTACAAAAGCGTAGACGCACTACATTTAGCAGGCAGAAGAACTAGTACAAATGCAATTCATTACAGTGCGTGAGCAAGAGACAAGGACTGGCCGCCCCAGCCAAGTCACCCACAGAAAGGTACTTACATACACATGCATACTTACCTACATCTCTACATACATGCAGAGTAGTAGTAGTAGTAAAGTTACGTGCGCGGCGCTTTTTTCGTTGCTTGCTCTCCGGACACTCTGATTCGTCGCCTTGATCAAAAAAGGCAAAGACGGTTGAGTATGGTGTGTAGCCGTCATATGCAGAATGCTTGTTCGCTGCTGCAGCCTGCTTGCCTGCCGCCGCCCGCGTGCGCGCCCATGCATGCGGCGAGTTATGCTTCGCTGGGCAAAGCCACACACGCGCTGCTCTCCGGCGGGTGGGCGTGGAGAGGCGGCTGCCAACAGCCTTGCGGGTTGAGGTTGGCCAGGCCAGGCCAGGCTTGTCGGATGAGAGAATGGGAAAGCTGTAGCGAGGCTGGGCAGGTTGGTCGATGATGGATGAAGGTCAAGGGTAGAGGCAGTTGGGGATGGAGAATGTTGACAGGAGGGTGGTGGTGGAATGCAAGTGTTTCCATGATGAGTGTTGGTCCGAAATGCGAGATGGCCTTTGTGGCTGTGACCAGATGGGGGGCTTGCCTCAGGCTGCTCTTAGGACGGGTGTCGCTATGATTTATCGATGGGTGTTTGTTAATGTGAGCTCGGCTCGATTATAGACCGATCAACGGGGATGGTCAGCGCGACGAGCAGCACGGCCGGCCGTTTTGTGTTCCACGCAGGGCAACGTCTCAGATGTCGACCAGAGACATGGGGGATCTCAAAGGGTCTGAGACGAAGGGTGTCATGGGCTACGGGCATGTCAATCAGTCGTTCCAGGAGATAGGGATTCTCCAGGGCGACGAGTCAACGGTCGTTTGAGGCCAGAAGGGAACCCTTGTCTTGGATGAGGTATTATGATTGTTTTTATCAAGGCAAGTTAATTCACTATCAGAGCAGATGACAAGTACGATAGAGAGAAAGTTTGCAGTGTGGTGGTTGTGTTGATACAGTAGTAGTAGTGTGTCCATCTAATCGTAGTATCGTGCGTGCTAGAGCAGCAGCTGCAACATCAAATAGCGCCTTTTCCCAATGCAGTCCGGTTTTTTCATCTACAGCCAAATGCGTGTGACTTTTCTTCCCTTGTCCTTTTTCCGTCCTCTCCTGCGCCGATACAACATGAATGAAAAGAAAATGAAAAAGCAAAAACTTTGGGGTATCTCCTTCGAAAGCAGTAAACCTTTCGACTCCTGGATGCGCGTCTCAAAACATACAACAACGCTGCGCTCAAGTCGTTTTATCCTGATGGGTGTGTGCAAAAAAGTACGAGATGGTGTAAAAAGTCGGTAGTGTCGTAATCTCATGGTGCCATGCCGGGAGAAAGTAGAAAAGTAAAAGGCCTAATGGGCAAAAGTCCAGTAAGGCTGAGGACACTGCGGAGCAGCGAACTGTGAAAAGTAGGCACCACAACGGTTCCAAGATGCCTGGAAAGGAGCGTAGACCGGCACAGACGCTTGAAAGCAAGGAGCCTGAGGCCGGACCTGCGACGTATAGATGGTGGGTTGAGGTGTGCAATGTACAGAAGTCGGCGGGGTAGAAGCCGGAGTTGGTGGTGCCTGGTGGCCATTGAAGACCTGAGGGTGGGCAGGGTACCTAGGAGCCGGAAGCGGCTCAAAGGAACATTCCTGGGCGTTGTGGAAAAGGGCATCCTGGGGCATGACTTGCTCTTGGATTGGCGAGTAAGGTGGCGAAATGGGCTCGGTCGAGCCTTGGGTCAACCTAGGCTGGTTCTCCATCCACTGGATCAATTCCGGAAGAGTGATCCTGGTTTGCGGGTTGACGTCGAAGATCCTCCTCAAGATAGCATCGCACTCATCGGTGATGGGAAGGATGGTCTTGAGGAAGTTGGGATCCTTTCGGTAGGCCTTGTACGTGGAGTCCTCAACAGATGCGCGCTTCCAAGGGTTGCGGCCGCATGTCAGGTTGACGAGAATCACGCCCAAAGACCACACGTCGTTGGCTGCAGACGAGTAGCAAGCCATCGGGTGCGGGTTCGTATCTTGGCATTCTGTTATATCGTTAGCATAATCGTTGGTTGTGATTGAGTATTGCGAGTGGTACATACCAGGTGACATGTAGAATGTCGAACCACATCCAAAGTCGGAAGTCAGGGCATCACGAGTAGCAAGTCCAAAATCGGCAAGCTTGACGGTGAATCCATTGTCCTTGACCAGGATGTTTTCCGGCTTGAGGTCCCGGTGGTAAATGCTCTGATCATGGCAAAATTGGACGGCACGCAGGATCTGCATGAAGACCTGTCGCGTCTTTGCGTCGTCCTCGACGTAGTGGCCTTCCTCGGTGATCTTGGAGAACAAGTCGCCTTCCGGGCAGTACTCGAGAACAACGAAAGTGCAATCCCGGTTGTCAATGACCTTGTGCATGGAAACAACGCTGTCGTGCTGGCTGGCAAGGTAGTGAAGCTCGATCTCGCGCTCTTGGAACTTCCTCTGTCTTGGGTCGAGTCCGGCTTTGTCCAAGGCCTTGACGGCATACAGAGCACCGGTCACCACATTGCGGGCCTGGTAGACAGTTCCATAAGCACCAACGCCAAGAACGTTGATCAACTCGATGTAGCCACCGAGAATCGATCCAATCCTGCGGTCTGACTGCGATGTGTTGATCCCGCAAAGCTTGGGGGAGTGAGGCGGAGTCGGTAACATGATCGATCAATCCAGAATGTAATCCCCTCGGTCGAGGAGAAGTTGCTCTCTTAAGCGCTGGGAACAATCATGAACCACAAGCAACTCGAGAAAGTAGTATTAATAAGAATGGAAGAGAAGAAAAGTCCCGAATGGCAATTGTTGCAGAGACAACAAGATCCGGTTATTAGTGAGACCTGGAAAGTGCAGCTGGTCCAAATAAATGTCCAACTGGCAAGCGGTAGTCAAACGGCGGTAGCGACGATGACCAACGACGTTGATATAATCCCAAGGCGCAAAGTAAACCAAGTCAAAGAAGACGAGGCTGTTGGAAGGGTCGAAGTTTGTTTCCGTTAATAGCGAGGATGTGATGAATGAAGGCCGGATATGACGAGAGATGGCGGGCAACGAGGCAACATTAAAGAGGATGCACGCGCAGGTTGTATGTATGTCACTTTGCGGGCTATGGCATCCAGCAGTGTGGCAAGCCCTTGTTCGTATGAGTCCTTCGCCTCTAGACGACACACGATACGTAGCCCGAGCTAATCTTGCTAGGTTGGCGTGCACGGATTGCCGCCTCGTACGCTAGCACACGCGGAACAAACCAGGGCGCCTGGCTCCACAGTGCTGGGCGCGTGGATGATTAGCTGCAGCCTCGTCAAAACCATGGTGCATCACGGCTAGCCGTAAGAGGTCTGGCGCTCTGTACGCCCCCCAGCGGCGGCGGCAGAAGCACCGGCCACCGACGGTACGCTTGCGTGTCTGTGGTGTGTCTGTCGGTGGGCCGCTGGTAATTGGGTGCAAGAGTGGGAATCGTTGGAATCGTGGAATTGGGTGGCTCAGCGCCCTGCCCACTCTATCCTTCTGGTGCCTAAGGCGCTGGGGATGCCCCGACGTCGCCCCATCATGGCCTACATGGGCTACGCTGCGGTAGCGTTCGCTGGATGGGTGCGTGCAGCATGGCTCAGCGCCTGGGAGGCGCGCCGTTGCTGGTCGCACGCTCGATCGGCAGTCCGCACCACTCCTTGGACGCCTGGCACTGGCACTGACACGGCGGTACTGCTGCGCTGGCTTGCTGGTAACCGGAGCCGGGCGGTGTTGCTGGGACCAGAGGTGACCAGTAGTAGTGTCCAGTCCCTGACAACGGCTGCCGTGCATCATATGTGCTAGAGGGCGGCGTGGAGGCGTGACAGCATGCTGTTGCCGGTGCAGCACAGCACAGCACGGCACAGTACAGCACCGCCGTGATCGAGATGTCGCTGTTTCCCACTGCTTTGCCGCACACAGTGTCGCAGGATCTGCAAGCGAATCACGACGGTAAGCAGCCGCGCAGTCGACACGGCGACAGCCCTGTCCAGAAGCCTGTCTGTCTGTGTCAGTCTGCCCAGAGCCCACCAGCAGCATCCATCCATCGTCTCAGTCGTTCTTTGCCTCGCGCCCTGCGCCCCAAGAATTTGCGTCACGCGTGCACACTTTTTTTTTCTGCCTCCAAGGATTCCAGAAGATCACTTGGTGGCTACTAGCGCTTAGCTTAATGCTGTCAGCACAACACGGTGACAGGCTGCAGGCCTCGCGGCAGAAGATCGGCGAGGGCAGCAGGCTGCTGCTGTGTGTGGCTCGTCTGGCCGCCGTCTCGTAAGGTAGAGTCTTGTTGCAGCGAGTCGCAGACTGGCTGTTGGCGTACCCTACCGAGGAGCCCGGCGCGCGCGACCCTCCATTTCTCTCAGTCTTCCTCGTGTATGGAGGAACCTCTGCTCGGTGCAGGGAAGTATGGCCTCAGGGCCTCCTACAGACCCGCACTGGCGCCACCACCCTCTGCGTGTCTGCGGAAAGGTTCTGCAGCAGCCCGCATCCGTGCTATGCAATATGGGTCGCGCGGGCGAAAAAGCGAGCAGGTTTCACGCTATTGGCCCATCTGTCGCAGACTCGAGGCTCTTGACTTTGAACACTTGTCCACTTGGCAAGATACTGTATGTGCCAGGCGTTGCGTCAACTCCTGGTAGTGCCACCAGCCTTATTGGCCGTTCGCTCAGCGCGGGCCTGATCGGCGGCCTTTTTTGTCTCGCATGCGGCGTGCCTGATTCGCTGCCTGCACGGCCCGTCATCTTTTCACGATGGACAAGCGTTGCGAATCCAATAGCCCAGGAAATTATTGAATGGGAATGCGTTGATGGCTCTGGTCGCCTGCAAGCCGAGGATTTTGTATGCAAAGCGAGATTTGCAACTTCTGCCTCAGGTTCCGAGCAAGGTCAACGAGGCGAGAATAACGACAATTTCACAATTCCATCATGCGAACGTTCGTCGCGCTGGCTGCAGATCATGCCAGGCCAGCTAATATTAATCACGTGGATAGCCTGACCTTGACCTCGTTCTTCTGAACACATCCATGTTCTGCTACACGGCAGAAGCAGCCAGCAGCTCCTCCACCCATGCACACTGGGGGCTGGAGCGAACGAACTCCCGCGGCATCTGCTGCACTAATTATGCAGCCCTCTGTTCCAGGCAGCTTCAGACCCAAGCGGCGGCTTGCTGCTTGCTTTTGGCTGGGTATACTTGCTACTCGCCCTTCGATGCCTTGCGCTAGATCTACAGGGATTGTTCTCGATAACGCTCGGACCATCAAAGGTCAGCTTGACTTGTGAGACTTGTTGGGGCTTTGAACTCTCCACGCCAAAAGGAACCCTGGAGCGTAACGGCTTCTACGACTAGGTCGAGTGCTAGGAGCCCTGTCTGGATCCGGTAAGCTGCCGTGAAGCGTACGCGTTGTTGTCCGTACCTTTTTTCATCTTTGCCCATGTTGCAAGTAGAGATCGACGAGGCTCGTATCTTATTGGCTGCAAGTGGCTCTCCCGGGGATTGGTGGTAGTGCAAAGGCCCTTCCGCGAGCTGCCGCTGAATCTTGAGAGAGAGATGAGCCTATCGGCGGCGCTGCTTTTTTGGTCGCCAACTGCTCTGTAGGAAGTAGTCATCTCGCTTCCACACGAGCAAGCCCGCCGAGGGTCGTGAGAAGGGCACGCAATCATCAATCTGACATTAACCACTAAGCGGCCTTTGAATCCTTGTTGCCTTTCAATAACTTTCCAAGCCTCATGCCGCGTTGACTCCCACAACTCCACACAATATTAATTGAATGAATTGTCGATTTGGGCCTCGGCGGTACTCCTGAACGGAAGCAGTAGTGTGATCACATCAATATCTGCACGCCGCAGATTGACGGGCTTGCAGTAGTTGACGAACTACTCCTTAGCAGAGCTCCAGCCTCCTCCCACCAGCCCACTTGCCCACGCGATATCTGGGGTATAGGAGACTCAGCGACAGCAGTAGTTGCATCAGGACCAGAGATCGCATGCACAGACTTGTGTATGCAGATGGCGGTGAGATGCAACTCGGCCTCTCACTTCCGTTCGCTATAGATCTTGTGGGACTATGACAGGAGGCTCCATCTTCGATTCCTCCTGGACTTAGGCAAGCGCTGGCGGCTCGACAGCTTTATCGGCGTGTAGACGTGTGAGCGGAAGAGCCGCAACTCTGGCCTCAATTAATCAATCCGATACTTTGGTTGGATCTGTCAGTGAGAACTTAGAAGCCACTTCTTAATGTGAGTGTGTAAGCGCTCTCGCGATCGTGATTTCTCGCGGTACGCCACGAGCGCTATAGGCGGAGACAGTGCCGTTCCGGCACGCCTCTGACGGCTCTTACTGCAGTAGTTGGTCTCCTGGTCTCGTGGCTAGCAAAACCGGGAGGCGCCGATACTCTTGTGTAGTCGGCCACGGCAGCTTGGTATCTGATGAGTGCTGGCAGCGCTAGCGAAAGGAAGACGTTCTCATGTCGCTTCTATCGATAGACTTGCCTAGACGACGGCCCAGGCAAGGCGGCGCGCAGGATGGCTTCGATGGTCAGATGAGGGCTGTTTGATTCGGTTCGACCACGATCTCGCGATCAATAACAATTGTAAGCCGTTGGCTAGGTTCACGGGGCCATGGATGCATGATGACAAGCAATCAATTTTGCGCATGAGTCGAGGACATGTTGATCAGATTGTCGAACTGCCAGCACACAGAAAGTTCTCGATGGCCGCAGGGTCGACGTAACTCTAACGAGCTTGCGATCGTCGAAGCTGCGAAGTGACGGAGCTACGCAGTCCTACCCCTTGGTAGCCTCGCACTTAGTATGCAATGGGCATTTATGCTTCAGAGCTTATACTGTGCTCAAAGAATCGTCTCGAGTAGTTTTGTCTAACAGTGGGGTTTTGATCATCTCGAGCAGTCCGATGCGAGCGACGCGGTCACGCTGACTTTTGACGTTAGGTGAGTGACGATACAACCAAGTCATGATTCGATGTGAGTTGGATTGGATGATGGAACAGGCTTCCAAGCTCTGTAGTCCTGGGATCCTCGATTATCACCATCACAGCATCAAAGGCCGCGATGTGACGCGATTCACCAAAGTTTTCGATAAGACGGACACGCTTTTGCTCTTTTCGATTTGAGCCTCGAATCATGCATCGAGTCGTTAGAAGGTGGCTGAACGCAATACTCGATGGTACAAAGACGTCGAGGTCGAGACTAGGCTACAATCGACTGCAGTGACAAATTTGTTGAGATCATGAACTTGGCGTCGAAGTTGATGCGACTCTCGTGGTGGAAGTGAGGATGGTTTTGACAGATTGTTGTTCGGCGTAGAACACTCGAGTCTTGCACTGGACAGAAGTTAGGAAAGCTGTCGAGGCTCCAGCAATGGAATCCAATCGAGGTACACTAGCATTAGCTGGGACGTCTTGGTTAGAGAGCAATACTCGCATTGTGGTTGATTGAAAGAACGAGATTCAAATTCAAAGAGCAAGCAGAGTGATCGATGATGGTTGCGGCTCTGGAGTCTGTTCCCAAAGTCGTGCGTTGCGACACCTATACTGAGAACTGTGTGGTTTGATGATCTTGATGAAGGCTGTAGCACTGTGCACGCGATGAAGCCCAGTGATTATATCATTGCGATAAAGTACCTTCGTTCTTCTGAGACATTCTTCATTCTGTCGCTCCCGAAGGCAGGTGACGTGAAAGTCTCTGTCGCTCTGTCGCTCTGTTGCTATCGCATGATCAAAAGCGATCAGTGAATCCATGCAAAATATTACTCGCCGAACTATTGCATTGTATGGAACAAGTCAAGTGATGATGGTAGTTCAGTTCAGTGAATGAAGTTGTTGTTTCAGTGAAGGAAAGGTATACAGACTCGATACCCCACTTCCCGTTATCGCGGGGACGGCCCGCCTTTCACATGGCAATTGCGCGCCGTGACAAGAACTTTGATAATTTTCCGAGGTTGATTCGAGGTCACAACGCCAGCAGAAGACGACGCAGGATCAAAACACCCACCAACACACAGTCGCAAAGTCGCAAACATGGTTGAGAAGGTATACGTGACTTACAACGATGTATGTATTGCCTATACCAATAGCCCTTGACTGGCACGTGCTTTCGTGCTTGATCGGGAACTCGGCGAACGTCAAAAGATGCTAATACATGTCAAAGGTGCACAAGCTGTGCAAGGAGGCCGGCCCTCGCATCCTCGATGAATGCAAGCCGCATCTCATGATCGCCATCGGCGGCGGTGGCTACGTCCCTGCGCGCATCCTCCGTTCTTTCCTCAAGACCCCCGGCAGCCCGAACATCCCCATCCAGGCTATCGGCCTTTCGCTGTACGAGTCGCTCGGTACCGACACCGAGGTTGAGAAGCCCGGCACAAAGGTCACAAGGACGCAGTGGCTCGATCTCAGCAGTCTCGAGATGGCCAACCTGATCGGCAAGAACATTCTGATCGTGGACGAGGTCGACGACACCAGGACTACCCTCGAGTACGCTGTCAAGGAGTTGGAGAAGGACGTCGCCGAGGCGGCAAAGCAGACGGGCAGAGGTGCTGAGACTACGAAGTTCTCGATCTTCGTACTCCACAACAAGGACAAGCCGAAGAAGGGCAAGCTCCCCCAGGACATGATGGACGAGGGCCGTTACATCGCCGCTGTCACCGTTGGTGACGCCTGGATCAACTACCCGTGGGAGGCCATGTAAGTTTTGATTGATGCTGTGATATTGAGGCTTAGAAACTAACGTTCTTGAAGGGACATCGACGACCACGACCGTCACGCCGCCGAGGCGAGGAAATGATGATTTCAACTATTACGATGCATGGATTTGATGGCTTTGGTTAGCGAAAAACAAAAAAGCATGCTCACGCGGCGGCGGAGTGCTGATAGTCAAGGGCGGCAAACCCTCATTCTCGATATACCCAACATGAAGACAAACTCCCTGATACCTCACATTGATGGCCGCTAGGATCGGTTCAGACTAGCGGCCAAGTGTCTTCGATCAATCATAATGGTCCCCGACTGACCTGGCTGCAGGGCTACCAATCTGGGTTGGACCATCCGCGCCGTTCCCAGTACACACAGCTTACCTAGCAGCTGTAGTGAGTGCATCACTCTTCTTGTCCTCACCGCTTCCCTCCGAATGCTCCCTCAACACGCCACCGTACGTTCGCTTGTTCTTTTTCGCCAGCCACTTCTCGCAAGATTTGCAGGTGATAGGTGCCTACCAATGGTCAGTGTGCCATCCAGCCATTCGGCAAATTCAACATACGGTAAGCGACTTATAAATTAGCCAACCTAGCGATTCCGTGCACGTCTCACGTGGTGTTGTTGCCTCGCCTGAGTCGACGTTTGTTTCCTTGACTTTCTTATCGGCTTTCTTGCAGTATTCAATCGTTGCCAGCTCATGGCGACATTTGTCGAGGACTGATAGCGTAACGATGCACATATTGAGTTATTGCTGCGAGTCGGTTGTGCTGTACTCTTCGTCGAGGTACAGGTCGGGCTCGATATCATAAATAGGACAGTACGAGTTGATCACTTATCTCATTGAATGTGTACATGATCATAGTCAATGCTTCAAATTGCTGCCAAAACATCTGTACGTAGCAGCTGATCAACCGCACATATTGGCCTGAGGGGGGCTTTGTGAATAATGAGACGTTCATAAAGACCTCATCGAAACACTGATCGCGCCGTGTCGTTATGTATGCGAGGTATCTCCCATGAAGGCGTACATGTCAACTCTTTCGAGGAAACCTTGAAAGAGCAGTCGGAACTCTCGAATTGAAGGATCCACTTGCCGAGACAGCGACTTCGGCTCAAGAACAAGCATGCGTAGCCGAGCCCAAACACGTATACAAACGATAGACACCTATGCACCTCACTCATCAATGCATGCATAGTATCACTACAATATAGTGCCTACTGTCTCGCCAACAATGATTCGCCAGTTATTGACACGGCGTCCGCGTCACGTGCCATGTACAGCACTTCCGATCAAAGTTGGCTATTCTCAGACACCCACGCCCAATTCGCAGTTCGTTTCCTGGCAGCACAAGGTCACTGTGGTAGGTCAACTCGATCTGATTTTACATGTACGTGAGAAAGCTAATCTCCATTAGCGTCCAGAGCCAGGTCCCCAACCTTTGCATGAACGGGCCGAACAGGTCAAACGTCAAGACTTGGATCCCAAGGTAGAAAATGGGCTACTTAAAGTCCTAGAGCTGCACCGTCTGGAAGACATGAAGTCTTCCAAGCAAGATTCTCGCGCGTCCCTGCGCTCTGTGGTGTCAGTTACGCAGGTCGATACAGATTAGATACAACCTGCTGATAGTGGACTAGTCCAGGTCGATGGCTTAGGTATGCTCCGGTCGCGCATGGAGAGCAAAAGGCGTGTAACAAATGTCCGACTAACAAGCTCACAGGGATAACTGCGCTTGTTCTGAATGCCGCAATGCGGCAACGGCACAGCGACAGATCAATGTGTTCAAGGTAGGCAGACCCGTCGGGCCAACATCGACGATAGCTGACCAGTATTAAGAACACAGACGCCGGTAAAGTGGTCAATGTTATTGAAAATCTTCATGACAACGAAAAGGAGGTCTCGTTCGAGGTCACTTGTGAGTTGAAATAAGATGCTGTCGACAAGATCATAAAGCTGACTGGCACAGTCGCCGATGGCCACTGCAGCATCTTCACCAGACAGTTCATCAACGAAAGGCGTAGTATTCGGGAAAGACTCTTACGCGCCGGCGTGTCTACGTAAGTTGGCACGCACACTCCTCAAGGTCCTTGTCCTTACAAACTTGCAGAACGACGCACTGGGGCTCGACCATAAGCTCTGATCCGCCTACTGTCGAGTATGATCTCGTACAACAAGACAATGGCGTCGCCACTCTGTTGGCCAAAGTCGTGAGTATCAACACAATCTTTCGCCTGGGGTGATCCTGACGACGATGGTAATAGCGAGAATACGGCTTCTGCTTCGTCGACAACATGCCCGCTACACCAGACGCGACCCAGGCTCTTCTCGAACAGATTGGTCCTATTCGGAATACCCACTATGGTACCACTCCCCGGCTCTGCTACTGTAGCAGTGAGCTCATCCTAACACATCTGCAGGCGGCTTCTACGATTTCACATCAGACCTATCATCGAAAGACACAGCCTACACAAGCGAAAGTCTGGAGCCGCACACAGACACAACCTACTTCACGGATCCAATAGTAAGCTCCTCCATACCGTTTTGACCATGATCTCCTCTGCTAAGCACTGCGAAGGGTCTCCAAGCACTCCATCTTCTTTCTCACACGGATGGCAGTGGCGGGCTCTCGTCTCTTGTAGATGGCTTCAGTATGGCCGCTCGCCTGTACGCAGAGGATCCCGTTGCGTACAAGACTCTCAGCAGGGTCAAACTCTTTGCCCACGCAAGTGGCAATGAGGGCGTCAGCGTACAGCCTGCGCACGCCTTTCCGGTCATCAACCACACTCCTGGGAGGAACGGCAACCTCATGCAGGTGCGCTGGAACACTGCTGATCGGGCAGGTGTCGATACGACTCTGGGACCCAGCATGGAGCGATGGTATGATGCCGCCGCGTGAGTATCGGGTTCATTGTCGGATTATAGAGCACCTTCGCTAACAAAAGCATCTTAGAAAATTCGACGCTCTCGTCAGCGATCCGAAGAACCAATACTGGTTCCAGCTCAAGCCCGGCAAGATGCTGCGTAAGTTCTGGCTCGTCTCATCAATACGGTCCTCGATGGGAAAATTGACAAGCGACTGACCTAACTTATATCCGCAGTCTTCGATAATTGGCGCGCGCTCCACGGTAGATCTGCTTTCACTGGCAAGCGGCGCATGTGCGGCGGGTACAGTAAGTTCGCCACGTTCTTTGAACAGACCTCTCGAGTGCCATGTAGCGCTGACCAACTCTACGATCTAGTCTCCCGGGACGACTTCATCTCGAAATACCGCATGACGAATCTCAGCAAAGAAGAAATCGCGGTATCGACTGTGACGGGCTGAGGCGAGATAGGCGGATCTGTTCCTACAGCCAGGTCAGCATGAAAGAGACCGAGTATCAGCGACTGGAAGACCTCAATCAAGTATCCATAGCGGAGCCATAGAATCAGACTACCTGTTTCAGAGCGAAATCTTACTCCTGCTGTCTGTAGCGGCACATGCTTACCAGAAGAATAGAAACTGTCGAAGACACTGGGAGAGGCTCAGTACAGAAGTTCGTACGTGTGTTCCGGTGAGAGAGAAGCCATTCTCAAGCCTCAATACTCCACCAAAGTTGGTTCTTGTCAGTAGTAGGACTGGTTGCAAGAAAGCCTCTAGCTTTTCCCCCAACCCCAACCCTAACCCTGACATATAGACGGCTCGATTAACTCGTTAGATCGGTTGATTTGTCGTGCATCAGTGAACTACGTCGATTTTGCCGTTCAATACTCAGCAAGGCACTGGTTTTGGCACATGTAAATCTGCGTATCGAGCCATTGTCGTATATGTTAGGTTGTCAAGTGGCATAGATTGAAGCGGATCAATGTTCGAACGACACGCGTACGCAGCAATGATGTTGGGCAGATATCATCACCGGAGCTCAAAGGACCTCGCGGGAAATAGCAAAAGAGAAGCTCATAATTCTTCTTAGACACATCATCAGTCTGAATCCCTCAAGCTACCCGCCCCCCATCGTCCTCCTCATGTTCAATACCTCATGCTTCGTGACAAAAACACCATTACCCATCGGCCCGCCACCGCTCCCAGACCCATCGGCCCCACCGTCCAGAGCGTTGACCAAGTTCGCAACTTTCCCACCCTCCCATTCTCCTGCGTCATTGGTCCAGAACACCCGTTTGATGCCCACAGCGTGCATGTACGATATACATCGATAGCAAGGGCGGGAATCGTGGATCGCTTCTCGAGGGATCGATTGAGCTGCAGGCTCGGGGGCCACAGGCGGAGGCGTGCGTGGAAGTCGGTTCTGGAGCTCGTCATACAGTGAGCCGGTAGTACCTAAAGTGCTGATGCTGGAAATAGAGGAGGACAAAGAGGGCGGCCCGTCGGAATCGGTTTCCGAGGTCGTTTCAGATATGGTTTCCGTCAGAGCGACAGGTGTTCGGGATTCGGCTGCCTTGCTCCTTTTCGATTTCTTTTGGACGACTTGGCTTTTGTTCCAACCCAGCCGGGTCACGTACAAGTCTGCACCGACGAGACGAGGGTCCTTCTTGCGACCGCTGGCTCCAGTGTTGGACTTGCCGGTCTCGACCTGGGGGAGCAGCAAATGATCTACGTTTGGCTGCTCGAAGTTCTTGGATTTGCGAGACTTGACGATTGTTAGCGATGACTTGATTCGGAGCTGACGTTGTCCGGCCTTACCTTTTTGGAGTCCCCTTTGGATCCACCCCGACTTGGGGACGCTTTACCGGCAATGCCGTTTATCAATGTATCATCAATCGTTCTGGGGTCATCGACTCGTAAATCAAGCTCTTCAACTAGCTTCGACTTAGACGCAGACAGCTGTGGCTGCTGTTGCCCCGAAGAAACTCGGTGTTTCTGTTTCCCAGCACCGTTCTGAGGCCCGTACGGTTCGTACTCGTGATGTGTCCCATTCTTCTTCCCGTACTGATTTTGGTGTTTCTCTATACCCTTCCCTGCGTGAAACGAAACGTCCATGTCCCTTCTCGCGGAGACCGCGTCGAGATGCGGGATCTTCAAAACCACACTCTTGACCTTGAGCCTTGCCGCCGCAGGCACTGATAGTGCCGGCGCTGGCGCAGATGCTCTCGACGTAGCTCCTGAGGACGTCCCGTCGTAGTCGTTCCTTCCTTTTGTCACTAGATGATAGTTTGAAGCACGGCTTCTCGCGGGAGAAGGTGCTACAGGCCATGGTGGAAGAGGTCGAGAGCGCGGAGTGGATGGCCATCATCTCGGAGTGCATGGAGAGGGGGGTGTTCGCCTGAGGTCCACCACCGTTGCCGAGCCTCTCAAAGACAGCTTCCTTTTCCTTCGGGCTGAGTTTGTTCGCCTTGCGTTGCTTCAGCCTTGCCTTCATGTCGGCAAGGGCAGGGCCGTTGAGGGCGCTGTTGGCGACTCGTCCATGCTTCAGTGCGCCGCCGTCGAATCCTGGGCGGTAGTCATTGTGGCCCTGACCGATGACCTTTCCACCACGCACGACAATACAGCCATGGCGGTAGTGGAGCGGGGATTTCGTGGCTTGCTCGAGGCACAGCGTCAGGTAATTGTCCGTCTTCATTTCGATGGTTAGTGGTGGTTGGAGAGTGGGGTTGGTGGTAGTAGCGGTGATTGAGTCGTACGTTTTGGTGTTGTGCTGAAGTGATTTGATCGTTGTGAGGCGTCCGAAGATGTTTGTTGGTTTCCAGAGAATGTTCATCTGCTTAGATTGATCGACCAAGATCTGAGTTGTCGTGATGCGCGCCAATGGCATGTGAGAGTGGGGGGCGAATTGTGGTTGAGTGAAGGTTTGCCGAGGGGCATTCCCATTCAACACATGTAGAGTCAAGACGGTGACTTCCTCGTTGCGCACATCTTCGTGTGCTCTACTACTACCTATCCATGCCCTCAATTGGCGTCACCCTACAGCACCTCAAGTTTCACGGCCATCAGCGTATATTTGTCTGGCCATCATGATCTCCGCGTTACATGACCAGAATGGGAGCATATCATGATTCTACCAACTCTCGGCACACGACTCCACCCGCGATTCGGTCCCTCAAGTAGCATGGAAGACGCTGTGCTGGCACCTTATATTCAGCTCGTCACTTTGCAGCAAAGACCAGAGAGCATTCTCGTGGGAAGCATGTCCATAGAGGATATCCGGCCGGCCGGCTCCACACCGATACAGATCTACAGTACTGCAGTGCCAAGGACTGTATGCATGACCATTAATCGATTCCACGTCTCCCGGTGACCTGGAGTTTTCTTCGAAGCGTGTGAAATCTCGGCCCGCGGATCTCTGACTGGAGAGCTGGAGAGTCAGTCAAAGATGCACTATTCTCGTGCGTCATGCACGAGAACGAGGGAAAGCGGTCTGCTGACGGTGCAATATCACACTACGTTTGCCTCTGGGCTACTCGACAATATGTGATGTGTGCGGAATTAAAGATTCACAAATCTACGAACGGCACTTTGGTTTTGTAGAACGCTTCCTAGGAGATCCGTGGCAAATCGGCCGGCATTGTGGACTCTACCTTGGCTGGAAACACTTGGGTGCGGCTCTGCCATATGGGATCAGTGATGTGCCGGCCGGAGTAGGTGAAAATGGTAGGTACCTGAACTACTGTCCCATGTTAGCTTACCGGAAGGGGCAGGACTGCAGAATATCAGCCACACGTCACTTTAAAAATTAGAAGCACGAGACATTTTCACCTGGTGTGTCCACAAGCACTTAGTCTTGTGAAACGGTTAGTGGTGGTATGATGGCAATGGCTAATTGTACCACATGCACGTGGTATATCGTCAGTGATTGACACATCTCTTTCTCTGCCTATTAGCAGGTGATCTTGATTGTGCTCTGAAAGAACAGTGAAGAACCCTCTATGACCTTTTAGTCAGCGTCATACGCCAACACGAGCTTCTTTACAGATCTACGTGACCTCTACGTAGTTAAAGAGAGTGCACCTGACCTGACGACAGCTGCCACATTGGCTGCTAGTAAAGCATAAAGGCGGCAGTCCTACCTGCGAACACCCACCTACATTGGTTCTGAACATAGCATTATCCTCGAATACCAACTACCTCGAACACACCAACTCCTCAACACCATGTTGTTGAAGCCCCTCCTCCGAGGCCTGGCCCTCACCACCCTAGCCACGGGATCTCCAATCTTCAGACGTGATTTCCCCGACCCAGAACCCATCTCCGGCGACATGTCTGGATTCGTTCATGACCCCAGCAGTCAGTACATACTCCTTATGCTATATGCTTAGAAGTATGAGGCTAACAACTATGTCTTAGTCATCCGACGATCCGACGGCACCTACTTCCTTTTCACGACGAACAACAAGACCAACATCCACAGCGCCCCGTCCATGAATGGGCCATGGAAGTACTTAGGCTCTGCTCTCCCAGAAGGCTCGGTGATCGACCTCCCCGGCAGAGATGACATCTGGGCTCCGGACCTCGCCAGATTCGGCGATACATTCTACATGTACTACAGTCTCAGCACTTTTGGGGCTCAGAACACATCAGACATCGGCGTTGCCACCTCCAAAAATCTCGAGCCCGGCTCCTGGACCGATCACGGCAGCATTGGCATCCCCCTGGACCAACGTTACAACCGCATCGACGCGAACCTCCTCTACGGAGCCTCCGGATCCCCTCCACTCCTGGCCTTTGGATCGTTCCATGATGGCATCTTCCGTACGTCTTGCCAATGCCTTCCTGCGAAGCCACCGTCCTTCGAACTGACCTTCACGCGCATTTAGAATACCCAATGGCCGATCCACCGCTCCGCATTGCCCCCAGCTCAGCGTACACCCACCTCGAGCGCAACACGACCCGCCCCAACGTCGAAGGCCCGTACCAATTCCGCTGGATGGTCGACGGCATCAACTGGTACTATCTGTTCTTCAGCGGTGGCGCGTACGTAATGTGACGGAAACATCTGCCAGAAAACCATCTCGTGATACTAACTTCCTTTTGCAGGTGCTGCAACGACCCTGACAAGTTGGAACCGCCTGGCGAGGAATACAGGATCAGCGTGGTGAGAATCGCCAACTCACGAGCTTTTCCAATCCCAGGCTAATGGCTAACCTTACCAATCGCAGTGCCGTTCCGAAACCCCGACCGGAAACTTCAAAGACAAGGAAGGCAAGGACTGCGCGACGGAGAACGGCGGCACGCTGGTGTTGGCCTCTCACGGAGACGTCTATGCCCCTGGCGGGCAGGGAGTTTTCTGGGACCCAGATCAGGGTGAGTCTTAACATTCATTCTACGAGACGAATTTTCCTTTTCTTTTTTTTTTGGAGATCACCAACTAACTCGCTTTGAAGCATCGGTACTTGTGTACTACCACTACGTCAAGCGTAGCGCTGGATACGCGTACGCGGACTTCAGTTTCGGCTGGAATAAGTTGAGCTTTGAAGGGGGGTGGCCGAGGGTTGTTTCCTGATTTTCCCTCTTTTTGGAAAGGATATCGACTCGGGTGATGGGTGGGTCGATCACTTGATGGATCGATCGATTGACTGAGTTGGTTGGACGATTCCATGTTCAACCGATATATCAATCAACGGACTGACTGGTTGAGCGATGGAGTTACGGTCTTGTTTTGAAGGCGACCCACCGACGATATACAACTACATGGTGAGCCGGCCTTCTGCGTGGATTTCGACGAGGTCTGGTAGACGTGTGCGACACCACCACACGTATCAGACGTTCGCGAGATCGAACAAGTTAAGTGGATGTAGCTACAGCTGGCTGGCTGCAAGACAGATACACTAGCGAACGATGGGATGGAATGGAATGAAATGATGCTTATGACCAATGCGTGATTTCAAAACTTGGAACTGAAGTTCAAAAGGAGAAAAACTGAGATCGTTCGAATCGTTATCTAAGTTGAAGGTATCGTCTATGTCAAAAGGTGCTGTAAGTAAGTAAGTACATCTCGTTTCGTAACTGTCGTGTCCAACAAAAAAATGTCGTCGTCTTCGTCCTGTTCAATTCCTTCGGTTCGATTCACTTCACATCGCTTCCCAGATCTACCGCATTCATAAGCTTCCCGGTGATCATACCGACCCAGACTCTTTCCTAGCGGTGCGACACTCCCTTGATTCCCAAGCCAATACCCTGAATCGTCCTCGACTTCTTCGCCGGCGGCTCATCTTCACCAGCCCGGACGGTGTTGGATTTCCTGACAGCGCCGAAGAGTTTGCCCTGACGCAAACTCCCTTGAGCGCCACGCTTCGCGGGCCGGAAACTGTGCTCTTCCGGTTGGTTGCCGAGCGGTTGAGGGTTAGCTCTTAGCATCTGCGCGGCAGAAAACGAGGCTCGCGACTCGTTGATGTGGTCCGGCTCGAGGATCTCCGTCTCGGCTTCGCTGTCGTGCTCATGCTCCTCGTCCTCGTCTGAGGCCGCCGAGACGGTGCCATCTGACTCTGCGCCATGCACGCGTTTGAGGGACGGCTTTTGCTGGGAGTAGAATTCGGGGTTGCGGAGGTTGCTCATGCGTGGCACTGGTGCTGTCGAGGGCATGGCGCGGAAGTTGGGATTTGCTTGAGGAGTTTGGAAGAGTGGAGGTTGCTTGCGAGCGCGGTTTGGGGTGGCGGGCAGGCTTGAGAGGCTTTGAGTGTTGCGAGAGTGGCCTTTCTTGCCCATTAGTCGGTTGGGCGCTTGCTTGTTTGTGCCGATGTCTTCGTGGGCCATTGCAGAGGCTTGTAAGAGGGCAGCGAACGGCTGTGCCTGCTCGCGGCTTGTCATTTGCGACCGTCGAGGTGTGTTTAGGAGGGACTGTGGGGCGCTATCGAGATAACCTCCAAAGTTCGCTCCACGGATGCGGTTCTGATGCTCGCGGTGCTCTCTAATACGATCGCGAAGCATCAGGACTTTGTCAGAGAGACCTGCGATTTCATTGTCTTGACGGAAGATGAGCTTCTCCTGCATGCGATGTTCGGCTTCCAAGAAGTTGTTGGTCTCGGAAAGTTGCTGGATGTCGCGACACATGCGTTGATAGAGATCTTTTTGCACAGGGATGGTGCCGTCCTGCGTTGGTGAAGGAAGCACAGGGGCGGTGGTGGTGGCTCTAGCCTGTTCTGCGACGTGGATGACCTCGTTCTCGCACTGCACCATGCGAGCTTCGACAGCCATGCGCTCGATTGCAGCCGCGCTCTCCTGCGCCAACATCTGATACTGCAGTCTGTGGTGAGCAGCGGTCATTTTGGCCTCTCGGTAAGCGGCCTGGAGTTCCGCAACCTTGAGTCTCAAATCGTCTGCGGGTGCACTGGCGATTTGTTCATTCGTCATGGCAAGCGCATATGCGCCAATTGGACGAGCCAGCGATTCCTGACTGAGCGCATCGATAGTTGGTGGAGGCGTGGAAATATGCGAGTCTGACGAGGTCGGGGTTGGAGTATGCGACTTATTCGTGCGCGCATTGTTGGAGACTTGGGCAGAGGGCGGTGGGGTCAAGCTGATGCTGTTGCTGCTACCAGCAGTCGCGTCCGCAACGCGCCCTGCCTGGACCTTGGAGACGACATCTGTCTTGGCCTGCAGTATGCTCGCATGCGACGGCTGAGGAGTTATTGGTGCGGCCTGCGGTATGAGACCGGCCGGAATATTGCTATCTGCGTTGGAGTTCATATTTGGTTGCGCGTGATCGCGTGGAGACGGAGACGGTGAGGGAGTCGTCGGCGACAATGCGCGACTTGTGTGTGAGGCAAGAGCTGGTTTGCGACAAGAGTTGTTGGAATGTTTGTGAGGGTGCGGAAATGGGCGCGAACGGGTTCGGGTGTCTGTGAAGACGGGAGGGTTCACGATAGGTATAACATGGAACCAAGGTGGCCGGGGCCGTCTGAATAGTGCGAGTTGCGAGTTGCGAGTGGCTGGGCGCGTGTATGCCAAAGTTTGTTGCGATATTGCTGTCGTGTCTCACTAGAGGTACCCAATCGTGTTCATGATATACGAAAGCTATACATGTGCAGATATCACTGCTTCATCCAGTGTCATACTAGGTATTGTCTATCCTCTGGACTCGATTGAGCACCTCGCTGGCATAAGGACGCATTTGATAGACGAACGTCGTTTATACCACTGCATACATACCTATCCAACCAGTCAACATATTTAAGTATACACTCCGACATTATCATCAAGTGCTTGCATTAGCGCCCAACAAACACGCCCCGGCCCCTTCCGCTGACTGCAGCTACCGTTGCACCGGACGACTATCTCTCTCTCCACGTGACCCCTGAATCGCCAAACAGCAGGAGCAATACCTAGGTAGCAATAGAAGCCGCCGATGCGAGAAGACTACTGTAGTAATTGACTGCAGGCAGGCTGGGGAGCGATATCAATCTACACTCAGACCTGACACACTCTTGTCGTAGCCGAGTCTTTGGCGTGCGTCTGTGCTCGCAACGTCCTGTATACCGCCTCGACCATGGACCATTCACAGACAACCTCCAAGCCTACCGGCATCCCTCGTGGAATACCGCGCTTGTCTAAACTGCCTACCTTGAACAAGAAACCCTCTCAGCTGCCGACTCCGGCCTCAGTCCCAAAGGAGACTCCAGCACCTGCATTGGCACGACCTGGCTCCTTGAACTATCCAAGACCGGCTTCGACTATATCGACGCAACAGAGATCTTCTACGCCGTCTTCTACGCCACTGGCATCCCGTCCTGCAAGTCGTACCCGGACTCCGGCTCTGCCAACGCCACGCAAGACTATCCCTAATCCAACAAAGCCTGCTGCCTCCTCGTCCATCCCTCCCAGGCCGCGTCCAGCCCCGCCACGACCGTCTTCACGGCTAAGGAGACCGGCTCCAGCTCCTGTATCACGCAAACCTGTGACAGAAGATGAAGAGAACCATGATCAACTTGGTTCACTTTCCGGTTTCCGCACTGCTTCACGGCAGGGCTTCCACGATGATGCCTCGCCGGACGAGCACTATGAACCTGTTTTCGACCAGGAAGTCGAGACACCCAAGGCCCGGAAAGCATCACGTCCATCCCTGTCAGATAGAGCGGTAGAGAGCCTCCAATCGATTCCGACTACGCCGAAGGAACGGCGAGAGCGTCGACGGTCGAGCTTCTTCTCCGCGGAAAGCCCCATGGGCCCGCCCACTCGCCCTGGATCTAGCATGAGCCGTGCTAGTAGCATCAGTAGCAGACCTGGAACGAGTGACGGAGGTTTCGTGGTGCCGCCTCTACCTCCTCTACCATCAGCGAAGAAAACGCCTGCAACTGCTAGGCAGGCATCGCGGACATCCATTGGAGGATTTGGCTTTACGCCGGGTGGCAGTCGGCGAAGCGCGAGCTCTGCGTCAACGACGAGGCTGCAGCCTTCCAGGCCAGCAGTCCCACAATCACCAGACGTGACATCTCCATCAAAGCCACAAGCCATGAGAAGCGTGTCTGCGCGGCCTCCGAAAGCACGTCCAGCGTTTGGTGACTCTTTGGCTCCAACTCAGAAGAGGGAGAAACTAGTTCCGCCATCCAGCAGCAAACCCCCTGTACCCAGCACCGCAAAGTCTTCCTCCTCGGTCTTGAGAGAGCAAATTGCTGCGGCCAAGGCTGCAGCACGTAAAGAACGCGAGAACGAAGCGGCTAGGCCTGCACGTAGCATGCCTTCACAGTTAGACGGTGCTTTCGATCATGATCTTGCTTCGGACCCCTTTAACCAAGGTCCCAAAGATGACAAGCATATCATGCGTAACCGCATCAACAATGCCCGTATGGACGGAAAGCTGAACATAGCAGCTATGGGGTTGAAAACAATACCACCTGAAGTGCTCACGATGTATGATGCGGCTGTCTTGGAAGACAACAAAGTGAACTGGGCCGAGGTCGTTGACTTGACCCGATTTATTGCCGCCGACAACGAGATTGAAGTAATAGATCACAATGTGTTCCCTGACAAGTCGTTTGAGGAATTTAACGAGGAAGAGGACAGCCAAGGTAACCAGTTCGGTGGACTGGAAATGCTCGACCTTCATGGCAATGCACTGTCGTTGGTTCCGACAGGCCTGCGGCGCTTGGAGAGACTTACATCTTTGAACCTCTCTCACAACAAGCTCGATAACAGCGCGCTTGAAGTGATTTCACAGATCAAGCCATTGAAGGAACTCAGACTCGGCCACAATGGCATATCCGGCAATTTACCGTTGTCAATAACGGAGCTCCCGTACCTGGAAGTTCTTGAACTCCAAGCAAACCGCTTGCTGGCCTTACCAGAAGCAATTCGCGGGCTTGTCAACTTGCGCATATTGAATGTCAGCCACAATCAGCTCACCGACCTCCCCATGGAGGCGCTCCAACAGCTTCCACTGCAGGATCTAGACGCCAGCAACAACGCTCTGATCGGGAGTCTCTTCCCATTGGGCGGCAGTGCCGAGCACCGGACGTTGCGATCGTTGAACGTGGCAAACAACTCGCTGGCTGCCCTCACATTCCTGGATCAGTTCGATTTGCCTTTGCTGCAGACACTCAATGTCACCAACAACCACTTGGCTGCGATGCAACCCTTGCACGGCTGTCCTGGCCTCATTACCCTTTCTGCTGGAGAGAACAAGGTCTCGGAAATGCCTAGTGGCTTCACAGAGCTCACCCGCCTACGCCATGTAAACTTCAGCAGCAACGAACTCCGCATGTTGCCGTCAGGCATTGCCAACATGGAGTCTCTCGAGTCTCTCGTACTGGCTGCCAATCCTTTGCAAGTCAAAAAGTATCTCACTATGCCAGCGGCAGACATCAAGAGAGATCTGCGTGCACGACTCGAGCCCGAATCGATCAACGGAGAGCTGGACTTGGAAACGAACCACGCATCAGATGACCAGCACCCAGGCTCGGAGGCGCCTGGAATGAAATGGACGATGAAGCCAAACGGTCTGCTTGATCTCTCGGGTCAAGGTCTAACAGACGTCATCCAAATGGACCTCGCGGCGTTCCTCGAAGTGAACGACGTGCGCCAGCTGCATCTGCAAAATAACAAAATTACAGAAATACTTCCCGCATTGGTGCTAGCACCAAACGTCCGCGTGCTAGACCTCTCCAACAACCCACTCGAAGCCATCTATCTACCAGACCGGCTGGAGCTGCCCTCACTTCAAGAGCTTCACCTCCGCAATTGCAGCCTCACAACTCTTGACCAGCTCCTGGCCAACCTTGATGCTCCCAAACTCCACACCATCGACGTGTCGGCAAACAGAATCGCAGGACCCGTCCCCGTGCTTCGCGAAGCCTTCCCCAACCTCACAACGTTCCTGGCACGCGACAATCGATTTTCTGAAATCAGCGTGCAAGAGCTCCAGGGACTGCAGACCGTCAACCTGGCCTCCAACAATCTACAGCAGCTGCAGGCTGAAATCGGCCTCCTCTGGCATGAAGGGTTGAAGAGCTTCGAGGTCGGCAGCAATGCGTTCCGCGTTCCGGGCTACAGAGTGTTGGAAAAGGGGACTGAGGCTACGCTGAGGTGGCTCAGAGATCGTTTGCCGGCGGCAGAGGAGCAGGCGGTGGAAGGAGGCAATGCCGAAGAGGAGACGTTTTGAGAGGTTGACAGACTTGGATTCTTAGCATGTTGCTGAGAGGCATGTCTTTTTTGTATAACATGTATGTTATAGCATTTTCGTAGTCAGTCTATTCGGTTAAATCAGTTGTATGGACGCTCAATCGTTTCTTGTTTGCGAGGAGCTCATCGTCACACCACAGTCATCAGTTAACCTCGAATGTGAGCGTACGTACGGTACTGTAGCCCCAGCAGCCAATGCCCAACCTGCTTTACACGAACTCGCACACGTACATGTACACTGACAGGTTCCAGTCAATGAACAAATCACCAGCCCACTACAGTGCCTACTCCAACACCTAGCTTCCAACAACGTACCCAAAACGCCTCTCCCCGACTTCCACTCTCTCTCCACCAAAAAAAACAACTTCCACCGACAAAGTGAAATCCAAATCCACCATCAACGCAAAAAGAAAAGCCCAAGACCGGAAATCTCAAAAGAAAAAACAGAAGAAACCCGGACAGAAGAGCATCAAACAAGAAAAAAGACACAATGTGCATCCGCACCATCGCCCACTGGCTCCCCTGCTGCCACCAACGCTGCACCAGTATCGAGCTTTGCTCTGACGCGATCGTCACGCTTTCAAAGACCAATCCGGCGAAAGGCGAGCAGATGTCGGCGACGGAGAAAACTACTGCCGAGTCAGCAGAGGAGATTCGGATTGGGGATCCTGCTGAGACTGAGGAGCAGAGGATTCTCAATCCTTTTGATTGTCCGGCTGGGGGTCCTGTGTTTAGTGACCAGGCTTCGGAGGAGGTGTGTCCTGTTTGTAGGGAGGTTGGAGGGGATGGGCAGCGGGAGGGGGAGGTGTTGGAGGCGTTTGGTTGGGAGTTTTGCTTTGATCGGTATGGCTGAGTTGGATTTATGGTGTTCCTTGTGGTTCTCTGTCTCCCGCGAATGGGGGAAACTTGCTAGCATCTGGAAATGGAGTTCTGATGGCATTGAAAATTCGACGTCGATCAATGGACGAGTTCCGTGATTGTTCAATATCATCTTTCCGCATAGCTTCATGTGAGATGCACACGTTGAATATTCCATGATTGATTTCCCCAGCAACCAAATCGTTTCGCATTGCTGCGGTTGGTTCCGGCCTCTTTGTGTTCCCAATGCGGTGTTGTTGGACTTCATCCTTCAAAACACATGTTTCCGTCAAACCGATACCATCGATCTGCCATGTCTCGCAAGCTCCATGAACCTAACCAAAAGGTTGTCTGACCTTCGGACGTCCTACTAGACTCTTGTGAGCCCGTTCTAGGCTCTCAATGCATCTCCAGATCATCAAAAACGGAGCATACTCGACCAAAGAAGGCCAAAAACGATCAGGACGGGACTCGAACCCGCAATCTTTGCCAATCTGTTAACCGGAAAGCAACGCCTTGCCATTAGGCCACCCAACCCTCGAATTTAAGAGCTTAGAGGCTTGAAAGAAATATATTAAGGGCCAAGATACACTTTCTAGGAGCATACCGAGTAAAATGGTCGACTCCGGGTCCCCTTCGTCATGCTGGCCATAGCAGCAAAGCCGCAATGACCTTTTCGTCGTCTTCATCGTCTTGTGTTGTCCGCAAGGGAGACATTCCCAGGTTTTTGGATAGATTTAGGTCGAGGAGCATGGTGGGAGAGATTCTCCAAGGATGTGATTTTTCCAAGAAGTTTAGCGACAGAGTTCTAAAGCTCGGGCGCCTCTGTATCTTCCGAAGGCCTTAGGCTTAAAGCAGAGCAAGTCTTGATCACAAACGTGAAATCATTGTGCCTGATTGGCTGCATTTGTTTATCTTCAGAAGGAACGATGCGAAAATGGTGAGATTACATCCTGTACGTTTGCCAGCGGACAACATGTCACAGCTGCATGCATACAGCTCAATCCTTTCCATCATCCAGCTTCTACATTTCCGCATACTAGATGATCAGCCTAATTCGAAGTGATAATGCCAGCGTTCGGTTCGCAAAGTAACCAGTACGATACCCGTATGGACTGCCAATCAGCACATGGCGAACAACGATGCGGGACACTACTGCTACACAACACACGTGATGCTGCTTAGTACTGAGGGACTTCGTACCGACGGCTTTGCCGGAAACTCAGGACGGATCTATACGACCGCTGCCCGCGCAGAGCCCACAGGAATACGAGATTCACTCAGAAACCCCAGATACCATCACAATAACATTTCCAGTATCTCCTAGCCTACGGATGAAGTAAGCCATCAAGATGATGAGACGATGGAGGAGTTGCACGCCCATCCGCCAACGTGACCTAAGCACGTGTCGCTGTTTCTGCCAGAGACATCGGTCCCCGTTGGCTCCTTCCCCTGGCGGAGATCGCATTCTGAAACGCCACAACCGAATAACCAGCGCGGAGACACATGGAGAGGGCGCGGAAAGGCGCAGGACAGCAGCAGCAGCATCATCAGTAAATCCCACGACTTGATGCTTGGGATGTGAAACGACAGCCGAGGGTTCGCTCGTTCTCCCGGGGAGATTCCTCCCGGCAAGTGGCTGGGCCAGTAGCAAAGCGCGCAGACGATTTACTTTTTGCCCAGCCGAAAGGCTCGCCTCTGCAGCCGATGTGTAGCCTTTTGGCCAAAGTCAGAAGGCCAGGTTTGTCGCTCTTTGTTGATGTTCTGACTACTGTGCCCGCGTGATCGATTGAGGAGCGTCGAGCTGGTGGTCTCATACGCTATCCTTACGCGATTGCAACGGGATAAGAGAGAGATTGATTGCAGCCCCTCCTGCTCAGCCACCGCTGCGTCTTATTGCAACTACTACGAGCAGAGAACGGACATGGCGGTGACGTCGTGGGTGGATTGCTGGAGGGCACGTGCCTGGCGATGCTTCTACCGGACGGAAGCACAGAAGTAGTGCTAGCATGGAAGCCAGGTTGAATTCATGAGAGTCTGTTTTTTGCAGGGATTTATGACCGGTGTCGGTGTCGGTGTCGGCGTCAGTGGAGGTGGAGGATACCAGGTCGTGAGTTGTGAGTTGTGAGTTACGAACATGTGCATATGCTATAGCGGAAGTTGTCGTTGTTACGAAGAGTCTACGTACTAGTATAACAAAGTAGAGAATAATACTATGTGGGCATATGCAGGTAAACATGTCATGTAAAAACGTAAACATGCATGTAAACTTGCAAGGACTTTTGGCAGTTGGTCTGAACTAGCGTGTGAATGTTTTGACACTCCAAGTCCTCTGTGCCGAACTGCGCCTGCCCGACCCGTAACCCTGGCCAATTATTGCCAATCGCTCTCAGACAGAGGCAGAGAGACAGCCAGCAACCCTTCTTTGCAGCACCAGCACATCCTCCGCCCACGCGCTGCGCACCGCACCACACCTCACCTGCCATCACCTCACTGTCGCTTCCAATCCTCCGCTCCGCCCGCCTATATTCGCCCTCACCGCCGACTTTGCCATTCGCGCCCACTGCATAGGGGATACTGCCCATCGGAGGCTTGACACGGGGCTGTGCAGGCCCACCGCGGCCGCACACACGCATCCACGGCCACCATTACCGCCAATACCGCCAAAATGTACAGCAGACGCAGCCAGGAGGGCAGCACGACGCCCACGCAGGAAAATAGGGATGTCTTTGATGATGAGTTCGCTGTGGAGGACTTCGACATGGTCGCCGATGGCTTCCGTCCGGACAACGCGAGGGAAGAGAACGAGCGTCATAGCCAGGATCCGCCCATACGCACCGTCTCAGCACACTACACGAATGACCCGGACCTAATCACTGCACCCTCGATTCCCAGTAGAAACTCTATCAGTAAACCACGGAGCAATGAGAACCCTTTCGCCAGCCCGGACGACGAACCACGACTGGAGTTCGAAAACATGCCAAGCATGCGCTCACCATCGGCCGCGAGCTACGCACCTGGCCTTGCACGACGGTCCACCTCTTCTGTATCCTCTCACATGTTTGCCAACACTCAAAGTCCGCGATTTGGCACTGCCGGCCCTAGCCATCCATATGCCATGTACCCGCAAGCGACTATGGCCAGATCGCCAAGCGTTGCCACCACTTCAACAATACAACCGAACCGAACGTCTACCATTCAACAAGCACCTCAACACCCCTACGGCATGTACCCGCAAGGCGTGACCCCGGAGGACGACTTGGAGGACGGGGGCGATACACCTACCATTGCTCCTGCTGTCGGGTTCCCGGGTCTTGGCCAGCAATATCAAAGGGTACGTGGCCCAGATGGCGAGGAGCAAGACATTGTTGGCGTGGACGGCCACACGGAACAGTTGCCACCGTACACGCGGTATCCAGAAGACGGCCCCAAAATGCCCATTCTGGCCGTTCCTGGAGAACTCCACAGCCGCGGACCAGTGGCCGGATCAGACCCCGGTATGCCACTGATGCATCAACACATACCTCCACCAATTCCGCCACCTATGATGCCACAATCCATGTCCGACCAGTCCTCTTTGAATAGGCATTCGACCCAGGACCGTGGAGTTGACAGCCATGCTTCCATGCCGCTTATCGAACGTGATGGATCGGAATCCTCGAACTTCAGCGAAAAGAGCTGGAATGAGAAGACCTGGAAAGAAAAACGGAAGACGAAGGTTTGCTGTGGTCTTCCTCTGATGTGGATTATCATTGCCGCTTGTGCTCTTGGCTTTATCTTTGCCATTACGGGTGGCATCGTGGGAGGCTGGGTCACCGGCTCGCAGCACGGACGAGAGTAAGTTATAAACTACACACATTGTAATGATCATCCACTAATGCCCTCACAGCAAGGCCGACGAAGCTAGCAGTAGCAGCAGCTCATCCATGGCAGAGGCCAGCATGATCGCTGCGCCAACTGTTTCGCCACCATCCGGCACATACGCCTTGAGTCTCTCAACTCCGACTAACGTAGCATCGAATTGCATGGTCGACCAGGAGTTCGGCCCAGCATGGGACTGTGATCTTGTCGGCAGCCCGGCTCTTGCTATCAGCGTGGGCGTGCCCGCCGCTCCACGACCAACCGAAGGCGCATTCTTTTTCTACGCATCAAGCGATCCTGGCTGGCAATACGGAGCTCAGTACAAGTACATGGACACCGATTTTTCGACGTACCAACCCGTGCAGGAATCGGGCGAGGAAGACAAGGGGCCAGCATACTACTTTGGACAAACCTACGACAAGATTGTTCTGCTCCCCGAAAGCGCACTTCCACAGCCTAGTGGTGGCCCCAACAGTAACAAACGCGACTTCCAGCTGCCTCATGGCTGGAACAAGCAGAGACAGGCTATCAATCATGGTGAGAAACCGTGGATGTGCGTTTGGAACAACACACTCATCGAAGGTTGGATCTATGTTGAACAAAACATCACATCCAGTTTCCCGATAACTACGAGCTCCTCAGCAGTCATCACACCCACGGCCAATTCGACACCTACGGAGAGTATGGTGCCCACGGCTACCTCGAATACTGCTGTTGATACCGGACCGCGCGCACAGTTTTCTCCGACATCTATGCCAACATCAGTCACCTCGAGTGGCCACAGCACATGGACCACGACCGTGACACAAGTGTCTACCACGACTCCGGATACCTGGACTAATAATAGAGGTCCTCCTCCTGGCGTCTTCGACGACGATGACGACCATGAGAGCAGCGGAACTGAAGATGAAACTCTTCGTCGAAGGAGACTTGAACGTCGTCAAAGCAGCGCAGACTACTCTTCAGTAATCGACGATCACAACGATGACGACGACGATGATGATGACGACGATGGCATTCTGACTCCGCAGCAAGAAGAAGCACTGGACACATATCACGGTCTGCCGCCGTATCCATATCTGATCAAGATTGAGGAGCGGCGAATCCCGGAAGAGGGAAACACGCCTTATTGTCAGCAATTCCAGCTGTTGGACAACGGCGAGCTGTCTCCATATAGTGACCCTGCCAACCCGACTGGAATCAGGTTTGAAATTGCCGAACAACCACCGGCTTACAGCGCGTACGACGAGAGCATCAGCGTCGGCACAAGACTGCGACACAGGAAGAGAGACCCTTCAACAAACGCTTGCCATTGTGAATGGTGGGCCGAGTGATCCCTACATCCAGAAACGCGGTCTCGGCGTGCATTATTCGATCATCATTGGAGTTAAAATACACGGCAACGGAGTTTATTGATCATTGCAAACCAGGTGCTGGCCGATGGCACATGGGAGACCTGCCTGGGAGGTATACTTTTCTTTTTCTACTCATCTTGTGTTTTACATTCACCCAACTGAGCGACGGGTTCTTTTTATAATTTCCTACTGGCGAAGGGCGCAGGTCGATCTTCGAAGCACATCCCTCTGCGGAGTCATTTTCATTGTCTTGTTGTCAGCTTTGAGCAGACTGTACTGGAGCACATGGCGATCTAGGGAACAGGCGATGCGGATTCCTGACTTTATCTTTTCTTTCTGACCATGTTTGAGTTGCGCATGGACACATCAACGACTAGACGAAAGTATCTATTTTGTGGAAAGCAACTATCATCATCATCGTCCCGTTATCATTAATCGCACCTCGTGCTCTGAGTACAATTTACCCGATCCAAGTGAGGTGTTTGCTTGATTGATGACATGTGACAAACGGCGAGCGTTTGTTGGTTACACAACATAAACCAACTTGGACTTCCGCTTTTCTTCCACACACTTCAAAACATCCCTCACACTCCTTGTCGCCATTTTGGATATTTGTCGCTCGCACTGCACCTACCACCGTCTCACCAACTCATTCGCTCTTTCCCACTCACCACCAACACCAGCCATGTCGTTCAAAGCCAGCCCGCACGCCCGGCAAAAGCCCGAGCAAAAGCCAGCAACAACGCCTTCTTCTTCAAACATAAACCAACCTCAAGGTAACCATCCCACCCTCAACGGCAGCAACACCGAGGCGGTTATCTCGGTTCCCTCCCCGTCTGTCCCACTCTCACTCCCAAGCACAACACACCCTTCCTCCTCATTCTCCGGCCCAACTCCTCTCTCGCCCTACACCAACCTCTCGCGCGACCCCAAAACCAACGAAATGGTCTTCGGGCCGATCCCCGACCGCGAATACCATGAGGGTTTTATGCGCAAGGCCATTGAAATGGCCCAGCTCGCCCTGCGAAGCGACGAGACTCCTGTTGGCTGTGTCTTTGTCAAGGACGGCGAGGTGATTGGCAGAGGCATCAATGGCACGAATGCCAGTTTGAACGTGAGTATTGAAAGTGTCCACTTTCTCTCCCTTCCTCTCCGATGTTGGAAGAAATTATTTCTCACTAATCGAACAAACAGGGCACTCGCCACGCCGAGTTTGTCGCTCTCTGCGAGATCATGTCCCGCCACCACCCGTCGATTTTGCACACCACCGACCTCTACGTGACCGTCGAGCCCTGCGTCATGTGCGCTTCTGCTCTGCGCCAGTTCGGAATCCGCAGTGTTTACTTTGGCTGCCTCAATGACCGCTTTGGCGGCACGGGCGGCGTCATGACGGTGCACATGGACGAGGGTGTTGATCCGCCTTACCCCGTTTATGGAGGCCTGTTCCGCGAAGAGGCGATCATGTTATTGCGCAGATTCTACGTGCAGGAGAACGATAAGGGTGAGTTTCTCGCTGTGGTCTGTGGTTTATGAGTTTTCTACTGACAGTGCATTTGCAGCGCCGGAGCCCAAGCCAAAGAAGAATCGCGAGCTCAAGACTGAGATCCTGCCTGTTGGTGTTCCGACTGGAGGTAACACTCCCGCCAACACGGTCTCGCCTGCTGCTGGCCTACCCAGTGTCGGTACTACTGTCATTGGCACGCCTGCTGCGGGCACGCCTACCGCCGAGACACCCACTGGTTGAAGTTGCCGGACTCTTGCACACGACCCGAGTGAACGCAGACGAGCAGACAGCATGCTTGCATGCTGGATTTAATACACGACCCGACGCTATGCCCAAGGATACTTGGGACATCGGGAAACGAGCTTTTCACATCAGCGCTACAGCTTTGCTCCGACGAAGCGATGAGCTTTCAGCGCGAAGATTCTGCATATCGCCATAACATCGAACGGCTTACTTGAGGACACGAGGATAAAGACAGCATGAGCTTTGAGTTGCCCCCCGTCCGCATCAAGAGGGCCACATTACATAAAATATGCTGCTGCATGTCCGTCGCGATGTTGAAGACGTGCATTCATCGAACATGGATTAACCAGGGCAATGGTGGATGGCAGTTGGTTCTCGATGGAGCTATGAGTGTAGAAGTATGCACACGCATCCAAAGTCAAAAGAATTAACGAAATAGAAGTAAATGGGACAAAATCAAAAGGATCTTGAATCCTCTATCTTCCAAGCCTTTATCGATGAGTCTCTTCCTGGTGACGGCGATGATAAGCGTTTTCGTCACATTCGACGCTGCCGCTGCTCCGGAATCCACATAGATAACCAGGGTGTCTATAACAAAATTGTTGTATACTGCAGGCAAGGCACAGAAAATCTCTTTAGTCAATCACCAAGCCGATCGATGTCGGGAAACAGGTGCATGAGGTTTGTAATGATTACCTATTGGTTGTTATGTGCGTGTAGGTAGGTAGCCGCTGCCCTTCGGATGGCCTGGCCTGCAAGCGAACATCAGGCTTAGGTAGCCGGCCAATTGCCCTCCGAGCGAGGGAAGCATACTGGCAAGTGGCAGGCAAGCAAGCAAGCACGACCTATGAGCTGAGGTACATACTACCCTGTCTGGTGTAGAGTGTAGTAGCTATCGTAAGACAGCGAAAAGACATAGTACTGTACGATAGCAGAAACAACAACAACATGAACATTCACTCACTCACACACCTCCCGTGACTAGGTACTGCACAGTACCCGCCTCTCTACACTACACACGTGCCGCCGGCCCCAAGCAAGCAGCGTGCACTGACTGGACTGGACTGGACGGGACTGACGACGAGGCTGCCCAACTCAACGCCCGTTTTAACTGCTGCTGCTACTGCTAGTCACTACTACTGCTTGCTTGCTTCGGTTGTTTCCAGCTTGCTCGCCTGCTTGCGTGTGAAAGAGAGCGTCAGCAGCAGCGCCCGGGCCTCCCACACCCCAGCTGCGACGACCTTGACCTGACACCTGAGACCTCCCCTCGGCGCCCGACCAGTGTGCGCGCGTCCAGCTTCCGAGAGAGAGCCTCCTCCTCGGTGCACAGTGTTGATCCCTAAAGACCCCTCGACCCTCGTCTGCTCAGTCTTGTTTCGTTCGTTCCTATGGACCGCGACCCGATCTGGTCGACGTCGACGCCGAGTCACCATCATCCGACAGACCAGCCCCGCCAACACCTCGCTGCCCTTCCCCGGCATGCTATAGCGAGCACCGCCAGCGCCAACACCAGCACTTCCACCACTCCTGCCAGTCAACCCGCCCACCGCGACCTGTCCTCTGCCGCGCCTCCAACCACCTTCAATCCCGCCTCGGGCGCTTCGCCCGTCAAGTACGACGCCTACGGCACGCCCTCGATCGCGAGTCGCACTGCCAACCTCAGTCTCTCTACGCCTGCCGGCACCGGCACTCACACGCCGCGCGAGACCAGCATGGCGTACAATCACAACGGCGACCTGGACGGCGACATGCCAATGGAGGACGCAGACCCCTACAACAAGCAGAAGTACAGCCGTTCCGCTACCAACTCCAACCGAAACTCACAGTACCTGCCTGCCAATCCCGACGACGTTACCTCGAGGACCGCTGCGAGGTATTCCCCAATGAACACCTCCCCCACCTCCCCGTATCTCCCCGCTCCGCAGCAGCAGCAACAGCAGCAGCAGCAGATTGGCGGCAATCAGTACAGCTCCTACACACCCCAGCAACAGTCTGCGCGGCAGTCGCCTACCAGGCAGAATCCCTACGCGTCGCCGACCTCTTCCCAGCGCTACTACGCCTCTCCGCCATCTTCGGCGCGTGCACACTCCTCGCAATTGCCTCCATTGCAGCCCGCTATGTCGCCTACAGGCTACTTTCCACAATCTGCGACCCAGCAGCTCAACGCCGTGTTCGGTCGCGATGCAGGATCGCCGGGCAACCAGGCTCAACCACACCATCAACCTTCTCCCGCACACGGTTCCAGAGGAACGGTACCACAGATGACCAAAGTACACAACGTGCTCGACCTCAAACCGAGGATCAATGCGCAGCCGCCTTTCCGAAGAGCTAACCCTGAAGGTGGTTTCATCAGCCCATTGCAGGCGCTGACAACCCATCTTCCGGCGACGTACCGCATCTGCAACCCTGCTTTCCAATACGAATCGTCAAGAAACCCAAGGAGAGTGCTTACAAAGCCGAGCAAGGGCGTCAAGAACGATGGTTACGACAATGAGGACAGCGACTACATCCTGTACGTCAATGACATTCTGGGCTCTGAGGAGACGAACCACAAGAACCGATATTTGATCCTGGATGTTCTTGGTCAAGGTACCTTCGGTCAGGTCGTCAAGTGCCAGAACTTGAAGACCCAAGAGGTGGTTGCGGTCAAGGTTGTGAAGAACAAGACGGCCTACTTCAATCAAAGTATGATGGAGGTCTCGGTGCTGGACTTGCTCAATGGGAGAATGGACAAGAATGACGATCATCACATCTTGAGGCTGAAGGACACTTTCATCCACAAACAGCATCTGTGCTTGGTCTTCGAGCTGCTGTCGGTCAATTTGTACGAGCTGATCAAGCAGAACCAGTTCAGAGGGTTGAGCACCACGCTGGTGCGTGTCTTTGCCCAGCAGCTCCTGAACGGTTTGTGTCTGCTGAACAAGGCGAAATTGATCCATTGCGATTTGAAACCTGAAAACATTCTTTTGAAAAAGTATGCTGCACCTCCCTGCCCAAGTTGAATCAGTGCTAACAAGTTCGCAGTCTTGAGAGCCCAATCATCAAAATCATCGATTTCGGATCCGCTTGCGATGAGCGTCAAACAGTCTACACTTACATTCAGTCTCGATTCTACAGATCACCCGAAGTCCTTATGGGCTTGCCCTATTCGGCCGCCATTGACATGTGGTCACTTGGTTGTATTGTCGTTGAATTGTTCCTTGGTCTACCTCTGTTCCCGGGTAGCTCAGAATACAATCAAGTATCGCGCATCACCGAGATGCTTGGTCTGCCGCCGAATTGGATGCTAGAGGTCGGCAAACAATCCGGCGAATTCTACGAAAAGGTTCATGATGAATTTGGGAGGAGAACCTATCGCCTGAAGACCATGGAGCAGTACTCCAGGGAACATGGCACCAAGGAACAACCCAGCAAGAAGTACTTCAACGCGACTAGACTGCCGGATATCATCCGCAACTACCCGATGCCCAGGAAGGGCATGAAGCAGAACGAGATCGAGCGAGGTATGTGTGTTGCTATTCAGTCTTGAGGACAGCGCTAACGCAATACAGAAATGGCTAATCGCGAAGCCTTCATTGACTTCGTTCACGGCTTGCTCAATATCAACCCTCTTGAGCGCTGGTCGCCACAACAAGCGCGTACACACCCCTTCATCACACAACAGAAATACACAGGACCTTTCCAGCCGCAGATGAACCTCAAGACATCATCACGCTCTCCAGCGCCAGGCGTCCAACAGCAGCAGCAAGCCGAAGCACTGTCGAAGCAGAGAGCCCAGGCAGCCCAGGCTCAGCAAGCGCAACAGGCGGCAAGTGCTGCATACGCTGCAGGGATGCACAGCATGAGTCCTGGATACCCCAGCTCCCCTCACGCCGCGCAGCAACCTCAAGCACCGCCCATGTATGGGAACGCTTATGCACCGTCACACCAGGGCGCGCCTCCACCATATCCCGCCAACCCTCCTTCAGCATACGGGCAGCAAGTTCCCATGATTCAACAACCGCCTCCGGCAGCTGCTTCGATGCAACCATATCCTCAGCAGCCCACTCAGCCTCAGCAACAGAACCTCTATGCCCAAGCCACCACCAGGGCAGGCCGACAACGTGCTAGTACTATGGATGGCAACGGCAATGGAATTCCACCTGCTCTGCAGCGCGTCGTCTCGCACCTGGACCCTAATGCTCCGATTCGCTTGCAGCCTAGCCCTGCATACTATCCACCTCCTCAGGACGGCCAGGAGGCGATTGGAAACGTTGGAGGCCGACGGAGACAGAGCAGAGCCGTGCGGACGGACCAAAATAGGAACTTCATCCGTGCTTTGGAAGACCGCACGCTGGAAGAAGGCTGGACTGGTGGAGGCCAGGGAAGCGCTCAGGGTTGGCCTGGGAGCAACGTGTGATGATCGCACTTCCTATCTAGGATGGTCAAGGGAGTTTCTTTTATCATCACTATCGATGAATGATCGGCGGGATTGGCCGTCTCTGCTGGATTACTAGACTGCTGGCTCGATTCGCCGACATGACTGGATGGCTAGTGGCTGTTCTGTGGATATTTACGAATGGACAGAGCAATCTCGTCAGCCTCGCATCGTGGACTTACCAGGCGCCACCTTGAGGTCTATGAGTCAATCAGGTTCGCGAACCGTCATGACCGCGCTCAGAGGCCTTGACACCAGTTTCGGTTGCAGCCTACAACTACACACAAATGTCACACTACATGACAGATCCCAAAAGAGACACAGACCCCATCCCAGCCCGCCGAGCAGCAGCGTCGACACCCAAAATTTCAATCTTCCCCAAATTCCAATTCTCAACGGCGCGAACCTGTATGCGTATACGTAAGCATTTCACTCGAGAGAAGAGCAGCAGCGATCGGGAGGCTTCTATTCTTCTATTCATACAGTGTACGACAGGAACGGCATCATTTCAGGAGGGCAGGCGCGCGAAACTTTGAAACTTGTGGAATTGGGGATTTGACAAGTGAATCGGAATCTTGGGAGGGTCCGTCGCCTTACCGGGAAAGGCAATGGGGAAAAGGGATGGAGGGAGGGGAGGGGACCTCGTGGCCGAAACTCAACGGACTGATGTTTTCCACTCCCGGAATGGGTGTCCCAGAGATCCAATTGACCATATCCTTTTTTCACATCCGTTTTTCCTCACATGTGTTTGCTACCAAGTCGCCTTCCGTTTGGTTCGATATCATCCTCATTTCCTCGTTCACTCGTAAGATTCACTTTTGCCTCTGCGTCACTTCTTCGTCTTCCCCCTTCTTCCTCTTGCCGATCGTTCGGGCATCTGTACGCGTCGCTTGGTTGTTGCTTTACCCTTCTTTCCCCCCCCTCCTCAAGAGGTGAAAGTTGAGAATTCGCTCGACTTAAGCACGAGTGTCGGGTATCAAGACTAGAAACTAAAAAGCTGCCGATCGATACGCAAAAGTACAACGGCACCTCTCCTTCTCTCAGAAACCCGTCTCCCATTGCTTGCCAGTACCTCGCCCTTTGTAAATATTCCTGTTGAATCGGTCTGTATATATAGTACATGTTATACATGTGAAGAGTTCCCTAGCGCTGGGTAGGTAGGTACCATGCAGCTGGCATGTGACGTGTGACACAGATACCTTGGTACCTTTTGGGTAGAGTATACATGTCGACATAACCTATATTTGTATTGCTACTATACCCGCTAGTAACGCACCTCTCTATCTAGCTATCTAGCTATCTAGCTATCCATGTACTACTACTCGTCTACTACAAGTTGAACGTAGATGAATGTACCAAAGGGCGAGTAAATGTACTTTCGGATGGATGCTTTTGACCAACATTTGCGGCACGCGTACGTGCGGGTCGAGTGAGGTTTCTTGACAGCCTTCGGATCCTAGCTTACATGTACTGATAAGACAGCTCATCTGGTAAACTACAGGAGGTATTGTGTAGGTAGGTAGGTA